>VFSW01006188.1_pt1 | contig 17638 bp, 16 predicted proteins | sample 5358111 | NCBI WGS metagenome assembly VFSW01 (sample SAMN11554181, study PRJNA540505) | mine drainage metagenome | isolation source: sediment from site ElyBrook_90M | place: USA: Ely Copper Mine, Vershire, VT | collected 2017
TAAATTTTGCCATGGGACAAAAACAGCTCCAACCATTCCGTGAACGTGTGATAGCAAGTGCAACCGGCGATGTGCTGGAGCTCGGGATCGGATCTGGCCTCAATCTACCCTATTATAGCAGTAACGTGCGCTCAGTAACTGGCGTGGAACCATCTGCAGAGCTGTTAAAAATGGCAGAGCAGGTGATAGATCGAGCCGTTGTGCCGGTAGAATTATTAAAAGTTTCCGCAGAGGATTTGCCGATGGAGTCTGCTTCCTTTGATACAGTTGTCACCACCTGGACACTTTGCACGATCCCGAACGCACATATGGCATTACAGCAGGCGAGGCGCGTGCTCCGGCCAGGTGGCACGCTGCTATTTATTGAACACGGCCGTGCGCCGGAAGCCAATATCGCCCGATGGCAGGACCGGCTTGACCATGTCTGGGGATGCATCGCAGGCGGCTGCCATCTAAACCGTCAAATTGACGCACTCATCACCAATGCAGGGTTCGATGTCCAGATATTGCATCATCACCGAATACCTGGGCCACGGACGCATACTTATCTTTACGAGGGGCAGGCAAGGCCACTATGAGAATTATCCGAAATCTTGGGATCGGTATTTGCCTCGCACTTGCCGTGATCATCAGCATTGTGGCGATTGATCCGTCGCTTCTTAAGTTTGGTCAAGAATACTTATCAGCGCCATTAGCTGGTTCAGAGAGCGGTGGACAGATGGCCACGACAACCAATTCTGGTATTCCACCTGGTGCGCCAATCGGTGGGCCATTCCAACTTACAAACCAGCTTGGTCAACAGGTTTCCGAGGCCACTTATCACGGTAAATATATGCTGGTGTTTTTCGGCTATAGCCATTGTCCTGATGAATGTCCCCTGACATTACAAAAAATGGCCGTAGTCATGAATTCATTAGGGCCGTTGGCGAAGCGTATCGCACCCATTTTTGTCACGGTTGACCCAACGCATGACACATCGCCTATTTTGCAAAAGTATCTTCTAAAATTTGGAACCAGTTTAATCGGTCTCACGGGCAGCAACGCGCAGATCGCCGGCGTGGCCCATGAATATGCTGTGGCGTTCAATACGAATGATCTCGAAGCATCCGGTGCGAGTGTGATTAGCCACTCGACATATATCTACCTTATGGGTCCGGATGGAAAATTTCTAAACCTGTTTCCGTTTACCATAACTGTTGCTCAGCTAACTTCACTCCTGAAAGCCCAAATAAACCTATGATCGAGCGCAAGACAATGCCACGCCGGAACCTGTTGCGAACGGCTTTACTGGCGCCCCCTTTTGCCATAGGAGCAAGCCAGATTGCGAAAGCACAGGAATTGCCTGATCCGCAAATGGATCAAATGGCACCAATGGCAATGCCATCATTAAAATTTACGACAGCTGCCGGAAAACCGATCACCCTTAAAGATTTCAAAGGTAAATTTATTCTTCTGAATATCTGGGCGACCTGGTGTGGACCATGCCGCGAAGAAATGCCGACTCTTGACCGCTTGCAGGCAAAGCTTGGTAGCGCGCATTTTCAGGTTGTGCCACTATCCGTCGACGCGGGTGGATTAGCTGCTGTGCAGCAATTCTATCAAGAAATTAGGATAAAACATCTCGGCATCTATTTGAATATCTCTGGCAATGCCATGGACAACTTAAATTTGGCTGGTATCCCAGCCAGTTATCTTATCAACCCGGAAGGGCTCCAAATTGGCAGTCTCGCCGGTGCTGCTGATTGGAGCAGCACATCATCCATCACCTTTTTTCGAAAAGCGGTGGCCGCACCGTAGTTTAAAACCAAACCGAGGATTTACAATGATCTATTGCTCACCCTCACCAAACTCGAACTCAAAATCCGGCCGGCCTCGTATTCAGTCCTAGTTAATGGAACGGACAGGCGTAATCATTGGATTATCAGCCGTTGGATTTGGCGTATTAGCCTATGGCGGCGGATGGCACTGGCTAATAGCCATTGGTCTTGCACCAATCATTCTATCTTTTTTACCCTGCGCAATTATGTCCGGTCTCGGAATTTGTTTAATGGGTATGAGCAAAACAAAATCTGAGCCTCCAACGCATTTCCTCGATCAAAATAGCTTTAACAAGGTGGGAAAGGATATTGCGCGAGGCAACTTCTTGAAGTCATCGCCACAATCGGCTTCCTATGCTCGGAAGCTCTTTTTCTGAAATTAGAGAATTTTAAAATTTAACTCGCAGACAATAATTCAATTGGATGTTTGCAAAACAATTAACCTGATCAGACGGCTCATTTTGGTCGGGTGTCATTCCCATAATCGTATTCGGGGTCCAACAAAGTCTAATAATTGATCGCAATTTCGCCCTGCAACGCGAGCAATATGTCGATACCGGTAAGATTAACCCCGAGAAGGCGGATTGCCTGCTCCAGGAAGGGAGGCTTGTCTCCTACTTCAAAGTTTTGCTTATCCATCAGCATGCGCAGTAAAGCGCGCGTCGTGCGTTGGCGTAGAGACTCCAGGCCATGAAGGCAATTGCGATTGCATAGATCCAAGCTTCGTGCGTGGCGATGAAACCTTGGATCGGCAGGCCCAGTGCCCCTGCCGCCGGCAATACCGAGGCGATCGCTGCGATTCCTAGGGGCAGAATTGGCGAGCAGCAAAGAAGCGTGGGCAGGATCGCGACAATCGCGCCTAGAATCGTCTTGCCGGATGTAACGGGCACGCCCTGCCTCAGCCCGTAGATTCCGAGCGCAGTTGTCAGGCCAACCAAGATTGCCATTGTCAGAGCAATGCCAACCTCGCCGAAGGTGAGAAAACGCAGTGAGACCAGTCCGATTGTACCGCCTGTATCGGTTGCTGGCAGAACAAGCAGATAAACGCCAAGACCAATCAGGAAGGTCGTAGTGCCCCAGATCCGCGCTCGCCGATCCGCCAACGCAAACCGGATCGCAACGGGCACCTTGACGATATCCTGCATTGTTGCCGCCATCATGATTTTGGTTCCGACGTAATGAAAGCCTTTATCTTGTCGAACGTCGCCGAAGGTGTGGACGAGACAGTCTTGATTTCGCCGTCCGCGCCGATGAGATCATAGACATCGACATAATGATGTGGATTGTAGAGCGTATAGAGCGCCTTAGTATCATCGCCAAAGACGAAATGGGGGTCGTGTATGAGGCTCGGTGCCGTCTGCTCCGCAAATTTTGTGATGCCAATACCAGGATAGCCGCCATTTTTGTAATCGCGCAGAACAATTACCCGGATATTCGATTTGTCGATCAGCGCCTTCTCATGCGCGAAGGTGCGCAACCCCGCCCGGCAGCTGCCGCACCAGGTCGCGACCTGCCAGATCATGACCGGATGCCCGTTAAATGTATCCAGTGTCACGGTCTTGCCATCGCTGATGAACGATGCGGCCGGCGCCGATTGATCTGCTGTGCTCTGCGCGTTCTTCGGCCCCATCTCGCCGGAGGGCGAGGCGAGGGCCATTGCTGGCAAGACTAGCAGTCCGGTGAGGAGCGCCATCCGATGCGGGAGGAGATGATTTGAAATCAGAGATTTGATCATGGTAAAATCCTTTTACAACGCGTTGGTTAACCGGCACAGCAGGAGAGCTGCGATACGTCCTTGGTAAAAGTTTGAGCTGCGAGCTTGATGCCCTCTGCCATCACGAGATACGGGAAAAGCGTGTCACCAAGTTCTTGCACGGTCATTCGATATCGAATGGCGAGCGCCGCTGTCTGGATCATTTCTCCAGCGTTGTGGGCAAGGATTTGGGCGCCAATCAATCGGTGCGAACCGGCCTCGGCAACCAGTTTAACAAACCCCCTGGTGTTGAAATTGGCCAGGGCGCGTGGTACGTTTTTAAGGTCGAGACGGCGGGTGATGATCTCAATCCCGGCCTCGCCCGCCTGAGCTTCGTCGAGCCCGACGGTTGCCACCGCAGGATCGGTGAAGATCACCGATGGCACGATCGACAGGTCGAGCCGCGCGTCGCCACCAGTCATATTGATCGCTGCACGCGTTCCCGCTGCGGCCGCGACGTAGACGAGTTGCGGCATCGTGCTGCAATCGCCCGCCGCGTAGATATAGCTGGCGGAGGTCCGGAGATGATCGTCAACCACGATGGCGCCTGTCGAATCTGTGCTCACTCCGGCGCTATCAAGGTTAAGATCGGCCGTGTTAGGCCGCCTTCCGGTCGCGATCAGCAAACGCTCTGCCTCGATCGGTCCTGAGGCGAGCGTTATGGTAAAGCGGCCATCATGATATGCGATCTGCCGGGGTTCAGTTCCGGTAAGGATATGGACTCCTTCGGCCTCAAGTGCCGCCTGCAATCCAGCGCCAAGCTCCGGGTCATTGCGCGTGAGCAGGGTGGAGCGCACCAAAACTGTAACCTTAGCTCCAAGTCGCCGATAGGCTTGGGCCAATTCAAGCGCCACGAAAGATGATCCGATCACGGCCAAGCTAGCCGGCAGTGTTTCTGCGAATAGTGCCTCGGTGGAAGTCCAGTACGGAGTCTCCGCGAGGCCAGGAATCGTAGGGATGATTGGTGCGGCTCCCGTCGCCACCAGTATCCGGTCGGGTACCAGACGGTTCGCCGTGCCCGCGGCGCCAGTTATGACAAGCGTGCGTGCGTCCTCGAATCGCGCCTCGCCGTACAGCAAGGTGATGTTTGGATTACCGGCGATGATTGACTCGTATTTCGCGCCTCGCAATGCATCGACCTGACCACGTAACTGGGCGAGCAGCGCTGCTCGCTCGATAGGTTCAGCGCTGCGGAAGATGCCGTCGAACGGATGATGAGCCTGATCGTGGCGGATTTCGGCGGCTCGAAGCATGATCTTGGAGGGAACACAGCCGACATTGACGCAGGTGCCGCCAATCACGGCACTACGTTCGATCATAGTTACCCGCGCTCCGGTCTCGGCTGCGCGGATGGCCGCAGCGAATGCCGCGCCGCCGCTGCCGATGATCGCGACATGCCAACCGCTGCCCGGATCCCTGACACGGTCTGGTGATACCGGCTCGGTCAGAGGTTCCAGTCCGTAGCCGCCCGGCTCTAATGCTGTCCTCAGAGCCCCGATCTCGAGACCAGCGTCGTTCCTGATCTCGGCGATACCCGGGTCGTATGAAACTGAAGCATTGATGCCAGGCATCCGGTTCAGCGCTGCCTCGACGGTCCGCGCGCAATGTTCACACGTCATTCCGGTAACCTGCAGCGATATCATCTCCATGCATCTATCCTTTCGTAAATACGGCTTTCGGATCACCGATCCGCAGCACGACCACGGCATTGGCCCGATCGACTTATCGGGATATAGGTTCTGGAGTAACTACAGGAGCAAGAGGTATTTCGATGACCGCGGAAGAAAAGTATTCGTCGAATTTCGGACCGGCAGCGGCGTCGGCCGGGGGCGAAATCCCGATTGGTATTGTCGCGGGGCGGAGCGGTTGTGGCATCGAGACCATCCGGTTCTATGAGAAGGCAGGCGTTCTGCCGCGAGCACGACGCAGCGAAGGCGGACGGCGAGTCTATGATGATCGGGATGTCGCGCGGATTACCTTTATCCGTCGGGCGCGGGAACTCGGCTTTTCGCTCAACGAAGTGCGCGGTCTGCTCGCACTCGCGGAAGGGAATGGGGACGCCTGTGAGAAGGTGCAATCGATCACTCTGCGCCACCTCGACGACATTGCGGCGAAAATCTCCGATCTGACGACGATGCAAGCGGTTCTCAACGCGCTTGTCACGCGTTGCGCGGAGGGCGACAACACTGCCTGTCCATTGATCGACACGCTGTCCAACGATCGTCAGCGCTATTCTTCCGAAACCACCAGTGAAATTCACATCTGATGCCACGTCCCTATCCTTGAAACAGAGCGAGCACGAGACCGCCTGTCCGCCGATACAGACAGTTTGTCTTACTCGGCACACCCTATTAGGGCATTTTTTGGTGGAAGTCGGAACGAAAGGTGATTTTTAAGTGTATTATTAAGGGTAGTGAAATTTTAATTTGAAAAATCCAAAGAAATTACTTGAGAAAATTTAATCATCGTCAGGCTCATAACCTGAAGGTCCCTGGTTCAAATCCAGGTCCCGCAACCAGTTAGTGATCTGATATTTCTAATAAATTTATTGACATATGTTCCGGAGTCAATGAACTTTAAAGACATCAGGTTTTGAGCCATACACGCTTAGGAAAATTCATCAGATAGTTATATGAAAACAATGACTTAGAAATTTAGAATTCTTATGGTAAGATAGTGTAAAAGCAGTGCGACTTAAGCCCCGATAAAAACCTGATACACAAGCATTCTCAAATTACCCGAGTGAAATGGAAATTTGACCAATGTTCGATTTTTCCAGAGCTATTTTGTTACTTTTGTTATGCAGCATTAATGTAGTTTTCATCTGAGCGACGCTGAGTAGCCTCACGCCATCGCCCTGGTGTGGTGGCGTGTTGGGCTCGAAGCGGCGGATAAAACTCTCAAGGTTTTGGTAGCCTAACTGCTCTTCGATTTGAGTTAGTGTTTGTGGCGTAGAGGCGAGGAGATGCCAGGCCTCGATCATTCGACGTTCGAGTATCCACTCCCCGTAGGTACGCCCGGTCAGAGAGTGTAAAGTTACGGCTTACCCAAAAGTACCTTCAATGGTTCATGGCACGTCCCGGAAGCTTATCTCTCCGCCCTCAGGGCAAACGATTGTGCCCCGAGTTCCAATTATAATCTCATTGAGATCACCGAGCGCGCCTATAGCGGCACAATGGCCTGTCGTGGATACAAAATGACATGCCGCGGCAACTTTTGGGCCCATGGATCCGGTACCGAACGAGGCAGACATATCCGCCAAGGCCCGAGGACTGGCTCTAGAGATAACCCGAGCGCGTTTCGTGCCATAGTCGATGCAAACACCTGAAACATCAGTAAGCATTACAAACATGTCTGCTCCGATTTGCTCGGCGAGCAACCCACTGGTGGCGTCTTTATCTATGACGGCTTCGATGCCGGAGAGTTTTTGATCAGGACCTTTGCACACAGGAATGCCGCCACCGCCCGCACAAATGACGATGGCGCCGGAGTCCGCCAGCCGCTTAATCGAGGCGAGCTCGATGATGCGAATGGGTTTTGGCGAGGCGACAATACGACGCCAGAATTTGCCGTCGGGTGCGACAGACCAATTGTTTGTTTCGGCGAACCTTTTTGCGGTGGCTTCGTCATAGGTCGGGCCGATTGGTTTGGTGGGATGGGCGAAAGCCTCATCCTTCGGATCGACCAAGGTCTGGGTGAGGAGGGTAACTACCACAGCGTCCTCCGGCAAAGCGTTACGCAATGCGATTTCGATGCCGTAGCCAATCCAGCCTTCGCTTTCCGCGCCCAGGGCATCAAGCGGCAATGCCGATATCGCGGGACCTGCCGCAGATTGTAGCGCTAGCAAGCCAACCTGCGGGCCATTGCCGTGAGTGACAATCAGCTGATGGCCTGCGGCGGCGGCGGCGGACAATAGCAAGGCCGCTTCGTCAATGGCAATCCCTTGAGCCTGAGCGGTCAGCGGCTGACCACGCTTGAGGAGCGCATTCCCGCCCAAAGCAACAACAATACGCATGAGCTTTATCCCAACGTCGCGATAAGGATCGCTTTGATGGAGTGCATGCGGTTCTCAGCCTGGTCGAAGACGATGGATGCTTTTGATTCGAACACCTCATCCGTGACTTCCATTGCGGAAACGCCGAAGCGCTTTTCGATATCCTTGCCCATGGTGGTTTCAGCATTGTGAAAGGATGGCAGGCAATGCATGAATTTGGTGGTTGATTTGCCAGTTGCCGCCATCAGCGTGGCGTTCACCTGATAGGGCTTCAATAGCTCGATGCGTTCACCCCAGCGCCCAGGGTCCTCACCCATGGAAAGCCAGACATCGGTGTAAATGAAATCAGCATCTTTCACCGCCGCTTTGGCATCAGCTTCAAAGGCAATCGTGGCGCCGGTGGTTTTCGCAATGGCGTTAACATGCGCAATAAAAGCGGCATCCGGGCGTTGCGTAAGCGGCGCGCCGACGCAAAAATTCATGCCCATTTTGGCCGCACCCACAGCCAGCGATTTCGCCATATTGTTGTGCCCGTCACCCATGAAGGCAAAACGGATATCGACAAGATGTTTGTCGCTATGTTCCCGCATCGTCATGAAATCCGCAAGGATTTGCGTCGGATGCGAGTCCTCGGTGAGACCGTTATACACCGGCACGCCGGCATATTTGCCAAGGGTCTCGACATCGCTTTGTGCGAAGCCCCGGAATTCGATGGCATCAAACATCCGGCCGAGCACGCGAGCGGTGTCCTTCACCGTCTCCGACTGGCCTATATGGCTGCCGCTCGGTCCCATATAGGTAACATGTGCCCCCTGGTCATGGGCCGCGACCTCGAACCCGCTGCGGGTGCGCGTGGAGTCCTTCTCAAAAATCAGCGCGATGTTTTTCCCCGAAAGCCGAGCCTCCTCGGAGCCCGAAAGCTTGGCGGCTTTCAGCCCCTTCGCCAGATCCAGAAGATAGCTTAATTCTTCCGGCGCAAAATCATCGAGCGCCAGAACATTCCGACCGTGTAGGTTGATCGCCATATCGATGCTCCCTTTAAGCGGCTTCGCGGCTGATCGGACAGCTCATGCAATGGCTGCCACCGCGGCCGCGGCCCAATTCCGAGCCATCGATCGTGATAACTTCGATGCCTGATTTCCGGAGCATGGTATTGGTGTAGACATTGCGATCATAGCCGATGACGATCCCAGGTGCGATTGCCAGGACGTTATTGCCGTCATCCCATTGTTCGCGCTCCGCTTCAAAACTGTCGCCGCCGGTGGCAACGACCCGCATCTTTTGAACGCCGATAGCGTCGGCAACCACATCGACGAAATGCCCCTTCTCGGAAACCACCTTCAGCTCCTGTTCATTATCCGATGGATAAAGCGAAAAAGCCTTCATGTGATCGACGATATCAGGATAGACCGTCACCAGATCGCGGTCGCAAAATGAGAATACCGTGTCGAGATGCATATTGCTGCGATCGCGCGGCATTTGCCCGGCGATGACGCGGGTCGCGGCTTTGTGCTTGAACAGGCGGGCCGCATATTCGGTGACGGTCTGCGGCGTCGAGCGCTCGCCCATGCCGATGAGGACGACACCGTTGCCGAGTGACATGACATCGCCACCCTCGACGCTCATATTACCAAGATGCTCATCCGACGCGTCGAGATAGCGTGTAAAATCAGCGCCCTTGAAGCGCGGGTGGAAGCGGTAGACCGCCGAGAGGTTGATTGCCTCCGGCCGGCGTGCCGGCCAGTACATTGGGTTGATGAAGACACCCTTGCCGACCCAGCAGGAGCTGTCACGAGTAAAGAGCTGGTTGGGCAATGGCGGCAGGATGAACTCGTGCGGATTCCGGGTGAGCGCGAACAATCCCCTTGGATCGAAGGGCAGCTCGGCGCGTGCAATTCCACCCACGAGATAGATTGCAAGTTGCCCGGCGGGCATCTCGTCAAGCCAGGCACGGATTTCTTCCGAGGTGCCGTGACCAAGATTGGTGATATCCGAACGTCGATCGAGCAACCATTTGCGTGCTTCAGGATCTCCCATCGTTTTGGCGAGCAGCGCACCAAATTCATGCACAATGACGCCACGGTCTTGCAGCGTATCCACGAAGGCATCGTGTTCCTGCCGTGCCTCCTTCACCCAGATGACGTCGTCAAAAAGAAGCTCATGACAATTGCCGGGGGTAAGCCGCGTCAGGCTGAGGTCCGGACGATGCACGATGACCTCACGCAGCGAGCCTACTTCGGAATAGACACCCAGGGCGTCATTCATAACGATTTATCCTTATCAGATTGTTGCGCGTTCTCTTGGACCACGTAGGTGTGGAAGCTGATCGTGCCGTCGGCGCTGGTTTCCCTATAAATGCCCTGAATTTCGCTATCGAAGCCGGGAAACCTGTTCGCGGCCTCCTCGAACATGATCAGGTAATCGAGCATGGGTTTGGCACGCGTGTCATAGCGTTCGCCAGGCACGATAACGCCAATGCCTGGCGGATAAACCAGAGCCAAAGTGGCGGCGATACGGTCTTTAATGTCACGGATCGACAGATAATCCACTTCATTACGGATGAAGCACTGGGTTGCCGCTTGCGGGGTCATTGCCATGACAGGAAAATGCTCGGGTCGGAACTGGGCGCGCTGCAGGTCACGGACCTGGTGGTCGCGGTAGAATTCATGCATTTGCTGGCAGAGGTCGTAGAGCCCTATTTCGGCATATCTGTCGCCGTAGCGCGCATAAAAGCTCGGCATGACGATCGATAGCCTGGCGTTGCTGTCGTGGAGCTTTTTGAAACTTACCAGGGCGCTGATCAGAGTTCCGGCTTTGCTGGATTCCAGACCCGGCGTGAGCAAAAACAAGATGCTATTGAGGTCGTTTTTTTCCGGAACGATCTGATTCTCCCGAAGATATTCGGCCAGGATCGCGGCTGGGATTCCATGGCGTTCATATTGGCCGGTGGCCCGGTCGATGCCGGGTGTTAGGAGCGTCAACTTATTCGGATCGGTCATGGCGTAGCCCGCCGTGAGATGGGTAAAGCCGTGCCAAGCCGCGTCCGGCACCAGTTCCCAGCAGCTTTGGTCAGAGGCGAGTTGGTCTGTTGGCAGCGTTTCCCAGGCAATTTGGCCCGTGTCGCCAAATTTGTCTGTGATGGACACGAAATCAGGAACGAAAAGATCGAAAAACCAGGAGGTTTTTGGGTCGGACGCATTGGCGAATTCATGCAGGAGGCCGCGAAGTTTTTTACGAAGTTCGATCCCGAGGCGAATGGTGTCATCCCACAGAACTTCACCGGCCCTGCCTTTCATCATCTGAGCGCCAACGTCGAGCGAGGCGAAGAGCGGATAGAAGGGCGATGTCGAAGCGTGAAGCATGAATGTCTCATTAAACCGTCGATGCGAGACATGGCGTTTCTGGTCCTTAGTATGGGCATCCTTGACATGGATCTGCGATGCCTGAGAGAAGCCGGCCAATTGTTTATGGGTAGATTGTGTGGCAAGGATACCGGCGTCCTCCGGTCCCAGATTGTCAATACCCATGGCGAAATGACCAGAAAATATGGGATGGAATTTCATAAAACCGGCCCAGGCCTCATCGAACAATATATATTCGCAAAGGGGACTTAGTTTTTCATAAATCATACGCGCATTATAAATTGTGCCGTCATAGGAGCATTGTTCGACGACCGCGATACGGAAAGGCTTCTTCCGTTGCCAAGCTGCCGGGTCCAGAACCAATGGATGGGTTTTAATTTTGTCACGGAGATAGTTTTCATCCAAGGCGCCATAATCGATCGGGCCGATTAAGCCATGGGAGTTCCGGTCAGTTTCGAGATAGACTGGAATGCCACCTGCCAGCACGAGCGCGCCATGGTGATTGGATTTGTGATTGTTGCGGTCGAAGAGAACCAGATCTCCTTGCGCGACAATCGCACCGAGGACAACTTTGTTGGATGTCGAGGTGCCGTTGAGCACGAAATATGTCCGCTCAGCGCCATAGATTATCGCCGCTTCCGTCTCGGCACGTTTTGCCGGACCTTCATGCGTTAGAAGATCGCCCATCTCCACGACCGAATTGTCGATGTCGTTGCGAAAGATTGCCTCGCCAAGATGTTCGACAAACAGGCGCCCCACGGGACTTTTCCAGTAGAAGATGCCGCCATTATGACCTGGGCAGGTCCACATTTGATTGCCTGCATCGGCGTAATCCACCATCGCGCCAAAGAACGGTGTTTTTAGGCTGTCGGCGTAAATTTTTATATGGCTTGAGAGGTTTTTCGCGATGAAATCTGGCATGTCTTCGAATAGAAAAATCGTACCGGTTACATGCTCAAGAACCTCTGATGGGATTTCCTGGAAAAGCTGCCGCCGAACAAGGACGAAAATTGGCGCCTCGACACCACGAGTTCTGCAAGTTTTGATAAAGGACGCGATCTCCTCCTGCCAGCCAGTATCGCCCCATTCTAGAAGCAGACAACCGAGTGCTGCGTCGGATCGGACGGCACTGGTCGCATCCTCGACCGAAGTTGCGTTGGTTATGCCAAAACCGCGATGTGCAAGTTCAGCGGAGATCGCATGTAAATGGGCTGCTTCCGTTGACTCCGAGTGAAGCAATTGGCTGCAAATAAGCACGCGAAACCGCGTCTCGAATGACATGACATTATCCTCGATTTGTTGACGGCGAGAGACGTGTTTGGACTTGGCTGAGCAAAGATTACCTCGCACATTCGGCTTCAAGTAATCGTCACGATCCCCTTAGCGAACAGTACCAGAGCAACGACTGCGACCGCGCCAAGCAGGCCGACCGCGACTCTTTCACCATTGGAAAACGCGGCTTGGTGGGGAAAATGCTCTCGCTTTGCGTACCAGAAAACGGGGATGCCAACGGCGAACACAATCGTGGACATCAGCAGAAACTCGGGCCCCGCCGCGTAAAGTAGCCAGGTGGAATAAATCGCCGCCAGGAGCCCGGTTATCATGGCATTCTTACGACCCTCCGAGTGCGTGGCGACATAGCCCGGGCGGTAGGCGTACAGTGTCAGGAACAACGCACTGGCAAGATAAGGCGGCAGGATCATCACGCCGGTAATGTCGACCAGCCACAGCCAGGCATTATGTGCGAAAAGTACAATGAACAGAGTGCCCTGCATCACAAGACTGGAAATAACCAGTGACGGGGCTGCCGCATGGAAACGGTTCTCTTTCGCCAGGAATTTTGGAAACACCCCGCCTTTGGCTCCCTCAAAGGGAAGTTCGGCGACCAGGATCGTCCAGGCAAGCCAGCAACTTAATACGGCCAGCAATAATGAAACATTGATGAATACGGCACCCCATCTGCCAACCACCGAGGAGAGAATATAAGCCGTCGATGGGTTGCTAAGGCCAGCGATGTTACCCTGGTGCATGATCCCGAAGGGCAGGATTGACAGCAGAGCGTAGAGCAACGTGCAAACGCCCAAGCCGATAAACGTTGCCGGCCCAATGTCCGACATTTTTTTGGCACGATCTGACAGGACGACTGCAGCTTCGATGCCAATGAACACCCAGAGCGTAACCAGCATGGTGCTTTTCACCTGGGTGAAGATACTGCCCAGGTGGTTCTGCTGGCCCCAGATATCAAAGGTGAATTTGCCGCCGGTCATGTATAACGCCATCACGATGAGTGCGAAGCTGATGGTGGTGATATTCAAGATGCTTGCCAGCACGCTAAGCGCAGCGGTGCGTTTGACGCCCGAGAGGACGATTCCGAACATCACCCAGATGAGGATTGAGCCGCCGATGATTGATGGCCAGTTCTGGCCATTGCCGAAGACCGGAAAAAAATAGCTCAGGATTTGCATGATCAAGACAGCGAAGGCGACGTTGCCGAAGGCCGAACTCAGCCAGTAACCCCAGGCCATCTGGAAGCCGGCGAATGGGCCAAAGCCGGCGGCCGCATAGGAGTAAATGCCGCCTTTAAGGTCCGGCCGCTTATCCGAGAGGATACGAAAACTATTCGACAAAAAATACATGCCTATAAACGTCACGACCCAGGCAATCGCGATTGCAACCAGGCCCGCCCCACCCGCCATATTGGCGGGTAAATTGAACGAACCACCACCTATCATCGACCCGACGACCACGCCGGTTAATAGAATAACGCCAAGTTTGCGGCTCTCAGGCTGGTCGGTAGTACCGTTACCAGGCACGGATGCAGGCGTGGTTATTGAAACGGGCTGATCCATGATGTCCCTCCGGGGTTAGGTTATGCTTGGCATCCATTGCATGAAAAATTCTCGACGACATTGATCAGGATCAATGTCTCGGCCGCGAGATACGATCAATTTTCCACGCGGAAACCGCCAGGATGAGAGAAATGACGCACCACACCGCCAGCGCGCTACCCATTACCGTCCTGATTGTAACAGCCGAGGGCAACGATGAAAGTGCTGCCGGGCGCCAGGTTCAGGCGCTCGCTGACACATTGCGCGCGTCAGAGATGGACATTGTTATCGCGGCATCCGGTGCTGATGCGCGAGCGACGATCGGTGCTGATGCGTCGCTGCATGCGGTGATTGTGGACTGGGATTTAGGTGCCGGAGAAGACCATGCCGAGGCCGCCGAGACCCTTACTGCCATCAGGGCGCGCAACGTCAAGGTGCCGGTATTTTTACTTGCGGAGCGAACCCGGCTTTCGGAGATACCCGTTTCAGCAATCCAGCAGGCAGATGATTTTATCTGGCTGATGGAAGATACAATCGATTTTATTGCTGGCCGTATTCAGGCGGCGATACGCCGTTACCAAGACCAGATGTTGCCCCCGATGTTTCGGGCATTGGTGGGGTTTTCAGAAATACATGAATATTCATGGCACACGCCGGGTCATACCGGCGGCACCGCCTTTCTAAAGTCCCCGGTCGGTCGCGTGTTTTCTGCGTTCTTCGGCGAAAATTTGCTGCGCTCAGATCTCTCTGTCTCGGTCGGTGAGTTAGGCTCTTTGCTCGACCATTCTGGGCCAATCGGAGACGGCGAGGCATATGCCGCCCAAATATTTGGGGCGGACCGTACCTACTATGTCACCAACGGAACTTCTACTTCCAACCGGGTGGTTGTGATGGCGAGCGTGACACGCGGCCAGATCGCACTGTGCGACCGAAATTGTCACAAATCCATCGAGCATTCGATGACCTTAACCGGCGCGGTCCCGGTATACTTGATGCCGTCGCGCAACCATCTTGGTATTATCGGCCCGGTCCATGCCGAGCGGCTGCAACCTGAGGCGATTCAAGCCACGATTTCGGCAAACCCCCTGACGCATAACCTTTCTGATGCCACACCGGCTTTGGCGATTCTGACGAATTCCACCTATGACGGGCTTTGCTATAGTGTCGCTCAGGTTGAACCCGCGTTAGCTGCGTCGGTCAATCGAATATTGTTTGATGAGGCCTGGTACGCCTATGCAAAATTTCATCCGATTTATCAGGGAAGATTCGGGATGCATAAGCGTCCTGACCACGTAGCCGGGCCGACAGTATTCGCTACGCAATCGACCCATAAATTGCTGGCGGCGTTGTCGCAGGCATCGATGATCCATGTAAAAGAGGGCAAGCACCCAATATCACATGAGCGTTTCAATGAAGCATTTATGTTGCACGCGTCTACCTCACCACAATATGCGATTATAGCCTCGAATGACGTCAGTGCGGCGATGATGGACGGGCCTGCCGGCACGGCACTGATCAACGAGTCGATTGTTGAGGCAATTGCTTTCCGGCAAATGATTGCCCGGCTTCAAGCTGAGTTCGCGGCCAAAGGCGACTGGTTTTTTGGCGTTTGGCAGCCAGATACTATTTTTAATTCCACAGCGGGCACTACGCCATTCTTCAGCGCCGACCCAAAGCGCCTAGCAACGGATGCAGCCTGCTGGGAGTTGGTCCCAAACGCGCAATGGCATGGTTTTGGCGATATCGGCGCCGGCTATTGCATGTTGGACCCGATCAAGGTTTCCATCGTGACCGTTGGTGAGGCCAGTCGCGAGCGCGGCGGCTTCAGTATTCCCGCTGGGCTGCTGTCTGCCTATCTCGACGAACAAGGTATCGTACCAGAGAAATCAACGGATTTTACGGTCTTATTTTTATTTTCACTCGGCATAACTAAGGGCAAATGGGGAACGCTAATTAACGCATTATTGGACTTTAAACGGGAGTTTGACGCAAACACGCCGTTAAAACAAATATTGCCGCGATTGGTCTCTGAAAATCGCGGCCGTTATGAGCGTCTTGGCCTGAGGGACTTGGCTGAGGAAATGGCCGACCAGATGCGACAGCTCAAAACGAGCACGTGGTTGGAGCAGGCGTTTGGTGTTTTGCCGAAACCGGTATGCACACCTGTACGCGCGTACGAACAGCTTGTTCTGGGACATGTAGAAAAATTTGCGCTTGACGAATTAGCAGGTCGTACAATCGCCACCGGCATAGTGCCATACCCACCGGGGATTCCATTGCTGATGCCGGGTGAGGCCGTAGGGCGGAACGATGGGCCTGCGTTGAGATATCTCGGCGCGCTTGAAGCGTTCGATCGGCAATTTCCAGGATTTACGCACGATATTCACGGAGTCGAGGTGAAAGATGGACGATATTACGCGCTGTGCCTGACGAATCTAGTGCTCTGAATCAGTCGGAAGGTACATTGATTCGTCCAACCTTGGCGATGATGTCGGCTGCGAGTCTTGTCCATTCGAAGGGTTTTAGTTTTTGTTATAATTCTTGATAAAGCTACTGAATAGTCTCCTTTAGTTCGGCGACGGATTTGAACACGCCGTGGCGGATGCGCTTTCGGATGATGATGGAGAAGTAGCTTTCGACAGCGTTGATCCAGGAAGCTGATATTGGCGTTGGTCCACAGACACAAGGAAAGATCGAGCGCTGGCATCAGACCTTGAAGAACCACATTCTTCTTGAAAACTACTTCCTTCCAGGCGACCTTGAAAACCAGATTGATGACTTTATCGCCTATTATAACCATCAGCGATATCACGAGAGCCTCAAGAACCTGACGCCAGCGGACGTATACTTCGGCAGGGGACATATAATTCTCGATGGGCGCATCCTGGCGGTGGTCACCAGGGCCGACGAGTTTTCGACCGAGCACTTCGCTTATCTTAAGCGCCTCGGTAAGGCGATGCCGAGGTTGCAGAACGTCTATTATCTCGAGAATGTTGGTCAGACTGGTGAGGGGGAATTCGTGCAGTTTCCGAGGAGCGGTATCGCCCCGACCGACGGCATTCCGATTGTCGATCAAACCTGGCAGGTTCTAGGGACCCTTTTCTAGGTAACCGAGTATCTCGAAGGGCAAGATGACGCTGGTCTGCGCCTCCCGTGAACGTATGGCAGCCATGGCTTCGGGCGTGAAGCGCGGCAGGATGCGGCGGGAATCATTTCCGTTCAGCGCCTTGTCCCTGTTCATGGCCCCGGTGAGAAAACGATTGCCCTGACGGATAAGGCAGGAAAAAGAGGTGGGAATGTTACCTGACGGTGCCGGCTTTGCTCCATGTGCCATTCCTGTAATTCCCAAGTTTTTTATGGTGAGGCATGGTCTATTAGGGCATTTTTTGGTGAAAATCGAAATGACCGATGATTTTTAAGGGCATTATCTAGGGTAACATACATAAGGTTTGAAAAACTCAAAGAATATAATTGAGAAAACTTAATCGATATCAGGCTCATAACCTGAAGGTCCCTGGTTCAAATCCAGGTCCCGCAACCAGTTAGTAAATTGATATCCCAAATAGATTTATTGGCACATGTTCCGAAGTCAATGAATTTTAAGGACATCAGGTTTTAAGCCGTACGCGCTCAACAAAATTTATAAAATAGTTGAATAAAAATAGTTACTTAGAAGTTTATGATGCGACCTGGCGAGATAGTGTATTGGCAGTGTTATTTTAGCTCCGATAAAAACCTGATGCTCAGTTAATCTTAAATCACCCGTGTAAATTGGAAATTCGTCCAAATTCGATTTTTCCACAGCTAAATTGTTGCCATTGTTATGCCGGTAAGCGGAAGCCCAGCACCGCGCTGAGTTAAGCGGCTAGCGTGATCTCCGCCTT
>VFSW01006189.1_pt1 | contig 17637 bp, 14 predicted proteins | sample 5358111 | NCBI WGS metagenome assembly VFSW01 (sample SAMN11554181, study PRJNA540505) | mine drainage metagenome | isolation source: sediment from site ElyBrook_90M | place: USA: Ely Copper Mine, Vershire, VT | collected 2017
AGGTAGCCCCGGATCTGGCTATCGCGGCTCAGCCCTTTCCTCCCGATGAGCTCTCCCTGCGAGATGTACTTGCGCAAATTCTGCCGAATCTTCCCTCGAACGATCGCGCGAAAGCGAGAGTGATCCTGATCGATCTTGAGAGACATCTACCGGCAGTCTAGCCGATCGCAGCCCACGCGGCTCCGGCCGCCGCCTTCGCGCGCACCGCCCGCGTCAAGCGCGTTTGGCATCGAGAGCCGTCCTGGCCAACCACAGGCAGATCACCATGTTGCCGACGGCCCAGGCGCGCCCGAGGAGACCTCCAAGCGCGAAGGCCGCGTCGCCGGACCAGGCCAATTGAGCGCAGAGCGCAGCCGTCCCCAAGGCCAAGCCGCCGAGGAACGGGCGAGCCCGCTGGCTGGCGAACGCGAACGTCGACAGCCCCAGCACCGGCAGCGCGCTTGCGAAGAGCAGCCAGCGGTGCCACCCGGCTCCGAGCAAGACGAGGTCCCACTCCCCAAGCGGCCGCGCGACGAGGCAAAGCAGCGTTCCCATCGTGCCCGGGTGAGGCGCGAAACCGAGCAGCGGGGCAATCGGGAAGAGCCCGACGGAGGCGGCAAGCACCGCCAACCGCGACGAAATCGTCCGCTCCGGCTTGCCACCCTTCCGCTTGATCCGCCGGACGACAAGCCACGAGAGCGCCGCCAGGGCCGCCAGGCGAACGAAGAGGTGGCTCCAGAACACCTTCGCTACCGCCGCTCCTCCGTCGAGAATCCCCGCTCCGAAGAGGTTCTTCTCGCCGTCGCCGTGTTTGCGCCGCGCGGTCGAAGTGAGCACGTCCCGCACGGCAGCGGCTCGCGTCACGCCCATCGACTCGACCATCGCGGCGACCCCCGCCACGTGCGGAGAGGCCATGCTGGTCCCGTTGAAAGTGCCGAAGATCTCGCACTTGTCCTTGCCGCCGTTGCAGATCGTCTGCTGCGTCACGCCCACGCCGGGAGCCGCGACGGTGACCTCGGGGCCACGCGACGAGAACCACGCGATGTTGTCCTTGTCGTCGGTCGCGCTGACGGCGATGACTCCGGGATACGCGGCCGGCCATCCCACCTTGCGCCCACTGTTTCCGGCGGCCGCCACGACGACCACGTCTTTCGAGAGCGCGTGCTCGACCGCGTCCTCGAGGATCCGGCTCTTGATCGGGCCGCCGAGCGAGAGGTTGATGATCTGGGCGCCGTTGTCGGCCGCGTAGCGGATGCCCTCGGCGACGTCCGCCGTGCTCCCGAAGCCCTGCTTGCTGAGGACCTTGACTGGCATGAGCGTCGCGCAATACGCCAAGCCCGCCGTGCCCATCCCGTTGTTGGTCGTCTGGGCGATGGTGCCCGCCACGTGGGTGCCGTGGCCGTGGTCATCGTGCGCGACGGGCGAGTCATCGACGAAGTTCCAGCCGCCCTCGCACCGCGTGCCCGCGAGGTCCGTCCCGCGGGAGAACGGCCCCTTGTCGAAGCAGGCGACGCCCGTGTCGATGACCGCGACTGTCACCCCCTGTCCGCAGGTATAGGACCAGGCCTTCTCCGCGCCGACGTGCGTCAGGTGCCACTGCTTGGCGTAGAGCGGGTCGTCCGGCACGAACGTCGCCCGGTAGAGGGCCATCGGCTCGGCGCGCTCGACGCGCGGATCCTCCGAGAGCGCGTCTAGGACACGCCCTTCCAGCGCGGGGTCGACCTCCGCCACGTCGAGCTTGTCGTGCGTGGTGCTCCACCCCGAGTTGGGGCGCAGCGAGAGATGGTACTTCGAAGCCACATCGGCGACGTCGGCGCTGGTCACGTCGTCCCGCAGATCGACGGCGATCTCGCCGGGGAGCGTGTCTTCGCCCTCGCTGAAGGAGGGTGTCTCCGCTTCTGCGACCGCACCGCCGCCGGTCCTCGGAGGCTCCGGACGCGCCGTCGGACGAAACGCCATCGCCACAGCGGCCAGCGCGACGACCCCCGCTGCGGCCGGAAGGACTCGTCGATTTCGAGCTCGCATCTCTTATCTCCTAGGCCTGCTCACTCGCTCACTCCGATCACTCGGTCACCGAGCCCCGCTTTCCGCCGCTCGCCGTCCCCATCGCCTTGCAGCACCCACGAAGCAACATCGCGTGCGCCAAGCATACGATTGCATACGCCAGCATGGGCCGCAGCGCCGTCCACACGAGCGCGGCGCGCAGCCACGGGTGAACGAAATGCGGGATCGTGGCCATGGCCCATCCGAGGAGCCATCCGCCGCCGATGAGTGCCGCGCTGACGAGAGCGGTCATACGCGAGCGCTGCGTCAGACTCGAGCAGATGCGCGCATCGCGCATGAGGAGCTTGACGCCGAGGGGCCAGAGCCGGAGGGCCATGAACGCCTGCACGAGCGCCGCGACGCCCATCCCGACCGTCACCGACAGGCCGATGGGCTGGACGATCCCGAGCTTCGCCTGGAGATAGAGCAGCACCGCGCACGCGGCGGGGAGGAGCAGCCACGGAAGGGCGAGCTGCCCAACCGCAAAGCTGAGCCACGCTGTCAGCCGGACAATGGCGGGGGCACGCCGATGGGCCGGGTTGTCTCCTTCCACCGCCCATTGGCGACGGCCGCGAGGCTCGATGAAGAAATACAGGCATGTGGGCACGATGGCCCCCAAAAGCGCGGCCACGCTCGCTGCCACGACGGCGACGCCGATGAAGGCACTCGGCAGAGTCAGCGAAATCCCCATCGGGTAGTCTCTACCTTCCTCTGGCGGCGTTTCTTCCGCTATCTAGGGATACGTCTCCTGCAGCAGACGCGCCACAGCCTGGAGAGCTCCACGTCGCGCATGAGCCGCGTCTTTGCACTGGTTCCGCGTATCTGGTCGAGCTTCCGCCGGGCGGCACTGGCGCTGCCGCGACGGGCGGTCCTCGTGCCGTTCGTCCTCAGCGGAAGCCTAGGCGCAGTCTTGGCGGGTTGTCGAAGCTGCGAAGGCGTGCGAAACGAGCTCGGCCCGCTCGGTTCCCATGGATCCCATGACGGCGCCAATGCTACGGCGCCTGCCGCCTTCTCGCCGGGCTCCTCGCCCGGCCGCGTTCGTCGCGACGACGCCGGACACCTGCTCCCTCGCTCCTCTCCTTCCCCCGCGCCGGCCAACGCTCCACCCCGGCCGTCGCGCGAGCCGGACTGGGACCTCGACGCCGGCGACGCCGCCCGCGACTACGTTCGCCGCTACGTGCTCGGCACGAAACGATACGGCGAGACGCTCGACTGTATCGCTATCGGCCCCTCTGCGCCGGCGGACAACCAACGAAGGGTCGAGGTTCGCGTCGAGCCCGGATGCCCGCGCACGGGGAGGCTGCGCGACGTTTTCCTCGTCGATGTCGCGGCTGACCGCCTCACGGTCGACGACAAGAGCAAGAGAGACCCCCTCGCGCGATGGCCCGACGGCAGCGATCCCGAAGGGCCGGCGGGCGGAGTCCGTCAGGTGGAAGATTTACGCCGGTGGAGCGGTCCTCTCGCGGATGCCTTCCGACAGAAGCTGCTCGTCCCCATCCGTGTTCAGGGTTACGGAAGAGGGACGTATCCCGTCGTCACGATCGCGGGATGGCACGGCGAGGTCTCGCCTTCCACGAGCGCCGACGAGCTCTCCTCGTTGGCCGAGGAGCTCTGCAAGGCGAACCGCGGCGCGCCACTCGGCGTCTTTGCGGGAATCGATCGGTCGAGGGTGCTGCGCATTCGCTGCCCGGTGAGCGTCGCGAACGTGGCGAACGCAAGGTGGGATCGGCTGTAGGGCGACAGCGCTGCCGTGGCTTGATCCGCGTCAACCGGTCACAAGGGCGCACGGTTACAAGAATGGCGAGCGGCAAGATGCCCGCCCACTGAGGAAGCCCGTGCAACGGCGCAACGGCAAAAGCTCATGACGAAGGCTGAACCCGGGTGGGGGACGGACGGGCCGAGCCGGCCGCTCTGGCTCCTCTGCGAGCTCACCTACAAGTGCCCCCTTCACTGCCCTTGGTGCAATAACCCTCTCGACTGGCACGACTACGCGAACGAGCTTTCGACGGAGGAGTGGAAGCGTGTCCTCCACGAGGGACGCGCGATGGGAGCGCTGCAGCTCGCGTTTTCCGGCGGCGAGCCGATGCTGCGCATGGACGTGGAGGAGCTCGTGGCCGAGGGCTGCCGGCTCGGCTTCTACACGAACCTCATTACGTCCGGCTTCGGGCTCACGCAAGACCGCCTCGAGGCTCTCGGGAAGGCGGGGCTCCACCAGGTCCAGCTCTCGGTTCGGGCCTGTGACCGGTCGCTCTGCGACGATCTGGTCGGCACCCGCGCGGCGGACCACAAACTGTCGATCGCGAGAGAGATCAAGAACGCGGGTTTCCCGATGGTGCTCAACGTGCCGCTCTCTCGCTCCAACATCCACCAAATCGAACCGCTTCTCGCGCTGGCGGAGGAGCTCGGCGTCGAGTTCGTCGAGCTCGCGAACCTCGAGTATCACGGCTGGGCGCTCGTCAACCGCGCCGAGCTCTTTCCGACGAAGCGGCAGATCGAGCGGGCGGAAGCCGTCGTGCACGCCGCGCGAATACGCCTCGGGCGCAAGATGACCATCTACTTCGTCGTCCCCGACTACCACGGCACGCGCCCTAAGCCGTGCATCAACGGCTGGGGGTCGATCCATCTCACTGTCGGGCCCGACGGGGCGGCACTCCCCTGCCAGGAAGCACGCGGCCTCGGGGGCCTCGAGTTCCCCAACGTACGCGAACGCTCACTCGAATGGATCTGGCGTTCGTCGCCGACCTTCAACGCGTTCCGTGGCGACGAGTGGATGAAGGAGCCGTGCCGCTCGTGCGACGAGAAGGGGAAGGACTTCGGCGGCTGCAGGTGCCAGGCGCTGCTCCTCACGGGCGACGCCGCAAACGCCGACCCCGTCTGCTCGAAGTCCCCGTACCGGCGCGCCGTCGACGGCGTCATCGACGAAGCCGCCCGCGCTCCCCTCGAGCACCTTCCGGGACGCCTGCTCATGCGCACGCGCGCGATTGCCGCCCGGTAAACGCCACGCGTAGCGCGAGCCGCCGAGGCCGCGACTCCGAGCGTGATCGCAGCGCTCGAGACCGTCCACTGACGCCACAGGTTGGCGAACCGTGCGTCGGACCCCGAGGGCCAGTCCGCGAAGAACCGCCCGCGTCCCGAGTCGACTCTACAGCGTGAGATGCAACCACGACTTCTCGAACAGCACCTTACCGAGGTGCCAGCGCCGCGAAGGCGCGTGGATCTGCACGACGGGCTCCGGCTCCGCATAGAAGTCGCCGCCGCCGAAGCCGGCCTTGCCGTCCCCGATCTCGATGAAGCACTCGCCGTGGCCGTCGAACCGTCCGGCCGCAGCCTGCCCGAGGACCGCGGAAGCGATGTTCTTGGCGACGACCTCCGCCTCGGCGTGGGCGAAGACGCCGGCCTTGGGCAGCGGCTTGCCGAGCTTCAGTGGAATCGAAACCACGTCGCCGATCGCATAGACGCCCCGAAAGCGTGTTTCGAGGGAGTGTCGATCGACCGACACCCAGCCGGTCTCGCCCGCGAGGGCGCTCTCTCGGACGACGCCCGGTGCGCGGTGAGGAGGGACGTACGCCAGCAGATCGAAGTCGCCGTGCGCACCGTTCACGAAGGCGAGGCGCTTCGCGCCTGGGTCCACCGCCGTCACTTGGTGGTCGGGGTGGTAGGCGATTCCTTTCGCCTGGAGGATCTGCTTCACCGCCCCCGACATCTCGGGTCCGGCGACGCCCATGGGTCCGGGCTCGGCGGCGTAGACATCGATGGCGCCCGCGTCGCGCACCCCCCCCTCGCGGCGGAAAGCGTCGATGAGCAGCGCAGCCTCGTACGGCGCCGCCGGGCACTTGTAGGCGGGCGCCGCCGTGAGGATGACGATGCGTCCCTTCCTCGTCGACGCGAGACTCTCGCGAAACGTCTCAGCGCCGGCGAGCGTGTAGAAGGAGTGCCCCGCCTCTCGGAGACCCGGGACTTTCTCCGGCGCGAGCTCGGCGCCGAGGGCGACGACCAGGTAGTCCCCGTCGACCGTCTTGCCCGATATGGTCGCGCGCCGCGCCTCGGGGTCGATCTTTTCGATTTCGCCGTGGAGGACTTCGATGCCCTTGCGCTCGAGCCGATCGAGCGGGCGCTGGATGGCGCGCGATTCACGCTGCCCGACCATCAGCCAGAGCAGCGACGGCGCGAAGACATGCTGCGGCTCGCGCTCGACGAGCACGACGCGGTGCGGTCGGCCCAGTCGCTTGCGGAGCTCGCGCGCCGCCACGACGCCACCTACGCCGCCCCCGAGGATCACGATCGTCTTCGGCGCGCCCATCAGAACACCAACGCCTTGTCCGCCCACTGCGTCCAGTCGGTGAGCTGATCCATGCTGCTCCGGTGGAGGCCGTCCGCGAGCTCGCTTTCGGCGATTCCACGCGCGTCCATGCACGAGCCGCAGACGCCGACCTCCACGCCATGGCGAACCGCGCCGCGAAGCATCGTCTCGACGTTGTAGTAGCCCTGCGGCACCTTCTGACCCCCCTTCGCGCTGCTCGCCGCGTCGCCGATCAGAAACACCTTCACCTGCTCGCCCTCGCGCCTGGAGAGGGAGCCCGCGAGGCGGAGCGCGTTGTAACAGCGCTCCGTGCCGTACGGCGGATCGTTCAAAATAAACAGTGTCTTGCCCATCTTCACGTTCCCTTCTCGACGCGCCACCCGCGCGCCCGCCAGTCGACGACGCCCTGCTCCATGCGATGCGCCCGAAAACCGTTCTTGCGGAGGAGCTCGACCGCCTCGACCGCCATGACGCAGTACGGGCCGCGGCAGTACGCGGCGATCTCACGGCTCTTGGGCAGGTCGGCGAGCCGCTTCTTGAGCTCCGCGATGGGCACCGAGATGGCACCCGGGATATGCCCCGCGCGGTACTCCTCCGGGGGGCGCACGTCGAGGACGACCACCTCGCGTTCGCGGACGCGGCGCAAGAGCTCCTCGCCCCCGCTCTGTTCCATCGCGCTCCGCGAGCGGAGGTCCTCTTCGCGAACGCGCTAGTTGTCCGCGCGCCTCGCCTCTGCGAGCGCGCGCAGCGACCGGAAAAAGCTGCAGACCTCGTCGTCGGCCAGACGGTACTCCACGTAGAGCCCTCTCTTCTCGGCGTCGACGAGGCGCGCACTCCGAAGCACCTGGAGGTGCTGCGACGCGTTCGCGATGCTGAGCCCCGCCTGATCGGCGAGCGCCTCGACGGTGCGTGGTCCCTGACAGAGCAGGTCGAGCAACTCGAGCCGCTTGGGAGCCGAGACAGCCTTCCCGATGCGGGCGAACTGTTCGTAGACGGCGTCTTTGAACCGACGGTGGGTGGAGGTCACGTGGCGCGCGCTCAACCGTTCAAGTTGATGCTTGAATAGTTCGGGCGCCCTCCTCGGTCAACCCCTTTCGGCCGAAAGACACCACCCTTCTCCTCGAAGAATACCGGTCATCTCGTGGCCCGCGCGGGAGCGAGCCCCAGGAGGCAGCGCGAGCCTTCTAGAATTGATGCGTCTCCGTCGACTCTTCGAGCGCCAGCGTCGACGCCCTCCCGCCCGAGATCACTTCCGCCACTTGGTCGAAGTACCCCGTCCCGACCTCGCGCTGGTGCCTCGTCGCCGAGTACCCCGCCGCCTCCGCGGCGAACTCCGCTTGCTGGAGCTCGCTGTACGCGGCCATACCACGGTCCCTGTACTTCCGGGCGAGCTCGAACATCCCGAAATTGAGGGCGTGGAAACCGGCGAGCGTGACGAACTGGAACTTGTAGCCCATCGCTGCGAGCTCGCGCTGGAAGGCAGCGATCGTCCTATCGTCGAGGTTCTTCTTCCAGTTGAAGCTCGGCGAGCAGTTGTACGCGAGCAGCTTGCCCGGATACTTCGCGTGGATCCCCTCCGCGAACTCGCGCGCCTGCGCGAGGTCCGGCGTGCTCGTCTCGCACCAGACCATGTCCGCGTAGGGCGCGTAGGCGACGCCGCGCGCGATGGCGGCCTTCACGCCGCTCTGGATGCGGTAGAAGCCCTCGGCCGTGCGACTCCGGCTCCCCTCGACGATGAACGCGCGGTCGCGCTCGTCGACGTCGCTCGTGAGGAGCTTCGCGCTGTCGGCGTCCGTGCGGGCGACGATGATCGTGGGGACGTTGCACACGTCGGCGGCGAGGCGCGCGGCGACGAGCGTCCGGATGAACTGGCTCGTCGGGACGAGGACCTTTCCGCCCATGTGGCCGCACTTCTTCTCGCTCGCGAGCTGGTCCTCGAAGTGGACGCCCGCGGCGCCCGCTTCGATCATCGCCTTCATGAGCTCGTAGGCGTTGAGCGGCCCGCCGAAGCCCGCCTCCGCATCGGCGAGGATGGGCGCGAACCATGTGCGCGAGTGCCCGCTCCGGCCGTCGTTGCCTTCGGCGTGCTCGATCTGGTCGGCCCTCTGGAGGGCTGCGTTGATCTTGCGGACGACGGTCGGCACGCTGTTGACAGGGTAGAGCGACTGGTCGGGGTACATCTGGCCGGCGGTGTTCGCGTCGGCCGCCACCTGCCAGCCCGAGAGGTAAATCGCTTTGAGGCCCGCGCGCACCATCTGCACGGCCTGATTGCCCGTCAGCGCCCCGAGGGCCGCGACGAAAGGCTCTGCGTGCAGGAGCTCCCAGAGCCTGCGCGCGCCCATCTGTGCGAGCGTGTATTCGATCTGTATCGAGCCGCGCAGCCGCTCGACGTCCGCCCGTGCGTAGGGACGGACGACGCCTTCGAACCGCTTGGCGTGGAGGCGATCCTCGGGGTGGCTTTCGAGCTTGAGCACGGGAGCGGTGGACATGACGATGGGGTCTCCTATTTCGTTTCCAGAAGATCGTACGCAGGCACCGTGAGAAACTCTTCGAAGCGGGGGGACGTCGACAGGCGGACGAAGAGGTCGCGCGCCTCGAAAAAGCGGCCGCTTTGGAAGCGCCCGTCGCCGACTGCCCCCAGTTCGGCGCGGATGCGCTGCATCTCCTCGTCGACGACGCGCGCGAAGCGGTCCTTGTCGAGCGGCGTCCCCTCGACCGTCACCTTCGCGTGCAGCCACTGCCAGACTTGCGCGCGCGAGATCTCCGCCGTCGCGGCGTCCTCCATGAGGTGATAGAGCGGCACGCACCCGTTCCCGCGCAGCCATGCCTCGATGTACTGGATGCCGACGCGGACGTTGTGGCGCAAGCCGGCGTCGGTGCGCGTGCCTTCGGGGACGCGAAGTAGGTCTTCGCGCGTGACCTTCACGTCCTCGCGCTTGACATCGATCTGGTTTTTCCCGGGCATGTAGGCGTCGAAGACCTCCTTCGCGATCGGCACGAGCCCCGGGTGCGCCACCCATCTCTCGTCGTGCCCCGCCTTCACCTCGCGCAGCTCGTCGGCGCGCACCTTCTCGAGCGAGGCTTCGTTTGCGCCGCGGTTGGTCGCGTCCTCCTTGATGGGGATCTGCGCCGCCATCCCGCCCATCGCGTGGACGTTGCGTCGGTGGCACGTCTGGATGAGGAGGGCCACGTACGCGGCGAGGAAGCCCTTGTCCATGGTGACCTGTGAGCGGTCGGGCAGGAGGGCGTCGGGCGAGAGCGCGCGCTTCTTGATGAACGAGAAGATGTAGTCCCAGCGGCCGCAGTTGAGGCCCGCGGAGTGGTCGCGCAGCTCCCAGAGAAACTCGTCCATCTCGAAGGCGGCCGGCAGCGTCTCGACGAGGCACGTCGCCTTGATCGTGCCGCGCGGGATCCCGACCTTCTGCTGGGCGCGGACGAAGACGTCGTTCCAAAGGCGAGCCTCGAGGTGGCTCTCCATCTTCGGCAGGTAGAAGTACGGGCCGGTGCCGCGGGCGAGCTGCTCCTTGGCGTTGTGGAAGAGAAAGAGGCCGAAGTCGAAGAGGGCGCCGGCGACGGGCTTGCCGTCGACGAGCATGTGGCGCTCGACGAGGTGGAGGCCGCGCGGCCGGACGAAGAGCACGGCAATCTTGTCCTTGAGGGCGTAGCTCTTGCCTGAACCTGGGCCCGTGCCGGGCGCAACGAAGCGGATGCTGCGGCGGACCGCGTCGGCGAGGTTGATCTGGCCGGTGACGAGGTTGTCCCAGGTGGGGCTGTTGGCGTCTTCGAAGTCGGCCATGAAGACGCTCGCGCCCGAATTGAGCGCGTTGATGACCATCTTGCGGTCGGTCGGCCCCGTGATCTCGACGCGGCGGTCGAGCAGATCGTCTGGCAACGGCGCGACGGTCCAGCTCCGCGTGCGGAGGTCTGCCGTCTCGGGCAGGAAGTCGAACTGCTCGCCGGCGTCCAGCCGGGCTTGCCTCTCGCGCCTGCGGACGAGGAGCTCCGAGATGCGATGGCCGAACGTCCGAGCGAGGTCGGCCACGAACGCGAGCGCGTCGGGCGTCAGCACTGCGTCATATCCGGGCCGCATCGGCCCCCGCAGAGAAACCCCGGAGGGTAGGCTTGCAGTGTCCGTGGCGACGGCGCGGGCGGCGTTCGTGGAAGCTTCTTGCATCTCGCCGTTTACAGTGCGGCAACGCGTCATTACGGTCAAGAATCGGAAAACGTGGCGCAAGTAGGCCACGTTGAGTACTGTCAATGACAAGCTGTAACAGCAGTTAATGTTGTAAAGGCGGGCAGTAGACTCATGGTTCAGCCCAATCGCGAGGGGCTCCGGCTGGGAGCGAAAGTTCGCGCGCTGCGGCGTCGTGAGAACCTGAGCCAAGTTCAGATGGCCGAGCGGCTCGGGATTTCACCCAGCTACCTGAACCTCATCGAGTCCAACCGGAGGCCGCTGCCGGCCGGGATCCTCATCAAGCTCGCCAGCCTCTTCGGGGTAGACCTCCACACCTTCGGCGGCGACGAGGACGCACGTCTGGTGAGCGACCTCCTGGAGGTCTTTTCCGACCGTGTCTTCGAAGCTTATGGCCTCGCCTCGAGCGACTTGCGGGACCTTGCGCTCAACCATCCGCAGATCGCGCGGGCCGTCCTCGCCCTCTATGGCTCGTACAAGAGCCAGCGCGAGGCCAGCGAGGAGCTCACCTCACGGCTCGAGGACGACGGCATGCCCGAAGGGATCGGTCGCGACGAGACCGTCGTCCGATCGCAGCTTCCCTCCGAGGAGGTGAACGATCTCATCCAGCAGCGGATGAACTACTTCGGCGAGCTCGAGGAAGGCGCCGAAGACGTCTGGCGGGGGGGCAAGCTGGACGCCGAAGAGCTCTACACGGGCCTCATGCACTACATCGATCGGCACCACGGCGTACAGGTGCGGATCGCTCGCGGCGAGGCCGAGCGTGGCGTGCTGAGGAGGTACGAGGCGGACAAGAAGATCCTCACGCTGAGCGAGCTCTTGCCCACGCGCTCGCGCACCTTCCAGCTCGCTCATCAAATCGGGCTCCTCACGCAGAGCCCGCGGATCGACCGCATCGTCTCCGATGGTCACCTGACAACGGAAGAGTCCCGCGGCCTCTCGCGCGTGGCGCTCGCCAACTACTTCGCCGGCGCCGTGCTCATGCCGTACGAGGCGTTCCTCCAGGCGTGCCGCCAGGAGCGCTACGACATCGACGTCATCGGGCGCCGCTTCCGCGTCGGGGTCGAGCAGGTGTGCCATCGGCTGACGACGCTTCGCCGACCGGGCGCCGAGGGCGTCCCCTTTCACATGATCCGCCTCGACGTCGCCGGCAACATCAGCAAGCGCTTCAGCGCGAGCGGCATCCGTTTTGCGCGCTTCAGCGGGGCCTGCCCGCGGTGGAACGTCTTCGCCGCGTTCATGACGCCAGGGATGATCCGCATCCAGGTCTCCCGCTTCCCCGACGGCTCCTCGTACTTCTGCATCGCACGCACGATCCACCGCGACTCCGGCGGGTACCACGCCCAGCAGCCCGTACAGGCGATCGGCCTCGGGTGCCGCCTCGAGCACGCGAAAGAGATGGTCTACTCGGACGGGATGGACCTCCGGAACGAGCAGATGGCCACTCCCGTCGGCGTCTCGTGCCGCCTCTGCGAGCGGAGCGACTGCGAGCAGCGCGCCTTCCCGTCGCTCCGGCACACGCTGCACGTCGACGAGAACGTCCGCGGCGTCTCGCTCTACGCGCCCGTGCCGCTGCGCGTCCTCCCGTGAGCGCCGGCGCGTACGATCGCCGCGGTGTCGTCGGTCCGCTGCCCGAATACAGTAAGTTTACTGGTGTCCCTGTTCCAGGGATCGAGCTCCCTGGAAAGCCAGATTTCTTCGCAAAAGTTACCCCGCCGGTGCCGGATTCGGCGCGCGAACCGAGGGCACGGCTTCGAAGCGCGAATCGCCTGGGCTGAGACCTCCGCTCGACTCGATGTACGCCTCTTCGCCGTGCTGCGTGACGTCGAGGCCTTCGCGCTCCTCCTGCTCGGAGACGCGCAGGCCGATCACGGAGTCGATGAGCTTGAGGATGCCGAACGTGAGCACCGCCGAATAAATGGCGGTGGCCGCGCAGGCGGTGATCTGGACGACGAGCTGGTGTGGGTTGCCGAAGAGCGCCCCATCGGCCCCCGCCTCGTTCACCGCTTTCTGCGCGCAGACGCCCGTGAGGATCGCGCCGGCGAAGCCGCCGACGCCGTGCACCCCGAGCGCGTCGAGCGAGTCGTCGTAGCCGACACGGCTCTTCAGGAGCACCCCGCCGTAACAGACGACGCCCGCTACGAGCCCGATTGCGATGGCCGCCCAGGGAGCCACGAAGCCCGAGGCGGGCGTGATCGCGACGAGGCCCGCGACGAGGCCGGAAGCGACGCCGAGCGCTGTCGGCTTGCCACGATGCAACCACTCGATCGCGAGCCACCCGAGCGCGCCGCCCGCGGCTCCGAGATGTGTCGCGACGAATGCGAGCGCGGCGAGCTGGCCGCTCGACAGCGCGCTGCCCGCGTTGAACCCGAACCACCCGAACCAGAGGAGGCCGGCGCCGGTCAGCGTCATCGTGAGGTCGTGCGGGAGGGAGCGCTGTTTCGGATAGCCCGCGCGCTTGCCGATGACGAGCGCGCAGACGAGGGCGGCGACGCCGGCGGTCAGGTGAACGACGGTGCCGCCGGCAAAGTCGAGCGCCCCCATCTTCGCGAGCCACCCGCCGTCGGCCCAGACCCAGTGCGCGACCGGGTCGTAGACGAGCGTGCCCCAGAGGAGGATAAAGACGCAGTACGCGCTGAACTTCATCCGCTCCGCGAACGCGCCCGAGATGAGCGCGGGCGTGATGACCGCAAACATCATCTGGAAGGCCGCGAAAGCGAGCGTCGGCACCGTGCCGTGGGCGCCGTTGGGCGTCCCCGCCATGCCAGCGTTCGTCAGCCCGCCGATGAAGCCCCCATTCGTCGGCCCGAAGGCGAGCGTGTATCCGACGAGCGCCCACGCTACGCTGATGAGGGGGATCGCGGCAATCGAGTGCATCACGGTCGACAGAACGTTCTTGCGACGCACCATGCCGCCATAGAAGAGCGCGAGGGCCGGCGTCATCAGGAGAACGAGGGCGGAGCTCGCGAGCAGCCAGGCCGTGTCCCCCGTGTCGATCTTCCCCATGGCCGACCTCGCTAGTCCGATTCTTGTTTCCGGAATGTTTCGTCCGAAACGTTCACGACACCTGCGAGCACGACGAGGCTCCCGCTCGGCAGCTCCATCGCATATCCTGCGTGGTGCACCTCCCCCAACCGCGGCGAAGCCGAAGTTGCCGGCGTGCGCTCCTCCTTTGCCGTCTCGCGCGTGTCGACCACCACGCGCCACGCGTCACCCAAGCGCAACCCCGGCAGCACGAACGTGAGCTCGCCCTTGGTCTCCCCGTTCATCAGGACGAGAAACGAGTCGTCTCGGGGGGCTTCCCCGCCCTCCGCGGCTTCGTCCGCCATGATCCCGTCGCCGTCGAGGCGGAAGGCGATCGCCGCGTGCTCCGGCTCCGCCCAGTCCTCGGCGTTCATCTCCGTTCCCTCGGGGCGGAGCCACGTGATGTCCTTGCCCCGGCTGCCGTTGAGCTGCTTGCCGCGCAGGAACTCTTCGCGACGGAAGACGAAGTGCCGCTGGCGGAGCGCGAGGAGGGCGCGGCAGGCCTCCAGCATGGCCTTCATCTCGTCGTCGATGCGCCAGTCGACCCACACGAGCTCAGAGTCCTGGCAATAGGCGTTGTTGTTGCCTCCCTGCGTGCGCCAGAGCTCGTCCCCCATCGCGATCATGGGCACCCCGTGCGACAAGAGCAGCGAAGCCATGATGCTCTTGGCCACTCGCCTGCGCCGCGCGAGCACCTCCTCGTCTTGCGTCTCGCCCTCGACGCCGCAGTTTTGGCTCCGGTTGTCGTCGCTGCCGTCCTTGTTGGCCTCGCCGTTCGCCTCGTTGTGCTTCGCCTCGTAGCTCACGAGGTCGCGCAGCGTGAAGCCGTCGTGGGCGGTGATGAAGTTGATGCTCGCCTGCGGGCGCCTGCCGCTCGGGCCGTACAAGTCGCTCGAGCCGGTGAGCCTGTAGCCGAGCTCGCCGAGCACTCTTCGCTCGCCGCGCCAGAAGTCGCGCAGCGTGTCGCGGTAGCGCCCGTTCCACTCCGACCACCGGACCGGGAAGCCGCCCACGCGATAGCCTCCCTCGCCGAGATCCCACGGCTCGGCGATGAGCTTCGTCCGGGCAAGCACGGGATCCTGGTGGACGGCCGTCAGGAGGGCCCCACGCGGGTCGAAGTCGCCGTTCTGCGCGCGGGCGAGAGCGACGGCGAGGTCGAATCGGAAGCCGTCGACGCGCATCTCGGTCGCCCAGTACCGCAAGCTGTCGGTGACGAGCTGGATGACCTGCGGGTGGCACGCGTCGAGAGTGTTCCCGCAGCCGGTCGTGTCCACGTACTCGCGCGCGTTCTTCGGGTCGAGGCGGTAGTAGGCGCGGTTGTCGATCCCGCGGAAGCACAGCGTCGGCCCGAGGCGGCCCCCCTCGCAGGTATGGTTGTAGACGACGTCGAGGATCACCTCGATCCCAGCGGCGTGCAGGGACTTGACCATCTGCTTGAACTCGCGGACGACATCGCCGGGCGAGCCGGCTTTGCTCGCGAACCGCCGGTCCGGCGCGAAGAAGCCGAGCGTGCTGTAGCCCCAGGCGTTGCGCATTCCGCGGGCCACGACTTCCGGCTCGTCGACGTGCTCGTGGATGGGCAGGAGCTCGACGGCCGTCACGCCGAGTGACTCGAGGTGGCTGACCGCGGCGTCCGAGCCGAGCCCGGCGTACGTCCCTCGCAGCTCCTGCGGGACGGCGGGGTGAAGTTTGGTGAAGCTCCTCACCTGAAGCTCGTAGACGACCGTGCTCGCCCACGGCACGTGCGGGCACCGGTCGTCGCCCCAGTCGAAAGACGGGTCGACGACGACCGACTTGAGCATCCCGGCGGCGTCGTCGCGTTCGTCGAACGCGAGGTCGTCGAGGCCGCGGTCGTGCGGGTAGGCGTAGAGGGGGGCGCCGTAGTCGAGGGTCCCGTCGTATGCGCGCGCGTACGGGTCGACGAGAAGCTTGGACGGGTTAAACCGGTGGCCCTGACGAGGTGCGAACGGGCCGTGCATGCGCCAGCCGTAGCGCTGCCCGGGGCCCACGCCAGGCAAGTAGAGATGCCACACGTGGCCCTTGCACCACGGGACTTTGTGGCGGGTCTCGCGGCCTTCGGCGTCGAACAAACAGAGCTCCGCCCCGGTCGCGTGCTCGCTGAAAATCGCGAAGTGGACTCCTTGGCCGTCCCACGTCGCGCCGAGGCGGGTGTACTCCTCCCTTCGGATGCCGTCGCTGCTCATCGTAGGCAAGGCCGCGCCGCCTATCCGCTCACCGACCCGAAGCCTCGACGAGCGCGCGGATCGCCCCCAGGCGCGCCCTCACCTCGGGCGACGCCGCCATGTCCTCGATCGGATGCGGGAGCCGCCAGGTCCAATTCTGATCTCCGACGGTCGCGGGCGTGTTGATGCGCTCGCGGGTGCCGAGGAGCTCCTGGGCGAGGACGAGCGCCAGATCCGACCGAGCGGCGTAGAGGTCTTTCAGAAGCGCGAGCGAGCGCGCCCCGTCATCCATCTCGTCGGTCACCCCGGCTCGCGCCGCGAGCTGCTCCCGGTCCTCCGCCGGCAGTTCGTCCCACCAGCCGACGATCGACGCAGTGTCGTGCGTGCTCCACGACACGACGGCATTCTCGGGGAACGTTTTCGGGTCGCGGTAGCCTCCGCCGTCGTCCTTCTCCCACGGCAGCACCCGGTATCCGGACATCCCGAGCTCCCGTAGCGACGCTCGGACGAACGGGGGAATCACGCCGAGGTCCTCCGCGATCGCGCGCGGAGGGTCGATGTCCGACTCGGGGCCGGCGTCGCCCGCGAGCTCCTCCAGCACGACGCGAAGGAGCCTGCGACCGAGCGCCTCCTGCGCGTCCTCGTCCTCCGGGTTGAACGACCCACGTACGGTCCCGCCTTTGGGCTTCACCCACTGTCGGAAGTAGCCGACGACGTGGTCGAGGCGGAAGCGGTCGTAGAGCTGGGCGGCGTGCCGGATGCGCGCGCGGAGCCAGGCGAAGCCGTCTGCCTCCATCGCAGACCAGTCGTACGGCGGAAGGCCCCAGTCCTGACCGTCGGCGGAGTACGCGTCGGGCGGCGCGCCGAGCGAGAGGGCGAGCCGGAACTGCGATGCCCGCGACCACACGTCCGCGCTCTCCGCGCCGACGACGAACGGAAGGTCCCCCATGAGCTCGACCCCCAGCGCCCGCATGGCCTCGTGCGCCGCTCGCCATTGCTCGTGAAGCGTCCACTGCACGTAGCCGAGCTCGAGCACGCGGCGCGAATGCCGGCTGCGCGCTTCGGCGAGCGCCTCCGGGTGGCGATCCCGCTCTTCCACAGGCCACGTCGTCCAGCTCCATCCCCCGTGGGCCTCGCGGAGCGCCTGGTAGAGCGTCAACTCCTCCAGCCAGGCTCGCTGATGCGCGACGAACGCAGCGAGGCGCCTGGCCCGGGGCGATTCCTTCGTCCACTCGCGCGCGTGGAAACGCTCGAACGCCGCCGAGAGCACCTTCGTCTTGCATTCGCGGACCCCCACGTAGTCGACACGCGCTGCAGACCGGGCGTGATGAAGCGTTCGCCGGCCTTCTTCGCCGAGCACTTCTTGCACCGTCGTCCGGTCTACGTCTTCCAACGACTCGACCCCGACGTAGATGGGGTCGAGCCCGAAGGCTGTAAGGGCTCCGTACGGGCTCGTCTCGCCCGGCGATAGCTCGTAGGCGGGGAGGATTTGAAGGAGGCTTTGCCCCGAACGGCGGAGGAAGGCGGCGCAGGCGCGCAGGTCGGTGATCTGGCCGATCCCCCAGTCACGCCTCGTGCGAATGGAGAAGAGCGGCAAAACGACGCCGGCTTTGCGCTTCATGGGTATCCCCGGACGATAGCCGAAGCGGAGGCCGCCTTGCATGGGATCGAGCCAAGCAAAGACCCTCGACCGGTGCCAAAGTGTTCTCGGTATGCGTCGGTTGCCTCGGCTGCCGCTCCTCGTCGCGCTCAGCGCGGCGGCCCACGTCCTCGTGTGGGGCGCGCTCGGCGGCGGCCCACCTCTCCGGCGCGGGCCCGCGCCCCCCCCCCCCCCGACCCCCCCCCGCGACACCCACGCCCACGAGCCCCGCGCGGCGAGCGAGCCCACCCCCCCCGCGGCGGCCCCCCCGCCCACG
>VFSW01006190.1_pt1 | contig 17636 bp, 15 predicted proteins | sample 5358111 | NCBI WGS metagenome assembly VFSW01 (sample SAMN11554181, study PRJNA540505) | mine drainage metagenome | isolation source: sediment from site ElyBrook_90M | place: USA: Ely Copper Mine, Vershire, VT | collected 2017
CGTTCCTGTTGGTACGGGGTGGTCGAGTAGATCGAGGCGGCGGCCGGTTCGATCACCGGGGTGCGCTCGGCGCGTCGCAGGGGCCGAATGGCCTCGACGACCGCGGCGAGGTGTTCGGGAGTGGTGCCACAACACCCTCCGACCACCGAGACGCCGTAGTCGGTCACGAAGTGGGAGAGGTGTTCGGCGAGGGCATCTGGTCCGAGGTCGTAGTGCATGTGACCGTCCACCACGCTCGGTAGTCCGGCGTTCGGGAGGACGCTCACCGGAATCGGGGAGGTCTCCGAGAGGGTGCGCAGCGGCTCGTACATCTCGACCGGACCAGTGGCGCAGTTGATACCGAGCGCGTCGATACCGAGCGCGGTGAGAGAAGTAATGGCCGCCGCGATCTCGGTCCCGGGGAGCATGCGCCCGGTGAGTTCGATGGTGACCTGGGCCTGAATCGGCACGCGCCGACCGTGGCGAGCCATGGCCCGCTTGCAGGCGTTGATGGCCGCCTTACCCGACAAGAGGTCGAACATGGTCTCGACGAGGAGAACGTCGACTCCCCCCTCGAGGAGTCCGTAGGCCATCTCCTCGTAGCTCCGGCTCAGCTCGTCGTAACTGATCTGCCCGAGTGTGGGGAACTTCGTCCCGGGACCAATGGAGCCGGCGACGAAGCGGGGCTGTGCGGCGCTCGCGTACTCGTCGGCGACCCGTCTCGCCAGCGTGGCCGAGGTGTGGGAGAGTTCGAAGGCTCGATCGGCGAGGTCGTACTCGTTCAACACGATGGAGAATGCGCCGAAGGAGTCCGTTTCGATGACGTCGACACCGACGTCGAGGAAGGATCGGTGGACGGCCTCGATCGCGGACGGCTTGGTCACCACCAGAATCTCGTTGCAGCCCTCGAGGGCGGCCCCACCAAAGTCCTCGGCCACGAGTTCTTGCAACTGGAGGTTGGTACCCATCGCCCCGTCGTAGATCAAGACCCCGGAATGCAGGGCCGCGAGGTAGGGGTCGGTGGAGGAGAAGTCGGAGCCCGTCGCGGGCGCAGCAGAGGTCATCGCCCCGACAGGCTACCGGGCGCGCCCTACTCACTACGCTTACCCGGGTGAAGATCTACACCAAACGGGGCGACGACGGCACGACGGGACTTCTCTTCGGGGCCCGCGTGGAGAAAGACTCTCTCGTGATTGAGGCGAACGGTGGGGTCGACGAGGCCCAAGCAGCCCTCGGATGGGCCCGCAGTCTCGCCGACGGGGACTTAGCGAGCCAGATCATGGGTTGCCAGCGTGACCTGTGGATTCTGATGGCCGAAGTCGCGGCCGCTCCGGGAGAGCGAGACCGACTGGTCGAGGACCGAACCAAGGTCAGCGCGACGATGGTTCAGGCGCTCGAGAGTTCCATTGATCGCTGGAGTGAACTCGTGGTCCTCCCCGACGAGTTTGTCGTCCCGGGTGAGAACCAGTTATCCGCCGCGCTCGACGTGGCGCGCACGGTGGTGCGCCGCGCCGAGCGAGCCGTGGTGAGGTGTCGGCTGGAGGACTCGCGCGCGGTCAGTTACCTGAACCGTCTGAGCGATCTCGTCTGGACCCTCGCCCGGGTCGCCGAAGGTTCGGTGCATCGAGTCACCAAAGAGTTGACGAAAGAGGAGCCATCGTGAATACTGCCCGAGTCGTCCCCCTGGCCGAGGCCCTCGCGGTCCCGGTCGTGGCGGTCCCGGTCGTCGTCGACGAGACCGGGGTCCATCTCGCTGCCTCACTACCCGAACAGATCGGGGAGATCTCCCTGCCCCGGTCCTTCGACGAGACGTGGTGTCGTTCCCGGGGGCTGTCCGCGAGTGCGGGATCCTCGGTCGTGCTGTCGGCGTCCTCGGGCGCCCTCGTCGTGCTCGTGAGTGTGGGGACGAGTTACGGTGCCGCGTCGGACGAGAGTTTCCGACTCGCCGGCGCGAGTCTCGCCTCGCGCGCGAAGGCCGCCGGCGCGTCGGCCGCTCTCCTCGTGCCCACTGATGTTCTCGACGACCCCGCTCGGGCCGCCGAGGGGTTCGTCACCGGGGCGCTTCTCGCGAGCTACGACTTTAAGCGACCCGAGAGCGCCGAGGAGGTCGTGGTGGCCCCGGTAGGAGCACCGCTCCCGAGTGTGGCCGATCACGACGCCGTTACTCGCGGGGTGCAGCGGGCCGGAGTCGTGAGTGACGCGACGAACTGGGCGAAGCGACTGATCGATACTCCGGCCGGACAGGCGACACCGAAGGAGTTGGCGAAGCGCTTCGCGCATCGACTCGGGGCGGAGCCCGACACCGGTGTCGAGATCTGGACCGAGTCGACGATTCGTGAGGAGGGCCTCGGGGGACTGCTCGGCGTGGGGGCCGGCTCGGCCGAGCCCACCCGTCTCGTCTACGCGCGCTATCGCCCCGCCGACGCGCGCACCCACGTCGTGCTCGTTGGTAAGGGCGTGACCTTCGATTCGGGGGGTCTCTCCCTCAAGCCGGCCGAGTCGATGATGACGATGAAGACGGACATGTCCGGAGCGGCCATCGTGATGGCGGCGCTCTCGGTGGCGGCCCGCCTGCGTCTGCCCCTGCGAGTCACGGCCATCGCCGCCTTGACGGAGAACCTGACCGGGGATCGGGCGACGAAACCCGGTGACGTGGTGACGGCCCGTAACGGCACGACGATTGAGATTCTGAACACCGACGCCGAGGGTCGGGTGATCCTGGCTGACGCCCTGAGCCTGGCCGTTGAGGCGAACCCCGACGTCATTATCGACGTCGCCACCTTGACGGGTGCTCAGCGAGTGGCGTTGGGCGACGAAGTCGGAGGCCTCTTCGCTACGACGGACGAACTAGCGACTCAGCTGATCCGGGCGGGCGAGGTGACGGGCGAGTCCCTGTGGCGTCTGCCCCTCGTGGACTCCTACGAGCGCCAACTCGAGTCCGACGTGGCCGACCTGCGCAACATCGGTAAGGGTGGGGGAGCGGGATCCATCACCGCCGCCCTCTTTTTGCGCCGCTTCGTGGGAGATCGCCCCTGGGCCCACCTCGACATCGCCGGTCCTGGTCGATCCGACCAGGCACGGGGGTACGTCACGAAGGGCGCGACCGCCTTCGGGGCCCGCACCCTCGTGCAGTTCCTCGAGGGCGCGGTGCGCGACGAGGGGGTCTCGTGAGAGTCGCGGTCGCCGGTTCGAGCGGATTCATCGGCTCCGCACTCGTCGGAGCCCTGAAGGAGTCGGGACACGAGATTGTCCGGCTGGTTCGCCCCGGCACCGAACCCGGAAACGACGGAGTGCGCTGGGATCCGGCGAAGGGTGAGGTCGACGAGGCGGCGTTGCGGCGCGGGGGTGGTCTCGACGCCGTCATCAACCTGGCCGGGGTCGGCGTCGCTGATCGTCGATGGAGTGCGCAGTACCGAGAACGGGTGCTCGACTCACGAGTGAACTCGACGAGGACTCTGGCCCAGGTTCTCGAGGCCGCGGGGGGCGTGGCGCGGGTGCTCAACGCGTCGGCCATCGGGATCTACGGCTCGCGCGGGGACGAGGTCCTCACGGAGGACTCGTCACTCGGCGACGACTTTCTCGCCCACGTCTGTCGACGCTGGGAGGACGAGGCGAACGCCCTGCGGAGTTCCGCCACGACTGTGGTCACCCTGCGGACCGGTCTCGTCATGGACGGGGCCGGCGGACTACTCGGGAGAGTGCGACCCCTCTTTCGGGCCGGACTCGGGGGGCGACTCGGTTCCGGTCGTCAGTGGATGTCTCTCATCAGCCGTCGTGACGAGGTTCGGGCGATTCAGTTTCTCCTCGAGTCCACCCTCGAAGGTCCGGTCAACCTCGTCGCTCCCGGTGCGTGCACCAATACCGAGTTCACGCGAACTCTCGCTCGCGCCCTGCACCGCCCGGCCCGGGCGATCGTTCCCGCACCGGCCCTCCGACTCGCCCTCGGGGCCGAGATGGCCGCGCTCACCGTTCTCGCTTCCCAGCGCGTAGCGCCGCGAGTCCTGGTCGAGTCCGGATTTCGTTTCGAATCGGCCGACTCGTCGGCGGTGATCGCGACGGCTCTCGCCTAACTAGTCGAGGCGCCGGACGCGCTGGGCGCGGGTGGGTACCGTGCGGGCGAGCGAACTTGACGGCGGATCGCGGTGGTCGGGAATCCCCACGAAGAGAGTGGCGAAGATCTCCTCGTTCTCGAGGTGGGCGAAGGAGGCCAGCGCCTCGGCGTGGCGAAAGGCCCCCCAGAGAGCCACGCCCCAGCCCTCGTTCTCGCACAGGAGAGCACAGCCGAGCGTCGCCATCGCGGCGTCGGTGTGCCAGTAGGGGACGGGCCACGCCGCGACGTCGCCCAGGCCGGAGTCGGCCTTGTCCGATTCGCGGTAGCGGGCGGCGTAGACCTCGGGCAGTGAACTGAAGATGACGACGGCGCCGGCGCGCGAGAGTCCCTCGAGGCGCCTGGAGTGCATCCTCCACTCCTCGTCGGTCGCCGCGAGGAGGAACTCACCGAGGCGTTCGGGACCCACCACGGTGGCCCGAACTCCCGCGCAGTTCCCGGCCGTCGGAGCCCGCAGTGACTCCGCAACGAGTTCGCTGACGCGAGTCAGATCGAGGGGATCACCGGTAAAACTTCGATACATACGACGACGTCGCCAGAGGTCTTCGAACTCCACCGGCTCGGTCTACCATGGTCCGTCATCGAATGTTGACCTAACCAGTAATATTTATGGCGGAAGGAGAATCCATGTCCTCACCCCGCGACTTGCTGAACGCCGCGAAGGCCGAAATTCGAGAGATTGACCCCCACGACGTGGCGGGAGATCTCACCCACTACGAGATACTCGACGTGCGCGAGCCCGACGAGTACGAGCAGGGGGCTCTACCCGGGGCGACCCACATTCCCCGTGGTCACCTCGAGTTCAACGTCGAGGGCCGCCTGCCCGATAAGACGAAGCCCATCGCCGTCTACTGCGCCGGTGGGGTGCGTAGCGCCTTCGCCGCCAAGACCCTGAAGGACCTCGGGTACACCGACGTCGTCTCGATTATCGGGGGCTTTAACAAGTGGAAGGACGAGGGTCTGCCCTGGTCGACTCCGCGGGCCCTGACCCCGGATCAGCGCAACCGGTACCAGCGTCACCTGCTCTTGCCCGAAGTCGGTGAGAAGGGTCAGCTGAAGCTGATGGACGCCAAGGTGCTCCTCCTCGGAGCGGGCGGCCTCGGTTCGCCGGCCGCCCTCTACCTCGCGGCGGCGGGAGTCGGAACCCTCGGCATCATCGACATGGACGTGGTCGACGCCTCGAACATCCAACGCCAGATTCTTCACAATCTCGACCGAGTCGGGATGCGCAAGGTCGAGAGCGCGAAGATGACCCTTACCGCGCTCAACCCCGACCTCGTCGTCAATATGTACGACACCCGTCTCGGGGCCGACAACGTCCTCGACATCATCGACGGCTACGACGTCATCGTGGACGGAACGGACAACTTCCCGACCCGTTACTTGGTGAACGACGCCGCGCTTGTGAAGCGCATTCCCGTCGTGCACGGATCGATCTTTCGCTTCGAGGGCCAGGCCACCGTCTTTGCCCCCTACGTGGGACCGTGCTACCGCTGCATGATTCCCGAGCCACCCCCCGCCGATCTAGCCCCCAGTTGTGCCGAAGCCGGTGTGCTCGGCGTACTGCCGGGAATCATCGGATCGATTCAGGCGCTCGAGGCGATCAAGCTCATCTTGGACCTCGGCGATCCGCTCATCGGGCGACTCTTGACCTACGACTCGATGGATCAGACGTTCCGGAACTTCAAGGTGCGTCGGGACCCGAACTGCCCGGCCTGCGGGGAGAACGCCGGCGAGATCATCATCGCCGAGTACGACGATCTCTGCATGCCTCACGTGGCGGCCCCGGCCCACTAACTCTTCACCACCTCGACGGCGGCACCCTCGTTGACAACGACGAGGGTGCCCGCCCAGAGGTCCTGGGGACCTCGTCCGTCGCGCGAGACGAAGGGCCAGGCCAGCGTGAGCACCGGAAAAAGGGCGAGAGACGCGCTGATGTCGAGCGCACCGATCAGGGTGAACCCGACGAGCACGGCGAGAAAGAACCACCGTCGCAGGGCTCGCCACACCGAGACCGTTCCGCCGTCGTTCGACTCCACGCGTAGACCGGCGACACGGTCACCGACGGTCATCCCCCACCGCGCGAGAGTCCCCACCTCGTAGAGTCCACTGACGAGCACTGAGGTGAGGAGGGAGTTCACGGGGACTCCTCGGGTGAGACCCACCCAGCCCACGAGGAGGACGCCGTCGATCACGCTGGCGAGCAGGCGTCGAGATCCCGGGGCGGGGACCGCGCGACCGGGGGGAGTAGGTCGAGGCCCCGGCGGCGTCACGGCTCGACTCGGGCTGGGTGCATCGTTCGTGTCTAGCAGCCCGCGGTCGTAGCATGAGGCCGTGAACAACGACGTCCGTGATCCGCGCATTCCGGTCGAGGTGTGTTACGGGCCCGAGGAGGGTCCGAGTGCTCCCGAACTCGGCCGGCCCGGGGAGTTCCCCTTTACTCGTGGCGTGCACCCCGGCATGTACCGGGACCGGCTCTGGACCATGCGACAGTACGCCGGTTTCGGGAGCGCCGAGGACACCAACGAGCGCTTTCGCTTTCTCTTAGATGCGGGCCAGACCGGACTCAGCTGCGCCTTCGACCTGCCGACCCAGATGGGTTACGACTCCGACCACCCGCGCTCGCTGGGTGAGGTCGGACGAGTGGGGGTGGCGATCTCCTCGCTCGACGACATGCGCCGGCTCCTTCGGGGTCTTCCCCTCGACACGGTCTCGACCTCGATGACCATTAACGCCACCGCGGCCTCTCTCCTCGTGCTCTACCAACTGGTCGCCGAGGAACAGGGCGTCCGTGGCGACCAGATTCGCGGCACCATCCAAAACGACATCTTGAAGGAGTACGTGGCGCGCGGCACCTACATCTACCCGCCGCGTCCCTCGATGCGCCTGGTCGTGGACACCTTCGCCTACTGCGCGAGAGAGGTGCCCCAGTGGAACTCGATCTCGGTGTCGGGCTACCACATTCGTGAAGCCGGTTCGACCGCGGTCCAAGAGATCGCCTTCACACTGGCTCACGGCGTCGCCTACCTCGAGGCGGCTCGGGCGGCGGGACTCGCCGTCGACGACGTCGCTCCGCGGCTCTCCTTCTTCTTCAACGCTCACGACAACCTCTTCGAGGAGGTGGCCAAGTATCGAGCGGCTCGTCGACTCTGGGCCCACCTCGTGCGCGACCGTTTCGGATCAGCGAATCCGAAGAGTCAGATGCTGCGCTTTCACACCCAGACGGCGGGTTCGACCCTGACGGCTCAACAGCCCCTCAACAACGTCGCCCGCGTCACCGTGCAGGCCCTCGCCGCCGTTCTCGGAGGTACGCAGAGCCTGCACACCAACAGCTACGACGAGGCCCTGGGACTACCCACCGAGGCGGCCGCCAAATTGGCGCTACGGACCCAGCAGGTGTTGGGTTACGAGTCCGGAGTGACGGCGAGCGTCGATCCGCTAGCCGGCTCCTACTACGTCGAGTACCTGACCGACGAACTCGAGCGGCGCGCTCGGCAGTACCTCGAGGAGATTGACGCCCGCGGCGGGGCGGTCGCCGCGGTGGAGTCGGGGTTCGTCGCGGGTGAGATCGAGCGCGCCGCCTACGAGGCCGCCCTCGAGATCGAACGTGGTGAGCGTCGCGTCGTCGGAGTGAACGCCTTCGTGGAAGAGGCGAGTTCGTCGACCGAGGTCTTCCCCCACGATCCCCTCGAAGAACAACGTCAAGTACAGCGCTTGAGTGAGATGCGAGCGCGTCGAGACGCCGTCCGGTTGCGCGGTGCCTTAGAGGACGTGGATCGAGCCGCGCGCGGTTCGTCGAACGTCGTCGACGCTATTCGTGAGGCTCACCGGGCGGAGGCGACGATCGGGGAAGTGGCCGACGTCCTTCGCGGGGTGTGGGGCGAGCACTAGAGCGACCTCGTCGCGGCCTAACGACGAGGTCCCACGTAGTGTCGCAGAACGTCACCCTGTTCGCGCATCGCTCGTCTCGCGAGAACCGACTCGGGAGCGATGACGTCGACGGCGTGGTAGGCGCGGGGTAGGACGTGAAGTTCAACCTCAACGCCGGAGTCACTGAGGCGGCGAGCGTAGTCGAGAGCCTCGTCGCGCAGGGGATCGTGCTCACAGACCAACACGTAGGCCGGGGCCAGTCCCGCGAGATTCTCCTCGCGCGCCGGGGCCGCTCCGGGGTCAGCCGGAGTGCCTTGGAGGTAGAGCTCCCACATCTTCTCCACTCGGCGTCCGTCCCAACCGAGACCCTCGAAGTAGGTCCGAGTAGAGCCCTCAGTTGCTCGATCGTCGAGCACGGGGTACAGCAAGATTTGGGCCACGGGTGGGGGGCTCACGTGGTCGCGGGCCCACTGAGCGACGGCGGCGGCGAGGGCTCCCCCGGCGCTCGCTCCACCGACGCACCACCGGTTCGGGTCGATACCGAGTTCGTCGGCGTGTTCGAGCATCCAGCGAACGCTCTCTCGACAGTCCTCGACGCCCGCCGGATACGGGTTCTCGGGGGCGCGACGGTAGTCGACCGACATCACGAGGGCCCCACTGTCTCGGCACCACGTGACGAGGCGGTCGTGCTCATTGTCGAGGTTGCCAAAGACGAATCCGCCGCCGTGAAAGTACGCGACCGCTCCCCGGGGCGACGGGTGCTCGACCGGTTCGTAGAGACGAATCGGAATGGACCGTCCCGCTACGTCGAAGGAGAGATCGCGCCAGCGCACCGCCGGATCTTCTCGGCGGGTGGCGAGCGACGCGTCCCCGGCCAGTCGCTCGAGACGCCGGGAACCGGGGACGTCCCAGAAATCACTCGTCTCGGGTACCTCGAGGGCCGCGACGGTGTCGGGGTCGAGAGTCCAGTCGCCGCTCACGAGAGGGGCAGGGGAGTGCTGAAGTGGGTCACTTCCGTCGGGGCCACGTAGTGGTGGTGGGTGAGGTCGCGCCACTGTTCGAAGGCCTCCGAGGCGCGAAAGTCCATGTGGGCGTCGACCGAGTCCCAGGTGACGAGGAGAACAAAACGAGTGGGGTCTTCGATTTGTTGACGTAGTTCGAGGCCCTGACAGCCCGGGGCTCCCTCGATGATCGGGCGCGCCTCGGCGACGGCCGCGGTGTAGGCCCCCTCCCCTCCGACCCCGACTTGAATCCAGGCGTGTTCGAGAACCATTAGTGACCTCCAAGGAGTTGGGAACGTAGATCGGGGTCGCCCGCGACCGAGAGAGCCGTCGCGGCGAGGGCGAGGGCCCCGTCACGCAGAGTGCGCTCGGCGTCGGGTCCGAGACAGGAGGCGGTGAACTCCGGTTGGTGATTCACCGCGCCGTTCGTCTCGAGTCGTATGAGGGGGTGGATCGAGGGAACCACCAACGAGACGTTGGCCATGTCGGTGGAGAGAGTCGGTCGGGGTCGACCCTCGTCGTCTGCGCCAAAGGAGCGCCCGAGCTCTTCGGCCGTTCGGCGATAGTGCGAGAGCACCCCGGGGTGAGACACCATGTGGGAGAAGCGCGATCCGATCTCCACCTGGCTCAGGGTGGCTCCGGTAGCGCTCGCCCCCGACTCGAAGCAGTGAGTCAGGCGTTCGCGAAGTGCGTCCAGTCGTTCGAGATCCACCGAACGCGCCATGTAGCGCGCGACCGTGCGCTGGGGGACGATATTGGCGGCGACGCCGCCTTCGGAGATGATGGAGTGGACTTGGTCGCCGGGACGCAGGTGCTGACGCAGAAGACCGACCGCGACTTGGGCGATGGTTTGGGCGTCGAGCGCGTTGACGCCCTCCCAGGGAGCGGCCGAGGCGTGAGCTTCTCGACCCTCGTAGATGACGTCGAAGTGGTCAACGGCGAGACACTGCGCCTCGAGGCGCTCTTCGGGCCAGGGGTGGACCATCATGGCGAAGTGGACGTCGTCGAACTCCCCGGCACGAATAAGGTCGATCTTGCCGCCCCCACCCTCCTCCGAGGGTGTTCCGAGCACCGTGACCGTCAGGTCAGCGTCGTCAACGTGGTCGAGCAGGGCGAGTGCCGCCCCGGCCGCCGACGCGGCGATGAGGTTGTGACCGCAAGCGTGGCCCACGTACGGCAGTGCGTCGTACTCACAGCAGAGCACGAGGTGCAGCGAGCCGTGCCCGATGGTGGCGCGAAACGCGGTGTCGAGACCGCCCACGCCCCGGGTCACTCGAAACCCGGCCGACTCCAGAAGATCGGCGACCGCGCGGGAGCTCTCGTGCTCCTCGTAACCCAGCTCGGGGTGGGCGTGGATGAACTCACTCAGCGCGACGAGGCGCCCGTGGTAGGGCTCCAGGGTGAGGTTCTCGCTCATTCGATAGTCACCATAACGTCCCCGGAGTTCACCGAGTCACCCGCACTGACGGCGACTCGAGTGACCGTCCCGGCCCGCTCGGCGGTGAGGGCGTTTTCCATCTTCATCGCCTCCAAGACGACCACGGTGTCTCCGACGGCGACACTTTGCCCTTCGCTCACGGACACCTTCACGATGGTGCCCTGCATGGGGGCGATGACCGTTCCCGATCCACTGGAGGCGAGACTCGCGTGGTGGTCTCGACGCTTCTTCACCGGGGTGCTCAGCGTGGCCGCGACGTCGGGCAACCAGACCGACACCGCCACCCGACGCCCGTTGACCTCGGCGGTGACGTCGCGGCGAACGAGTTCGCTCTCCGAAGTGTTCGCGGAAGCGGGGCTCGACACACCGGAGAAGTCGAGGGACTCTTCGACCCAGCGGGTGGAGTGGGTGCCCTCGATGAAGTGGGGGTCGTTGAGAATGATTTCGTCGGCGGGCAAGGTCGTCGCCACACCCTCGATTCGGGTCTCCCCGATCGCCCGCAGGAGTCGACGGCGCGCCCGTTCGCGGTCGGGGCCCCAGACGATCAACTTGGCAATCAGATTGTCGTAGTACTGAGAGACGGTGTCACCCGCCTCGTACCCGGCGTCGAGACGGACTCCCGGGCCGGCCGGGGCCCGCAGGGTGGTGAGAGTGCCCGGACTCGGGCTAAAGCGCCCCCCCGCCGGGTTCTCGGCGTTAATACGGACTTCGATGGCGTGTCCGTCGTGACGCACCGTCTCTTGGGTAAAGCCCAGGGGTTCACCGTTGGCCACCCGAATCTGCCACTCGACGAGGTCGAGGCCGGTCACGTACTCGGTGACCGGGTGCTCGACCTGGAGTCGGGTGTTCATCTCGAGGAAGTAGAACTCCCCGTCTTGAAACAAGAACTCGACGGTTCCGGCGTTGACGTAGCCGCAGGCTCGCGAGACCCGGACGGCGGCTTCACCCATGCGTTGACGCACCTCGTCGGGGAAGTTCGGGGCCGGGGACTCCTCGATCAACTTCTGGTGTCGACGCTGGGCCGAACAGTCTCGTTCGCCGAGCCAGACCACGTTGCCGTGGGTGTCGGCCATGATCTGCATCTCGATGTGACGGGGCCAGGTGAGGTATCGCTCGAGGTAGCACTCGCCTCGGCCAAAGGACGCGACCGCCTCGCGCTGGGCGCTCTCGAGCGCCTCGGCGGCCTCCTCGGGGGAGTGCACCACCTTCATGCCGCGACCGCCCCCGCCGTAGGCCGCCTTAATGGCGACCGGCCAGCCCACGGCCTCTCCGAAGGCGACGACCTCGGCGGCGTCGACGAGAACCTCCGAGCGTCCGGGTACTCCGCTCACGCCGGCCGCTTCGGCCGCGAGGCGAGAAGAGATCTTGTCCCCCATCACCTCAATCGCCTCCGGGGGGGGACCGATGAAGGTCACTCCCCGTTCGGTGATGGCGCGAGCGAAGTCGGTGTTCTCGGAGAAAAACCCGTAGCCCGGGTGAACGGCGTCGGCGCCGGACAGTTCGATGGCTCTCACGATCGCCTCAGTATTGAGGTAACTTTCGGCCGCGCTCTGACCCCCGAGGGCGTAGGCCTCGTCGGCTAAACGGACGTGGAGGGCCTCGCGGTCGAGCTCGGAGTAGACGGCGACCGTCGCAATACCCATCTCCTGACAGGTGCGTATGACTCGCACGGCGATCTCACCGCGGTTCGCAATCAAGACTTTCTTCAACGCTCTCACCCTCGCGTACTAGCCTGACCGCCTCGTTCGACGGCTGTAGCAACCCTAATCTGTACCCGTGCGCAAGGCGGAGTGGCGAGTGGAACGGGTGAGTTCAGTGGGATCGACCAACGACCTCGTCGCCGCGCGAGCGAGAGCCGGCGAACCAGAGGGTCTGGTCGTCGTGGCCGACTTCCAAGAGGCCGGGCGCGGTCGTCGCGACCGGATCTGGGTCGCGCCCCCGGGGTCGGCGCTCTTGAGTTCCTACCTGCTCTCACCTCCCCTCTCGGTGGAAGAACGCCACTGGGCCCTCGTCGCGGTGGCCCTGTCGGCCCGCGCGGCCCTCAACTCCTACGGAGCGGTCGACCTCAAGTGGCCGAACGACCTCCTGGTCGGAGAGAAGAAACTCGGCGGTCTCCTCGCCCAGGTGGTGGGAGAAAGCGTGGTGGTGGGACTCGGTCTCAATGTGCGCCGGCTCGACTCCGGACTCGTCGGCGCCACCAGTGTGGAGGAGAGTTGGGAGGTGGTGGTGAGCCGGGACGAACTGCTCGAGAACGTGCTCGACGAACTGGGGCCACGTCGGGAGTTGCTCAACAGTGTCGCGGGGCGCGACGCCGTGCGCGAGGAGTACCGTGGGGCCCTCGCCACCCTCGGACGACGGGTCCGGTGCCAACTGGACGTCGGCGTGGTCACGGGACTCGCTCGAGATGTCGACGAGCGGGGATGCCTCCTCGTCGAGGGCGACGAGGGGATACGTACGGTGGCGGCGGCGGACGTCGTGCACTTGAGAGGAGAAGAGTCATGAATCGACCCCAGCGGGTTCTCGTCACGGGGGCCCACGGTCAGGTGGGTGTTGACCTCGTCGACTACTTGAGTGGCCGTCTTCCCCTCGGCGGACGGGCCGACTTTGCGCCCGACCAGCGACCCCTCGACGACCAGGAGTTCGAAGTCGTTGGGTTGAGCCACCACGAGTTAGATGTGTCCTCCCCCGAGCAGGTGGAGCGAGCACTCGCGAGTGCGCGCCCGGACGTCATCGTGCACCTGGCGGCTTACACCGCGGTCGACCGCGCCGAAACGGAGCCAGAAGCCGCGCGGGCCGTCAATACCGACGGAACGGGCCTACTCTCAGAGGGGGCCGCGCGCTACGGGGCCCACCTGGTGACCGTGTCGACCGACTACGTGTTCAACGGTCGTAAGGGCTCGTCCTACGTCGAAGACGACGAGACCGATCCGGTGAGCGTGTACGGACTCACGAAGCGCGACGGGGAGTGGCGCTGTTCTCTCGCCGACACCGTCGTGCGAACCTCCTGGGTGATGGGGGTGCGGGGAAAGAACGTGGCCCACGTCATCGCCGATCGGGCCCGTTCCGGACAAGGGGTTCGCTTCGTGAGCGATCAGATCGGTACGGTGACGAGCGCCGCCGACCTCGCCCGGACCCTCGTGGCGATGGTGCGTACTCAACCGGGGGGCGTGTGGCACGTCGCGAACACGGGGACGACCACCTGGTACGAGATCGCCGCCTACATCGGGGAGATTCTCGGGAGGGGCGCCGACTTCGCGACTCCGATCACCAGTGATCAGCTCTCTCCGACCCCGCTCGCGACCCGTCCCCCGCGCTCCGATCTCGACACGACTAAGTTCGCCGCGGCCTACGAGGCTCTCCCGGAGTGGCGAGACGCACTAGCTCGCCTCGTGCGCGACCGAGACCTCCTTCCTCGGTGAGTCCCGTCTCTCGTTCTCTCGCGGCCGTGGTGGTGGACTACCACTCCGGTGAGTCGTTAGGAGAGTGCCTGCGTTCCCTGCGCGCCGAGGGCGTGGACCAGATTGTCGTCGTGGAGAACTCGGAGGACTCGCTCCCCGCGCCTTTACTCGAGGGGGTCACGCTCGTGCGCCCCGGGATGAACGTCGGTTACGGACGGGGAGTGAACCGGGGGGCGGCCCGGGTCGAGGGGGAGTACCTCATCGTCTCTAATCCCGACGTCGTCGTCCACGAGGGGGCGCTCGAGGAACTGTGTCGAGCCCTCGATCACGACGAATCGACGGGCATCGTCGGACCCCGAATTCGTCGCCCCGACGGAACGGTCTACCCCTCACACCGGGTCTTTCCCTCGATCTGGTTAGCCGGCGCTCACGCTCTCCTCGCGCCCTGGTGGCCGCAGAACCCCGCCACGCGCCGCTACCGCTCGCCGCGCGCCGACGGAACGGTCGACTGGGTGTCGGGAGCGTTCTTCGTCGTGCGCCGTAGCGCTTTCGAGGAGGTGGGGGGCTTCGACGAGAGTTACTTCATGTTCGCCGAGGACATGGCGTTGTGTTGGCGCCTGGGCGAAGCCGGGTGGCTCGTGCGCGCTATCGACTCGGCCGAGGTGACTCACGTCGAGGGAGTCTCGAGGGCGAGTGCGGGGCGACGCATGGTCGTCGCCCACCACGTCAGCGCACTCCGTTTCGAGGCTCAGACCTCGCGGGGACTACGCCGAGCCCTCGTACCCCTCGCCGCCCTCGTGCTCGGACTCCGGCTCGTGGTCGTCCTGGTCCGGGGGGCCTAGACTGAAGGCTGGGACTGTGGGCGGCTGTGGTTGAAAGTCGATGCCAGCCGCGGGCGAAACGACCCACGTAAGGTGCGAGAGCGCTGAGCATGGCGCGGTTTAGATGTAAGTCCTGGTGGGGCCGGGGCATGGTGCTCCGTTAACCGCCAGGCGGGTGTGGGGTCAAAGACCAGGTCAGCGCCCGCAGCCCCTTCGACGGAGCACGAGGCCCCGGTAGTGTGGAGAGTCCATGAGCGTGTTCAAAAAGATTCTGCGGGCCGGTGAAGGTAAGCGAGTCCGACAACTCGGTGAGTTGGTCGACCCCATCAACGCCCTGGCCGGGGATATGGCCGGACTGACCGACGAAGAACTACGCAACCAGACGGTGGTCTTCCGGGAGCGCCTGGCCCGGGGCGAGACGCTGGACGACCTCCTGATCGAAGCCTTCGCCGTCGTCCGCGAGGCCGCGACGAGGGTTCTCGGTCAGCGCCACTACGACGTTCAGCTCATGGGGGGTATGGCCCTGCACTTTGGGTGGATCGCCGAAATGAAGACCGGTGAGGGCAAGACTCTCGTCTCGACTCTCCCCGTCTACCTCAACGCGCTCTCGGGTAAGGGAGTTCACGTCGTCACGGTGAACGACTACCTGGCCTCGCGCGACGCCGAGTGGATGGGGCGTCTGCACCGCTTCCTCGGACTGACCGTGGGTCGCGTGGGCCCGGATCGTCCGGAGTTCGAGGACAAGAAGGCCGCCTACCTCTGCGATATCACCTACGGGACGAACACCGAGCTGGGTTTCGACTACCTGCGCGACAACATGGCTCGATCGCTCCCGGAGATGGTCCAGCGCGGACACAACTACGCCATCGTCGACGAGGTGGACTCGATCCTCATCGACGAGGCGCGCACCCCCCTCATCATCTCGGGACCCTCGACGGGGAGCGCCCAGCTTTACTACCAGTTCGCCTCCATCGTGCGTTCACTCACCCGCGACCTCGACTACGAGGTCGACGAGGAGAAGAAGACCGTTATGCCGACCGAGGCGGGAATCGCCAAGGTCGAGAAACTCATCGGGGTCTCCAACCTTTACGACAGCGGGGCGGTGAGTCTCGTTCACCAACTCGAGCAGGCCCTGCGCGCGAAGGAACTCTACCGACGCGACAAGGACTACCTCGTCGACCGCGGCGAGATCAAGATTATCGACGAGTTCACCGGGCGCACCCTCGACGGACGACGTTGGAGCGACGGTCTGCACCAGGCGGTCGAAGCCAAGGAGCGGGTGCGGATTCAAGACGAGAATCACACCTGGGCGACGGTCACTCTTCAGAACTACTTCCGCATGTACGAGAAACTCTCGGGCATGACCGGAACCGCCGAGACCGAGGCGGCCGAGTTCGCCAACACCTACGGTCTCCAGGTCGTACCGATCCCCACCCACCGACCGACCCAGCGCCTGGACCAGCCGGACCTGATCTACAAGACCGAGGCCGCTAAGTTCGCGGCGATCGTCGAGGAGGTCCAGGAGCGACACGCGAAGGGCCAACCCATTTTGCTCGGGACCGCCTCGGTGGAGAAGTCCGAGTTGCTCTCGCGCGAACTCTCGAAGGCGGGGGTGACCCACGAGGTCTTGAACGCCAAGCACCACTTCCGCGAGGCGGAGATCGTGGCCCAGGCCGGTCGACCCCACGCCGTCACCGTCGCGACCAACATGGCCGGACGTGGAGTGGACATCATCCTCGGTGGTAATCCCGAGGGGCTGGCCGCCCGTGAACTGTCCGGTCGAGGACTCGAGCCCGGCGCCGAGGAGTACGAGACGGCCCTCGCCGAGAGTGCGGCCCAGTTCCGCTCGCAGGTCGAGATCGACGCCGACGTCGTGCGAGCGGCCGGTGGTCTCTACGTTCTCGGTACCGAACGCCACGACTCTCGTCGTATCGACAACCAGTTGCGCGGCCGTTCGGGACGTCAGGGCGACCCCGGTGAGAGTCGGTTCTACCTCTCTCTCGAAGACGACCTCATGCGTCTGTTCGCCACCGGAGCGGTGAGCTGGGTCATGGACCGGGCGATGCCCGACGACATTCCCCTCGAGGCGAAGATGGTGTCACGCTCTATCGAGCGCGCCCAGACCACGGTCGAGGGACGTAACGCCGAGATTCGTAAAGAGGTGCTGAAGTACGACGAGGTGATGAACGAGCAGCGCAAGGTGATCTACGCCCGGCGCATGCAGGTCCTCGCGGGAGAGGACATGCACGACGCCACGTTGGACCTCGTGGGAGAGGTCGTGGAGCGCGTAGCCCGCGAACAACTGGTCAGTGAGTTCAACGAGGAGTGGGACCTGAAGTTGCTGCTGGCCTCACTCCAGATGACCTATCCCGTGACGGTGAGTGAAGACGCCCTGCGGGCCTACGAAGACCGCGACGACGTTGTGGCGCTCGTCGTCGAGGACGCCCTCGGGGGGTTCGAGAAGAAGTGCGCGGAGTTCCCCGGTGGCGAGGAGGTCGTGCGCGCGATCGAACGTGACGTCATGTTGCAGGTCATTGACACTCGTTGGCGCGAGCACCTCTCCGACATGGACTACCTACGCGAGGGAATCCACCTGCGCCAAAGCGCTCAACAAGATCCCCTCACCGCGTGGCAGCGAGAGGGTTACGAGATGTTCGAGCGACTTCTCGACGCGGTGAACCAGGACTACGTCCGGGTGATGTGCCACTTCGACACCTCCCAGATTCAGTTGCTGAACCCCGAGACCGGGCTACCTCTGAACGGGGAGACGAACGCGGCCGAGGTCCAGGACGTTCCGGGCATGGACCTCACCTTCGCGCCCGGGGTGCTGTCGGCGAGGCCCGCACCCCCCACGGTGGCACCCCCGGTCATCGCTTCTCCCGAGCCGGTGGGGCCCCCCGAGGAGGGGACGAAGATCGGTCGTAACGAGCCGTGCTGGTGCGGATCGGGACGAAAGTTCAAGCAGTGCCATGGCCGACCCTAAGGCGGAGAACGCGGTCCGTGAGGCGGACGGCGCCCTCG
>VFSW01006191.1_pt1 | contig 17636 bp, 10 predicted proteins | sample 5358111 | NCBI WGS metagenome assembly VFSW01 (sample SAMN11554181, study PRJNA540505) | mine drainage metagenome | isolation source: sediment from site ElyBrook_90M | place: USA: Ely Copper Mine, Vershire, VT | collected 2017
TCCCCCTGTTCAGAAACACGATCGCGTCCGCCCGGCACTCCGCCGCCGTAGCCACCGGCAGATCCGCGGTCATCACCTCGATGGTGGGCTTGCGGTCCAGCTCGCGGCCGGCCGTCAGCCCGCGCAACTCGGGAAACAGGCCCGGCGCACCCTCCCGGAAGCGGAAATGATGCGGCTCGCCCACGATGGTCCGCTCGCCGCCCCACAGCAGCGAGCTGGCGTCGTCCGCCACGTAGGTCCACCCGCGCCGCGCGCAGGCGTACGCCAGCGTGCTCTTGCCCATTCCCGACTCCCCGTACAGCAGCACGCCCCATCCCTCCCGCGCCACGCACGCCGCGTGCAGCGCGGTGATGCAGGTCAGCTCCAGCAGCGTGTAAATTAATGCGTCTAGAAAGTGCCAGCGGAAGAAGACCCCGTCGGCCACCGTCGCGCGCGTCACGCAGGCGAAGGCGAAACGCTGCCGCCAATCGCACACCGCGAAATCCTCCCGGCCGGAAACCCATGCCAGCAGGTGCCGCTGGCCCACCAGCACCGGCGCCGGTGGATGCTCCGGGCCGCCTTCGCGCACCAGAATATGGACGCGCGCCGGCGGCCTGTCGTAGCGCGCCCCGTAAACCCCCCAGCTCTCGCGCGCCGCCTCCAGCACCTCCCGCGCGTTGCTGGCCACCTCGGCCGGAAAGCCCAGCGGGTGCAGCCGCGCCGTGTACGGCAGCGCCGTGCTGTATTGCAATGGATCGTTGATCCCCGTTTCTATCGCGTGCGTAACCGTCATCCCTGGGTTCATTATTAACACAGCCTTCCGGGTAAGAAGAGTAAAAACATGCGCCGCGGCGCTCCGGCCGCGCCCGGAGCGGGTATCCTGATTAGGGATGCGGGCCGCGCTCGTACATTATTGGCTGCTCAACCGCCGCGGCGGCGAGAAGGTCCTCGAGTCCTTGTGCCGCCTGCTGCCCGATGCCGACATCTTCACCCTCTTCTACGATCCCGCCGCCGTCGGCCCCGAAATCCGCCGTCATAAAGTGACCGCGTCTTTCCTGAACCCGCTGCGCCGCCACTACCGCCAACTGCTGCCCCTGTTGCCGCTGGCGCTCGAGCAATTCGATCTGCGCGGCTATGACCTCATCGTCAGCAGCGAGTCCGGTCCCGCCAAGGGCGTGCTCGTTCCCTCTTCCGCGCGCCACATCTGCTATTGCCACACCCCCATGCGTTACCTCTGGGACCTCTATCCCGCCTATATCAACGAATGGCTCCCCGCCTGGAAACGCCTCTTCTTCGCGCCGCTGAGCGGTTACCTGCGCCAGTGGGATTTCGCCGCCGCCGCCCGCGTGGACGAGTTCGTCGCCAATAGCGAGAACGTGCGCCGCCGCATCCAAAGGGCCTGGCGCCGCGACGCGCGCGTGGTCTACCCGCCCGTGGACGTCGAAAATTTCTATTGGCGGGAACCCCAGGATTATTACCTGGTGGTCTCCGAACTGGTGCCCTATAAGCGCGTGGATCTGGCAGTGCGCGCGTTCGCCCGTGCGGGCCGGCGCTTGCGCATTGTGGGCGGCGGGCCCGAGTACCAACGCCTCAAGCGCATGGCCTCGCCCGGCGTGGAGTTCTGCGGGCGCGTCCCGGACCAGGACTTGCGCAGCCTGCTGTCCCGCGCCCGCGCCCTGGTCGTGCCCGGCGAGGAGGATTTCGGCATGGCCGCCGTGGAAGCCCTCGCCAGCGGCAAGCCCGTCATCGCCCTGGGCCGGGGCGGGGCACTGGAAAGCGTGCCCGCCGCCCAACCGCTCGGCGGAGTCTTCTACGCCCGGCCCGAAGAAGACGACCTTGTCGATGCCATCCTCCGCTTCGAGCGCATCGAAAACCAATTCGTCCCGCGCGACTTGCAGGCCTGGGCCGCGCGCTTCTCCGAAGCCCGCTTCCTAGCCGGAATGCAAGCCCTGCTGGCCGCCCCCGCCGGCGGCCAACGCCTCGCCCGCATGCGGCTCAAACCCGCCCTCCGCCGAATGAATGTAGACAATCTGCTGGCTCCAGGCTAGAATGCCTGCATCCATGCGCCCGCGGGAACGCTTGCATCGGTCGCCCAACATGTGGGGATGGAGTTCGCTGGAAACGCTTTCGCGGGATGCGCGCTATGCCCTTCGCGGAATGCGCCGCAGTCCCGGATTCACGGCCGTTGCGCTCCTCTCGCTGGCCCTCGGCATCGGCGCCAACACCGCCATCTTCAGCCTGATCGACGCCCTGATGCTGCGCCGGCTTCCGGTCCACGATCCGGGACGGCTGGTCGAGTTGATGTTCAAAGCCCCCGGCCAGGACCACTTCAACGCTTTCGATTGGCGCGGCTACCGGCATTGTTGCGACAACAATCATGGGTTCTCGGGACTGATTGCGTCCTCCGGCACGCCCTTCGCCATACATGGTGACGGACTGGAGCCGGAGATCGTGCGAGGCGGTTTTGTAACTCCGAACTATCTTTCCGTCCTGGGCCTGAATCCCGCGCTCGGCCGCCTCATCGGCGTGGAAGACGGCGGCGTTCCACTCCGGCCGGACCATCGCCCGCAGTGGCCGTCGGGAATATCAAAACGCTCGCTGACCAGGTCGATGGCGCGATCGTTCCCGAACGCCTCGGCGCCATGCTGTCCGGGTTGTTTGGAGCGCTGGGCGCGACGCGCGCCGATATCACCCGCATGGTGCTGAAAGAAGCGCTCGGCATGAGCTGCGCCGGCCTGGCGTTCGGAACGCTGATCGCCTTCCGGGCCTCTCCGTGCAACGCGTAGTTCCAATCCTCTTTGGCGCTGCCGTCATGGCTGCATTAGCGCTGCTGGCAGCCTATACGCCGGCACGCCGGGCCACGCGAGTGCACCCGATGGAAGCCTTGCGTTACGACTAGTCCAGGGCTCCGCCCGAAACATCGGCGTTAATCCGCGTTCATCGGCGGCCCGTATAGCTTTTGGAACCGCCCGCCCAGGGCGTCGTATAATCCTGCTTGTGAGTCCCATACACATGTCCACACCCAACCACCTGCCCTTTCCGCGCCGCGCCGTCTGGCTGCTCGCGGTCCTGGCCGCCGGCGCCGCGCTCCCGGCCCGCGCCCAGCCCCAGCGCCAAACCCCGGCGCAGCTCGCCGAATCGCGCAACGCCACCGAAAAAGAACTCGAGTCCCTGGCCATCGTCGAACGCAAGGTCATGGTGCCCATGCGCGACGGCAAACGCATGGCCGCCGACATCTACCGCCCCAGGGACGCCTCCAAAAAGTATCCGGTCATCTTCGTGCGCACGCCCTACAATTTCAACTACTGGGACGTGAGGAACGGCGTCCCGTCCGACATGAAAGCCCAACTCGACGCCGTCAAGCGCGGCTACGCCTTCGTCGAGATGAACGAGCGCGGCCACTTCTTCTCCGAGGGCGCTTACGACATCCTGGGGCCGCCCCTGACCGATGGCGACGATGCCATCTCCTGGATGTCCTCGCAGCCGTGGTCCAACGGCAAGGTGGGTACTATCGGCTGCTCCTCCACCGCCGAATGGCAACTGGGCGTTGCGGCGCAGGGCAACCCGGCCTTCGCCGCCATGATCCCCATGGGCTTCGGCGCGGGCGTGGGCCGCGTGGGCCCGTATTACGAGCAGGGCAACTGGTATCGCGGCGGCGCGGTCCAGATGCTGTTCATCGCCTGGCTCTACGGCGAACAGAATCAGGTGCGCCCCATGTTCCCGCCCGGCACGTCCCAGGAAGACCTGGTGCGCGCCGCCAAGGCCTTCGACCTTTCGCAGCAGTTGCCGCCCGTGGATTGGGCCAAGGCCCTGCAACACTTGCCCGAGATGGATATCATCCAGGCCGTCGGCGGTCCCCACGGCATCTTTGCCGACCGCCAGGAAGTCTCCACCGGCGGCGCCATGATCCAGCGCACGCCCAACGACCCGGCCTGGTATCGCGGCGGCTTGTGGCACGACGACAAGCCCATCAACGTCCCGGGCTTCTGGTTCATGTCGTGGTATGACGTATCCGTGGGGCCCAACCTGGCCGCCTATAATTTCGTCCGCCGCACGGCCCGGCCCGAAATCGGCAGGGAGCAGTACGCGGTCATCGCGCCGGCCCTGCACTGCGGCTACAAGCGGGCCTCCGAGCACACCATCGTGGGCGAGCGCGATATGGGCGACGCGCGCCTCGATTACGACGCCCTCACTTACGGATGGTTCGACCATTTCCTGAAGGGCGAGGATAACCACGTACTGGACAAAAACCCGCGCGTCCGCTACTTCACCATGGGCCTCAATAAGTGGCAGACCGCCGATACCTGGCCGCCCGAAGGCGCGCGGCCCATGACCCTGTACCTTTCTAGCGGCGGCAAAGCCAACAGCCTGTACGGCGATGGCGCCCTGGCCTCCGCCGCGCCCGCCGCGGATGCCCCCGACGGATTCGTCTACGATCCCATGAACCCGGTCCCGTCCTACGGCGGCAACGTCTGCTGCACCGGCAACGCCGTGGCCGGCGGCGCCTTCGACCAGCGCAAAATGGAGACCCGCGCCGATATCCTGGTCTACACCTCCGAGCCCTTGCAGGAAGGCATCGAAGTCAGCGGACCCATGCAGGCCACCCTCTTCGTATCCTCCAACGCCAAAGACACCGATTTCACCGTGAAGGTGATCGACGTCTATCCCGACGGGACCGCCTACAACCTCGACGAAACCATCCAGCGCGCGCGCTATCGCGACGGCTATGACAAACCCCCCGTGTGGATGGAGCCGGGCAAGGTGTACCAGGTGGCCCCGCAGCCCATGAACACCAGCAATTACTTCGCCGCCGGCCACCGCATTCGCATCGAGGTCTCCAGCAGTAACTTCCCGCGCTTCGACCGTAATTTCAATACCGGCGGGAATACTTACGACGAAGTGAAGGGCGTGCTGGCGCGCAACGCCGTGCACCACTCCGCGGCGTTTCCGTCGCGCCTCGTCTTGAGCGTGGTCAATCGCGCGGCGGGCGCGCCGTAAACCCGCCGGGCAGGGTCGTGATCTCGAGCGGTCCCAGGTCCATAAGGCTCGTGCCGGCCGAAGAGTTGCCCAGGTACACCGTGTACGTCCCCGGCGCCACCAGCCACGCGTTCGCATTCACGTCCCAGTAAGACAGCGGATGGGACGAGTCGCTCGAATTTACCGTGATGGTTACTAACTGCGACGCGCCCGGCTGTAAATAGATTTTTTGCCATCCCACCAGGCGCCGCGGCGGTTCGCCGGTCGCCGCCGGGAACGCCAGGTACACCTGCGCCACCTCCGCGCCCGCCGCCCCGCCCGTGTTGGTCAGCGTGCAACTCACCAGGAATCCCTGGGCGTTGCCTTCCACCTTGGCGTTGGTCAACGAGAACGTGGTGTACGACAGCCCGAAGCCGAATGGGAACAGCGGCGTCAGCCCCTGGGAGTCGTACCACTTATAACCCACGTTGAAGCCTTCCGAGTAATTCACCGGAAACGGCGTGGAGCCGCTGGCGATCGCCGGCCGCGGCAGATCGTTCACGCTGGCCGGGAACGTCACCGGCAGCTTGCCCGACGGATTCACCGCGCCGAACAGCAGGTCGGCGATAGCCGGGCCCCCCCGCTGGCCGGGGAACCACGCTTCCAGCACCGCCCCCACGCTCGCCAGCCACGGCATCACCTGCGGCCCGCCGTTCTCCATCACCACGATGGTGCGCGGATTCGCCGCCGCCACCGCGGCCACCAGCGCATCCTGGTCGACGGGCGGCGCATGGATCACGTCGGTAAAATTCAGGCTCGGCAGATCCATGCCCTCGCTGGTCCACTGGCTCACAAACACGATGGCCGTCTGCGCCCCCGCCGCCAGCGCCGCCGCGCTCGCCGCGTTGGTTCCATCGTCGAACTGCACGGTGGCGCCCGGCGCCATCGCCTGAATGGCCTGCAGCGGAGACGACGGGTCCCAGATCACCTGTGCCCAGCCCGGTGGATTGGGGTAGCCTTCCGTCAGCGCCGGCCCGCCCGTGGGAATCACCTGCGCCGACCCGCCCCCGGAAAGCACCGCGATGTCGGCGTGCGACCCGATCACCGCGATGGACTTCACCGTGGCCGCGTCCAGCGGCAGCAGTCCGCCCGCGTTCTTCAGCAACACCGCGCCCTGCTCCTCGGCCTCCTGCGCGATGGCCTGGTCCGTGGCCGTGTCGATGGGCGCCAGTTGCTCCGGATAGTCGAACAGCCCGGCCGCGTACATCGCGCGCAGGATCCGCTGCGCCATGTCGTCCAGGCGCGCTTGCGGCACTTGGCCCGCCGCCACCGCCTGCGCCAGCGTCCCGAAATACTGGTTGTCCGGCTGTTCCTGGTCCAGGCCCGCCAGCGCCGCCGCCACCGTCGAGTGCGTGGCCCACCAGTCCGACATGACGAAGCCCGGAAACTGCCACGAGCCCTTCAGCACGTCGTTCAGCAGGTGCGCGTTCTCGCACGCGTACACGCTGTTCACCAGGTTGTACGAGCACATCACCGACTGCACATTGGAATCCTTCACCCCGATCTCGAACGCCAGCAGGTCGCTCTCGCGCATGCCGCGCTCGTCGATCTGTACATCGGCCGTGGTGCGGTCCGTCTCCTGGTCGTTCAGCGCGTAATGCTTGATCCCGCCGATCACGTGCTGCGCCTGAATCGCGTTGATGTGCGCGGCCGCGATCTTGCCTGCCAGCATGGGATCCTCGCCCTTGGTCTCGAACGTGCGCCCGTCCCGCGGCTCCCGCCCGATCAGGTTGATGTTGCCGCCCAGGTTCACGTTCATGCCGTAGGCCCGCAGTTCCGTGCCGATCACCGTCCCGTACTTGTACGCTTCGTTCACGTCCCAACTGGCCGCGCTCGCGTTCGAAGACGGCAGCGCCGTGGCTGGTCCCCCCGGGGTGCCCACCCCCACGCGGCCATCCGCCAGATACGGGTCGGGAATGCCCAGCCGCGCAATCCCGGGCACGTACCCCGCCGCCCCGCGCGGCAGCGGGATGATGTTGGTCACCGGGCCGCCCGCGCCGTACACAAGCTGTATCTTCTCGTCCTGTGTCATCTGGGCGACTAACTGGGCGGCGCGCTGGTCGGGAGTATATTGGACCGCAATCTGCACCGTATTGGACGACACCCCGCCGATCGAAAGCATTACCGGCACCGCGTCGCCGATGGGCGCGCCGGCCGGTACCAGCGCATTCACCTGGTATTCCCCGACCGTGCCCGGAGCCAGGCCCGAGTAACTCACCTGCGCGGGCATCCCGCCGATCGTCACGGTGGGCTGCGTGGTGGTCTCCGCCAGCGGACCGAAGGGCGCCGCCGCGCCCGTGGCCGGCTGATGGCTCACCGCGCCCAGGCCCGTGCAAAAAATGAAAATGGTGGTCAGGCCGGGCGCCGCCGGGTTGGATGGCGTCACCAGCTTGTAAGTCGTGTCCAGGATCGCGCCCTGCCCGCTTCCCTGGCTGTTCATGGCGAAGATCCCCGGCGCGAACGGCGCGATGGCGGCGCTTTGCGGCTCGCCGGCCTGGCCCGCCAGCGACGCCGTCAGCGGCGCCTGTGTCTCTCCGGCCGCTTCCCACGGCACTTGCAGGTTCACCTGGCCGCTCGATGCGTAAAACAGCGGCGCGCCCACCGTCCCGAAATCGAGCGACAGCCCTCCCAGGTTCGTGGGTAGCGGAACCTGCTGCGCCTGCGACGCGGACGTCAGCAGGAAGCTTCCGTAAACCGATGCGATGCTGCCGGGAGCCACGGCGCCCGCGGCCGAACTGGCGGCATTCACCACGCCATTGGGGTTAATGGAAGGCGCGGGCTGCGCCCACGCTCCAGCCAAGCCGGCCATCAGCCACGCACACCCGGCGCGCAACATGGCCTTCATTCCAGGCATTGCTTTGTCTCAAAGCGTATCACATGGCGGCGCTTACTGGAAGGTTATTGTCACCGGGTTGGCAGTCGTTCCGTCCACCGTGGCCACCACCGTCACCTGGCCCGCGCCCGCCAGCGAATCCGGCAGCTTGGCCACAATCTGGTCTTCCCCGGCGAACTGTTGCGGCCACCCGGAATAGTTGACGGACACCGCCGTTCCGCCCACCGTAACCTGCGTGCCGCCCGCCCCCGACGCCCGGTCGAATCCCGTGCCGAAAAGGTCCAGATACAAAGTGTCTCCGTTGAACGTGATCGGCACGGCCACGTTCTGGCTGGAACCCGCGTCGTAAGTGAACACATCCTCGATCGTCTGGGTGCCGTCCGAGTGTACCCGCTGGATATACGCGGCCGCCACGCCCTGCCCCGTGTAGTTCGCCGAGAATAGCGTGGGCGCCAGGGTCTGCACTTCGAGCACCCCGGACGCCACCACCGTAGTGCCGTTCAGTACCTTCACCGTCGCCAGACCCGCCGCCGCGCCGGTGGGAACCTGGTAGTTGAACTGCGAAGGCGACACATACAAAAGCGGCGCGAACCAGACCTTGCCGCCGCTATCGGTCACCTGCACCTGCGCTCCCATCAGCGTGTCCGGCAGCGGCAGCGAGGCCTGCGCGGCGCCCGTGGCCAGTTCGCTGCCGTAACCCGCCGCCAGTTGGCCCGGAGCGCTGGCCCAGCCGAACGACCCCGCCGCCGATGCCGTCCGGAACGAGCCGGGCGCCACGTGCGCCAGCAGCGTTGGCAACTGCTCGGCATCGGTCGTGAAATTGTTCGAGGGCTGCACCGAAAGCGGATAATTGGACCATAGCTCCCCTGCCGCCCAGTAAGTGCCCGGCATCCCCGCGGCATCCAGCGCCGCCAGGAAGTTATCCAGCACCGTCAACCACCGGGGATCGTTGTTGGGAATGCCGTACTCGCCCAGATAACAGGGGACGCCATTGGTCTGGCACCAGCTTACAAATGGCGCGACGCGCTGCGCCCCGATCTCCGGCCCGAATTGCGCGTTGGCTGCCGCTTCCTGGTCGTACGTCTCCACGTACGTTCCGCTGAAGTCGTGATCGAAGTATAAGTGCGCCTCGTAGTAATAGTTATTCGCGGGATCGGCGATCATGCTCGCGGAGCTCGTGAAACTGCTGGCCAGGCTCCAGTAGGTGGCGTTGCTCCAGCTATCGCCGGGGATCATCACCAGCTTGTTGTCGCCGTTGGCCCGGATCGCCGAAAGCGCCTTCTGCGCGATCTGCGCCCAGTTGCCCTGGCCCATGTCGTGCGGCTCGTTCATCAGGTCGTAGGCCGCCACCGCCGGCTCGTCCTTGAACTCGTTGGACATCTGCGTCCAGAAATTCGCGAAGTCGTCCGACGTCACGCTGGCGGGGCTGTCCGGGCACGGATTGTCGATAATGCACGGATTGGCCACCTGGTTCTCCGTGGGAGCGTAGCGCGCGAAGTTATGCGGCACGATACTCACCAGCGCGCCCGCGGCCTTGGCATAGGCCACTTCCTGCCGCAGATAGCCGAGCTGCGTGGAATCGAGCGGACCGCTCAGCACCGGCTGGAGCCGCTCCCACTGCACTTGCAGGCGGATGAAAGGCAGCGCGCGCGCCGCGAAGTATTCGAACGTAGGCGCCGTGGCATAGCTATAGCCCACGCCGTATTGTCCGCTGATGGGATCGCCCCACTCGGCCTCGGAGACGTTGACGCCGCGCAGGTATTGCCCCGCCGCCATCCCCAGCGCGCCGGGCAGCAGGGCCGCGGCCAAGCCGATCCGCATGCAACGCACTATGCTGTCCTCATTATGCGCAGTATATATCAGCGCAACCCCCCCGGCCGCATTGGAAGTACAATCGGAGGAATGTACACCCTTCGCTGCTTCGCTCTCGCGGCCCTCGCCCTCGCCTTCGCCCGCGGCGCCGGCGCCCAGTCCGCTTCCGGCCTCGACCTCAAGGCCATGGACACCTCCGTCAGCCCCTGCCAGAACTTCTATCAGTACGCCTGCGGCGCCTGGCGCAGGAATAACCCCATTCCAGCCGACCAATCCCGCTGGTCGCGCTTCAACGAGCTGGCCGAGCGCAACCTTGCCATCGAGCGCGGCATCCTGGAGAAGGCCGGCGATTCCCAAATCGGCAATTTCTATGCCGCCTGCATGGACGAGCCCGCCATCGAGCGCCAGGGCGTCGAGCCCATCGCCCCGCTGTTGAGCCACATCGGCGCCCTCGCGTCGAAAACGGAACTGGCTGCCGAAATGGTCCGCCTCCAGCAGGCCGGCGTGCGCGCCCTGTTCAATTTCTACGTCCGCCCCGACGACAAAAAATCGGATACCGAGATCGCCAACCTGGACCAGGGCGGCCTCGGCCTCCCCGACCGCGATTACTACCTGAAGACCGACGCCCGCTCGGTCGAACTGCGCCGCCAGTACTCCGCGCACATCCAGGCCATGTTCGCGCTGCTGTCCAAGGCCCAGGGTGAATCCGGCGCGGATCCCGAGGCCGCCGCGCGCGCCGTCATGGACGTCGAAACCGCGCTGGCCAAGGTCTCCATGGACCGCGTGTCCCGCCGCGACCCCGACAAGACCTACCACAAAATGACCGTCGCGCAGTTGGCCCAGCTCACTCCCGACTTCGATTGGAAGCTCTACATCGCCACCGTCGGCATCCCGCCCGTGGAATCCCTCAACGTGGCCGCGCCCGATTTCGTCAAGGGCCTGGGCGCGATCGTCTCCTCCACCAGCCTCGCCGGCCTGAAAACATATCTGCGCTGGCATGTTCTGAACAGCTCCGCCGCCGTGCTCCCGCGCGCCTTCGAGGAGGAGAGTTTCAATTTCAACGAGCACATCCTGCGCGGCACGCGCGAGATGCCGCCCCGCTGGAAGCGCTGCGTGCGCGCCACCGACCGCGCCCTCGGCGAGGCCCTCGGCCAGGAGTTCGTCAGGGAAACCTTCAACGGCTCCAGCAAGGAAAAGGCCCTGCAACTGGTCGGCGAAATTGAATCCGAAATGCGCAATGACATCGGCGCGGCCTCCTGGATGACGCCCGCCACCAGGGAACAGGCCCTCGCCAAGCTCCGCCAGGTCGCCAACAAGATCGGCTACCCCGACAAGTGGCGCGACTACAGTAGCGTGAAAGTCGTCCGTGGCGATTACTTCGGCGACTCCCTCCGCGCCCGCGAATTCGAGCTGCACCGCAACTTCCAGAAAATCGGAAAGCCCGTGGACAAGTCCGAATGGGGCATGACGCCGCCCACCGTGAACGCCTACTATTCGCCTTCCATGAACAACATCAACTTCCCCGCCGGCATCCTGCAGCCCCCGTTCTACAACGCCCAGGCCGCCGACGCGGTCAACTACGGCGGCATCGGCGTCGTCATCGGCCATGAGTTGACCCACGGCTTCGACGACGAAGGGCGTAAGTTCGACGGCGAGGGCAACCTGCGCGACTGGTGGACCGCCGCCGACGCCAAGGCCTTCGAGACCCGCGCCGATTGCATCGCCAAGGAGTACGGCGGCTTCAGCCCTGCCCCGGGCGTCAACCTCAACGGCCGCCTCACCCTCGGTGAAAACGCGGCCGACAACGGCGGCATGCACCTCGCCTACATGGCCCTCATGGACAGCCTCGCCAGGCACGTGCTCCCCAAGCAGGACGGCTTCACCCCGCAGCAGCAGTTCTTCCTGGGCTTCGCCCAGATCTGGTGCGAGAACGCCACCGAGCAGTCCGCGCGCGTGTCGGCCGCCACCAATCCGCATTCGCCCGGCGAGTTCCGCGCCATCGGCGTGGTGCGCAACATGCCCGAGTTCCGCGAGGCCTTCGCCTGCAAATCCGGCGACGCCATGGTGGCCGCCGATCCCTGCCGCGTGTGGTAGCCGGAAGCCCCACCGCATGACCCCGGCCATCTTCATCGGCCACGGCAACCCCATGAACGCCGTGCGCCGCAACCCGTACACCCAGGCCTGGGCCGCTCTCGGACGCGGCGCCCCGCGGCCCAAAGCCATCCTCGCCATTTCCGCCCACTGGTTCGTGCCGCAGACCGGCGTCACCGTCGCCACCGCCCCGCGCACCATCCACGATTTCGGTGGCTTTCCCCGGGAGCTTTACCAGGTGCGCTATCCCGCGCCCGGCGATCCGGATCTGGCCCGCCGTGTGTGCGACCTGCTCCGGCCCCTTCCTGTGAAACTGGATGAGACCTGGGGCCTCGACCACGGCGCTTGGTCGGTGCTGTGCCACATGTATCCGGAGGCGGATATCCCGGTCGTGCAGTTGAGCATCGACGAAACCCGGCCCGCCGGCTCCCATTACGAAATGGGCGCGCGCCTGGCGCCCCTCCGCGACGAAGGCGTGCTCATCGTGGGCAGCGGTAACCTGGTGCACAACCTGCACGCCTATGCCTGGGGCCGCCAGGCCGTCGAGCCCTACGCCTGGGCCGTGACCTTCGAGCAGGAAGCCCGCGCCATGCTCCTGGCCGGCGACCACGCTCCGTTGGTCGATTACACCCGCCTGGGCCGCGAAGCCCTGCTCTCCATTCCCACCCCCGATCACTTCCTGCCGCTCCTCTACGTCATCGGAGCCCGCCAGGCCGGCGATGCCGTAGCCTTTCCCGTCGAAGGCGTGGACGGCGGCTCCATCTCCATGCTCGCCGTGCGCATCGGATAGTGTGCCAACGATGGGGTCCCGGGCGCTTCAATACGCCGCGCGGGCGCTCGTGCGGGCTTTCCGTGCGCGTCCATCTCTTCAAGTTGGCGCGCTATGATGGCTCAAACCTTGCGGAGGTACTATGAAGAACAAACTCGCCGGTTGGCTTTGGCTCGCCCGTGCGTGGACCCCTCAAGCTCAGACCGCCACCGATACCGTGCTGCACAATCTTGGCACGTTTACGAACGGCGCGAATCCGTGCGGAACGCTGTTCCGGGATTCGGCGGGCAACCTTTAGGGGACCACCAATCAGGGCGGCGCCGTACGGGGCGGTTTACAAGGTGGACACCGCCGGCCAGGCCACGGTTCTGTGCAAATTTCCGGGTCCCTCCAAAACGGGGTATTGCATTGCCTCCGGCCCGAACCTGGGTGTGGCGCTGGACCCGGCTGGGAACATCCATGGGGCCACGGCCATCAGCGGCATCGCAGGCATGATCTGCACGCTGAGTACCAGCGGGCAAGAGACAAGACTATTCGGCTTCTCGGGCGGCCCAGGCGGTGAGCTTTACGGGACGACCGCCGACGGCGGCGCGATGGAATCAAGGTGTGGTCTATAAGTTTGGATATCCAAATTGCCGATTTGCAACAAAAGATTGACGTCGTGCCTCGGGTCGGAAGGGCGAGCTATTCCGGGACCTTCGTCCGGAACGGGGAGTTGCCCGGAACCCCTTTGGGAAGAGGAGCCGGCATCGCCGTTGGGGCCGCGCCCAGCGGCGCAATCGGAGCGACATACGCCGTCCGTCGGACGTTGAGCACGTAGTCCGCATCCCGCATAAGGTCCGGTCGGGGTTCGAATACCAGCCTATACGACAGTGGCGCTGCGGCCGTCTGTGCGAACAGCCTCGCCAGCGCGTCCCGGGCGGGCTCTCCGCTTGCGCCGAAGCCTACCGTCTCGACAGGCCAGTAAGGAAACGCCCCCATGACGATGCGCAGCCCGGTAGCCTTGTGGACGGCCTCAAGGATCGCCTCGGTGGTCTCGACGACGGTCCTCTGGGCGTTCGGAATAGTGACCCGAATCACAAGGGGGGACGTCACGTCGCGGATCGCTCCGTCGGCTCCCAGAACCTTCGTAGGTGTGACGTAGACCGCGCCGTTCGCCTGCTCGATCTTGAAGTCGCCCGGCAGGTTGCTGCGACGATAGCTGGCGAGCAGAAGGCCCACATCGAAGATGACGTCGTTCCCCGGAACCGTCCCGGTGGCAGGCGCCCGCACCTCTGCCGTAACGTGCCCGTCGCGCGGGACGATCAGGCGCCAGCCCGCGGGCTGTGCCGCCCGTTGCTGCGGTGTTGCGGCGTCCTGGCAATCCGCCATGTTTTCGAAGGGCGGATCCTCATAGTTGATCGTGCTGCCAACGACTGTCTCCAGCGTGTCCAGGGCCCGCCACAGGGGGCGTGGCTCGTTCACGTCAATCACTTTGGTGCTCTGGGCCAGGGCGTTCCCCGTCATAGCCGGAATTGCCAGGAGCAGCGGCGCCGTGCCGCGCCAGATCCGCCTGGTACTCATGCGATTCCTCCATCGTCTGTAGTTAACGGGTACGGTATCGGCCGCGTAGAAATCCATGTATTCCGACCAGCCACTGCTGCAGCCGATATACATTACTTGTGGGACCCGGCCCCGCACTGGTATCAGTCCGGTTGGCGACGCAGCCCTGGCAGGAGCCGGTGGTCGTGGTCACTCTGTCAATCGCCGTTCTGAATCTCTGAAGCCGTCGTTGTGCCCGGGCAGGCAGGCCGGTCGCCGCCCGGGGGACATCCACCACCGTCACTCTCGCGGGATCAATGCCCCGGCGCCCGGCCCGGCGTCCATGGCGCGCCCGCGTCATCCAGCGCCTTCTCGATGGCCTTCAGGTCCACCTCCACCAGCGTGCGCAGCGTCTCCCGCTGCGCCGCGAACTCCTGGCTGGCGATCGCGTATGCCTGCACGTCCGTCGCCGGCGGCCGCTGCAGCCAGTCGCCTTCGTTGCCCACGATGGTCTCCACGCGCGCCACGATCGGCAGCGGCACGTTTTCGTTGTGTCTCGCCAGAGTCACGTCGCCCCGCAGCGCCCGCAGCACGCCGTCGTTCTTCTTCTCCAGCGCGCGCGCCGCGTCCGCCCATTTCCGGTCCATCCCAGGCGTGGCGTCGATGGCCGCCTTGATCTTGCCCATGCGGGTCTTCAACTCGTTGGCCGTATCCAGCGCGCCCAGCACCTCGCGCTCCAGCTTCACGACTTTGTTTTGAAATTCAAACAGCTCCTGCCGCGCGGCCGCCTCGGGCGCCGCCGCGGTCTCCGCCTCCACCGTGAACTCTTGCGGCCCCAGCAGCGGCGTCACCACCCCGTCCACCCGCTTCGCCGCCGCCACCGTGTACCGCCCCGGCATCACCAGCGGACCCGACGGCTCCTCCCGGAACAGGTCGTCGTCCGCCTCGGCCGGACGCGGGTTGGGCAGCGCCGCGGGCGGCTCCCGCAGGTTCCAACTGATGCGGTGGATCCCCTTGCTCACCGGCCCCGTCAGCGTGCGCACCGCGTGCCCGCCGCTGTCCGTTACCGTGAAGATCAGCGCCGGCGCTTCCTCCTCGTCTTCCGCGCGCAGTTCGTCCAGCGTCGGATACGCGGCCGCGGTCTTCTTCTTCTCCGCCGCCTTTTCCGCGTCGCGCCGCTGCTGCTTCTTGGTCTTGATCTCGTCTTTCAGGTAGTAAGTGAACTGCGCCCCGTAGGGCGGATTCTCCGCCGTGAAGAACGACTCGCCCTGGAAGGCCTTCCCGCGCAGCCCGTACTGCCGCGTCTGTATGTACACCACCGCGTCCTTCACCGGGAACAGCGCCGCGTCCCGCCCCAGCGTCTCCGGCTTCAGATCGCGCAAAGCCGTGTAGTCGTCCAGAATGTAGATGCCGCGCCCGAAGGTCCCCACCACCAAATCGTTCATCTGCCTCTGGATGGCCAGGTCGCGCACCGCGATGGTGGGCAGCCCGCCCTTCAACCGGATCCACTTGCCCCCGCCGTCGATGCTGAAGTACAGCCCGAACTCCGTGCCCGCGAACAACAGCCGCGGATTCACGTGATCCTCCGCGATCGCCAGCACCGGACCATTGTCCGGCAGCCCGCCCTGTATCGAGGTCCAGGTGCGCCCGGCGTCGGTGGTCTTCAGCAGGTAGGGAGCGAAATCGGAATTCTTGTGATGGTCGAACGCCGCGTAGGCCGTGGTGGCATCGTGCTGCGACGCCAGGATGCGGCTGACGTACGTCGCGGCCGGAACGCCGGGAAACTTGTCGATCTTGCGCCAGTTCGCGCCGCCGTCCTCGGTCACCTGGATCAGGCCATCGTCCGTGCCCACGTAGATCAGCCCTTCCTTGCGCGGCGATTCCGACAGCGCCACGATGTTGCCGTAAAACGAAGTGGACACGCTCTTCGCCACCGCGTCCGGCCCCCATACCTTGCCCATCACCGGCAGCGTGTTGCGGTCCACCTGTCTGGTCAGGTCGCCGCTCACCTCTTTCCAGGAATCGCCGCGGTCGTCGCTGCGGAACAGCTTGTTGGCCGCGAAGTACACGCGCGTGTGCGAGTGCGGGCTGATCGTCACCGGCGAATCCCAGTTCCAGCGCAGCGGCGCTTCGCCCGCGCCCGGCTGCGGCTGGATCCCCACGGCCTGGCCCGTGCGCCGGTCGTACCGCACCAGCCCGCCGTGCTGCGATTCGGCGTACACCGTGTCGGGATCCTTCGGGTCCACCCGCGAGTGAAAGCCGTCGCCGCCCGCCGTCACGAACCAGTCCGCGTTGGTGATGCCGTGGATGCTGCGCGTGCGCGCCGGCCCGCCCAGCGAAAAGTTGTCCTGCGTCCCGCCATACACGTGATAGAATGGTGCCGCTTCGTCCGCAGCGATATCGTAAAACTGCGTCACCGGCAGGTTGGCCTTGAAGCTCCAGGTCGCGGCGCGGTCGAAGCTCTCGTAGACCCCGCCGTCGCAACCCACCAGGTAGTGCTTGGTGTTGTCCGGATCCACCCAGATCTCGTGATTGTCCACGTGCTTGAAGCGCTCGCCCAGGTTGTGCAGGGTCTTGCCGCCGTCGTCGGAAACCTGCAGAAACACGCTCATCGCGTAAATGCGGTCCACGTTCCCCGGATCGGCCACGATGTGCGCGTAGTACTGCGCCTGGTCGTCGCGCTCGTTGCGCCGCTCCCATGTGGCGCCGAAGTCCGCCGAGCGGAAGATCCCGCCTTTCTTGTCGATGGATTCGATGCTGGCGTAGACCACGTCCGGATTCACCGGCGAAACCGCCAGCCCGATGCGGCCCATGTCCGCCGTGGGCAGGCCCGATTTCAGCTTGTTCCAGGTGGCCCCGGCGTCCGTGCTCTTGTAGATGGCGCTCTCCGGTCCGCCGTCGATCAGGGTCCACACGTGCCGCCGGCGCTGGTAGGCCGCGGCCAGCAGCACTCCCGGATGCCGCGGGTCCAGCACCACATCGGTCACGCCGGTGTTCTCGCTGATCGTCAGCACCGCCTTCCACGTCTTGCCGCCGTCCGTGGTCTTGTACAGCCCGCGGTCCCCGCCCGGACCCCACAACGGCCCCTGCGCCGCTACGTAAACAATGTTGGAATCCTTGGGGTCGATGGCGATCCGTCCGATGTGCTCGGACTTCTTCAGCCCCATGTTCTTCCACGATTTCCCCCCGTCGTCCGAGCGGTACACCCCGTCGCCGTAGGACACGCTGCGCTGGCTGTTGTTCTCGCCCGTCCCCACCCACACCACGTTGGGATTGTTCGGATCCAGCACCACCGTGCCGATCGAGTATGAGCCTTCGCCATCGAAAACGGGCGTCCACGAAGCGCCCGCGTTCACCGTCTTCCACACGCCGCCGGAAGCGGAACCAACAAAGTAAGTGCTCTTGTCCTTGGGGTGGACCGCGAACGAAACCACCCGCCCGGACGTGACCGCCGGGCCGATCGGGCGGAGCTTCAGACCGGCGAAAGTGTCCGCCGACATTGGATCGGAAGGTTTGTCGGCTTCCTGCCCTTGCGCAACGGGGAGGGCGGCGATGAGTGAGGCGAGAACGGCAAGGCGTAATGGCGGCACGCGAAAAGTATATCAACTCTCGCCC
>VFSW01006192.1_pt1 | contig 17634 bp, 20 predicted proteins | sample 5358111 | NCBI WGS metagenome assembly VFSW01 (sample SAMN11554181, study PRJNA540505) | mine drainage metagenome | isolation source: sediment from site ElyBrook_90M | place: USA: Ely Copper Mine, Vershire, VT | collected 2017
CACTGTTGAGTTTTCAGGTATAGTTTACCGAATTACTTTTGCGGTTGGCTATAAGTATAACCGTTATAACAAACTCTATGTTATCCGATTTGCTATAAACAACAACAAGTATTTTCTTTTCATATCTTTTTACTGCACTATACTGGTCAGCTTCCACTATCAAGTTATCCGGATTCTCTAGGGTCTCCAATATTTGGCCTTCTTTTATGCCTCTCTCGGTCATTCTGAGTCTTGCATGCTTAGAGAAAAGAAGCATCAATTCGCCATTGCAATACTATCCAGCTCTTTAGCTATTAATTCATTCACACTTGTCTTTTTCTTTGAAAAATTAAGTATTTCTATTCCTATAAACCTGCTTCTTTTGTCGAGATCTGCAAATATGCCCTTAGCTATCTCTATAGTATCTTTTACCTTTGCCTTCTTTGCCACCCTAATGTAAGCAGCATCAGCTTCTGGATCATATTCTATTACATACTTTTTCATAGCCACCACATATATTACGAAAGAAGAGCATAAATAAGTTGGCTTCAAATCAGCTATGCAACTTCGGGCCAAGAACTGCGGTGCGGCTTAATTTTCAAGTATCCATTTCCTGGCTTCTTTCAGGCCGGTAAATATCCTGTCTGGCTTCTCCTTCTTTATCTGCGCCTCTAGACCCATTCCCGAAAGCACAATTACTGACATGCAGCCGGCATCCCTTGCAGCCCTTATGTCAACCACTGTGTCGCCTATGTAAACAATATTCCCTATGCTTATTCCCGCGCGCTCAGACAGGAGGCGCAGTCCGGCTCCTGACGGCTTTGGGGTATCTGCCATGTCTGCCCTGGTTATCACATCATCGAAGAGCCTGAGCATGCTGTACGGAATGTCCCGCTTAACCGAGGCAGGCGCGGAGTTAGTAAATATCGCAAGCCTTATCCCGCTTCTGTGGATCCTGGAAACAAACCTGCGCGACTCAGGATATATCTTTGCGAGCCCCGCCTCCCCTGAGGAGTTGAAGAAATCAACGTATGCCCTGACCATATCCTCTATAGGCACAGGGCCTGCACGCCTTTCGGCATCCAGTGCGACCTTCTTCATGTACTCCTCTGCGTCAGGCCTTGCCAGCACCCTCTTTATGTCGACCGGTACTCCGGACTTAAGTATGGAATATATGGCCGCAAGGGACACCCTCCTGTCATTGAACACGCCAAGGCCCTTCAGGTGCCAGAAATCCCTTACGCCGAAGCGTCTAGAGAACTTCCCGCCCAGGCCCGCTGTCCGGAGTGCTGCCCTGTATGCCGCATGGTGGAGCCGCGACGAGTTCCTGATCACACCGTCAACGTCCATTGCGACAAGCATGATCCTCTGCACAAAGCGCACCAATCCAATGGATAAGATACGCTACTGATTTTTATTACTTTCCAGTAATATAGTAAGCGGCGATATTGGCATGGCTGACCTTCTGTCCCAGGATGACGAGGAACTTCTTAAATTCATAGAGTCGGCCAAGCCGAAGATATATGTAGTTGGCGCAGGAGGCAGCGGATCCAACACTGCGACAAGGATGGCCGAACTCAACATAGACGGCGCCACAATAGTGGCAATGAACACTGACGCGCCGCACCTTGCACGGACAAAAAGCCACAGGAAGGTGCTCCTGGGAAAGAAGATAACGCGCGGACTCGGTGCAGGGAGCGATCCGAAGATCGGAGAGGAGTCGGCAGTAGAGAGCAGGGACGATATAAAGCACATACTCGGCGACTCGCAGCTTGTATTCGTCACGTGCGGACTGGGCGGGGGCACAGGGACAGGGTCTGCGCACATAATAGCGCACGAGGCAAAGGAGCTTGGCGCGCTAACAATCGGCGTCGTAACCCTTCCGTTCTCAAGCGAGGGAAAGATAAGGATGAGGAATGCGCTGGAAGGGCTTTCAAAGCTGAAGAGGGCTACAGATACAACGATAATAATACCGAACGACAAGCTTCTTGCTGTCGCGCCTGACCTGCCGCTGAACATGGCATTCAAGATAAGCGACGAGATACTCGCAAATGCGACAAAGGGCATAATAGAGATGGTCACAAAGCCTGGCATGGTCAACCTGGACTTCGCAGACCTGAGGAGCGTGCTCAAGGATTCGGGATACGCAGTGATAGGCATGGGCGAGGCCAACGCAACGCAGACAACCGACAGGGCAACAATAGCGATAGAGAACACCTTGCGCAGCCCGCTGCTTGACGTGGACATATCCACAGCGAAGAAGGCGCTTGTCAACATAGTCGGTGGAGACGATCTCACGCTCAGGGAGGCAGAGGGCATATTCCAGAACGTGTCGAGCAGGATAAGCAGCGAGGCGCTGCTGAAGTGGGGCGCGAGGATAGAGCAGAAGATGCAGAGGAGCTCGCTGAAGGTCATGGTCGTGCTGAGCGGAGTGGAGTTCCCGGACTACACAGAGGAAGGGATACAGAAGAAGGTGGCTGAGTCGGACAACATAGACCTTGACAAGATATTCGAGGAATGAGATGAACTTCAATCCGCTGCCAAAGCTCAGGAATTTCTATGCAGACTCGAAGCACGTGGCAAGCGTAAGCTACAGGCCAGACCTCGAGGCATTCAAGAGGACCCTGAAGATAGTCCTGATAGGCATAATAATACTCGGCATACTGGGATTTGCAATCTCGTTCATAATAAACAACCTGATCCTTCCTACTTCCTGACCTGCGGATGTGTAAATGGAGATAGAGATAGACTTTACGAGGTCTGCGCAGGACAATGCCGACTCCTACTTCAAGCTCTCGAAGAAGCTGAAGAGGAAGGCTGAGGGCGCTGCCATAGCAATAAAGGATCTCGAGCTCAAGAAGGCGAAGATAAGGAGGAATGCAAAGCCGGTCCAGCCATCGATAAAGAAGATAGAGGAGAAGAAATGGTACGAGAAGTTCAACTGGTTCGTCGCAAGCGACGGCAGGCTTGCCATAGGCGGAAGGAGCGCGCTGCAGAACGAGGCCATAAACTCCAAGTACTTCGAGACTAACGACCTCTTCTTCCACGCCGACGTATTTGGCGCATCGGTTGTGATACTCAAGGACGGCGTAAATGCGGGCGCAGTCGCGCGCGAGGAGGCGGCGCAGTTCGCTGCATGCTACTCCAAGGCGTGGGAGAACGCAATGGCTTCTGCCAACGTATACGCGCTCAAGAGAGACCAGGTGTCGAAGTCAAAGGAGAAGGGATCGCTGGGCACAGGCAGCTTTCTGCTCGAGGGCGAGAGGGAGTGGTTCAAGGGAGTGGCGCTTGAACTCTGCGCATACAGGAACGCAGACGCCGAGAAGCCTACGGTAGTGCCGGTATCGACATGCATGGCCATGGGCATAAGGAGGTTCATACTCCTGAAGCCGGGCAACACTAAGAAATCCGACGCCGCAAAGGCGATCTGCAAGAGGCTCAGCTTCGGTGACATAGACTACATAATGCAGCACCTGCCCCCGGGTTCGTTTTCAATAAAGGAATAGCAGACCCTATACTAAGTATACCCCTATACTAAGTCACGCCTCAACTAAAGATAAGGGCAGACGCATCTACTTCTTTCCCTTGCCCGCAGCTCTGTCCATCGCCTTCTTCACCGAAAGAGTTAAATTCGTAAATTACCAAATAATGTAGGTGTAAAGATGCAATCCATAACTCAAAGTCTCTATAAGTTTGGGGCTGCAAAAAGATGGATAGCCGAGCAGCATAAGAGCATGGTAGCCAAATATAACAATCAGTGGATAGCAGTCCTAGACAAGTCTGTTATCGACCACGATAAAGATATAAAGAAGATGAAGATCAAGCTAAGGGAAAAGTACGGCGATAAGTACGAAGAGATTGTCTTAGACTATATATCAAAGTATACTGTAGACAATATGATTCTGGTGGCCTGATGCGCTTATACGGCTATTTCAAGCCGGGCACTACCGGAGCGTACATAGATGTGTATGTTTCATTACCAGCGCTCGGAATCAAGAAGAATATCGAATTCCTTATAGATACGGGTGCAGCAAAGACTGTAGTTATGGAAGGAGATTCGGAAATACTGGGCATTGACTATAATATTCTCTCGAAATCCGCAATAGGACTTATCGGAATCGGAGGTTCAATAGAGACATACGATGCCAGAAATGCCAGCCTGCATTTTGCCCTAAAGACCGGAGAGGAGCACGTTATCAAAATGGACAGCATCCGCATTGCCAAGCGAACTAAAATGGCTGTAATAAAGCCAAGCATGCCCAGCATGATTGGGAGAGACATACTAAACAAATACAAACTTGAGTATGACAAGAGACACGACAGCGTATTCATTACTGACGAATGACTAATCCTCGCTTCACGAATTCATACATGGCTCTGCAGCGCGTTCACTTCTTTCCCTTGCCCGCAGATCTGTCTATCGCCTTCTTCACGAAGTCCTGCGCGCGCGCTGCATTGTCCCATCCCTCTACCTTGGCCCACTTCCCAGGCTCTATGCTCTTGTAGTAGGAGAAGAAGTGGCCTATCATCGCCTTAGTATGTTCGCCCAGTCCTCCGACGTCGCTCACCGCGCCGTAATCAGGGTCTACCTTCTCAACAGGCACAGCCATGACCTTCGTGTCTATGCCTTCCTCGTCCTTCATGAGCAGCACTCCCACAGGCTTTACCATAACCGTAGTTCCGGGCGCGAATGACTCGACGCTTATCACCATTATGTCGAGTGGGTCTCCGTCCTCCCCGAGGGTTCCTGGCACGAATCCATAGTTGTACGGATAAACCATCGATGTGTGGAGTATCCTGTCCACCTTTATGAGCCCTGTCTTCTCGTCATACTCATACTTAATGCGGCTTCCCTTGGGTATCTCTATGAATGCGCGGACCTTCTTCGGCGCGTCTTCCCCTGCGTCCAGTTTCAGCATTATATCACTTAGAGGATAATGCCGCCAAATATTTAAATAGCCAACGCAAAGGCTACTGTTTAAATTCCTTGAGTACATAAATGAAATATGCAGACCAAGTATGTTGTTGTCTTAGGCTCACTCATGAGCGGGCTCGGCAAGGGCGTTATAACATCGTCAATACTCAAGCTACTCGACTTCCACGGCTACAAGGTGCTCCCGATAAAGTTCGACGGCTACCTGAACTTCGATGCAGGCACAATGAACCCGTTCCAGCATGGAGAGGTCTTCGTGCTGGACGACAAGAGCGAAGTGGACATGGACTTCGGCATATACGAGCGATTCCTCAACAAGGATCTCACAGGGGATCTCTCAATAACCGGAGGCAGGCTGTTCAGCGCCATAACCTCAAAGGAGAGGCAGGGCAGCTATCTGGGGGAAGACATCCAGATAATACCGCATCTTACCGATGACATAATAAGGAGGATAGAGCATATCGCAGAGTCGAAGAAGCCCGACGTGCTTGTGATAGAGGTGGGCGGGACTGTCGGGGACATAGAGAACAGCTACTTCATAGAGGCGATGAGGCAGCTCGGACTCAGGCATGACGTCGCATTTGTGAATCTAACATATATACCGAGCCTCGAGGCAGTGGGCGAGCAGAAGACAAAGCCTGCGCAGATAGGTCTCAGGCTGCTCCTCCAGGCTGGGATCAGGCCGGACTTCCTGGTCTGCAGGACGAGCACGAAGCTGCTGGACGCGACAAAGGAGAAGCTTGCGCTATTCTCGAACCTGAAGCCCGAGAGCATAATGGACGACCCTGACCTCCAGACGCTTTACCAGCTGCCCCTCAGGCTTATGGAGCAGGGACTGGACACGCTGCTCATAAAGAAGCTGGAACTGGGCGACAGGAAGGCCGACGCAAGAAAGGTATCTGAGTGGAGGAGAAGGGTTGACAGGATAGTGCATCCGAAGGGCGAGCTGAATGTCGCTGTGGTCGGCAAGTACACCTCGATGAAGGACTCATATGCAAGCGTAAAGGAGGCGCTCGTGCATGCGGGCTCAGCTGCAGACGCAAGGATAAACATAATGTGGATAGAATCCTCAGACTACGAAAGGAAGAATCCCGATTACTCTAAGATAGACGATGCAGACGCGATAGTCGTCACAGGAGGATTCGGAAGGCGCGGAACCGAGGGGATGATAAACATAATAAGATACGCAAGGGAGAATGCAATCCCGTACCTGGGACTCTGCCTGGGCATGCAGCTCATGGCCGTCGAGTACGCAAGGGATGTCTGCGGCATGCATGGCGCTAACTCATCGGAGTTCGACAGGAACTCAAGATACAAGATAATAGACCTGCTGCCGTGGCAGAAGAAGGTGAAGGGCAAGGGAGGGACAATGAGGCTAGGGGCACAGGAGTGCAGGATAGTGGATAAGAACTCGTCCACATTCAAGTCATACGGAAAGGGTCTGATAAGCGAGAGGCACAGGCACAGATACGAGTTCAACAACCTGTACATGGATGCAATGAAGTCAAAAGGGCTGAGGTTCGCAGGTTTCACAAAGGACGGAAAGCTGGTGGAGTTCATAGAGTGGCCGGGGGGTTTCGGAATAGGCACGCAGTCGCACCCAGAGCTGAAGTCAAGGCTCGAGTCCCCTTCGCCTGCATTCGTAGGCCTGATAAACGCTGCGAAGGGGCACGGTGCTGCTTGACGAGTATAAATCATATCCAATACCTGAGCACATAACAAGGGCAAAGAAGCTTAAAACGTGATAAAATGATGTCAAAAACAAAAAAAGCAGTAGTGGCCGTTGCGGCAGTTGCGGGTCTGTCGCTTGGCGCCAGTGCATGCGGTCAGTTCGCGCCTACCAGTGACGTAAGCGCGATAGCCGGCGCAGTAAAGCAGGGTGTGATAGCGCAGAACAGAGGAAATGTGCGTTCAGACTGCACATTCAGCAATGGCGGTTCCACAGTAAACGGCATAGAGGAATCTTGGCAAAAGTCCGGAGACAGAGGATATGTATGCATAGGGAGAATATCTGTGGATTTTAATCTATACTACAACATAACCGGCGGCACCAATGCAAACAACGGCCTTCCATTCTATCCTGTGGCATACTTCAATTCTATTGGAACTAAAAGTGAAGGAGTGACATACGGCACTGCTGCCGTGATATCGCAAAGCAAAGTCGCAGTGCAAATAGCTGTTAACGGCATCCAGAGCATCCAGACTATAGCAGTAGTGACGGTAACTTCAGTCTACAATCCGTTTGCGGATGTGGCAAGGAAATAAAGGACATGCAAATATAGATAGCTGATGGCGACTGAAATATGGCTTTTTTCCAAAAAGCAGCTGATCAGAAACGCGGGGAAAGCGCCAGCGCTGAAGCGTATGTCAAAGAGGTCAGCGAGAGGATAGCGCTATGCAGGGGCACCTATCAGTCCAATTGCGTAGGCACTGTGCTGTACATCGCCTGCGAGCGGGATGTTGACTATTTCCAATATACCGATACGCACCAGTTATATCTTGAGAAGCTGAAGCCGCTCGATTCCCCTGTCAATGGATGCATTGTCGCATGGCAGAGGCCTGACACAGGGTCTTATGCTCCATCGCCACCACATATAGAAGTGGCACACATGGGCATTGTGACCTCTGTGCAGAAGCAGATACTGGTGACCAATCGTGTATCTGCAGGGGGCAGATTCGAAGAGAACCAGGAGCTTACGCACATCAATCCCGGCTATTCTGACTGCTCCGTGCATTTCTACCTGCCCCGCGCAATGGATGAGTCCGTATCCTATCCTGAAATAAGGGTTCCGCACAAGGTAGACATAGACGGGGTAATTGGCCATTTTACCGGGCTGCAACGTGACGCATTCCGCGCTACGTAAAGAATGATTCAAAGAGCAGGAGCCCCTGCCTGAACCCTGCCTTGGACGTCCCATGCTTTCTCAGTCCGAACGAGTATGGCACCTCCTCTATCTTCATTGTCCTGTGCCTTACAGACTTAAGCAGATCGAAGAGCGCCTTGTATCCGCCGCCCACGAACCTCTCCCTGTTCCTCTCATATACACCTGTGAACAGCTTCCTGTCTACGCCGAAGAAGCCCGAGAATATGTCCTTGGACCTCTCTCCCCCAGTTGCCACAAGCACAGCATAGCCTATCCATATGAGCAGCTTTGATATCATCTTCCTGTGGAACTCCCATCCCTTGACGTCAGCCCTTATGGCTATCACAAGGTCGCTCCCGTCATTCATCCTCCTTGCCACCTTTCCAACCACTGAGGCAGGATGCTGCATGTCCGCGTCCATGACTATTGCAAACCTTGTCCTTGATCCCAGTATTCCGTCCACTATGCTTGCCGTAAGCCCCCTCTCCACTCCCTTCCCTGACCTGTCCATAAACCGCACATTGCCATTTCTCCTCGAGATGGCGCCGACTGCGCCTCTGGTTCCGTCAGTGGATCCGTCATCCACGACCAGCACCTTTATGCCAGGATAGGAGCGGGTAAGCACTCCTATCAGCCTGCCTATGGTCTCTGCCTCATTCAGCGTCGGCAGCACAACTGTAAAATCCTTGTAGTTCATTGACTCACCTAAACGGTTTTCTGGCGCCTGACCAGCACATTGTACAGGAACTGCGAGTATCCCAGGAACGGCCTGAACACCCTGTTTGCCATTCCCAGCCCAGAGGCCGCATGCCTCATGCTTATTATGTCTCCCTCGGTCACGGCGCGCAGCAGTACGAGTATAAGCGGATACAGTATGATTGCCTCTACAATTCCTAGCGCCATGTACACCACGTAGTTGAGATGGGAGGAACTGAGGTTTATCAGTGACGTGCTAGACGAAAGCAGCGCGGCTATTATCAGCCCGAAGACTATGTTGCCCAGGTAGAGCAGGCCGAGCTTCCTGAACTCGAACTTTATGTTGTACAGCTTGCCTGCATACTTCGCATAGAGGGCCGCCTCCACAAGGTTGCCTATGAAGAATATGGTTATTATCGCGCCTATGACCTTCTCAGAGGGCACGAGCAGGAGGAGGAATGCAAGCTGCACTGCCGCAGACATGAAGTTTATCTTCATTACGCTCTTAGTGTAGCCTCCGGATATTAGCAGGTTGCCTATGTATATGCCGAACACGCCTATGGTTGTGCCTATGGCTATGAGCGTAAGGTAGAGCGGAGCCGTGTTGAAGCTCTGGCCGAGGAGCAGGTTGAGGCCGGGCCCTGCCATGACCCCTATGAAGATTATCAGCGGAAGCATGGGCAGAAGGGCGAAATGTATTATCATGTTGTAGATCTTGTTAAGCTCCTCTTTCGCAGTCATGGCCTTTGCCTGGTTGAATATCGGGAACAGCCCGCTTCCGAAAGCGCTGTGTATCATCACAAGGAGCGTAAGGCCCTTCAGCGCCGCCCCGTAATTGCCCAGGGACGCTGTGGTGACGTAAAGACCAAGAAAGATGATGGAAAAGTTCTGCATACCGGTATTAAGGAAATTTGTTGCAGCTATGGGCCACACGAAGGAGAATATGCCGCGCAGCTCAGCCCAGGCCGGCTTGTATAGCCTGAACGCGCCGTACCTGGAAGCTGCGATGTACACAAGATAGAACCCGAACGCTGCGCCTATCGCGTAGCCAATGAGCATTGCGGAGACTGCGCCTAGCACGCCGAATTTGAGTGTGAGCACTATGCTCAGCAGAAGCTGGAGTATGTCCACGCTCACGCTGAGTATTGCCGACAGCCCTGTCCTCGACATCCCTATGAGCGCGCTCGACGCTATGGCATTCATCACGCTGGATATTATCGTGCCTGACACTATCATGAGTATCAGCGGGCTTATGCCTATGTGGCTGTACGCGCCTGCCACATACCCGCTGATCGCTATGCCGAACAGGGTAAGGACTGTGCTGATAATCATGGAGAGCGCGTATCCGCTGAATATCGTCCTGACCATGCCCTCCCCGTCCTTCTTGTACGCGAGCTTGGACAGGGTGCTGCTGAAGTATGCGCCTATGCCGAAGGCTAGGAACCCGTTGACAAGCGCGGAGAAACCGAATGCGAACGTGTACACCCCGTAGCTTGACGGGCCGAGGAGCCTGGCCACCACTATGAACGTAAGCGTTGTGAATATGACTGCGAAGAACTGGCCTACGAACAGGGGATACAGTATCTTGGCGGCCCTGATGCCTATCCCATCCTCTCCAGAGCCCTCCATTATCCAACCTGAGAATCTATATTAGTCAATATTAATAAAATGCCCCTAAATTATGCCATTGCTTATCCAAGCTCGCCCCTCAGCTTGAGTATGGAGCTGAAGAAGTAAAGGAAGTCAGTCCTGCCCACCTTTGTGCTGCTCCCCTCGCTCCACTCCACAGGCAGTTCGTACGGGGTTATGCCATGCCTCTGTGCGCGCACGAGTATCTCGGCGTCAAAGAACCAGCGGTTGTCCCTGACGCTCTTCATCGCCTTCTTTATGTATCTCCCGTTCCAGAACTTGAACCCGCACTGGTGGTCGCTTATCCTGGATCCGAGGAATATCCTCATCATGAGGTTGAAGAGCATGCTCTCCGCAAGCCTGGATCTGCTCCTCTTGGTCGAGGCGCCGCTTATGTACCTCGATCCCAGCACTATTTTGTTTCCTTCCTCCACCTTTTTCACTGCCATCTCAACATACCTCAGTGGCACCGAGAGGTCTATGTCCATGTAGCCTATAGTGTCTCCGCGCGCCACAGCTATCGCGCTCCTTATTGCTCCGCCCTTTCCAGCCCTCTTCTTCCTTGATATGAGCCTTACGTTCTTCAGCCGCGCAAAGCCCCTTGCCACCTCGCGCGTGCAGTCCACAGACCCGTCCTCAGCTATTATTATCTCTGCGTCGCCGCGCCTGACAACCCTGTTGTAGACAGGCATGAAGTTCTTCTTCAGCTCCTCGCAGCCGTTGTAGACCGGCAGTATAAGGCTAAGTCTCACCCAGCACCACTAACTACTAAATTTAGTATATGGGTTTTTATAGTAGCGTGTATAATTAAAATTCGTTTACAGCTTCTGTGTTTCAATGGATCCGGAAAATCAAGAGCATGCATCAGGCGCTTCAGGCTCGCAAGTTCATCACCACCACGCGCAGCCAGTCGCGGCAAAGCGGCCGATATACAGGAACACGTACGTGAAGGTAATTGCAGCATACCTTGTCATATCGCTTGTGATGTACTGGACTGTAACGCTCAACATAACCACCAGCGTGATAAACGGCTTCGGCGACGTGCACCAGAGCCTGTTCAACCTGTGGTGGGTTCCATATTCCCTGTTCACGCTCCACCAATCCCCATACTTTACCTCTCTGCTCTACTATCCGATAGGCGCAAACCTGGCTACGCAGACCCTGAGCCCGATTGCTGCGCTGCTCATAGCACCGATATACGACCTCAGTCCAGCGCTCGGATACAACGTCCTCTTCTTCGCAGGGTTCGCGCTCTCCGGGCTGTTCATGTTCATGCTTGCAAAGTACCTCACAAAGAACAACTACGCGGCGTTCATAGCCGGACTCATATTCGCATTCAGCCCTGTGCACACTGCGCAGGCGGTCGCGCACCTTGACTGGACCATGATAGAGTTCATACCGGCGTTCATTCTGTTCTACATCATGGCGCTCAGGGAGAAGAAGCTGAAGTATGCCGTGCTCGCAGCCCTGAGCTTTGTGCTGCTCTCGTTCATGGGGGACATACAGCAGGGACTGCTGCTCTTCTTCACAGCAATAATACTTGCCATACTGCTCGTCATAACCGAGAGGAAGGAGATGCTGCAGCTAAGCACGCTCAAGTCCCTGGCAATAATCATAATCCTTGTTCTAGTGTTCGCGTCGCCGATAATAGCTCTCCTTGCGCCGTACCTCACCTCAGGGGCGTTCGCAGTTGCGCAGCAGAACTCGCTTGTGGCAAGCAACATGGAGTGGAGCGACAACCTCCTCTCGTTCTTCCTGCCAAGCCACTACAACGGCATATTCCAGTCCCTTGCAGACTCATACTCATACATATACCAGCTCACCTACCAGGGCATCCAGTACAACATAAACGTCGGGGAGAGGGTGTCTTACATAGGATATTCGGTCATGCTGCTTGCAGCAATAGGCATATACTACGACTACAAGAACGGAAGGATGAGGAACCTTGCAATATGGCTCGCGCTGTTCATAATATTCGCATGGCTTGCCATAGGCCCATACCTGCAGATAGGCCAGACAGTGACGGGCATCCCGGGCATATACATGCTTTACAGGTCGCTGCCCCTGCTGAACATAATACGCGAGCCTGGCAGGATGTACTTCATAGCCACTATCGCGCTTGCAGTCATGGCGGCGTTCGGGTTCGCACACCTCACGCAGAAGAAGGACAGGGCAACGGCATTTAAGTACCTTGCCGCATTCTCCCTGATCATACTCATAGAGTACAACGTAATGCCGCTCACAGGGGCTTACATAAGCAACTCCACCACATCGGCAGTGATTCCGAAGGCATACCACGAGATAGGCGCGCTTCCAGGCAACTTCTCCGTGCTGATACTTCCTGCGCTCTCCAATCCGTCGTCAACCCCTAACCAGTTCACAGGCACTGCCACTTACTATGCGTCCGCCCTCAGGAAGCCGATTGTCGACGGATACACGAGCAGGGAGAACGCGACGCAGGCTCTTGCAGTCAGCTCAGTGCCGCTTGCAGTCTCGGCATGGTACCTTGAGAGCGGCTACGGGCTCGCATATCCCTCTCCGATAATCGAGAACTACAGCAACGTCACACTGCTATGGCTGGCAAACTACAACACAGGATTCGTGTCAGTGATAAGGCAGGCCTACAACTATACCGAGCAGGAGCAGATACTCTCATACCTGGCGAGCGTATTCGGCCAGCCGGTCTTCCTTGACAACTCCACAGCAGTGTTCTCGACACAGAAGGCGCTGTCAGGCAATGCAGGCAAGTCAATTGTGGCATATACTATAGGGAACTGGACTCCAGGATACGACTTCTGCAATCCATATGCGTACTGCAACAGCACGCTTGCGCAGCTCTGGTTCGGCGCAGACCCGAGGGGCATAATGCTCTTCTCTCCAACCGACCAGAACATAGCGATGCATGTGTCCGCATTCAGCTTCTCAGGCAACACGCCCCTTGCAGTGTACCTGAACAACAACCCTGTTGCAGCGCTGACCGTAGGGCCGTCAACAGCAAACTACATAGTCAACATGACTGTGTCGCAGGGTTTCAGCCAGATAATACTGTATTCGCAGCAAGGCAGCGCGCAGCGGACGCAGTACCTGGATTTCGGCGTAAAGAACATCACGTTCACAAGGAAATAAAATAGCACGACGTAAAAACTACTTGCAGATAAGGTTTAAATACATATTATCAAATCAATAATAATTGCGACCAATTTGAATGATTGGATTTGGGATGTAGAAAATGGGTATAGGGGATTTGGAAGTAGGGGGAACCTACGACTTGAGGATCGCAGCAAAGGATCCGCGCGGAGAGGGCATAGGGCGTATAAACGACGTCGTTGTCTTTGTGAAGAATGCAAAGTCAAGGCTTGGCAAGACTTACAAGGTGAGGATTACCGACACATACAAGACTTTTGCATATGCAGAGCAGATAGACAACAGCAAGCCTTTTATAGGTAATGGTAGTTTAATATTGTAGATCAGTCCAGTGGTTTAAAGGGTTGATTTTTCTTCTGATTCAGGTGTGATGATGGTCGATAGAGAGTTCTACGAAGCGGTAAAGAAGGGAACAACTACGGTTGGCCTTGTATGCAGCGACGGCGTTGTGATGGGCTCAGACTCACGTGCGACAATGGACACGTTCATAGCGAGCTCGGAGGCTGTGAAGATACACCGGATAAACGAGGTGCTCGGCATGACGATAGCAGGCGGAGTGGGCGACGCCGAGTACATAGTCAAGCTGCTCAAGATGCAGGACGAGGTATATACGATGGAGGAGGGCAAGACGCTCAATCCCACATCAGCAACATCGCTGCTGTCTCTCATACTTCAGGAGAACAAGGGATTCCCGTTCCTCGTGCAGCTGCTTGTGGGCGGGCTGAAGAAGGGCAACCCGGAGATATTCAACATAGATCCTGTGGGAGGCTACACCAAGGAGTCGAAGTTCACAGCAACCGGAAGCGGCTCGCTTACTGCGCTTGGATACATAGAGGGCATATACGACAGCAACCTGACCACGCAGGACGCACTGAGGCATGTGGCCAAGGCGCTTAAGATAGCGATGAAGAGGGACTCTGCGACAGGCGACGGCACACGGATAGTCGCGATAACAAAGAAGGGATATAGGGAACTTTCAAAGGACGAGATGGAGAAGCTGCTTAAGTGACCGGGCAACCAAGTGGCTTATGCGTGACTGACCTACGAGTGACTGTTTAATTTCTGTTTGGGAATTGATTCACATTGTGCATTTTGTGATGTATTGAGCGAAGAAGAGTATAACAATGAGCTACTGGATAAGGTAAAGGGGCTGATACCCAGCGATGCTGGCGCGTCCAGCGTCGAGTTCGAGGGGCCAGACGTTGCCGTATACGTGGACAACATACCAGCCATATACAAGGACGAGTCCACAATCCGCGGCATATCCGCCGCAGTCAAGAAGAGGCTGATAATAAGGAGCATGCCGAACAAGCTCATGGAGCCGGAGGAGGCGCTGGAGAAGATAAAGGCGCTCATACCGCCTGACGCAGGCGTGCAGCCCGAGGGCATAAGGTTCTCGCCTGAATTCTCCGAGGTGTACATAGAGGCGCTGAAGCCAGGGCTTGTCATAGGCAAGGGCGGCTCTACGCTGATGCAGATAATAAGGGAGACAAGATGGGTTCCCAGGGTGCTCAGGCAGCCCACGATGAACAGCGACGTGATAAAGGGCGTGAGGCAGCTGATGTTCAAGGAGTCCACGTTCAGGAAGAAGTTCCTAGGCGGGCTAGGGAGGAAGATAAACAGGATGGGCGCCAAGAGCGAGTGGGTGAAGGCCACTGCGCTGGGCGGGTTCAAGGAGGTGGGGAGGTCGAGCCTTCTCATAGAGACAAACCGCTCGAAGATACTCATAGACTGCGGCATAATGCCTGAGCCAGGGATAAGGGGCGGAGACGCGAACAACGGCGGCGAGAACAAGGCATATCCGTACCTTGACAGCATGAACGTCACGATAAACGACCTTGACGCAGTAATACTCACGCACGCGCACATGGACCACATGGGCTTCATACCATATCTCTTCAAGTTCGGGTACACCGGGCCTGTGTACTGCACGCCCCCGTCAAGGGACCTTGCAGCGCTCCTCTTATACGATTACATAAGGCTTGTGGCAAAGTCCGGCGGAACTCCGCTGTACGGGGAGAAGGATGTAAAATCCATGCTCATGCACATAGTCCCGCGCGACTACGGCGAGGTAACGAACGTGACAGACGAGATAAAGCTCACGTACCACAACGCAGGCCACATACTGGGGAGCGGAACCGTGCACCTGCACATAGGCGAGGGCATGTACAACATAGTGAGCACAGGGGACATGAAGTACGGGTTCACGAGGCTGCTCAACGAGGCGGACACAAGGTATCCTAGGATAGACTCCCTCTTCATAGAGTCGACGTACGGGGGGCCTAATGACATAACGACGAACAGGAAGCAGGCAGAGCTTGACCTGATGAACGCAATAAGCGGCACTGTGAAGAACGGCGGAAAGGTTCTCATACCACTGTTCGCAGTGGGCAGGAGCCAGGAGCTGATGCTGGTCCTGGAGAACTACATGGCAAACGACCCCGCATACAAGCTCGGGTGCCCGATATACCTCGACGGCATGATACTGGAGGCCAGCGCAATACACACTGCCTATCCAGAGTACCTGAGGATGGGAATACAGCAGAGGATACTGAGCAACAACTCGCCGTTCGAGAGCGAGATATTCGAGGTTGCGAAGGGCGAGCGCGGCGACATACTTGACAAGGGGCCGTCCGTGATACTAGCAAGCGGGGGCATGCTCAACGGCGGCGCCGCACTGGAGTACTTCAAGGGCATGGCAGAGGACCCTAAGAACCTGGTCATATTCGTAGGATACAACAGCGTGAACTCGCTTGGCAGGAGGATACAGAACAAGGCGAGCGAGATAGCGCTGCCAGGGGAGGACGGCAAGCTGAGCCAGATAAAGATAAACGCGCAGATAAGGACTGTTGAGGGATTCTCAGGCCACAGCGACAGGAGGCAGATCATAGACTTCGTAAGGTCGCTCAGGCCTTCGCCGAGGAAGATATTCACTATGCACGGCGAGGAGTCGAAGTGCGAGGATCTTGCAAGGACCCTGGGCAACATAATGCACACTGAGTCAAGGTCGCCTATGAACCTCGATACAATGAGATTTAAATAGCGCTGCTGCAAAACAGATTTATGTCACCAAGCGGCAGCATCGCAATAATCGGCGGCGGAATCACAGGCATGTTCTGCGCATACTATCTCCTGAAGGAAGGTCACAGTGTGAAGGTAATAGACACAGGCTTGGGGGCATGCACCTCCAAGGACAATGCCGGCCTGCTCACTCCTTCGCTGTCAGCAGCGCCTGAGATGGGCTATGCAGACCTGATAAAGGCCTCGACAGTTGGCATGGGCGCAGTGTACATATCCCCTGTGCAGATACTCAAGAACATACCGTGGTTCATCGAGGCGCTTAAGTACAGGAAGGGCGGCCACAGCGCCGCACTGGCAGATCTCGGAGTAGACAGTCTTGCCCTATACAGGAAGTTCTTCAAGGAAGAGGGAATAGACGCCGACGTCATACGCGGAGTAGGCGCATTCTTCAGGGAAGAGGGTGAGGCGAGGGATCTTGCGGAGAGGCTTGGCGGGAGATTTATAGGACAGGAGAGGATATCGAAGTTCGGGTACAAAGGCCTGGGCGGGGGAGTGATGTTCGACAACGAGATATCAATAAACTCGCACAAGCTTTTCGCTGGGCTCAGGTCAAGGATCGAAGGCATGGGTGCAGAGATGATCCTTGGAAGCGAGGCGCGGCTCAACAGGGACGGAACCACAATATCCTCCATATCCGCTGGCAGTGAGTCGGTGACTGCTGACACGTACATAGCTGCAGGGGGTTCATGGCTCAACAATCTCCTGTCGCCGATAGGCTACAACCCAAAGGTGATGCCTGCGAGAGGCCTGGTGATGATGTTCTCAACAAAGGGAAGGCAGATAGTATCTGCTCCATGCCTCATAGAGCCTGACGGGATAGGCGTTACCCAGCACGACAGGAACACTGTGCGCGTCACAAGCATGTTCGAGTTCAAGGGATTCGACACCTCATACTCGGATGCAAGGAAGTCCTGGATTATCGGAGTGCTAAAGGATCATCTATCAAGGTACAAAATGCTCAGGCCGATATACGAGGGAAGCGGCTTCAGGCCATGCACTACCGACCAGATGCCGGTGATAGGCAGGGTTCCGAACATATCGAACCTGTTTGTCGCAGGAGGCCACTGCAGACTCGGGATGACGCTGGCGCCTGTCACAGGAAAGATAATCACAGGCATGGTGGACGGGGAGAGGCAAAGATACGCAAACCTAAGGTACATGTCGCCCGGAAGGTTCGGTTAGGGCGTGAGAATTGACAGTTGCGGAATACGGGGCATCAGACTCAAATAATATCTTGTTTGCGCCTATGTGCAGACATTGCCATTCTGTATCGTCAACGCAGAAGGAACTCCGTTAATTCCTGTAGAT
>VFSW01006193.1_pt1 | contig 17634 bp, 15 predicted proteins | sample 5358111 | NCBI WGS metagenome assembly VFSW01 (sample SAMN11554181, study PRJNA540505) | mine drainage metagenome | isolation source: sediment from site ElyBrook_90M | place: USA: Ely Copper Mine, Vershire, VT | collected 2017
AGGGCGCCCGTTCCCCGCGCGGCCCGCAACGCACGCACGACCCGGCGCCAATGGCGCTCCTCGCCGAAGTCCCGTATCGCGCGCACCCGCATCTCCTCGGTTGCGGTATCGAGCCACCGGCTCGCCGGCACGCCGGCCCGGGGATCCAAGCGCATGTCGGCCGGCCCGTCGTGGCGGAAAGAAAAGCCCCGCCCGGGGTCGTCGAGCTGGAAGGACGACACCCCCAGGTCGAAGAGCGCTCCCTCGAATCCCTCGTCGGCCGGCAGCCCGCCCAGCCGGCCAAAATCGAGGTCGAGCAGGTCCAGTCGGCCGGGAAACTCCGCCTGAAGTGCGGCGCCGCGCTCCAATGCGGCCGGGTCCCGGTCGAGCGCGAGCACGCGGACGCCCGGAGCCGACTCAAGCAAGGCCCGGGCATGCCCCCCTCCCCCGAAGGTTCCGTCGAGGAATCGGCCGCCCGGCCGCGGGGCCAGGCATTCCAGCACCTCGCGCAGCAGAACGGGCTGGTGGCCGGGCGTCATCGTCACCGTGTCAAAGTCAGCGGCCGCCGTTCGCATGGAAGGAATTCCGGCCCGCCTCAGATCGGATGAAGACCGGCCTGAGCATCAGCACCTGCTTGGTCGCGACGCGGTCGCGTACTCCCGGCGCCAAGGGGGATGCAGGCAGCACCACTCCCGTGGTGAGGTGTGTCCAAGCCGGAAAGGCGCGGCGCGGCGCCGTCGGGACGAAAGAGGCAATGGCGCGCTGCATCGGTCAGATCCCCAGCCTGCGCATGAGGTCGGCGAAGTTCTCGCCCGCGGTGCGCGCCTCGACCTTTTCCCAGCGCGCCGGGGCGTAGAGGTTGAATTTGGTCAGCGCTCCGACCAGGAGCGCGTCCTTGCCGATGCCGGCGTGCTTCAGCAGCTCCGCGTTGATTCCGACACGGCCCTGCTTGTCGAAGGAAAAGGACTGGGTCTGGGCGAAGAAACGGGCGGCGAAATCCTGCCCGGCGCCGTCGCTCAACGCGATCTCGGCAATCTTGGCGCGGAGCTTCTCGACCTCGGGAGGCGGCAGGACGGCGACGTACCCTTCGGGGTGCGGCACCGCCAGAAACGTGTCGGTCTCCTCATGGGCGTTGCGCCACGCCGACGGGATCGTGACCCGTCCCTTGTCGTCGAGCGTGTGCCTGAAAAGGCCCGTATAAAGTGCTTTGCCGGGATGCGCCATTTAGGGGTGGAGCCGCTGCCTGCCCCAAACTCCCCCATTTCAACCCATTTTAACCCACACCGGTCAAGCACATATTCGGCTGCTTATAGAACACCCGACCCGACGCGCACCTGCTGCGTTCTCTCCGCCTTGCCCACGCAAACGGCATCCATCTCCCAAGCCGACGCCGTAAGCGAAACGCCAAAACCGTGCCCTATCCCCATTTCCGGTGGATCGACATCAGATCGAAGCTGTTAAAGCCGGTCTTTGGCCGGTGATTGAGTCGAAGGATCCAAAGAGTCGCATCGGAACCGCGGTCACCGAAGTAGGTGAAGACCTGATAGTCCGAGCCGTCAGCAGACTTGCCCGACGTGGGCCCAGACGCCGGCCTTTCTTGTCGGTCAAGACTTCGCCGCCCGTGAATGATGATTCTGGCCACCCTGCCGCTCCTTCTGAGCTCATCGGGAGCGATAGTGCCAGGGAAGGCGAGCTTCCGAGGTCAGGGCCGGTTCACGCGGGCGTGGCGAAGCATGGGACCTCGTTGTATGTACTTATCGGTTACGATTACCGCGCCGCCAACAGACGCGCGTTGAGCACTCTCGGCAACATCGCCCGGGAGTTGCGCGATGGCGGCATCGAGGTGTGTCCGCTTCCCTGGCGGTTCGGCATCCTCGCGGAGACCGGTTGGCTTGCCCTCCCAGTCGCGGAGGCGGCCGGGGCGGCGATTGTCGTGCTCTCGGCCAGGTGCTGCGATTTTATCGTACCTCTCAAATCGGCACCGCCAACCCGGCAACGCCGACCGTTTAAAAGGTAGCCCACCCCGACCCATGAATACCCTCATCGACCCAGCTTGCTTGACGCACGTCGCGCCGTTCGCCGTGCACAACGAACCGAAGCGGATACTTGTCGTCGACGACGATACGTTTGTCTGTGGCTTGCGGATCGTCGGTCCCAGTGTCGTCGACAAAGAACGGGTACTGGCACCGTCCCGATCGGCGCGTCACCTGCGTTGGGATGCCTCGGCAGGCTCCCTTCCCGCCCGATTCTCAATGGGAACGACTCTTTTTGCTCCTATGGTCCTGAACGGAGATATTGTAGAGGAGCACGACAGCGCCGATCGCGCTCATGATGAAGCAAACTATGGCGAGCCCCGGATAGCCAAACAACCGCCAGCGGGTGTCGATCCGCATCATCAGCGCTGCCCCTACGATCAAGGCGGCGAGAAGCAGGCCATTGGTGATGCGGTTGGCAACTTTTTCGATCCCTTCCACAACCATTTTGGCATCCGTCGCCTTCACCTTCACCTCCAGTTCGGCGTTGGCGATGGCGTCCATGATGCGGTTCAGCCGCGAAGGCAGGTTGACCGTGAAGTCTTTCATCTCCAGCAAGGAGCTGACGAGGCTCCCCTGGGAAGCCTCCCGGACCATGCGCTTTGAGGTGATCTCTGCGGCGTTGCGGCGGATCGATGCGTTTGGATCGAAGCTCGGATCCAGGATGCGGCCCACCTCGTCCAATTGGAGGAGCGCCTTGCCAAGGAGGGTGAGTTCGCTGGGAACGAACAGCCCGTTTTCCCGGGCGTGCCGGCTGACGTCCATGAGCGATCGGCCGATGTTGAGCGCCTCGAGACCCTGATTTTTTTGCGACGCAACGAGTCGGCCGATCCGACGCTGGAATTCATGCGGGTCGAAGGCGTCCGTCTTCTCGCTCATCCTGACGACCACTTCGGCGGCCTCGTCACCCTTTCCCTCACTGACCGAGAGAAGAACCTTGAGGAGATGCTCTTGCATCGCGGGGCCGACTTGTCCGACCATGCCGAGATCGAGCAGCGCAATCCGCCCGTCGTCCGTGATAAAGACGTTCCCCGGATGAGGATCGGCATGAAACAGGCCGTCAACCAGGACCTGCTTCAGATAGGCCCGAAACAACTCTTCGGCGAGGGGCGCGCCCTTGATATCAAGTTGGGCGAGGGGCCCCAGGGTGGTGATTTTTCGCCCCGGAATATATTCCATGGTGAGCACGCTTCGGGTGCTGTAGTCTGGAATAGGCCGGGGCACCTGTATCAACTTGAACTCTTTCAGATTTTTTCCCACCGCGACGAGATTCTGCGCCTCGCGCTCGTAATTGAGTTCATTGCGGATCGTGTCGCGAAATTCAGCCAGGACGGCGCTGAATCGGTACCGGCGGCCCGCATCCGTGTGCTCGTCGAGAAATCCGGCGATCTCAGCAAGCACTTCGAAGTCCTCGGCGATTTGCCGGCGGATGTCCGGTCTTTGCACCTTGACGACCACGAGACGGCCGTCGCGCAGCGCGGCGGAATGGACCTGCCCCAATGACGCAGCCGCGATAGGCTCGGCGTCGAAACGGGAGAACGCCTTGGAAATCCGGACGCCCAGCTCTGCCATCACAATGTGCTCAACCTCCTCGTAGGGAAAAGGCTTCACCCTGTCCTGGAGGCGCGCGAGCGCCTTAAGGTAGGGCTCGGCCAGAAGGTCGGGGCGGCCGGCGAGCACCTGACCAAATTTGACGTACGTCGGCCCCATCGCTTCCAGGTCGTCCGCCAGTTGTTCAGGAGCGGCATCGGTGGCATCCTTTTTCAGTTCGTTCGGATCGAACGCATTGTCCACCGCCATCTGCCGCACAACGTCGGAACGGCCATATTTCCAAAATAGCGACGCGATCTGCCTATATCGTCTGAGATGGTTGGCGGAAAAATTCATCATGATGGAAAGTAGACCGCTCTTGAACCGCAGGGGTTGCACGCTGCGGCATCAGCCACCGGATTTTCCGATGCGGCATCCCGCAGCCCAAATCGGCCGGCAAATTTCGCAATAGCTGGATATAGGAATCCAGACCGCCTGCCGAACCGCCGACACAAACGACCGAAAGGACCGGCCGCGCCCTTAGCTTCACCGGAAGCCCATCCCGGCCGGCCGGTACGCCACCTCTTCACCTTTGGGGCGGAATCGAATCCCAGCAAACCGCCGCGCTTGTGCAAGCGCGCGGATCTTCGGTCCAAATGCCGGCCGATACCGGTCAGCTTTTTGTGCGAAATCCACCGACCAAAAAGACGATCAGGCATATCAGCAAAATTAGGCCAATCCCGCCTCCTCCGATGGCGGGACCTCCGAAGTAGAAACCGCCGCCGCCAAACAGGAGGAGAAGCACGATCATAAGGATCAGAATATTCATAATGGACACGGTAGCATTGTTCCGTCGCCGATCCTATGGGGTGTTCTGCTCCCCGAGGGCAGCCGGTTGAGTCGCTTGAGCTCCGGAGAGAAGTCCGTAGGTCCCGACTCTTTCTAGATTCGCCGGAGCCGCCGCTTCGCCGGCCCGCCAAAACGTCAGGCAAAGAAGTCAAACGATGCCGGCGGGCCACCGCGACGCTGGGCGGGGCGGGAGCGCGCACGCGAACCGGTCAAAGCAACCCGAGTGCCCATTCAGCGCGAATGACTTTTGGCGACGGGACTTTCGCTCCCCATCTCCGCGACCTCGTCCTTCCCGGTCTTTCGAATGTCATCCTTGGTGAGGCTTACGAACACCTGGGAGTCCTCGTAGCTGACGCGTCTGATCTTGCCGGCCGGGATCAGGACTTCCTTGCCGGAATACCAGTGCCCGGTCGCGACGGCCAGTTCGACCACCGCCCAGCTTTTGGCGTCCACCCAAAAGGCGCTCACGGAGCCGATCTCGCCGTCGGCGGCATGAATCGCGTAGCCTGTGACCGCCTTGGTGCTCTGGAGGTGCTTGTCGTCCCGATGATGATGCTGGAGGCCGGCCTCCATGTCGCTCTTTGAGGGAGGAAGGATCACCGGAAAGGCGCCGAAGCCCCACATGGATCCCCCGTACCAGTAGGCCGGCCAGCCGTAGTACCGGTAGTAGTCGATTTCGTATTGGCGGGAAACAGGCTTGTGCGACTCGATCGAGGGGCTGTTTTCTATCTGCTTTCGGGTCAGATTCACCGAGAGGATCTTCCCGTCCCGATCCCGGCGGCCGAAAGCATGTGGAGACAGCAGCACTTGCCGGCCGCTCAACCACGAGCCGGTGTCGGCGACCAGGTAGCGGATCACCCAAGTCTTGTCGTCAAAGTAAAAATCCTTCACCCGGCCGATATCGCCGTCCGACGCGGCGAGTTTGTCGCCGTAGAGATCTTTGAGGTTTTGTAGCATAAAATGAGTTGCGGGTCGCGATCTCCAGCCGCGAACTGGGGGTCCGGGCGGCTCCGACCTGAATGAACGGCGGCAAAGATTGCCGGCGCCGTGCTCCCACGGGACGGCTAAAACCAGGGTGAATGTAGGCCAGAGATCCCGCCCGGAAAATGGGGTGTAATGCTACGGGTGCGATGGGCTGGCCACGCGGCGGATCGATGCATTCGACGTCATGCGCATTCACCGTCCAACAATGAGATTTGCCAGACGCGGGCCCCGGGGTAGAATCCCCACGTTCCGCCGACACGATGCCCGTCGAATTCAAAGATTACTACAAGACCCTCGGAATCGAGCGCGGAGCAACCGAAGACGAAATCAAAAAGGCGTTCCGGAAGCTCGCCCGTCTGTATCATCCGGACGTGGCCAAGGACAAGAAGGCGGCGGAGGAGAAATTCAAGGAAATCAACGAAGCCAACGAGGTCCTGAGCGATCCGACCAAGCGCGCGAAATACGACGAATTGGCAATGGACTGGCAGAACCAGGGCCGATCCCCGCAGGAAGAGCAAGGGCGGCAGCCGCAGGGCGCACAAGCTCGGGGGTTTCATTTCACGGGGACCGGATTCAGCGACTTCTTCGAACAGTTTTTCGGCGGTGGCAGCAGGTACGGCTTCGAGGCGGAAGCGGCGGAGCCGTCGGCGGGGCCCCGCGCGGCCGGTCGCCGGAGCGGCGCGGACATCGAAGGAGAGATCCTGGTGACGCTCGCCGAGGTGATGCGCGGAACCGTGCGGCCCATTTCGCTTCAAATGCTGGATCCGCGAACCGGAGAGGCCGAGACCCATTCCTTTAAGGTGCGGATTCCAGCCGGCGCGACGGAAGGGCGCAGGATTCGTGTGCCCGGCCAAGGGGAGCCCGGCCTGGACGGCAGTCCGGCCGGCGATCTCTACCTCCGGACCCGCTATGCGGCCCATCCCGACTTCACCGCACGGGGCTCCGATCTATATCACGAGCTCGATCTCGCGCCCTGGGAGGCCGTGCTGGGGGCGACGATTGCCGCCCCGTCCTTCGAAGGAACCCTGAAGGTTCGAATTCCCCCGGGCACCGAGCAGGGCACCCGGCTGCGCGTGCATGGGCACGGCTTGCCCAAGGGCCGGGACGGGAGTCGGGGCGATCTCTACATCGTCACCCACATTCGGCTGCCCTCGAAGCTTAACGAGCAGGAAAAGAGACATTGGGAAGAGCTCAGCCGGGCATCGCATTTCAACCCGCGGAGCAAGCCGCCAGACGCCTAGATCACGTGGGCAACACATCAGGAGGACACCATGAATGAACCCGATCCGAAACCGAACACGGCCCTGCAAGGGTTCGATCCGGCGCCCGAGGACGTTTATTCGATTGAAACCGTCGTTCACCTGACCCGAGCTTCGCGGCATCAGATTGCCGTCTACTGCCGCCACGGTCTCATCTCGCCGGGTTCGCTTCCCGAGCGCGAAGGCTGGCGGTTTGACCCCGAGGCCATCCGGCGGATTCGGCAGCTTGAGGCGCTGCGCGAAGACTATCGCATGAACCTCGCCGCCCTGCGCGTGACCGCGAGGCTGCTTGAGGAGGTTGAGCGGTTGCGGGAGGAGGTGCGCGGCTTGCGCCGCGCCTAAGACCATCGGCGGCAAGGCTCCCGCCGAATCCGGCCGAAGCCCGCACCATCGACGGAGAGCCCGATCGGGCCGGGCCAAGCCCGGGCAAAAGGCCCCGTCGCCCGTTCTTCGCCCGCGGGCCGCCTCGACCGCATCCACGGGCCTTCGACCCTCGGGACCGCGGCCGATGCGCCCACGCGGATGCGGCCGGTCCATTGGGACCCCACACCCCGCGGGGCGCTACTTGACGATGATGTCGTCGCTGACGTCCTTTACCCCGGGGACCGCCGTTGCGTCCTTCACGGCGGCGGACTTCTCGTCGTCCGTGTCGACAAAGCCGCTCAACTGGACGACTCCCTTGACAGTCTCCACCTTGATCTGGAACGACTTCACGGCATCGTCGCCCAAAAGGGCGGCCTTCACCTTGGTGGTGATCGTCGTGTCGTCCACGTACTGGCCGGTGCTGTCGCTGGTCGGCGTCGCCGCGCACCCGCCGGTCGTCATGGCGCACGGGAGCGCCAATAGGATTGCTGCGACCGAGAGAGGAAGGAGTGATTTCATGAGATGATGGGAATGATGGGCCGAATGTTGTCTGGTGCTCCCCGACCTGGCGGTTGGGGCTGCGTGGAGGGGAATCCTAGCCGACCGAGCGCGCCAACCCAATGGGGTGTTTCCCGCATCCGCAGCGGCGGGGGCAGGAGCCGGAAAACCCTGCCCCGGCCGCGCACCGTGCAGATGAAGTCGGCCAAGCCGCCAATGCTGGCGAAGGCGAGGCGGGAACCGTTCCCTTCCGGAATGGCGATGCCGAATTCTTCCTCCACGCCGAGGGCGATCTCAAGCGCGTCGAGGGAGTCGACGCCGAGGCTGCCGCCCATGAGGAGCTCGTCGCTGGCAAGGGTGTCCGGCTCGGCGATATCCAGGCGGAACATGGCCGCGACGAGATGTTTCAGTTGCGACAACACGAGGTCCCGGTCCGAGCGGAGGCATTTCACGCGCCCAGTGTATCGTCTAACGCGGCAACCCGTCATGGGGTATAACCCCCGAGGGGCTCGGCCTGCTCACAGGGCTTTCCGCGACGCCTTCCACAAGAGAGCCGGCACGGCGGCGCGGCCCTTGGGCAGGATCAAGGCGACCGTGGCCACATAGTTCGCGGAAGTGAGGTAGCCGGGATCTTCCCGCGCGTTGTTGTCGCCCTTGGTGACCCACCGGCCGCCGAAACCTCGGACGATGCGATGGACGACGTAGGCGGCGGGCGTCCAATTGCCCTGGGGCCGAAAGATCACGATTTCTCCGGGATGCAGGGCCGTGAAGTTCTGGACGACCGAGATGTCCCGGTCCCCGGAGCGCAGGGTCGGGAGCATCGAGGTTCCGCGCACGGTCCAGAGCCACGGAGTCGCAGCATTGCTGATACCCGGATGAAAATATCGGAACGCCACGCAAACCACCAGCGCCGCCGTCGCCGCCGTGAGCGCGGACAGCGAGAGGAAAAAGGCGAGGTTCGGGATTCGGCGAGACATGTCCAATCCACGGCTTCGCTCTAGCCAAGCGGCACGCCGCCGCCTGCAAGTTCATCAAAGGATACCACCCGGATGCCGGGCGCGTGGGCGAGATAGTCCGCCGTCTCGTGGAGCCGGTCGATCAATGCCTGGTCGGGCGTTCCATCCCGGAAATACTCCCACCAGTGCGTGACCAGCACGGTCAGCTGTTGTCCTTCGATCCGGCGCCTGATCGCATCCAGGATGGCGCCCATGGGCCGCGTGTAGGACAACAGGCATCCGGGATGCGAGAGCATGGTGATGCCACCGGCCCGCCAATGAGGGGCGCGCCGGATCTTCTTCCAAAGGTAGCCGGGCAACCACGCTCGCGGCTGACGCCCGAGCTCAAACCAGCCGGTTGAAAGCACCTCGAAGCGTCCGGCGACAACCGGCAGACTGGCGCGGGAAATCCGGTCATAGGGCGCGATGAAGGCGCGCGGCGCGGCAAAGCCGGCCTCCCGCAGCCGCCGGGCGCCCCGTTCCAGGAGACGGACCGCAGCGGGCCGATCCAGCTGATCGAATTCAAAGTAGTCGTGGAAGCACCCGTGCTGCGCGATGTGGAATCCGGCATTCGCCCGCAGGTAGGCGACCAGGGCGGGGCTTTCCTCAAGGCACGCGGTCCGGGACGACGTGCGATGGCCGGCGGCGAGGAAGCCTTCCAGCCTTCCGTCCGGGCAACGCACATCCGTTCGGACCTCGGGGATCACCGCCAGGTTGACCGGCAGACCGCGCCCGAGGAACGGCCGGTACAATCGCTCGAGGCAGGCCGGGGGCGTCAGGGCGTTGCTATCGTCGTCACGCAGTATGACGAAGCGCATGTTTGCCTTCGATGAGGTTTTCGTAGAGCTTCCGCATCCGCCCGGCCAGCATCCCGGCGTCGAAGTCGGCGACGACGCGCCGGCGTCCGCCGCCGGCCAATCGCGCCGCCAGTGCGCCATCGGACCACAATGCGTCCACCTGGGCGTGAAAGTCCCCCGGCCGCGCGAGGTCGAACAGGAGGCCGGTTTCCCCGTGCTCGATCAGGCTCCCGGCACCCGAGGTCCGGGTGGAAAGAACGGCCGTACCCGCCGCCCATGCCTCCAGGATGACCAGCCCGAAGGTTTCCGCCCGCGACGGCACGACGACCGCGTGGGCCCCCTGCAAGAGGCCGATCAGGCGTGGATCGCCGGGCGGAAGTCCGCCGACCAGATGGACGCTGGGCTCCAGACCGAGCCGGCTGATCCGGCGGACCAGCGTCTCCGCGTAGCCGGCATCGGTGACCGCCCCGGCAAGGACGAGCAGCAGCCTGGGATGGCGCCGGATCAGCTCCGGCATCTGTTCGACGAGCCAGGATTGGTTCTTGAGCGGGTCGATCCGGCCGACGGCGAGCAGCACCTGCCGGCCCTGCACACGCGGAAACGCCGCGCGCGCGGCGGCGCGCTGGACCGGCAGATAGAGCTGCGCCGCCCCTCCGTGGGGCTGCACCACGACCCGCTGCCAGGGCTGGCGTTCGCGGATCAAGGCGGCTTCCCGCCCGGTGCCCGTGACGATCGCGTCCGCCTCGGCCAGGATCCGCCGGGTCCCCAACAGCAGGCCGCAAAGCTTTCCCCATTCCCAACCCCGGCGCGCCGGAGCCGGAAGGCTCCCGGGCGGGGACTCGGGCAAATCGTACACCGCCCCGTGGGCGGTGTACAAAAAGGGCAGCCCGCGCCGGCGGGCCACCCGCAGGCCTATGGCTCCGATGCGGCCGGTGGTGTGCGCATGAATCACCGCCAGGCCGCGCTCCCGCCACAAGGCGCGGATCAGCTCGAAGGACATGAGATTGCCCCCGACGGAGATCATCTGCCGCCTTTGCGCCGTCGAGATTCCCCAGATCGGAACGCAGGCGCGAAACCGCCGGACGACACACCCGGAGTCCGCCAGCGGATCGCCCTCCGCGCCCGGAGCAATGCGCGGGCAGAAGACGACGGAATCGACGCCGCCCAGGCGCAGCCCGTCGGAAAGCCGCTGCACGGCCGTTTCCGTGCCTCCCCATTCGGCGGGATTGTACTTCCTGAGCAAATGGGCAACGCGCATGGCGGTCACACTTCGGGCTCCACCATGGCGGGCTCCGGCCTCGCCCGGACGGCCTTCGCCTGCCCGGCATTCCCGCACTTGAGCCGGCCATAGTAAAGCGCGGCCATGACACCCATCAGGACATTGAAGGTGATGAAGATAGGCGTCTGCCGGAAGACCCATTCGGTCACGCTCTGGAGAAAGATACCAACGGTCCCGAAGCATATCCCCACGCCCAGCCGATGCATCGGATCGCTGAGGCGCCGGCGCAGGAATCGGGCGCCGGTCTGAAACCACCGCAGCCATAGCAGGACGAACAGGAACAATCCCGGGAATCCCAGCTCGCCGAGCGTGAGAGCCAGCAGGCAATGCGCCGGCGCGGCGAAGTTCGTGCCCGAGGACGCCTCCCGCTGGGCCAGGGAATGGAATCGATCGTAGTCTCCGTAGTCGAATCCCTCCCTCGCGCCGTAGGTCTTGCTGACCCCGTATGACCAGTTGTTCAGCCCGAGGCCGAAAAAGTGGTCCGCCACGATCATCCTGGCCCAGCGCAGGTAGACGCCGCGGCCCTGATATCCGGGAGCATTGTCGAGGTACTCGTCGGATATCGTCGTCTCCCCGTATCGGGCCATCAGCGGTTTCCACGACACCCAGGCCAAGACGGCGGCTGCGGCCAGGACAAAGCCGCCGAATGCGAGCTTCTTGAAGGTGATCCGCCACGAAACGCACCAGACGGCCGTAGCCGCCACGACCAGGCCGAATATGGGCACGCCGGCGCGGGAGATCGTGAGGGTCATCGTGGCGGCGGCCACCGCGAGCCCGATGAAGCTGGCCCTGCGGAGCCACCGCGGAAAGTCGGCGGTCGCCGCGGCGGCCAGCACCGGCCCGACGAGGCAAAGGTACATCGACACGCTATTGGCGTCGTCCAGGCTGCCCGGCACCCGGTCAATGCCGTCCCAGATCCGCTGCTTGAACCCGAGCAGGCCTTCCAGGCAGACCGCGCAGACCAGTCCGAAGACCAGCCACTTCAGCTCGCGCTTCGTGCGCACGAACGAGGCGCCGGCGAGGACAAACAGGATCCCGCGCACGATCTTGGAGAGCTCAAAAAGTCCGAATATCTTCGGCTCCGAGATGAGGACCGAAAAGCAGGCATAGGCCAGATAGGCCAGCATGAAGCCGAGGCCGACCGGCCAGTACCAGCGCGGGCCGCGGTAACGCGGCGCGAGCAGCGAGGCGGCGAGAATGCTGACAGCGAGAATGTCCATCAGGGTGATCTCGAGACCCTGCGTCGTGCCGCGGTACCAGGCGTGGCTGAGAAAATTGACGCTCAACCGTTCGGCCTCCACCGCTCCGGCCACGAGGACGAAAAACATGACGTCGCGCACCCACGGCGCGACCGAGGCCGCGATGACTCCGGCGAAGGTGAGAACGACGATCAATGCCGCCGCGATAATGTGATTGGTCTCCATGAGGTGGTTCGTATCGGCCGGGTCCGTGACCCGCCATGTCGGGACTATATCCCTCCTGCTCCCTCCGACTCAGTGGGTAGGACCCTCATTCCCGGCGGGGTAATACCCCATGTCCGCCGTTCGCCCGACGGTCTAAGCTCGTCGCGTGAATGACGCACCCGTCAGCATTGTCCTGCGCTCGTTCAACGAAGCCTGGGCCCTGCGCGAAACCTTGCCGGCTCTCGGGCTCCAGGACTACCGGAACTGGGAGCTGATCGCCATCGATTCGGGCTCCACCGACGGCTCGGTCGACCTGATCCGGGCGGCTTCTCCGCGCCATTTCATCCAGATCGCTCCGCAGGACTACCGGCCTGGCTGGGTGTTGAACACCGGCATGCGGCTGGCCCGGAGCGCTGCAGTGGTCTTCCTCAACGCCGATGCCACGCCGCGGGACGCGAATTGGCTGGGACCTTTGGTGGCGGCCTTGCAGGATCCCCGGACTGCGGCGGTCTTCAGCCGGCAGCTTCCCCGTCCGCATTGCCGCGCCGTCTTCGCACGCGATTACGAACGCTGCTTCGGATCCCGCCAGGCGCTGGCCGGCCGGGGCCGCTTCTTCAGCCTGGCCAGCAGCGCCATACGCCGCGACATCTGGGGCCGGCGGGGGTTCCTGGAGTCGATGCAATACTCCGAAGATGAGGAATACGCCCGTTGGTGCCGCGATCAGGGGTGGAACGTCGCCTATTGCCCCGAGTCGGCGGTCGTCCATTCCCACAACTACACGCCGCGGCAGGCGTACAAGCGAAGCTTCGGCGAGGCCTGGGCCCTGACCGCCATGGAGGCCGCGCCGCCCCGGGGATTCACGCCGCCCCATGCGGCCTTGCTGGGGTGGCTGAACGACGTGAGGCGCGACTTCGGGTTTTGCCTGCGCACCGGGCGGCTGCCGGAGTGGCCGCAAGCCTGGCGGATTCGCTGGGCCCCGCGGCAGGGCAAGCTCGCGGGATTCCTGGCCGGAGCGGCGATGCGCCCGAAAGGCCCCCTCTCATGATCGCCGAGCCCAATTCCGCCGACTCCGTCCGCCCCCTCCCTCCTCCTCCCGCAGATCGATCGGCCGGCCCGGCCAGGGCCGCGCTCCGCTTCACGCTCGATGGCGGCGAGGCCCTGGAAGGCCGTCTGGCCCAAATCTGCAAGACCGTCACCGCGGGCCTTTGCGGATTGATTCCCGCCCATCGATTGCAGGCCGTGCTGCTGGGCGGAGGCTATGGACGCGGCGAGGGAGGCGTCCTGCGGACCTCCGGAGGGGAACGCCCCTACAATGACCTGGAATTCTATGTCTGCCTGCGCGGGAACCGCCATCTCAACACGTGGCGCTATCATCTGCCCCTGGAAGTGCTCGGGGAGTTGCTCGCGCCGATGGCGGGCGTCGACATCGAATTCAAGATCATCTCTCTGGCGGAGCTTCGGCACGGCGGCGTCAGCATGTTTTCGTACGATCTGGTCATGGGGCACCGCTGGCTTTTGGGCCACGGAGGATTGATCTTCGGCCTTGCCCATCATCGCATCGCGGAGAACTTCCCGGCAGCCGAGGGCACGCGTCTGCTCATGAATCGTTGCACGGGCCTGCTCCTGGCTCAGGAACGGCTCGGGCGCGGCGAATTTACCGCCGCCGACGCGGACTTCGTGCGCCGCAACATCGCCAAGGCCGAACTCGCCTTCGGGGACGCCGTGCTCGCCGCGCATGGCCAGTACCACTGGAGCGTCCGGGAACGCCATCGGCGGCTCCTGCGGCTGGTTCCGGCCCGGCCCCTGGGATGGCTGGAGGAGGTTCGCTCGCGCCACGCGGCAGGGCTGAAATTCAAACTTCACCCGGTGCGGAGCACGGCCCCGAGGGCTGCCTTGCTGGCCAGACAGGCCGCAGTGGCGGCATTGGGACTCAAGGTGTGGCTTTGGCACGAGCAGCGCCGGCTAGGCGTGCGCTTCGCCTCCGCGCGCGACTACGCCGGGAGCAGGCTGGATCCCTGTCCCGAAACCAGGCCGCACCGGAATCTGTTGGTGAACCTGAAAATAAGCGGGCTCTGGTCCCTCTTCACCTCGGATCCCCGGCGCCATCCGCGGGAGAGGGCCCTTCGCACCCTATGCCTCCTGCTGTGGGAGCCGTCCGCTCTGAAGCTCGCCTCGCCGCCCGATACCCCGACGGCCAGTCGCCGCGCGGCACCCGGGCCTTTTGCCGACCGGGTCGCCGCCTACCGGGCGCTCTGGCAGCAAGTCAATTGACCGCCTCGGAGCAGATCCGGAACGACGCCCTCCCCCGTCCTCCGGGGTCGGAAATCGCACCCGCGCGCGGCCCGAGCCGGGCTCGACAGCCCGAAGCTATTCAAGTTTGCTGCAGGCCGCGCCGACGCCGCCCTGCCCGCAGTTGGCGAATGAACCATGAATAAGCCCACTTCCTCCCAGCCGCGGACCCGGGCCGGGGCCGGACGACCGGTCCGGTCCTCGCCCCTCGCGACGGCGCCAGGCAGGTGGCACGCCGCCCTCTCCTTCCCGATCGTCGGCATCGGCGCCTCCGCCGGCGGTCTGGAGGCCTTGGCGCAGTTCTTCAAGCACGTGCCCGCGGACAGCGGGATGGCCTTCGTCGTCATCCAGCACCTCGATCCGACCCAGAAAGGCATGATGGTGGAACTGCTCCAGCGAGTCGCCGCCATCAAGGTGATGCAAGTGAAGGATCGGACCAACGTCCGCCCCAACTGCGTTTACCTGATTCCGCCAAACAGCGATATGTCGCTGCTCCATGGCACGCTGCACCTGCTCGCTCCGACCGCGCCTCGCGGACTGCGCCTGCCGATCGATCACTTCTTTTGCTCGCTCGCCGAAGACAGGCAAGAGCGCGGCATCGGCGTCGTCCTCTCGGGCATGGGCCGCGACGGCACCCTGGGCCTGCAGGCCATCAAGTCCAAGTCCGGGCTGGCCCTGGTGCAGGACCCGGCGACCGCAAAATTCGACGCGATGCCCCGGAGCGCCATCGACGGGGGCGCCGCGGATTTCGTCGCCTCGGCGGAAGCGTTGCCCGGGACCCTCATCGCGCATCTGCGGGGTCTGCCGCAGGTCCGCAATGCGAACTCTCCCCCAGTGGGCAAGGTCCAAGGGGCCCTGGAGAAGATCACCGTTCTGCTGCGTTCCCACACCGGCCACGATTTCAGCCTCTACCGGCGGAGCACGCTGCATCGGCGGGTCGAACGCCGCATGGGCATCCACCAAATATCCCAGATCGGCGCCTACGTCCGGTATTTGCAGGTGAATACCCAGGAGCTTGGGATTCTGTTCAAGGAACTGCTCATCGGGGTGACGCGCTTTTTCCGCGACACGGCGGCCTGGCAGCAGCTGGCCAAACGGGCGCTTCCCTCGCTGCTGGCAAGCCGGCCCGCGGCCTCCGGCCTGCGGGCGTGGGTGGTGGGGTGTTCGACCGGCGAGGAAGCTTACTCGCTCGCCATCGTGTTCACGGAGGTTCTGAAGCGGATCAAGCCCTCGCATAATCGGACGCTTCAGATCTACGCCACCGACCTGGACAAGGACGCCATCGACAAGGCCCGACAGGGGCTCTTCCCGGAGAGCATCCGCGCCGACGTCTCGCCGGCCCGCCTGGCGCGATATTTCGTCAAAGAGCCGAACGGCTACCGGGTGGCCAAGGCGATCCGGTCGATGGTGGTCTTCGCTCCCCAGAACCTGATCATGGACCCGCCGTTCACCAAACTGGATGTCCTGTGCTGCCGGAATCTGCTTATCTACCTGACGCCGGAACTGCAAAAGAAGCTCTTCCCGCTCTTCCACTACAGCCTCAAGCCAAACGGCGTGCTGTTTCTCGGCAGTTCGGAGAGCGTCGGAGGCTTCGCTCATCTCTTCCGCCCCCTTGCGCCCAGGGAACGGCTCTTCCGACGCAACGAATCGGTCCTGATCGCGAACCAGCTCGATATTCCAGCCGTCTTTATCCCCCCTCCGGCAGCACGGGCGGAGCCCTCGCCCGGTACCCGCATTCCCGTCCCGAGCCTTCAGTCGCTGGCCGATCAGTTCCTTCAGGCGCGGTTCGCTCCGCCCGCCGTGCTGGTCAACTACGCCGGCGACATCCTCTACATCAATGGCCGGACTGGAACCTATCTGGAGCCGGCGGCCGGCAAGGCCAACTGGAACGTCCTGGCCATGGCGCGGGAGGAGTTGCGCAATGATTTGGCCGCCGCCGTCAACAAGGTGCGCCGGGACGGGGGCTCGGTCGCCGTCCGCGGCATCAAAGTGGGGCGCGGACCGCAGGCGCACATCGTGGACCTCTCGGTGCAGGCCATGGAAGAGCCCAAGGAGCTGGTCGGGATGGTGCTGATCGTGTTTACGGAGGCAGTCGAGCCCGCCGCAGGCGGCCCGCAGGCCGGGAGCGGGAAACCCCGCCACCGCACCCTTCGGCAGTCCGACCTGGCTGCGCAGCTGCAACACGCCCGCGAGGAGGTTCGGGCCGGCCGCGAGGAGATGCAGACCTCGCAGGAGGAACTCCGGTCCATGAATGAGGAGCTGCAATCCACCAACGAGGAATTGCAGTCCGCCAACGAGGAGCTGACGACATCGAAGGAAGAGATGCAATCGCTCAACGAAGAGTTGCAGACCGTCAACGCGGAGTTGCAGGCCAAGCTGGACGAACTCTCAGCGGCGGACAACGACATGAAGAATCTGCTCAACAGCACCGACATTGCCACGGTGTTTCTCGACAACGAGCTGCGCGTTCGACGATTCACCCTCCAGGCCAAGACGATTATCAAGTTCATCGCCGGCGATCTGGGCCGGCCGATCACGGACCTGGCCTCCGATCTGCTCTACCCCGCGCTCGTCGCGGACGCAACCGAGGTGCTGCGCACCCTTGCCTTCGTCGAAAGATCGATCACCACCGAAGACGGGCGCTGGTTCACGGTGCGCATCATGCCCTACCGGACCATGGACGACCGGATCAATGGCCTCGTCATAACCTTCGCCAACATCACCGGAGCCAAGAAAGTGGAGACCGAGCTGCGCGAGAAGCTCGCCGCTCTCGCCCGGCACTCCGCCCGCCCGGGCCTGGAGTTGGAGAGTTCCCTGGAACATCCGCGGGCCGGAGACACCCTGCCGCGGCTCGGCCGACCCGCGAAAAGAGGCCTACGGCCCCCTGCCGGGGCCGCCGGGAGTCCCCAGCCATAAAAAGACGCTCCCACCCCTCCGACGCCGACGGCGGCCTGCGCCGCCGCGCCGAAAATCGGCTGCGGGGGCGCCCGCCGTCGGAAGCGCCCGGCGCCTCCCCTGCCGACGCCCGGCGGCTCCTGCAGGAACTGCAGATTCACCAGATCGAACTGGAGCTTCAGAACGAGGAACTCAAGCAGTCCAAGGCCGAGGTCGACGCCGGCTTGGAAAGGTACCTGGACCTTTACGAATTCGCCCCCGTCGGCTATTTTTCCCTCGACGAACAAGGCACGATCCTGGAGTCGAACCTCACCGGAGCCTCCTTGCTTGGCGTCGACAGGTCGCGCCTGACGAGCCGTCGCATGCAGAACTTTGTGGCGCCGCCGAGCCGCCCGGCTTTTCTCGCCTTTCTCGGGAGAATCTTTGCCGGCCGCGGACAGCAGACCTGCGAGGCGTCGCTGCGGGCCGCCGGACAGACGAC
>VFSW01006194.1_pt1 | contig 17629 bp, 16 predicted proteins | sample 5358111 | NCBI WGS metagenome assembly VFSW01 (sample SAMN11554181, study PRJNA540505) | mine drainage metagenome | isolation source: sediment from site ElyBrook_90M | place: USA: Ely Copper Mine, Vershire, VT | collected 2017
GAATCATATGTATTCCAGCAAGATAAGCAGCAAGATAGGGCTTTCGCTCGCCGGTATCGCGACAGCTGCAGCGCTTCGCGCCGCGCTCCCTGCCGCCGCGCTCTCCTTAGGAGCTAGCGCGTCGGCTTCCGCGTCTTCGTCGGCGACCGTGGCAGCGCGTCTGCAAAGTATAATCACGAAGGCCGATTCCGACATCGCGGCGCGCATCACCGCGCTCAATGACCTCAACACGCGGGTAGAAGGGCTCAAGAACGTATCGGCGACCGAGAAGGCCAGCGTCTCTTCTGACGTACAGACCAACATCACGGGCCTTACCGCGCTGCAAGCGAAGATCGACGCCGATACCGACGTAACCACGGCGCGAACCGACGCGGCGACCATCTTCGGTACCTTCCGCGTCTATGCGCTCGTCATCCCGCAGGGATGGATACTCGCTGCCTCCGACCGCGTGACGACAATCACCGGCCTCATGACGACTATGGGAGCGAATATCCAGACGCGCATCACGGCCGACCAGGCGGCGGGCAAGGACGTCTCAGCGCTCACGGCAGCGCTTGCCGACATGACCGCGAAGACGACCGATGCTAATACGCAATCGGCCTCGGCGCAGGCTGGCGTTTCCGCTCTCGCGCCGGATCAGGGCAACAAGACCGTCGCGGCTAGCAACCACACCGCGCTTCTCGCCGCTCGCGCCGACATCAAGGCGGCGACCTCCGACTTACAGGCCGCTCGCAAGGACATAACGACGCTGCTCGCGGGTCTCAAGGCGCTCAATGGCGGGGCTTCTGCTTCAGCATCTGCCAGTACCACGGCGCAATAAGCCTTCGCTCCTCCACCTTCTTAGCCCAGAAGATGGCGCGAACACCCTCCAGTCGGATGGTGTTCGCGTACGATGCGCACGATAGTGCTACGATGGTGCATAATAGTGCGATGCAGCGGCCGGCCATTCCCTATCGCAAGCAGGAGAACCTCGACATCTACTGCGGCCCTGCCGTCGTACAGATGATACTTGCCGCGCATGGACTCGAGCGCTCGCAGGACGAGCTCGCGCAGATACTCGGCACCGATGCGACCGGCACGAGCGCGCAGGCGATCGCGGAATTCCTGATGTCGTGCGGATTCTTCGTCGAGCGCAAGAATGGCGCTGAACTCAAGGATATCGAGACCGCACTTGAGAGCGGAGCGTCGGTCATCGTCGGCTATATCGAGTCGGGCGACAACCTGCTCAACCATTACGGCATCGTCGCAGACCTCGACGACGGCCATATCGTGCTCGTCGATCCGCTCTTGGGCCCCGAGCTCTCGATGGCGCGCGACGATTTCGAATCGCGCTGGAGAGACGAGCCCGACAACAAGTACGGCGAGCGCATGATGATGGCGATTTTGCCTGCGCACGAGTAAATCGCGCTTCCTATTTCATCGAAGATACGGTACGGTACATCGGTGGCAAAAGACGAAACTATAATTCGATTCGAAGACGTATCGTTCGAGTACGGTCCCAACAAGCTCATTCTCGATGAGGTGGCTTTCAATGTGCGCCGCGGCACCAAGATCACGATCATGGGCCAAAACGGCGCGGGCAAGTCGACGATATTCGGCTTGATCACGAAGGCATGTGCTCCCGAGAGCGGCGAGATCAATATCGCAAACGGGCTCTCGATAGCGATCGCGCGCCAGGTGATCCCGCGCGCCGAGCTCGACCTCACCGTACGCGATTTCTTCCAGAAATGCTTCGACAAGAAGATGTACGATATCGACCCGCGCATCGACGAGGTCTTGGAGATCGTGAATCTCAAGGGCCATGAGAAGGTGCATGACCGCATCGTCAGATCATTCTCGGGCGGCCAGCAGGCGCGGCTTCTCTTGGCCTCGGCCCTGATACAGGATCCGGACCTGCTTCTCCTCGACGAGCCGACCAATAATCTCGACAGTGCAGGCATCAAGCACCTCACCGACTATCTCAAGGACTACGACAAATCCGTGATGGTCATCTCGCATGACGCGGAATTCCTCAATTCATTCAGCGACGGCGTCCTCTATCTCGACGTGATGTCCAAGAAAGTCGAGCAGTACTCGGGCAATTACAACGACGTCTTGAAGGACATCACCGCGCGCATCGAGCGCGAGAACATGAAGAACGCGCAGCTGGCGAAGAAGATCCAGGCCAACAAGGACAAGATTAACTTCTTCGCGCACAAGGGAGGCAAGATGCGCCTCGTCGCCAAGAAGATGTGTGATGAGGTCGAAGAGATGGAGGAAGACAAGGTGGACGTCCGCAAGGAAGACAAGACTATCAAGCCCTTCCATATCCCTGCGCAGCACATGGTCGGCGAGACGCTTCACATCAGCTCGTACAAGACCATCAAGAATCACCAGCCGATCATACACAAGGCGAATGTCTCGCTGAAGCGCGACAAGCATCTCCTATTGAAAGGTCCCAACGGCATCGGCAAGTCCACGCTCCTCGAGGCAATCGCGCACAACAAAGCCGAAGGCACGACCATAATGGAAGGCATCAAGATCGGCTACTACCGCCAGGATTTCTCGACCTTGAATTTCGAAGATACCGTCTATCAATCCTTGATGGCAGTCATGAAGAAGCAGATTGAAGAGACGATGCGGCGCACTGCCGCGGCATTCCTCATCAGCGCCGAGATGATCCATACCAAGATCGGCAACCTCTCGGAAGGACAGAAGGGCCTCGTCGCTTTCGCGCGGCTCGTGCTTGAAGAGCCCGGGCTTCTCATCCTCGACGAGCCGACCAACCATATAAATTTCCGCCACCTGCCGGTAATCGCTAAGGCGCTCTCCGATTACCAGGGCGCGATGATCCTCGTCTCGCACGTACCGGAGTTCGTCGCGCAGATCCGCATCGACGAAGTATTAGATCTCGAGAAAAAATAACGATAGTGAGATAAGATAGAGGTGATGCAGACGCTTACTATCGGCACGACGGAGATCGGATACACCTTGCGCCGCAGCGCGCGCACGCGCAGCCTGCGCATCAGCATCTACGGCCGCGCGGACGTCGTCGTCACCGCGCCGCCTTCGATGAGCGAGCGGACCATCGATCGCTTCGTCGCCTCGCGCATGCATTGGATACGTGCCAAGCTCGAGTATCTCAAGAAGCTGCCGGAGCACATGTTCCTCAAGAGCAGCAAGAGGGATCTGGAGCGGTACAAAGCTGCTGCGCTAGTCCTTGCAAAGGCTCGCATCGAGCATTTCAATCAAGAATACGGATTCGCATTCAAGAAGATCAGCATACGCAATCAGAAGACACGCTGGGGATCCTGCTCGAAGAGCGGCACTATAAGCTTCAACTACAAGATCGCGCTCCTGCCGGCGCACCTTGCCGATTACATCATCGTCCACGAGCTCTGCCATGCCGGCGAGATGAATCATTCGCGCAGATTCTGGGCGCTCGTCGAGAAGGCCATCCCCGATTATAGGCAGCTGCGAAGCGAATTAAATGGGAAGGGGATAAGACGGTCTTCATGAATTCTGGCTGCTATACTTTCGGCAATGCCCGATCCCAATCAAGAGCTTCTTGATTTCATCCGCAAGCGCCTCGCTGCAAATATCTCCCGCGCCGAACTTGAGAAAGAGCTTCGTATACAAGGGTATTCTGATCAAGAGATAGCTGAAGCGCTCTCCTCGACCAAACAAATCAAGGATTCGGCGGTTCCTGCGGTCGCACCGATGGTGCCACCGGCAATGACTATGGCCAGTCTGACCGCGTCCGCGAACATTTCTGATATGTCTGAGACAGCAACATCAGGCGGCTCGCTTCCGGGGTTCAAGGCGCTGCTCTCGAGTGCGTGGGGGATTCTCAAAGACCGGCCTGGCACGATCTTCGGTATCGCGGCAATCGTCGCCTTTTCCCAATACATACCGATCGTATTCTCTCTCGTGTTCGGTTCCAATACGAGCACCAATAATTGGATATATTCACAAGGAACCGCTTTTCTCGTCTTCCTGATATTTCTTTACATAATCGCGTATCTGGGCTCTTATCTGTGGGGGAGCGTCGCGCTCCTCTATGCGATCAAGGATAGGCAAGAGCGCATCGGCATCGGCGAGGCATTCAAGAGAGCGCGCAGCACCGTGGCTGCCTGGGTATGGATCACGTTCCTGACGTCGGTCATAGTTCTCGGTGGAACGCTCCTCTTCATCATTCCCGGAATGATCTTCGGTGTCTGGTTCAGTCTCGCCGCTATCGTCCTGGTCGCGGAAGGCTTGCGAGGGATGTCCGCTCTCAACAAGAGCAAAGCGTACGTCAAGGGACGCGTCGGCGAGATTTTCGGGCTCCTGTTCCTCTTCGGCCTCTTATATGTGCCGTTCTACGTAGTAACGGCAATTGTCTCGAGCGTTGCTTCTCAATTCGGAACTGCCGGGACTGTTCTGCAGAATATCGCAGGGCTGCCGGCATCTCTCATATACATACCGCTCCTCTTCGCATTCCAATTCGTGCTCTATGAGCATCTGAAAGCGCTTGAAGGGAAACCGATAGTCTCGTCGAAGAAAGGCAGATGGGCTATCTTCATCGTCGGAATATTTGTCGGCATAGCTATCATCGGCATCCTCGTGTCGATAGTGCTCGCGTCCCTGAGCGTCGCGCGGGAGAAAGGACGCGACGCGACGCGCATATCCGATGTGGCAGCGATCCAGACCGGCATCGAGTCATACGCCACAGCGAACGACGCGTATCCGGCCACGCTCGATAATCTGGTCCCGCAGGATCTTCCGGCTCTCCCGCTTGACCCCTCGACTCAAGCGCCGTACCAATATCAGCTAGAGGCTGGCGGACAATCGTACGAGATCTGCGCCATGCTCGAAGAGGCCACTTCTACTCTCTCTGACCTCAATCCCGATCCGCAAGCGATTACTCTCAACGGCGAATACTGCCTGACGGGATCAGCATCTGATAGCGCGGCCGGCACGTCGAGCGCGCCGCAGGGTACTGAATAAATACCTCATACATAAGAATAGAGACATAACTGTGCTAGCATGCCGATATGTTAGTCGACGAGATGACGATCAGGCTGAGCGGCGGCCACGGCGGCAAGGGAAGAGCGGCCTTCAACAAGGTGAAGCGCATGCAAGGCCCGAGCGGCGGCGACGGCGGGCACGGCGGCTCCGTGTTCCTTGAGGGCGTCGTCGATATCGGCGCGTTGGACAGTTATTCCAACAAGAAGGAGATTAAGGCCGACGACGGCAAGAACGGCGGCCCGCATTTCAACGACGGGACGCGCGGCGAGGACGTCGTCATCAAGGTGCCGGTGGGCACCTCCGTGACGAATCTCGATACGGGATTCAAGGACGAGATATTGAAAGTCGGTCAAAGGATTCTCGTCGCGGGCGGCGGCATCGGCGGCAGGGGAAATTACAAGTTCCGCTCCTCGACCAACACGACGCCGATGGAATTCGAGCCGGGCAAGTCCGGCGACAGCGCGCTCTACAAGCTCGAGCTCAAGCTCATAGCGGATGTCGGCCTCATCGGACTCCCGAACGCCGGCAAATCGAGCCTCTTGAATGAGCTGACAAAAGCGAAGAGCAAGGTCGCCAATTATCCCTTCACCACGCTCGAGCCGCATCTCGGCTCCTACTACGGGACCACGCTTGCGGACATTCCGGGGCTCATCGAGGGCGCATCCGAGGGGAAGGGGCTCGGGGTCAAATTCCTCAAGCACATCGAGCGCACCGATATGTTCTTCCATCTCGTCTCGTGTGAGAGCGATGATGTCGTGCGGGATTATCAGACCGTGCGGCACGAGCTCGAGTCGTACGACCCGAAGCTCTCCGAGAAGAAGGAGCAGGTCTTCCTGACCAAGAGCGATATGCTAGCACCCGCCGAGCTTGAAAAGAAATTGAAGGAACTGAAAAGGATAAAAGTCGCCGCGCTGCCGCTCTCGATACTCGACCCGGAAAGCCTCAAGCGCGTGGAGAAGATCTTGAATGTGATTCGGGCGGGGAAGTGATTTGCAGCCGCGACGAATGCAGCTATCTGAGAGCGCAGATCTCGATAGTACATGAACGGATCGAGCCACGAATCCACCATATCGGCAAGTGGATTCGGCAGGCGAGGCTCTCAGATAGCTGCATTCGTCGCGGCTTATCCCGTCCGATATTTTATGCGATGACTTTTCGTGCGCTATAATCTTCGAGATGCGGCGCTCTCTCCGGATACTCATCGTGATGATCGTCCTTATCGCCGTCCTCTCTGCGGCAGGCGGATACTATTGGTATGCCAAAGAACATCCCGCCGCGAAAGCGCCGGCGTACCAGACGGCGGCCGAAGCTTCGAGTCCGTACGTGCGCTTCGACATGGAAGCGTACGATTCCATCGTGAAGAATTATTGGCAGACGCCGACCGATGCCAATATGGCGCAACTCTTCCAGCAGTCGGTGGCGAAGGCGCTCTCGCTCTACGGAATCACGGATGCGTCCTCTACGCATGCGAGCGATGACCGCGCGGGCACTGCCGCGATGCTCGGACAGGTCTTCAGCATATCGACGACATCCGCCGCCAAAGCAGAGCTCGCCGCCGGCATCCTGCAGGTCGCGCTCTACAACCTTCCGCCTGCCGGGCGCGACGAGCTTCTTTCGCAGAGCGCACAGGTGGCGCTCGCGCAGGAGGTCGAGAATGTGAACCCGGGCCAGGACCTCTATGCCGATCTCGGCGCTTCGTCGAGCGCCTCGATCGCGCAGGTGAACGCCGCTTATCAGGCGACGAAGCAGACGCTCGAGGCATCTTCTTCGCCCGCGGCAGCGACCGCACTCGCGCAGGCGACGTATGCGCAGCGTGTCCTCTCAAATCCCGATAATAAAGCGCAATATGACCAGACCGGCGTCCAGCCGACTATCTTCAGCAGCGTCTTGGGCGATACGCTCTATGTATACATCAGCAAGATGTCGCCGACGACGCTCTCGGAATTCACCGACGCGCTCGACAACGCCTCGACCACTCCCGGGCTCGACAGCCTCATCATCGACTTGCGCGGCAACATCGGCGGCTCGCTTGACGACGCGGCGAGCCTCCTCGGATACTTCCTCGGACCCAATCAGTACGCGTTCGATCTCTACTCGCAGAGCACGTACAACGTCGTCCGCACGACGACCGACAAGGACCCCGAGCTCGCGCGGTATCGCGAAGTCGCCGTCCTCACCGACGACATGACGCAGTCAACCGCCGAGATACTCACGGCGGCACTGAAGCGCTTCCATATCGCCTCCGTCGTGGGCGAGACCACGCGCGGATGGGGGACCGTCGAGAGCACTTTCCCCATGACGGCCACGATAGACGCGAGCACGACCTATGCGCTTCTCCTGGTGCATGCCATCACGCTGCGCGATGACCAGTTGCCGATACAAGGCCGCTGCGTCGATCCAGACGTGAGCATAACGGATGCGGGTTGGAAGTCGGCGCTATCGATATATTTTACGTCGCCGAGCATCATCGCAGCCCTCAAAAGGGAGGCCGACCAGCCGCCGATCCGCTAGCAAAGAAATACAAGGGCAGCCCTCGCATTTGCAAAGGTCGGGCCTTTGTAAAAAGTGCGGATAGCTCCGTTTCCCCGAAAAATCTTCCGGGAAATCGAGGCGATACCGCGACACTTGCATAAACGCCCCGTTTGATGCATAAATAGCCCATTAGCGCCGAAGCCGAGACAAAAACAACGGTTTTAAGCCATAAATTAATAAATTACTATTCCATATGAAAACAACACTTAAGGCCATCTCCCTCATTATCGCGTTCTCAGCGCTCTCGGCGACGAGCGTCTCCGCCCAGAGCTTCTATCCTCAGAATGCCTATTCCGGCGCTTGCGTGAACATCTCCCGCACGCTCTCGTACGCTACCCGCGGCAGCGACGTGATGGAGCTCCAGACGTTCCTCGTGAGCCAGAATTTCCCCGGCGGCGGCGCATGGATGGAGACCGGATTCTTCGGCGGCGCGACGGAAGCCGCGGTCAAGGATTTCCAGCAGGAGGTCGGCCTCCCGATGACCGGCATCGTCGATGCTACCACTGAGGCGTCGATCTCGCGCATAAGCTGTGGCTCAACGATCGCTATCAGCAATCCGACGATCCCCGCATATACCGGTACCGGATATCCGACCACAATCCCGTGGAATGCGTACAATAATAACAATACCGGCTACTACCCGTACGGCAACGGCTACGTGAGCCTCAACCTTACCTCGCTCTCGCAGAACACCGGCTCTGTCGGCGCGCAGGTCACGGTATACGGCACCGGCTTCGACGCGACAGGCAACACGGTCAATTTCGGCTCGGTCGCGCTCAGCAATGTCCCCAGCAACGGTACCTCGCTCACCTTCGTCGTCCCGGATTCCCGCGGCACCAGCAACGCGCTCGCGTTCGCGGTCAATAATTACGGTTATTCCTGCGGCAACAATTACCTCTATCCGTACGGTTCATACAACGGCTCGTGCGGTTGCAACAATGCCTATACGTACGGCAATAACTACAACAACGTCTATCCGTACAATAACAATCAGTACGGCAACTGCGGCACGATCGGCAACACAGGCAATGTTTACGCCCCGACCGTCACGTACCTCTCACCGGTCTCGGGCGGCGTCGGCACGTCGGTCACGGTCTACGGCACCGGCTTCACGACTTCCAACAACACGGTCCACTTCGGCACCGGCATCATCACTAACCTCGGAAGCAACGACGGGCAATCGGTCTCGTTCGTCGTACCCTCCGTACTCACGGGCTTCGGTTCGCAGAACATCGGCCTCGGCATCTACAATATCTCGGTGACCAACGGCCAGGGCTACTCGACCAATGCTGTGCCGTTCACCGTGACGTCACTGGGCAACAATGGCTCGACAGTCTTCTTCACCAGCGTGAACGGGCCTTCGTCGCTTCCCGTCGGTTCGGCCGGCACGTGGACGGTTACCCTCAATAATCCGAGCAATGCCAGCGTAACGGTGACGCCGAATTGGGGCGATACGAACGTCTATACGTACAATAGCGCGAGCGCCCCGCAGTCCACCTACGCGCCGGGCACTGTCACGCTGACCTTCACGCATGTCTACAGCACGAGCGGCACATACAACGTCTCATTCACCGCGACCAGCGTGAACGGTACACAGACGAGCGCATCGGAGAGCGTCGTCGTCAGCGGCTCGAGCGGATACAACGGCGTGCCGGCAATCTCCTACCTCTCTCCGAATTCCGGTTACATCGGACAGCAGGTGACGGTCTACGGCTCCAACTTCGCATCGAGCGAGACGATAAACTTCGGCACCGGCGCGATACAGAACTTCTACTCGCAGAACGGCACGAGCCTGCCCTTCACGGTGCCGTCTTCCGTCGGTCGTGACTGCGCGCCGGGCACGGCTTGTCCGCAATATCTGATATCGATCACGCCGGGCACGTACAACGTCTCCGTCATGGATCAGAACGGCACGAGCAACGCGATTCCGTTCACTGTTCTCTAAGATTCTCCTTCTGGTTCCCTCCGCAACGCCGCGCTTGCCGCGGCGTTGCGCTTGAGGCCGTCAAGAAGTCACAGAGGTCGGTCCTATGGGATTTCTGTTGATAACTACCGAGGACCGGCCTTTAGAGGAGAGAGCCTTAGCCGATGCTATGAAATAAATGCATAATAGCGGAATGCAGATCGTGCGCAGGTACTATCGGTGGGCGATCGTCGCGGTCCTCTTGTCCGCGATGGTCTGTATCGCCGTACCCATCTCGATGCGCCTCGTGGTGAAGTCCTTCACCTACACATCCTTTGAGGACGTGCCGGTGACCGAAGTCGCTATAGTATTGGGCGCATCCGTCATCGACGGAAAGCCTTCGCCGATACTTGCCGCGCGAGCGGACATGGCGATCCAGCTGTACGAAGACGGCAAAGTCTCCAAGATATTGGTGAGCGGGGACAACGGCGAGCTCACGCACGACGAGGTGACGCCGGTGCGCGAATATCTCATCGCCGCCGGCATCCCGGATGACGACATCTTCCTCGACCACGCCGGCTTCGATACGTATAGCAGTATGTATCGCGCGATCAGGGTATTCGACGCGACCTCGGCGACCATCGTCACGCAGGACTTCCATCTGCCGCGCGCCTTGTACATCGCGCGGCATCTCGGACTCACCGCCTACGGCGTCGTCGCCGACGGGCAGGGCACGCCCTTCGACTATATGCGGGAGGTCCCCGCCTCCGACAAGGCGCTCTTGGATCTCCTTACGGGCAGGCTGCCGAAATATCTCTGCATGCAATATCCGCTTACCGGAAGCGGCACGTCGACTTGGTATTGATTGCTCAACGATGCGAACTGTAGTACAAATCACCAATGCAAGTATCAATACCTCACAAGGATTCAGAGGTCGCCGCCATCACCAAGGTCAAGAAGCTCCTCAACGAATCGCGCTCGAAGCTCGCCGCGCACCTCACCGACGTAGAAGAGAAGTGGGAAGGCAATGTCCTCACCTTTGCCTTCACCGCCCAGAAGCAGCACATCTCCGGCACGCTCACCGTCAAAGACAAAGTCTTTGAGCTCTACGCGAAGCTCCCCTTGACCCTGCGCCTCTTCGAAGGCCGCATCGAGAAGATGATCAAGGAGCAGGCGAGCTCCATGCTCGGCTAACTTTCAGTGAAAGTAAACGATGACCGCTGAACCGACGAAGATGAGGATGCCGCCGAGGAGGAAATAGAGATTCGGCGCCGCGCGCAGGAATATAAAGCTGAAGAGAACGACGGAGAAGGGATACGATATCTCGATTATTGACGCAGGCGAGGCGCCGATGAGCTTGATGGCGGAATAGATCAGGAAGTTGGCGAGCGCAGCGAGGATTATCGAGAGGATGATAAGTTCCCAGGTTCGAGTACCTGAGGCTAAGCCTTGCAGGATCGGCTTTTTATCGAGGAAGACGAAGGGCAGCACGACGATCGCAGTCACGACCGAGTCGATGAAAAGGAGCGCGAAGGGCGATATGCCCGTGAGGATGCGCTGATCGATCGTATAGACGAGGCCCCACGTGATGGCGGCGGCAAAGGCGAATACGAATCCCGCGTTCATTACTGGCCATTCTGCCTCAAAACCTGCGACCAGAGATATGTTGGATTTACGAAATCCAACATTTGGAGGGGTTAATCCAAGTTCTTGCGAATCATCAAGGCTGAACCTTGATGTCAGCTCAAGCCGTCGAGTACCGCCATATCTTCCTCCGAGATAGAAAAGTCGAACACATCGGCGTTGGCGATGACGCGCTCCCTGTTGCTCGATTTGGGGATGACGACAATGTCGTGCTCGATGCACCAACGGATCATGATCTGCGCGGGAGATTTGTCATATTTTTCTGCGATCGACGCCAGCTTCTTATCGTCGAGCTTCTTGCCGCGTGTGAGCGGGCTGTATGCTTCGAGCTCGATATTCTTCGAGCGGCAGTATTCGAGAAGCTTCGCGTCGTAATCAAAAGGACTGAATTTCACCTGATTGACCGAAGGCCTCAGCTTGGCATAGGCCAAGAGGTCATCGATGTTCTTGATGCTGTAATTGGAGACGCCGATGGCTTTCGCGCGGCCGCTCGCGTATATCTTTTCCATTGCCTTCCACACCGATTTCGGCATCAAGGGGATGGGCCAATGCACGAGATAGAGGTCGACGTAATCGAGCCCGAGGCGCTCCATGCTCGCATCGAATCCCTTTTGCGGGTTCAGATAATCGGTCGGCCAGAGCTTGGTCGCGACGAATATCTCGCCACGCGCGATGCTGCTCTCACGTACCGCAGCGCCGACAATCGTCTCGTTGCCGTAGAGCGCGGCCGTATCGATGTGCCGATAGCCGGCTTCAAGCGCCCATTTGACCGCGTCGCCTGTCTCTTTGCCGTCTTCCATCTGCCAGACGCCCAAGCCGAGGATCGGCATCTTGACGCCGTTGTCCAGGGTTACCGATGTCGTCCGAGCAAGATCATTCATGCGTCGAGATTCTTGTGCAGGAAGGCGAGCGACTTTTCCCACGCGTCGCGTGCGGCGTCCTCGTTGTACGCCTGCGCGCGGGTGTCGTTGAAGAAGGCGTGGCCGGTGTGCGGATAGAGCATGTAGGAGAAATCGCGCCCGTGATCCTTCATCGCCTGCACCAGCTGCGGCAGCTTCTCCGCCAATCGCGTATCCTGTTCGCCGTAGAAGGCGAGGACGGGCGCTGTTATACCAGCCACCGAATCCAAGGGCTCGGGCGCCCGCCCATAGAAGGGGACGGCGGCCTTGATGCGCGGGTCGCGGATCGCCAGCTCGAATGCGTAGGTGCCGCCGAAGCAGAATCCTAAGCACCCGACGTTGCCGACCGAACATTTATGGGCCGTCGCGTAGTCGACGCAGGCTTTGAGCTTGGCTATCGTCCGGTCGGCGAATGCTTTCGTATATATCGGCGCCAATGCCTCGCGCATCTTCGGCTGCGCGGCGTGCTTCACCGCTTCGTCGCCGCTTTGCATCTGGGCGGATATCTCCGGGCTCATCTTCTCCAGAATGCCGCTTTCATCGAGCAGTTCCGGCGCGACGACGACGAAGCCCTCTTTGGCGTATCGGTCGGATACTTCCTTTATATGCCCGTCCACGCCCCATATCTCTTCGATTAGGATGAGCGCCGGGAATTTCCCGTTCGGGTCCGGCACCGAGACATAGGCGCGGACCGATGTATTGCCGCAGGGGATGGAGATTATTTCGTTCATAGTATGGAATATAATATATCGAATATGGAGGAATGATGAAGCGCCTCATGTAAGCTCCCGAGACGCCGGCGAATTGAGCTCTTCTGTAATAATTCATGAAGCGCAGCGCATTGCGCAACAGAAAAATTTGTCACATACGCGCGCGATAGTGTAGGATAAATCTATGATGAAATATGCTCGTACATTCGCGCTCACGGCGATCTTCCTCGCACCGCTGGCGTTCGCTTCGGCTGCTTCCGCCGCTACGAAGTTCGAGGTATCGGGATGGCTGCCATATTGGACGGCCGCCACGAGCTCCGCCGATGTGGCACCGCACCTGAGCGAGCTCACCGAGATCAATCCGTTCGTCTATTCGGTAAGCACGAGCGGAGCGATCATCGATAACGGTTCGATGAGCCAAGCGCCATGGCCCGCTCTCATCACCGCCGCAAGGGTGCAAAAAGTGCGCGTCGTCCCGACGATCATGTGGAGCAACGGCGCTGCGATCTACAAAATACTCAGCGTCGCCAAGACCCGCCAGGCGCTCGAGACCACTATCGCGCTTCTCGCCAGAGAGAAAGGATACGACGGCATCGACATCGACTTCGAGGGCAAGACGGCCCCGACGGAGCCGTATTTCTCACTCTTCCTCAAGGGCTTGTATTCGCGCATGGGCAACAAGCTGGTGACCTGCGATATCGAGGCGCGCACGCCGATCTCCGCCGAATACTACGGCGCGCATGTTCCCGCCGGCGCGGGGGACTATGCCAACGATTACACGCAGATCAACAAATACTGCGACCGCGTGCATCTCATGACCTACGACCAGCAAGGAGTCGACCAGCAGCTCGCCGCAGCGGCAGCATCCTCCTCCGAGCTCTATGCGCCTGTCGCCGATCCCGCATGGGTGGAGGCGGTGGTGGAGCTCGCCGAAAAGACCATCAACCCCGGCAAGATCATCGTCGGCATCCCCACGTACGGCTATGAATACCAGGTGACCGCGTATGCCGACAACCAATATCTCTATAACATCCTCTGGACCTTCGATCCCCGGTACGCCGCAGAGATCGAAGCGCAATACGGAGTCGCTCCGGTTCGCAATTCCGCCGGGGAATTGTCGCTGACCTATGTGCCTAATGATGCGTCGTCGACCCCGCCCGGCCCTGCCTCGATATTCTCGAACGCTCCGCTCTCCGGATTGACCGCGGCCGCGGCCGCGAGCCTCTATGCGACGACCTATAATTCGCACCTGACCTTCAACCTGCTCGACTGGAGCGACGCGCAATCGGTCACCGACAAGATAGCCCTCGCCAAGGCCCTCGGCGTGCGGGGAGTCGCGATATTCGAGTTCGACGGCGGCGAAGACCCCAACATCTGGAGCGCACTGCTTGGCGTCAAGAAGTAAACCACAAAGGTCGGTCCTTTGTAGTTATCCACATATTTTACAAAGGCCGGTCCTTGGTAAGTCGTAAACAACGGTTTTAGGCCCTCTTACGGGTCATTGTCAACGCTTGCCTTTTGGCATCTTCGTGTACAATGGTTGGACTATGCCTGAAAAAACAAATGCCGATATCGGCAAAGACAGTACTACTACCAGCCACAGCAATACTACGCATTCTCATCACTCGCACGATTCGTCGCATTCGCACGGGCATCATGCGGCCCATGAGACACTGCATAAGGCACCGCAGGGAACACCGATAGCCCAGGTGCCGCCTGCCCAGCCCGTCGCTGCGATGGCCGCGCCGGCCATGGAGCCGACGCCCGCCAAGAAAGACAGAAGCGCCCTCTACACGCCGATCGCGATCGTCATCGCGGGAGTCCTCGTCGCAGGCGGCCTCTTCTTCGGACTCTCTCACAATGGAAGCGCGGCGGCCGGCACGCAACCCGCAGCAACCCCTTCGGTCAATATCGCCAACGTGAAGACCGCAGGCGATCCGTACATCGGTTCCGCCAACGCGCCGGTGGTCATGGCGTTCTGGTCCGACTACCAGTGCCCGTTCTGCAAGGCCTTCGAAGTCGGCGGCGTTCCGCAGATAACGACACCCGCGGCATTCCCTGATCTCGTGAAGAATTACGTCGACACCGGCAAGCTCAAGGTCGTCTTCAAGGATTTCCAATTCCTCGGGCAGGATTCGATAGACGACGGGGAATACGCGCGAGCCATCTGGGCGCTGTATCCGCAACAATTCTTCACGTGGCGCGAGGCTATGTATCAGCTCCAGCCGGAAGAGAACAGCTTGAGCGAAGCCGCCAATAAGACGCATATCGAGAAGGTCATCGCATCGATCCCCGCCATCAATCTCGCGGCGGTCGAAGCCGACATCACCAAGAACAAGGCGGCCTACGACGCCGCGATGGCGGCCGACGAAGCGGAAGGCGGGAGCAACGGCATCCAAGGCACTCCCGGATTCATCGTCGGCACCACCCTCATCTCCGGCGCCGAGCCGCTCTCGAGCTTCACCTCGGTCATCGACGCGTTGCTCAAATAACGATCAATATATATGCGAGAATCTACCGTCAAAGGTAAAATTTGACGGTAGCCTTCAAATAGTACATAATAGAGCCATGAAAGAGCCCGAAGGGGCATTTTCTTTTGAAACACTTATGGAGATACGAAACATAGCCATAATCGCGCACGTCGACCACGGCAAGACCACCCTTACCGATGCCCTTTTGAAGCAGACGGGGGTGGGCGAAGAGGGCGTCTCGATGGACAGCAACACGCTCGAAAAGGAGCGCGGCATCACCATCTATGCCAAGAACGCGGCAATATTTTACAAAGACACCAAGATCAATATAGTGGACACGCCCGGCCACGCGGATTTCGGTAGCGAGGTCGAGCGCGTGCTGCGCTCAATAGACTCAGTCCTCCTCGTCGTCGACGCGCAGGAGGGCCCGATGCCGCAGACGCGCTTCGTCCTCAAGAAGTCGCTCGAGCTGGGCTTGAAGCCGATTGTCGTCATCAACAAGATCGACAAGCCCGCGGCAGATCCCGCGCGCTGCGAAGAGCAGGTCCTTGAGCTCTTTCTCGAGCTTGGTGCATCCAACGAGCAATCTGATTTTCCGGTGGTCTATTCGATCGGCCGGCAAGGGATCGCGAAGCTCAAGCTCACTGACGAATCATCCGACCTCACGCCGCTTCTCGATACGATATTGAAGCACGTCCCCGTCGCCTCGAGCGATGAGGCAGCGGCGAAGCCCGCGCGCGCGCAGCCTTTCAACCTCGGCTACGACAACTTCCTCGGCCGCCTAGCGATCGTCCGCGTCTACGAGGGCGTCCTCAAATCGGGTACCTCGATGTTCGTCAAGAAGCCGACTGGCGAGACCAGGACCGGCAAGATCGTCAAGATGTTCACCTTCAAAGGCCTTCAGAAAGTCGAAGCGACCGAGGTGCAGGCAGGCGACATCGCCATGGTCGCTGGATTCTCTGATATCTTCATCGGCGAGACCATCACCTCCGATGAGAAGGCCGAGCCGCTCTCGGCTATATCCATCGACGAGCCGACCATCACGCTCAATTTCCTGGTCAACAGCTCGCCCTTCGCAGGCCGCGAGGGCAAGTACGTCACCTCGCGCCAGATCCGCGATAGGCTCGAGCGCGAGCTCGAGATCAACGTCGGCCTCAAGGTCGACTTCGACTCCGGCGAGAGCTACAAGGTCTCTGGGCGCGGGGAATTGCACATCGCGATACTCCTGGAGAACATGCGCCGCGAAGGCTACGAGATGCAGGTCTCCCAGCCGCAGGTCATCTTCCGCGAGGAAGACGGCAAGCGCCTCGAACCGTTCGAGGAAGTCATCATCGACACGCCGCAGACGTACCAGGGCGCCATCATCGAGCGCCTCGGCACGCGCAAGTTCGTCATGAAAGACCTCAAGGTCCACGAGAACCAGGTGCGCCTCACCTTCGAGGGACCGACGCGCGGGCTTCTCGGCTATCGCAATCAATTCGTCTTGGATACGAAGGGGGAGGGCATCATGTCCTCGCGCGTCGTCGGCTTCCAGCCGTACGCCGGCGAGATCAAGCGCAAGCAGGTCGGCTCGATGATATCGATGACGAGCGGCAAGGCGCTCGGCTTCGCGCTGTGGAATCTCCAGGAGCGCGGCGTCATCTACATCTCTCCGGCGACCGAGGTCTACGAGGGCATGGTCATCGGCAATACCTCCAAGGGCGAGGAAATGGAGGTCAATCCGACCAAGGGCAAGCAGCTCACCAACATGCGCGCATCAGGCTCCGACGAAGCGATCAACCTCATCCCGCCGTACATCCTCACCATCGAACGCGGCCTCGAGGTCATGGCCGAAGACGAATACCTCGAGATCACTCCCGAGTCCGTCCGCTTGCGCAAGATGTATCTCACGGATTTGGAGCGCACCAAGGCTCGCCGGTAAGGCTATAAGTAGCGTCCAGTTGACTTTTTACCGTGGTGTAGTAAAATACCGCACAGGTTGCCTAGTATCTAGCGCAACGGGGAAAATCATCAGGAGGCCATGGATGTTCAATGTAGATGTTGCGCCGGCACTGGCACCGGGACCTTTCGGTTCCTGGGGACCTTCAGTCAGGGTCGAGCATGAGATCGACCCCAACAATGACGCCGCAAAGGGTCTCCTACTGATCGTCTACTTCCACCGGCTGGTACCGGGGGGATTTCCGGCACCGACGCTTTTCGATCGAAGGCTCACCGCCGAGTGCACGTTTTTGAGGCCGATACGCAAAGGGCAAGAAGCCCATGCTCGTTGGCGTATACTCTCGGATTTCGCTTCCGAATATGAAGTCGCGTTGGTGACAGGCGAAGTAGCGCTCAGGGTCTTCGTGAGACCCAAGATTCTCAACTGATCTGATTTGTCGGGGCGCGGAAAACGATAACATTACCCCCCGTATTTTTTTTAGCCACCCCCGAACAACCCCCCAATATTGGGGGGTGTATGAGCCCCGACGGGGGACAAAAAAA
>VFSW01006195.1_pt1 | contig 17628 bp, 16 predicted proteins | sample 5358111 | NCBI WGS metagenome assembly VFSW01 (sample SAMN11554181, study PRJNA540505) | mine drainage metagenome | isolation source: sediment from site ElyBrook_90M | place: USA: Ely Copper Mine, Vershire, VT | collected 2017
TTGGAATAGTGAATCTTCATTCCGAATCCTCGCGCTCGACGCGCCACAGCTTGTCCCACGCGCCCCATTCCAAAAATGCCGAGGACTTTGCCCCCGACTTGCCATCCCAAGAGCATGTCGGTGCCCAGGGGTTGCGTCCACGCTCCCGATCGAACCCGTTCCTGAGCCTCGTAAGCGCGACGCGAAGCACCCAGCAAAAGCAACATTGCGATGTCGGCCGTTGCTTCATTATTGACACCGGGGGTGTAAGCGACCGGAATCTTCCTGCGAGCGGCGGCTTCCAGATCGATGTGCTCAAAACCCACCGAGTACGTGGCGATGATTTTCACAGTAGGCGAAAGCTTCTGGAAAAACTCAGAGTCCAAGCGGTCTGCCGGCGTGATAAACATGGCGTCGGCTCCTTCGGCAGCGGTGAGCAGTTCCTGTTGGCTGAAGAGAGACCGGTTCGGATTTCGTCGAGCGTTATAATCGCGGTCGATACGGTCCTCCACTTCGTTCGGATAACGGCTGGTTATCACCAGAATGGGTTTGGTCATTCCCAACATATCCTTTCTGCGTGCTCAGACGATTCCCACGTTTCGCTCGATCTCCTTGATCACCGTACCCACCCTTCCGCTCAGCACTTGCTTGGCAAAACTGAGGGTGAACCCCTTGACGGTGTGGAATGGCGAATGGGACGGCATGGCAAGCGCGAACGGATCTACAACTGCGTCGACAACGACGGGGCCATCCTTGTACGCGAGAGCTTCCGCCAGACCTTCTCGAACGTCGGCGGGATCTTCGATACGAATCCCTTTCGCTCCCATCGCCTCAGCAACCTTCGCAAAATTTGGATTCTTGAACTCCACGCCAGACGGAATGAAGCCAGCCTCCTGTTGTTCGATATGGACGAAGTCGTACTTCTCGTTGTTGAGAATGACTTGCACCATAGGAGTTCGGCGTTCTACCTGCGTCAGCAGATCGCCCATTCCCAGCATCGTGAAGCCTCCATCGCCGCACAACGCGATGCATTGTCTGCCGGGATATGCCAGAGCACATCCGAACGCGTTCGGTGCGGCATTGGCCATAGACGCCCACGAGAATGAGCCAAAGAGCCTGCGGTTTTTTCCACCGAAGATATGTCTCGCAAGCCAGATACAGGCCGTACCCGTGTCCGCAAAAAACATTGCTTCATCCGAAGCGAGTTCGCTGAGCGTCGCGGCCAGGAATTCAGGACGTATCGGTTTTATCGCCGGTCCCCTCTCGACATAGTGCTGCAGCTGTTTGTGGAAGGATTCCGTGCGCGCAATCTGCCTCGCTAGAAACTCGCCATTCGTCTTTTCACTCACGGCTGGAAGCAAAGCACTGACCGTCGACTTGATATCGCCTACAAGACCGAGATCCAGCGCCGTACGGCGGCCGATGTGTTTCGGGTTCTTGTCAATCTGAACCTTTTTCACACTGGGGCCGGGAAGAAATTCCGAGAACGGAAAATCCGTGCCCAGCATGAGTAAGAGGTCGGCCTCATGGAGAGCGTTGTACGCTCCCCCATAGCCGATCAACCCGGTCATGCCAACGGCATTAGGATTGTCATGCTCCAGCCATTGCTTCCCTCGAAAGGCGTAACCGACGGGGGCCTTCAGCTTGCACGCTAGTTCAACCACTTCATCGCGACCTTCTCTGCAACCGTCCCCACCAAAGATCGCTACTGTTTTCGCTTCGTCGATCATCCGCACCAGTTTGTCGAAGTCTGTTTCGGAAGGCCGCAGGATCGCTGGAGATGCAATGGTGAAGTCAGTAGGCTGGTCCGGAGCATCGGCGGACGCGACATCGCCGGGTATGGCAATAACGGTAGGACCCTTTTCCAGAACAGCCGTGAGAATGGCGGTGTTGATGACCGCGCGGGCCTGCTCGGGATTAACCAGCCGTGCGGTATAGAGAGAAGCCGCCTCGAAAAACTTGTACGGATTCAGTTCCTCGAGCGCCGATGTATCAAGAATGCTCGACTCCACATCCCCGGCAATGGCGATAATGGGAGCTGCTTCTTTCCGCGCGTCCATCAATCCGTTGAACAAATGGACAACTCCGGGCCCCGACGTTCCGCAGACCACCACTGGGCTACCGGTGAAATAGGCCTCCGCGACTGCTGCGAATACTCCATATTCCTCATGACGAACGGCCACAAATTCGATTGCGCCATTTCGGCGCAATGCGTCGATCACGGGATTCAGCGCGTCTCCGACGATTCCATAACAGCGCTTGACTCCAGCCTTCACCAGCATCTCCCACAATACGTCTGCAACTGTTTTCGCCATTACAACCTCCAGAATTCTTTTGTGGACCCGGTATCGCTATCGCGCAAGTCACTCTCAGCGTTTAAGCCGCGGATAGGCTGACCATGCCACTGGGTCTATGCAATTCCGCTGCCATGAAATTTGCGGTCACAAACCACGCTTTGATCTGGATGAGGCCGAGCCTGGCTCCCACGACTGCGTGACAATACAGATGACACTTGACGCAAGAGGCACAGGGATGACACTGACCGGTTCGGCTCCGGCGAGTCGCCTCCGTTAATGTTTCGGATTCCCTGAGTGTTGGTTTTCATCGCGGTTGCGATGCATAAGATACGGGCCCCTCTCTTTGGTAGCCCGCTTGCTCTTCATTCAATCGAATTCCGGGCGGTAAGAATTGTGGCGCGCGATTTGCAATAAGAAGTGAGGAAAGGTTTCGGGGTCTGGTGGTGGTGCGCATTTCGGAAGTGAAGAACGGAAGCAGAGAAATGTCAATGTTGAGAAAATCCTCGACGGCGCGGTTCGTTACGCAGACGATGCTTCTTCTGTTTTGGTCTGCTATGGCGGTGTGGGCAAGCGCGCCAGAGTCTGCTCACGGCACAAATATCTTTGCTCCCGCCTCCACGCCGGCCAAGTCAATTGCGGATCTATCAGTGTTTGTACTGGTTATCACCGGAATCATCTTTGTCGTTGTCTTTGCGTTACTGGTCTATTCCGTCGTCAAGTTCCGTGGGCGCGCAATCGAAGCCAGCCGCGAGCCGGCTCAAGTCTACGGAAGCACGCAGATTGAGCTGGCGTGGACGATCATTCCAATCCTGATTGTCGTAGTCCTGTTCCTGGCTACTGCCCGAGTGATCCACGCTGTTGACGATGCTCCAGAGCCAGCGGGCGCTCTAGATGTGATCGCGATAGGACATCAATACTGGTGGGAATTTCGCTATCCGAAGCTGGGGATCGTCACTGCCAACGAACTGCACATCCCGGTGAGCGATCCCGATCATCCGACGCCGACGTTCCTGCAATTGCTCTCGGCCGATACCGACCACAGCTTTTGGGTGCCAGAGCTTGCAGGCAAAACCGACCTCATTCCGAACCATCCCAACAGAATGTGGATGGACCCGCAGCGCACAGGCGTTTTTCTTGGCCAGTGTGCACAGTACTGCGGAACGCAGCACGCGAAAATGCTCCTCCGTGTTTCGGTGGATGGGCCGGAGGATTTTGCCGCTTGGGTTCGCGCCCAGCAGAGTCCCGCAGTCGAAGACACAAATGCAATCGCGGGCCGCCGAGCGTTTGAACGTAATGCCTGCATGAACTGCCATGCGGTGGGCGGAAGGCCAGCGAACGGACGCTTTGGCCCAGACCTGACCCATTTGATGAGTCGGGCCACGATTGCAGCGGGCGCTGCCGAAAATACTCACCAGAATCTCCGTCTTTGGATCCAGAACCCTGGCGCAATCAAACCTGGTTCGCTGATGCCTGCCATGAAGCTGAGCGACGCGGACCTGGATGCGGTCGTGAGTTACATGGAGACACTTCACTAAAGCGCTCCGGAAAATGACTATGTCTTCGAATGCGATCACTATTCCGGGCACCCAGATAGAAACCAGGCCTTGGGTCGACGAGCTTCATCAGTGGTTAGCCACTGTCGATCACAAGAGGCTGGGGATTCTCTACATTGTCTCGGCTCTGTTGTTTCTCGCCGTGGGGGGAGTCGAGGCGCTCATTATTCGCATTCAGCTGATGCATTCGCACAACAACTTCGTTTCTCCGGAAGTCTTCAACCAGATGTTCACCATGCATGGGACGACCATGATTTTCTTCGTGGCCATGCCTATCTTGTTCGGATTTGCTAATTACCTGGTGCCCTTGATGATTGGTGCGCGGGACATGGCTTTTCCGCGCTTGAATGCCTTCAGCTTTTGGCTGTCGTTTCTGGGAGGGCTCCTTCTTTATTTCAGCTTTCTCGGAGGGAGTGGCTTGTACGGCGCCGGAAGCGCACCGGACGTAGGTTGGTGGTCTTACGCGCCATTGGGTGCCCGAGCGTTCTCGCCGGGTCATAGTTCTGATTATTGGACTCTCGCGCTGCTCGTCTCCGGGTTTGGGAGCATCGGAACGGCCATCAACATCATTGCGACGATTCTGTGCCTGCGATGCCCGGGTATGAAGATCAGTCGTATGCCGCTGCTGGTGTGGATGAATCTTGTCATGGCGGGAATGGTTTTGATTGCGATTACCCCCTTGTCGGCCGCTCAGATCATGTTGTTGATCGATCGATATCTGGGCGGCCATTTCTTCGATACCCAGGCTGGAGGTTCGGCAGTCCTCTGGATGCACTTCTTCTGGATCTTTGGACATCCGGAAGTCTACGTTCTGATCATTCCTTGCTTTGCTTTCATGTCGGAAATCATTCCCGTGTTTTCCCGCAAACCGATTTTCGGGTACCCGGTGATGGTTGCCGCAACCGTCTGCATCGCATTCGTGAGCATGAGCGTTTGGGCCCATCACATGTTTACGATCGGAATGAACTCCTACGCCAACAGCTTTTTCACCCTGACCACCATGGCGGTAGGTGTCCCTACCGGAATTAAGATTTTCAACTGGATTGGTACTATGTGGGGCGGCAGGATTCTGTTCAAAACGCCGATGCTGTTCAGCATCGGATTTCTCTTCCAATTCCTCATTGCAGGTTTGACCGGCATCATGATGTCCGCCTCGCCTTTCGATTGGCAGCTTAGCCTCTCCTATTTTGTCGTGGCGCACTTTCACTACGTGATTGTGGGCGGAATTTTGTTCGCGCTTTTCGCGGCCTTTTATTACTGGTATCCCAAAATAACGGGCCGAATGCTGAGCGAGCGCATGGGCAGATGGCATTTTTGGCTTTTCCTGATCGGGTTTCACCTGACGTTCGACGTGATGCACGTTCCGGGAGTGCTCGGGATGCCGCGCCGGATCTACACCTATGAGCCCGGCCGCGGTTGGGACACCTTGAACTTCATCATTACTATCGGCGCGTTCATTCAGGCACTTGCGATTCTCGTGTTTCTAGCAAACCTCGTAATTTCTTATTTCAAGGGAGTCAGTGCCGGTAACGACCCGTGGGACGCGTGGACACTGGAATGGTCGATCAGTTCACCGCCGCCTGCGTATAACTTTGCAACGGTTCCGATAGTGGCGAGTCGCCGTCCATTGTGGGACCTGAAGCATCCCGAAGATCCCGACAGCCGCTATGAGTGAAGGCGAAATCATATGAGCGCAGTGACGACTTCATTTCCGAAAACAGCACCCGCGTGGGATCTGCCATCGCGCGGGAAGGTCGCGATGGCTGGCCTCATCATCGCTGAGTCGGCAATCTTTACGATCTTCGTTGTCGCCTACCTCTTTTACTTGGGGAAAAGCATCACTGGACCGACGCCGCGAGAAGTGCTTGAGACGCCGATCTTCTACACGATTTGCTTGCTGTCGAGCAGCTTAACCATTCACCTTGCGGCGAAGGCATTGGAGCGGGACTACGCACGATTATTCCTCGTCTTGTGGCTGCTGACCATTGCGCTGGGCGGCTTGTTCCTCTACGGCACGGCCCAGGAATGGCACCGACTTATTTACGACCGCGGCTTGACTATCTCGACCAACTTGTTTGGGACAACCTATTACTCACTTGTCGGCTTGCATGCCTTTCACGTCACAGCAGGTCTGATCATGCTCTTGGTGGCCGCGATATTTGGATTTGCCGGACGTATGGGAGTCAGCCAGTCAGGTCGCGTCGCGGTGCTCTCGATGTACTGGCACTTCGTCGATGCCGTATGGGTCGTGGTTTTCACGGTAGTTTACGTTCTTGGACGCTGAGGTCTCTATGGCAACACTATCGGCGACAGAGGAATTGAACGAGAGTCCTCGTGCTCCTCGCGAGATTGAAGTGCCCGCGCCGACAGCGTGGCCGTTCATTTTGGCGCTTGGGGCGGCACTGCTGTTCGCGGGCCTTGTGACGAGCACGTCAGTGAGCTGTCTTGGCGCCTTGCTCTCGGTGGCAGGCTGTGTCGGTTGGTTCCGTGAAGTCTTACCGCACGAGCATGAAGAGGTTGTACCGGTCCTTCCCGAAGACATTCGCATAACGACTGCGCGGCGAGTTGTGGATCGCCTACCGATTCTCCCGGATCAATTGCGCGCTTGGCTCCCGGTCCACACCTATCCGATATCAGCAGGTGTGAAAGGCGGATTGGCGGGCAGCATAGCAATGGCAGTATTGGCGTGTGCCTACGGGGTACTGAAAGTCGGCAGCATCTGGTACCCCATCAACCTCCTCGCCGCAGTAGTTTACCGAGAATCCCTAAGGCTCGGGCCTGCACAGCTATATTCATTCCATGCCGATGCTTTCGCGATTGCCTGTGTTCTGCACGGCCTTGTCTCCATCTTTGTTGGATTGCTCTACGGCGCGATGCTGCCCATGTTCCCCCGCCGCCCGATTGTGCTGGGTGGACTCATAGCCCCGGCACTGTGGTCCGGGTTACTGTACACAATCCTGGGACTGCTGAATCCACTGCTCGCCAGCCACATTGACTGGCTCTGGTTCATGGCGTCGCAAGTCGCTTTCGGAATCGTGGCTGGACTTGTGGTCGTGCGGCAAGTGCGCATTCCTACCCGAGAAAATGTTTCGTTCGTGTTACGGGCCGGAATCGAGGCTCCCGGAACGATTCCACCACGAGAGCGCGGGGAGAACCTGCGATGAAGCGGATCAGAATTCTGTCTGCGCTTGCGATCCTCAGCCTGGTGATGCTCGCTGCTTGCAGCACTCTAAATCGTGAACCGCGAACCGATCCCGAACCGGTTGCCCCGAGCCAGGTTTCAGACTTCAGCACACTCTACACGCAAAACTGCGCGGCCTGCCATGGAACGGAAGGCCGTGGAGGGGCGTCGATTGCCCTCGCCAATCCCGTATATCTGGCCATCGTCGATGAAACCACAATGCGCAACATTGTCGCCAAAGGCGTGCGCGGAACATCGATGCCCGCGTTTGCGCAATCTGCCGGGAGCATGCTGACCGAGCAGCAGATTGAAGTACTTACGAATGGGATTTTTTCTCGATGGGGGCGCAAACAAGGCCTCGATGGCGCCAATCCACCCTCATACGCGGCAAAAACCGCGGGGAATGTCGATAACGGCCAACTCGTGTTTGCAACATATTGCGCATCTTGCCACGGTTCTGAAGGCAGAGGCACGCCCAAGGGAAGCGCCATCACAAATGATTCATTCCTGGCGCTCCTCAGCGATCAGGCACTGCGCACTATTGTGATCACCGGCAGGCCGGAATTGGGCGCACCCGACTGGCGCGGCAATGTCGCCGGACGTCCAATGACCGATCAAGAAATCACGGATGTAGTTGCGTGGCTGGCATCTCGGCGTGCGCAGAATCCGGGGCAGCCCTATTCCGCTTCAAACTACGCGCAACACTCGGAGAAATAAGATGTCAACGAATACTGCGACGACCCCGCCCGCTGCACCTAGCCTTTCGCGACGCGGGTTCTTCATGAAGCTGGGAATCCTGCTCAACGGATTCGCTGCGATCGTACTGACGGTGCCGGTTGCGCGTTTTCTTTTTTCCTCCATCACTCGCGGCCGCGGAAATGGCTATCTTGCGTGGGTGCGCCTGGGAGACGTCAGCAACTTTCCCGAGGGAGAGACACGGATGGCCACTTTTCGCAATCCCTTGGTCATGCCAACCGATGGAAAGACGGTAGACACCACGTGCTGGGTGCGGCGCATCGCGGGCGATCAATTTCAGGTGTTTGCGATCAACTGTGCACACCTCGGCTGCCCTGTTCGCTGGTTCGCGCAATCCGGTCTCTTTATGTGTCCGTGTCACGGTGGCGCGTACTACCGCGACGGATCGAGGGCGTCCGGGCCACCAGAGCGTGGGCTTTTCGAATATCCGTACAAGATCGAAAACGGAGTGCTCACGATTGAGGCCGGACAACTGCCAACTCCCGGCGACCCGGTAGCAAGTCTGACCTCGGAGAAACCGCCATGCGCATGATTACCAAGATTGGCGAATGGTTCGACCATCGGCTGCAGCTGGCGGCGCCGATTCGCGAAGCGGCCGGCCATCCCGTGCCGCGCAGCACGGCGAGCTGGTTCTACGTTTTTGGCAGCGCCGCTCTCACGGTATTTATTCTGCAACTCGTCACCGGAATTCTATTGGCGCTTATTTATGTGCCCTCGGCCGGCGAAGCCTGGAGCAGCCTGCAGGCCTTGAATCACCAAGTTGCGCTTGGCTGGTTCATCCGCGCCATGCACGGATGGGGCTCCAACTTCATGGTCGCAGTTGTCCTGATTCATATGGTGCAGGTGTTTCTCTTTGGAGCTCACAAATTTCCTCGCGAGCTGACCTGGATCATCGGAGTCTTCCTCTTATTGATGACTCTCGGCATGGCATTTACCGGTCAAGTCATGCGCTTCGATCAGGACGCATACTGGGGGCTCGGAATCGGAGCGTCGATCGCCAGCCGCGTTCCCATCATCGGTCCTTTTGTCGTAAAGCTAATGCTAGGTGGTCCGATCATCGCAGGCGCAACTCTCTCCCGTTTTTTTGCTCTGCACGTATTCGTGATTCCCGGACTGCTGATCGGGTTTGTCTGCCTGCATGTCTTGATGGTGTTGAAGTTGGGCATCAACGAATGGCCGATGCCGGGACGCATCGTGAAGCGAGCGACCTATGAGGCTGAGTATCACGCTTTGACCAAGAAAGACGGCGAGCCCTTTGTTCCGTATGCGATATGGAAGGACATGTTCTTTGCCGCGTTCATCCTTCTTGCAGTCGCCGCATGCGCTTTCTATTTTGGTCCTTTCGGGCCCACAGGGCAGCCTGATCCGACCATCATCCAAACTGCGCCCAAGCCCGATTACTTTTTCCTGTGGCTCTATGCGCTGCTTTCACTTCTTCCTCCAGCGCTTGAGACACCGTTCCTTCTCATTGGGCCGCTCTTAGTAATTCTTGCCTTGCTTCTTCTGCCATTTCTTTCGGGAGAAGGAGAAAAAAGCTGGAAGCGCCGGCCAATTGCGGTGGTAACTGTGCTGATGATCGCGATCGCTCTCGGCACTTTTACTCGCATGGCCCAATTCACGCCTTGGAGCCCGCATATGAACGCGTGGAGCGGCGATCCTGTACCCGACCGGTACATTCATGGCACAACTGCACTTGAGCGGCAGGGTGCGCTTGTGTTTCAGGTCAAGCAGTGCCGCAACTGCCACTCTCTTGGCGACACGGGTGGACAAAGGGGGCCAGCCCTAGACAGCGTTGCCGTGCGACTGACGCAGGACCAGCTCATTCGGCAGGTTATTCAAGGCGGCGGCAACATGCCTGCGTATGGGAACAATTTGAGTCCGGCAGAGACTACGGCGCTCGTAGCCTTCCTTGAGACCTTGCACCCAACAACACAAAATCCGGCTCGTGATGCGGCGCGGGAACTGGTGCTTGGCAACGGCCAACTGCAAACATCCCGGACTCAACCATAGGCCCCGATGATCTCACACACTCATCACGGCGCGTCCGAGTCATTCTGGGTCTCTAGTGCCTTGATCCTTGCTTCACTCGTGTATCTACGTGGATGGCTGCGCCTTCGCAGCCACGAGCATGACAAAGTTGAGGGCTGGCGCGCCAGCAGTTTTATATTTGGTCTGTTGTTCATCTGGATTGCAACGGCTTCACCTCTCGCTGCGCTCGATCACGACATGCTGACAGTGCACATGGTTCAACATCTTCTTCTCATGACGCTTGCGCCTCCGTTGATCTGGCTTGGCATGCCACGAAAGCGACCGACGCACGGCTTGGTACAGCGATTCGCCCAAGCGCCCAATCGTCCATTGCCATCAGAACCGATTCAGCAATTGGTAAGCGTGGTGACGCACCCGGCACTTTGCTGGTTTGCAGCGGCAGTCACGTTAGTCGTGTGGCATATTCCTTCGGTATTTATGCTCGGCCTGCGATCGCAAATGTGGCATGGGGCTGAGCAAGCATCCTTCCTGGCAACGGGTCTTCTATTCTGGTCGCCGGTCGTCCGGCCATTACAAAACAGCTTGAAATGGCCAGAATCGTCCATACTCTTGTATCTATTTCTGGCTACCTTGCCGTGCGATGTTCTTTCGGGATTTCTGGTGTTCTGCGATCGGGTGGTTTACCCAGTGTTTTGGTCTTCCCCCCGTTCCTTTGGCCTCTCCGCTCTGGAAGACCAGGAATGCGCCGGTGCGTTGATGTGGACCTGCGTCACAGTCGTCTACTTAATAGCCGGGTCAGTCTTTACCGCGCGTTTACTCTCGCCCCATCGGGAACTCCCGATTCAGCAATTCGATTCGCTACCTATCACGGTACGGCATACGGACGCGCACAGGATGGAGGCGGTATAGAATGTCACGCCGATCCGCACTTAACGAATTGTCCACTGCGGCGCAAGCGCGCCCTTTTGGTGAATCCACACTGCTCTCAGACTACTGGGCACTCACCAAGCCAGAAGTGAACTTCCTGATCGTAATCACAACTCTTGTTGGGTTTTGTCTGGCTCCCGCAAGTGACGGGCGGTTTTCATTCGCGAGACTATTCAACTCTCTGCTCGGAACATTGCTAGTAGCAAGTGGGACCGGGACGCTAAACCAATATCTCGAACGAAAGTTCGACGCGCAGATGCGCCGAACTGCCCGGCGTCCAGCCGCCGCCGGCCGTGTCAAACCCTTCTCAGTCCTCGTCTTCGGAGTTGCATTGGCAGCGGTTGGCAGCATCTATCTCGCGGTAGTTGTAAACCTGCTTGCCAGTGCGCTCGCAACTTTGACGTTGCTGACCTATCTGTTCGTGTACACCCCACTGAAGCGAAAAACACCAATGTGCGTTCTCGTCGGAGCTTTTCCGGGTGCCATGCCGCCTCTCATTGGCTGGGCCGCGGCCTCCGGGCGATTGAATGTCGAGGCGGGGATGCTGTACGCCATGCTCTTTCTGTGGCAGTTTCCACATTTCATGGCAATCGCATGGATGTACCGCGAAGACTACGACCGCGCAGGCTATTTGGTTATGCCGAAGGGCAATGTGAGAGTTCCGTTCGTGATGCTGGAAGCTCTATTGCCGCTTCTTGCCCTAGTAGCTATCAGCATCATGCAATCTCCGACACGGTACGCGGCGATCTTTTATTGTGCCGCGGTACTGCTGGGTGAAGGGTTTCTGTACTTCGGATTGGAATTTGTGGTTCAGCATTCGAGAGTTGCCGCACGCCGGCTGCTGATGGCCTCGATTATTTATCTTCCACTGTTGTTCGCACTAAGCGCGACACTGTGCAATCGGGCCGGAAAGTAATCCATGTCCAGACTCTGGAAAAGTCTGGAAGGCTATGTCACGCGAAACGCAGTCGCACACGGGGAAATCGTGTAAATGAGAGATGATGTTGTTCCAGGTGCTGTCCTCCCCGATTACGAGCTTTCCGACCATGGCTCCAAGCGTCGGAGGCTTTCGGAACTCCAAGGGCCAGATCCGATGGTTCTTGTTCTCAGTCGCGGCGGTTTCTGCCCAAAGGAGCGTAGGCAGCACGAAGGCCTCGTTCAACTCCACCGCGAGCTCGAGGTTGCATATTGCAGGCTGATCACAATCACTACCGACAACATTATCGAGACCAATGAATTTCGCAGCGGAGTTGGCGCCCACTGGCCTTTCCTCTCAGACCCCAGGCGTGTAGTTCAAAGAGACCTCGATATCGCTGAATACACGGATCCTCTGCACAATCCGATGATCCCACACACGATCGTGCTTGAACCGGGTCTCGTCGTTTACAAGGTCTACAACGGCTACTGGTTCTTTGGCCGACCCACAATCGAAGATCTCCGCCAGGACTTGCGTACGGTTCTCAGAAAATCTCGACCCGATTGGGATATCACAAATCCGAACCTGAAAGCTGCGTGGCAGCACGGGGATAAAAAACTGTTTTATCCCTACGACAAAACGTACGAGCACGCTGATATAGCAGTGTCGTTGGGGAGCGTGCTGAATCAACAAGACGAAGGCAAGTAATCCGAGGTAGCACGGTGGGAAACAATTCAACTCGTCCATCTCAGTACCATGTGCGCGAGTATCGCCAAAAAAGAGCGGCAGTACCTGTGACAATCCACAGATTGCGGGAAGCATCGAGGTTGACCCCACTAAGTACTGATGCTTCCCATCCTTCCCAAGGCTCATCAACGGCGGCTGGCCGAGGATGATACTGCATCCCCAACGGAGATCAGATTTACCTGCCAGGCTGCGGCACATCTGAACGAATTGTTGCTCGCTTCTCGCAAAACCGACCCGAGCCGTCTGACGTCAGGTGTCATTTTATGGCGCGACTTGTGACGTGACGCTTCTTCACGCTTGATTCACGACGATCTACGGCTTCACACCCTCGTATCTTGCGAGGGTTGCCCGGGGAGAGCGACAGTTCCACTCTGGCCCTCTTCGTGCAGGTGCAATGTTCGCGAGCGAAAGACCTGTCCATAACATTCCTCTAGTGCGGTTTCGATGATTTCCTTCTCCTGCCGAGCGAGGGCACGAAGCTACTCACGCGGCTACGGGCATGTCCGAATGCCCGAGGCACCGGCAACCTAGAGAAATTTATCAAGGTGAACTGGCTTACTCCATAAGGCTGGCGAAGCAGAGGAACGTCGAAAAGTTAGACCTGCTGCTTTTTCAATTCGCTAAGGCGGGGAAATCTTCCCGACTGATACTCAGCAAAGAGCCTGGCAATGTCCTGCTTCGAGTCTCCTATAAATGGGCCATAGGATACGATTGGGTCTCCTTGGGGTTGTCCAGCATATAACACTAGCCGCGCTCCGGATTCGCCGGCGACCACACGCAACACGCTCGTACCGACGTCAGTCGTCCGATCGAGCCAACCGACCTGCCCAGTGTTCAGCTCAGTGCCGCCGATTCGAACCGAACCATCAATGACAAATGCAAAGCCGTTGTAGGATGCAGCTATGTCCAAATCGGCCGAGGCGTGTGGCTCTAAATTGATCTCGACCATTGTGACTGGTACATGGTTTTGAGTGTTTGACTGAAGGCCGACGGAGGAACCGCTATAGACTCGGATCTCCGCGCCGTGTTCGCTGCGCACAGGAACCTCATTGGCATTAATCGTTTGAGATTCCGGGGCTATCCAGCGTTTGTTTTTGGGTAAGGTGAGCCATAGTTGAAGCAGGCGTACCTTTCCTTTGGTTCTGACGTCTTCACTGTGAATAATGCCGCTGCCAGCGGTCATCCACTGCACTTCGCCCGCGTTGAGTGTGCCGCCTTCGTCGCGGTCAAAGATCGCGCCGTCGAGAATGAGGGTCACGGTTTCAAAACCTGCATGCGGGTGAGGACCACCAACCGGCCGATTGCCAATGTCAAGATGATCGTCCATCAACAAGATGAAGGGGTCGGTCATCTCGAAGTTCTCCGGAGACACGACCGGTGCTGCTAGATGTCCCGGTCCGACAAATCCAGGTGCAGCTGGAGGAACGTTGAGTACGCGACTGATACCGCGTTCTTGCGACATGTCTTTCTCCTTCTGAAATCAATTCCCGTCACTCAAAAGCTTGCTGAACGGAGTGCCCTATCGTCGATCATGCACTTAGCGGGGAGGCCCCCGTGCCTTTCATATACTGCGACGCAGTTTATGCCTGCGTCGCAGCCTTCGCGCTGAAGATTCCCTTGAAGCTTTCGCGGTACTGCAGGAAAACCAGAATCCACAACACGCAAGCAACCACTGCAGGCGCGATGGTGCCCGGTGACATCGTCAGGTGAAACGCCAGGATGTTGTAGAGCTCCGCAGCCAGCAGTGTCAGCGCAAGTGGCACGAATCGGCCGAAGAGCAGCAACAGCCCACCAAGAAGTTGCCCCGCGAAGAAGAACGCGGCAAAATGCGATCCCATGATGGCGCCAAAAAACTGTAACGCCAGTGGATTCGTGGGCGGCGGCTGGTGGATAAAGTTGAGAAATCCGTTCAACCCAAAGACCGTAAACATCAGGCCCAGTAAATAGCGAGCAACAATTGAGGTAGTTTTCATGAGTGTCCTCTCTTAGAAGGTCTGCGCGTGCGTCTGCACGGCTTGAAGGTGTGGTGCGAGAAATGTGTTCCGGTCCTTCCCCTGGTTCAGCGCGCTGGTCCCACCCGCGGTGAGAAATGTCGCGTCCGTCACGCCAAGAAAACCAAATACGGACCGCAGATACGGCTCCACGAAATTGAACGAGGCCATCCGCGTCTGCGCGTCGTACATCCCGCCGGTGGCGATGATGAAGGTCGCCTTCTTGCCGGTGATCAGGCCCTTCGGCCCTTTCTCACTGTAGGAAAAGGTCCTGCCGACACGGGCGATCTGGTCGATCCATAGCTTGAGCACCGAGGGCACGCCAAAGTTATGCATCGGCACTCCGATGACGTACTCATCCGCCTGCTCTAATTCGGCGAGCACGGAGTCGGAGAGCGAAAGCACTTCCTTCTGCTGTGGAGTGCGGCCCGGTTCCGGCGTATAGACGGCACCGACCCATCCCGCATTGATTGGCGGCAGTGCCGTTGCGTTGAGGTCGCGGTCAATGACCTTTCCATCCGGGTGCGCCTCCTTCCATTGGGTCACGAACGCAGCGGTTAGTTCGCGGGAGACTGACCGGCCGTAGAGCGGGCTGGAATCGATGTGGAGTAGCGTTGACATTGAGAATTCCTCCTGCACGACATATGATGACTAGACGACATATGTTGATTCAAAGAAAATAAACAACTGTCGCTTTGGTCCGTAAACAGGTATGCTTTCATCAATATAGAAATGGCCCAGCTTCTCCAACCCGAGACCGAAACGACGGATCCGCGCATCGTGCGGAGCCGCCGCATGCTCATGGAAGCCTTAGCCAGGTTATTGAATAAAAAGGAGTTCGCAGACGTCTCTGTCCAGGAGATCGCTGACGAGGCCACGTTGAATCGGGCCACCTTCTACCTGCACTATGCGGACAAGAACGCGTTGTTGCAGGCCATGACGGAATCGCGCTTCCGCGATTTGATCGAGCGCCGCGCTATCACTTTTGCCGACTGCAACGGAGCATTGCGCGCCATTGCACTCGGCGTCTGCGACTATCTTGCAGAGAGCACAGGCTGTCCCACTCAGTTGTCGCGGATGGCGCTCGAAGGATCGATCATTCCTATCGTTGAGGATATGTTCAAGGAAGGACTTGCCCATCATGGGATGGCTCCCAGTGAGGACGCGTCTCTACCCGCGACCACCGCTGCCTGGGCGGTTTTTGGAGCCGCACGCCGCTGGTTCCAGACTCCCGATCGAATCCCCGCGGAGGAGATGGCAGCCAGGATTGAGACCATGGTCAGCCCGATTCTTTTCGGCGCCTCACATTAGCAGAGCGGAGAACAACCAGTAGCGGGCGGTATCATCGTGTAGGAGAGATGATTTCGGCGTCTTGCCTCTGCCTTGTCGCGGCAGTGGCTGGACGGGGCTGGCGCGTCAGAAATCCTCTGCCTCACTTGGCACTCTAGGTTCTTTTGGGGTGGGTTTCGATAGGATTGATAAGCCTTGGGTCGTTTTGTTGTATCGTGGACGGGCTATCTAGTTTGGTGGAATCCGCGTAGAGAAGATGTCGCACTTTTGGCTCACCGGCGACGTAACTGTAGACCAGTTGCTCCAAGTGACGATCCGCTTTTGTCTGCCGCTCGTGTTGACGCAGATGTTCCGCCCACGAATGGACCAGAAATATTTCTACAAACCGATTTGCTACCTCGATATCGCGAAAGATCCCCCATCTATACGCGCCATCACGACGCCGAACGCGGGCATATTGCCGCATCGCCCTTACGAACTTCGATTCCTGCTCTGCAACGACGGAATATTCGATCGTGACCAACACCGGGCCATCAAGAAGTTCATCGCCAACCTCTTTTACGATGACCGGCATGCGCCAATGATTCCATGGACTGAGATCAGCCGTGGAATCCGGGAGCCTAGCCCACAGGGCAATGATCGCGCTCCCGATAGTCCCAACCCCCGAATAAACTAGAGCCAACTGAACACTCCGATGCTGGGCGACCCCGCCCCAGGCAGCACTTCCGAGGGCGAAACTCCCCATATATACAAGCGTGAAAATTGCCAACACTCGCGCTCGAATCCAATCTGGAGCGAGGTTCTGCACCAAGGCGTTGATAAGAGAGATAAAGAGAACCCATGCCGCGCCGGTCACGAAAATATCGAGCGCAAGAGTGCTCAACCGGTGCAACAACGGGATCGCCACGATCCCTGTACCCAAGATCACGACGCCTGCCGAGACGATCATTTCTGTAGAGAAGCGGGCGCGTAACGTCTGCATGAGGAGGGCCCCTCCTATCGCGCCCGCCCCAAAGCAACCCAGTAACAGCCCATACCCGATCGCCCTCTCATCCACACTTCTGGCCACCGAAGGTAGCAGCGCAAACAGAGAACTTGAAAAAAACAGAATGGTCCCCGTTCGGACTAGGACCGTCAGTATCGCAGGCGAATTGCGGACGTAGCGAACCGCAGCGACCGTAGCTCCTGTGATGGTTTCGGCCGGCGTTGTCTGCTTTCGAATTGGTCTTTTCCATCTGGCGACAAGAAGAATAACCCCGCAAAACGATAGGACGTTTGCGGCAAAGGCGGTGGTGACACCTGCAACCGCGATCAGCATACCGGCCGCCGCGGGCCCTACGGCTCTGGCAAGATTGAATTCGATGCCGTTCAAGGCGGACGCAGCCGGCAGGTCGTCCCTGGATACCAATTCAGGAAGGATGGCGCGCCACGTTGGAGTCTCGAACGCGTCTCCAGCGGACAGGGCAAATGTCAGCGCGAGCAGCAGCCAGGGTGAGGTAATGCCGCTCATGGTGAGAACAGCCAAAATCAGCGCCACTGCCATCATCCAGACTTCGGTAAATAGAACGAGTCTGCGGCGATCGAAGATGTCTCCAGCGGAACCCGCCGGTAGTGCGAGTAAAAAGTAAGGGAGGGAAGCCGCAGTTTGGATAAGAGCGACATAACCCGGGCCAGCGTGCAGCGAAACCATCAACCACGCGGCGCCAACGTTCTGCATGAAAGTGCCAATATCGGAGACAAGATCTGCTATCAGCAGATTGCGAAATACCGGAACCCGAAGTGGCCGCCCTAAGCCTGCCGGCTCTCGTGTCGTTGAATCTTTTGCTGTGTTGATCGCCAATCGGGTTCCTTAAACAGGCGTGTATCGCCTTTGTGGCTGCTACAGTTCAGCAAGCGCTCGGTGGACGAGATGAATAGCGATTGCACCTTCGCCTACCGCCGAAGCGATGGCATTTTGTACCGATATTTGTTGATTTTGAACCGCTTGATTTTCGAATCGAGG
>VFSW01006196.1_pt1 | contig 17626 bp, 23 predicted proteins | sample 5358111 | NCBI WGS metagenome assembly VFSW01 (sample SAMN11554181, study PRJNA540505) | mine drainage metagenome | isolation source: sediment from site ElyBrook_90M | place: USA: Ely Copper Mine, Vershire, VT | collected 2017
CCCTCCTTCCGCCCCCCTTCCCGCACCCCGTTAGTCGCCTCGTTCTGGCCGGCGCTGAGGCCTTCTTTCGGGACTGCGTTCAGGCCAGCGTTTGGGCCAGCCTTCGGGACAGCGTTTGTGGCCAGAATGATGCTGGTTGGCTCGCGTGGGGAGATTATTTTCACGAAGTTCTGTCTCTTACCGAGGAGACCAAAAACCTGTCGGGCCTGTGGGAGTTGGCAAAGTCAGCCGGATGGGCTTTGCCGCTCCGAAAAATCTGCTGGGCATCGGAGCGGCATTCGGTTGTGAAAAGGGACGATCAGGGCAGGCTCCATGCGGAAAACGGCGCCGCCGTTCAGTACCCCGACCAATGGGGCGTGTATGCCTGGCACGGCGTGCGTGTGCCGCGCATGTGGATTGAAAAGAAGAGCTCCCTGTCACCCTCCGCCGCCCTGAAATGGTCGAACATCGAACAGCGCCGCGCGGCCTGCGAGATAGTCGGTTGGGATCGCATCCTGGGCGAGCTCGACGCAAAGACAATCGACAAGGATGCCGATCCCGAGATCGGAGATCTGGTCGAGGTTTCTTTGCCGGATGCGGGGCGAGAGAGATTCCTGCTGGTGCGTTGCGGCACGGGGCGGGCTTTTGCGTTGCCGGTACCCCCCGCCATGAAGACGGCGCTTGAAGCCAACGCCTGGACTTGGAACCTGAAGCCTGAACAATACAAACCGGAAGTGAGGACATAGGAAAATGAAAACGTTCCAAAATCGCGCCGCGCAGGGCGATGTTTATTTCGAGCGGGTCGCATCCTTGCCGAAGGATGTTGCCGTCGTTGCCGACGTGACGGGTGGCGTCCTGGTGATCGCGCACAGTGAGACCGGGCACCACCATGTCATGGACGCACGCAGCGCCGAGATGTATCGACTGCCGGAGGAAATCTACGAATGCTTCCTGGTGGTCAAGGAACCCACCGCGCTTGAACATCTTCGCCCGTTCGACACGCACGAACCGATCATGTTCGAGCCGGGGATTTACCATGTCCGCCGCCAACGGGAATATACGCCGGAGGGGTGGCGCCGGACCCAAGACTGACCGGGAAGCTGTCCGATGGCGCTGTGCAACGCGCGTCTGCGGCACGAACGCGCCGGGCTGCGATGCCGCAACCGTGCGCTTGCCAACGGCCGCTGCCATCTGCACGGCGGGCGCAACGTGGGCTATATGTCGCCGGAGGGCAGGAAGCGCTCCGAGGCGGGGCGTCAGGCCGGGTTCAAGGCCTATGTCGCGCGCATGCACGAAGCCAAGGCGATGGGCTTTATCGACCGCTTTCCGTGGGGTGTCGGATCGAAGGGCAAGGGCGGCCAGGTGCGCTACAGAATGAAGGAAGCGGCTATGGAGATCGCGGAAAAGACCCTCGCTCGACTGCCGGCGGCGGTCGACAAGCCGTTTGACGAGCAGACGCTGGGCGAGCAGCTCGCCACGGTGACGCGGATGAGCCTGCGCAAGGCCCACGAAATACTCGCGCTGCCGTGCGATCCCGACGACCGCAAGCTGATGTCGATCCAGAAGGACACCTCGCTGTCGCTGATCGCGACCCAGGTGCGCGTCGATGAGAGCATCATGCGTCGCCAATCGGCCGACCGGCTGCCCGAGATGATCCGGCGCATCGCCGAGATCAAGGCGGAATCCCTTCGTATTGACGCAATCGACATCGTGATCGAGGAGGAAGATCGATGAATTGGCTCGGCCCGATCCTCGCGCTCATCTTCGCGCTCAGTTGCGTCGTGGTGTGGTGATGTCGAGCCATGCGCGGCTCGTCATCGATATCGCGGTCGCGGTGGCGGGCGCGGCGACCGCGGTGAATCTTGCGGCGACACTGCTCCACTTTTGGAAGAAAAGGCGGCGCTGATGCAGCAGCCCGACCTGCTCATGCGCATCGGAACCAAGATCGACGCTTGGTGGTACGGCCGGCGCGGCACTCCGCGGCGGCGTCACCAGGCCGCGCTTGACCGCGCCACCGCCTTCGCCCCGGCTAGAACGGAACCGCCTCACTTATCGGCGGACTCGTGGCGCCGCGTAAGAGGCCGATACCTCCCGCACCGCTGGCGCGACCAGGCGCGGACTACCGCGAGCCGGTGCGGTTAGAGCTGCCTGTTAATCCCGAGGCACCCGCAAATCATGGAAGCGATCCTCGAGCATCGCCGTAAGCTCGCGGATCAGAAGATGCGCCGCGACTTCTCCTTCCGAGATGCCAAGGGTCGAGTGCTTGGCTAGGTACGTAAGGTAGTCATACAGAGGCTGCGGAACTGTCAGTTGAAATGATTTTGACGTTCCCACCTTCTTCGGTGCGCCCGCCTTGGGCGGCTTTGCCGATCTCATCCGTTGGCGCTGTCTGGTGAGGGAAGCGCGGCTTGCGCAACGACTGCCAGCGCACCCTGGACGCCTCCCTTGTTGCGGATTGCTCCGATTTCTTCGGCCATCGCGATAATCAGGCTCTCGCCGTTGTTGAACAGCATACGCGCATCGCTTTCAGTCAGCGTAACGCGGGGATGTACGAGGGGATTTCGGTAGTCATCCTTCATTTGCTTCAGCTCGGCCAGCGTTTTGTCGGCTGGGGCCGGGCTGATCCCCTTACCCCGCGCTTTTTCCAGCGCCACGATATAGTCATTCCAACCGTGGAGGGTGCCGGATTTTCCAGTGTAGAGCTGATAGTAAACTTCGAGTGTCGCTTCTACGGCCCGCGCTGCGTGGAAGCCAGCCGCCGACAGCAACGTAAACGCGAGGCACCTGCCGGCCGCTTTCCAGTCGGCCTTCGCTCTGTCTGGAACGTGGCCGTAAATATTTGCTGGGAACGACTGATCGGCATAGTCAATTAGCGCTGCCGTGGAGTAAATTCCTCTCGTAGGAACAAAATAAGTTGCCGCTTCATTCATTTCTGCTGCGAACACATTCTCAAATTTCGAGAGATTTTCTTTGATTCCTATCCATTGCCAAGCATATATAACTTGATCTTTATCAGGAAAAGAAATCTGTAGAACGCCATTGTCATCCGGTTTCGTGAAATACTGATTCCACATCGCTTGGATGCTGTTGCGCAGAGAGGTTGCAGCCGCTCTGCTAACCCCAAGAGGAAAGGGTTGCCCGCCAATAATACCGTTAAGCGCCATCATTGCGCTATTTACCTCGAATATCACTTCCACGGCTGGCACATCTTTATCTCGCGTTTCAAGCGCGTGCAGCGTCTTTCCCAGCTCGTAGAAAGAGCTCTGATTAATACGATCCACGTCACGATCCTCCCGCTGCGCTTGTAACACGCACAGCGGGAACACCAAAACGTCGCCGGCCTGTGTGGCCTCAGATGGTGTTTGGGGCGCGTCAGTCAAGCATATAATCCCCGTCCGCGGCCGCCGCACGAGATTGCAGAATAGTTTATTTTCCTAGTCATCGTAGTAGTTCCTATGGGGCGTCACGGGGTCTTCCTCTCGTATTTTATATATTCCCTGATACCACTCAAGATGTGTTCTGCCAGAACTTGAGGAATAGTTATTTTTCATGGTTTCGAGAACCAACTTCTTGTCCTTATCTTGGCGAAGATACAACCGAGCGCGGCACGTATTGTGCCATGCCACGTTGCCCGATTCACCGGTGCCGGTCGCCCGCCCCGTCATGCTCGGGTGCTTGGTCAACAGCACGATCCCCTGGAGCGCGATCGCCAGCCGCCGCAGCTCGGTGATGTAGTCGGCGACCTGGCGCTCGTCGTTCTGGTTGCCGTTGAACGTCTGTGTCGCGGTGTCGATGATGACGAGCTGTATCCCGATACGACGGCACCACGCGACCATGCGCTTGAACAGCGGCGTCGGCCGCATCCGCCATTCCTTGCGCTCCAGCACCGACAGCGCGTTGTCCTGGCCGACGCGCGGCGCGAGGTAGAGTCCCGCCTCGGCGACATCAGTCATCTCGACCTCGAGGTGGCGGTTGATGTCGGCTTGGCGCCGCCACAGTTCGTCATGGTCATCCTCGCAGGCGAGGTAGAGCGCGCGCCCGCCGACGATCGACCGGCCGAGCCACGGACGCTCCAGCACGCAACAGGTCGCGAGCTGCTGCGCGAGGAGCGATTTGCCGATCCCCCCGTCGCCCGAGATCATGCCGACGGTGCCGCGCAGAAAGCAGTTCTCGACCATCCAGTCGCGGCGCGGCGGCGTCCTGCCCTGCCAGAGATCGGGCGAGATCGGCCGGAACGGGTCCGGGCCTTCCTGATCGTGCGGCGGCGGCAGATAGGCGACGTTATCGTCCCACGGATTCCCCTGCATTCCATGCTCCCCCGTAGACTGCCGCGATATGCCGACTGAGCGGCAGCGGTATCTTGGCGATCATCGCGCTCACGGCCTTTCGACTATCGGACTTTGACCTATGCCGCCTTGGTTCAGAGCAATTGCCGCCCGCGCCAAACCAATCGCCGCCACACTTCATGCCCGATCTATACCGCTGAGCCGCCGTGACGTTGAAGCCCTCGGACTTGTAGCTCGGCGCGCCGTGCTTGCTCCAATCAAGCCCCGGCACCTTGGTTGACATTGTCGGCGGCGGCATCAGCGCAGGCACGTCCCCCCACAGGTAGAACGAGCCAAAGTTCCACCGCGCTTGCCCAACCCACTTCTGCGCCCCGCGAACGTTCTCGACGACCAGCGGCACATGCCGCCCAGCCGCCTCGGAAGCCTCGCGCTGGATGCGGAAGCAGGCCTCGAACAGGCGGTTGAGGTCGGCGAGCGACCGGCCGGTCTCATCGGCGCGGATCGCGGCGGCTTTGGCCTTCCCCCGCGTCCACGGCATTGCCATGTAGGAGTATTCTTGGCACGGCGGCGAGGCGACGATCAGGGCGGCATCGCGGAACTGCGAGCCATGCAGCGTCAGCACGTCCTGAATGACAAGCTGCGACGGGTAGCGGTGCTCGCCGTACTGGTGCCGCTCGATATCGAAGCCGACGACATCGTAACCCTCGGCAAGCAACCCCTCGGTCCAGCCGCCGAGGCCGCAATAAAGGTCGATGGCGAGCGGGCGGGTCATGCGAACAGCGGCAGTTGCTCGCTGTCCCGTGTCGCCGGGCGCGATGCCGGTTCGAGCCATTCGGGATTCACGGGCCACCGCTCGCCCCGCTCCTCACAGTACGGCCACGGCGGCACGTCAGGGCATTCCGCGAAGCCGATGAAGCCCCGGATCACCACCGTCTCGCCCCGGCGCGGGTGGCTCGGCAGGAACGAATCGGGCACGCTGTCCTATCGTGAAGGCCATGGCGAACCTCCCCAGAACCGCCGCACGCGCTCGGCCAGCAACAGCGTCTCCGGCACGAGGCGCCCGGCCTGCTCGCGCTCCCACGCGGCGCGCAGATAGAAATACGGCCAGGTCCCGCGCCGCTCGTCCTCCGCCGCCTCGGCCGCCGCCCGCCGCTCGTCCCGCCGCTTCTTCAGTTCCGCGGCGTCAATGTGTTTCCCGCCGGCCAGTTTCTCCGCCGCCGCCTGGAAGCTCACGCCCTCGGCTCGCATCGTCCAGTCGATGCAATCGCCGGCCTCGCCGCAGCCGAAGCAGTAGTATAAGCCCTTGGCGGGCGAGACATGCAACGAAGGCGTCTTCTCGTGGTGGAACGGGCACAGACCCCACCACTCGTCGCCGTGCCGCCGCAGCGCGACGGTCCGGCCGATCAGCTCGACCAGCGAGACCGAGTGTTTGACCGCCTCAACGTCGATCATGCGAGCCGGCATTCACAGCGGCACGATCTCGACGCGGCACGGCCCGTCCGTCGGCAGCACCGTCAGCTTGCGCATGTATTTCCGCCGGTCATCGACAATGACGCCGAGCGTCTTCAGAAGGTCGGGAATCGCCTTTACATTATCGATATCGCTCTGGCCCGGCATCCAGACGGTCAGCTCGAACGGCCCGACGATCGTCGGCGGATGCTGTAACTTCAGCTCCCACCCCGCCTCGGTGATCCATGCCCTGTAGCGCGACGTCTTGAAGCGCCGGCCGCTGTAGAGCTGGTTCGTCGACGGCGGCGCCGTCATCTGCAACATGATTCCCCTGTCCGGCATCCTCGCCGCCGTGGCCATCGCCCTCTCCCCACAACATGGCGTCCTCGACCAGCGCGCCGGGCGGGATGCCCGTGTAAAGCGAGATCGCCCGCAGAATTTCGAACTGCACGCTGCTGCACATCCGGCGCTGCGAATAGGGCGTCGCCATGAAATAGAGCGGACTTTTGTTTATCCCCAGCTCGCGCGCGAGCTGCCGAGTCGTCATCCCCGTCTTCCGCAGCCATTTCTGCAAGCGCGTCATGCCGCCGTCTGTAGCATAAATCCGCACAGCACGGAAAATAATATCTTGCGGACAGGTCCGGCTCATGCGATATGTGTCTGCAATATACGGACGGAGGGGATGATGGACCCGGTTCTCGATGCGCATGAGTGGGCGCTGATCCGCATGTGCCTTGTGGGGTGCGCGGCGGCGATCCGCCGACAGGTATCCCCAGGCTACACCGACACCGCCAGCGGCCTTGCCGCCGATGCCAGGGCGTTTTGCGCGGATCAGATTACGGCGGTTCTGAAGAAGATGGCGGAGTGCGACAAATGAGGGGGCTGTCCGACGACCAGATTGCGCAACGACGCCTCGGAATAGGCGGATCGGATGCTGGCGAGATAATGGCCGGACGGTGGCGAGACCTTTGGTTGATCAAAACGGGTCGCGCCCAGCCGGAGGACTTGTCCGACGTGCTCCCGGTGCAGATAGGTATCGTCACCGAGGAACTGAACGCTCAGTGGTATGCCCGCAAGACCGGACGACCAGTGTTGCGTCGCGGAGAGCATGTCGTCAGCCGGAAATACCCGTGGATGCGAGCCAATCTCGACGCCGTGACGACGACAGTCGCCGGCGGCCGGCCGGCGTACCTCGATTTCAAGCATGTCGGCCGTTTCGATGAGGCCGCGCTTCTCCGCTACACGCCCCAAGGCGTCCACTGTTGCATCATCCTTGGCTGCGATCACTGGTTGCTGAGCGCCTTCGTCGGCAACTCGAAGTGGGAGATCACGGGCGACCAGGAAGCAGACCCGTTCTACCGCGAGGAGCTGATCGCCAAGGAGCGCGAGTTCTGGAATTTCGTCGAGCGAGATGAGGAGCCGCGGGATCGCGCCGAACCCGCTTTGGCCCCGAAGCCGGAGAAACGGCTGCGCAACATTCATATGCCGACCTTCACCGAGCCGGGCTGGGTGGATTTTGCGCAGCGCAACAACTGGGCTATTGATGCGGCGAACGAAATCATGACCTTCGGCGAGACGGAAGGGGCGCACAAAGCCCACATGGCGGCGCGGGAAAGGCTGAAGCTGTTGGTCCCTGACGATGCCGGCGAATTGCGCCGCGCTGATTTCCTCTTTACCCGCGCCAAGAACGGCGCCGTCACGATGAAGGTGGAGAAAAAAGATGGATGACGTGGAAATGATTCCGCTCGACAGCAGCAACGTCGCGGCGGCGGGGTACGACCCCAAGACCCGGATACTCCAAGTCGAATTTGTCTCGGGCGGGATGTACGTCGTCGAGGGGGTGCCTCAGGATGTTTTCGACCAACTGAGGTCGAGTTCCTCACCCGGAGGCTACTACCACAGGAACATCAAAAACGTGTACCCGGCGCGGAGGATTGGCTGATGGACAAAATCTACCTTGGCGATGCCGTCTACGCGGAGCAGGACGGCTATCACATTTGGCCGTGGACGAGCGATGGCATCACAGAAAGCGCGAAAATCGGCCTCGAACCTGCCGTGCTCGACGCACTTTTTGCTTACCGAGCCGGTCTGATCGATCGCGTTCGTATTGCTCGCGCAGTTGCCCTTCAAGACGCCGCGGACGCGGACGCGGAGGAGACCCAAAATGGCTGATGACGAGCGCCCAGGGTGGAAAATGCGCGATGGAACCGTAATCGCTATCGTCGATATGGAGGACACTCATCTCATAAATGCCTGTCGAATGGTGCTGAGAAGGGCTCCTCGAACACTGCAATCGGAGATTGAAGCCGGGTGGCAGATGCTATGCACCTTGCAAGGTGAGGCCGCAATCGACAGCGTGGAAACCGATCTCAATTACCTTGAGAGCGTCGACCCGGAAGATTGGGCGATATCCTGCTTCCCAGACCTATTCAAAGAAGCCGATCGTCGTGGGCTGACCACACGAATTTCAGGGGAGAACAAGTATGGCTGAAATGATTGACCATAGAACGGGGGAAATGATCGCGGCGGAGAGGCCGGTTCCGGCCGGTTTCTCGCCGACGCCCGATCAGGTCGCGCTCATCAAGTCGCAGATCGCTCGCGATGCGACCGACGCCGAGCTGCAACTGTTTCTGCACCAGTGCCGCCGCACCGGCCTCGACCCGCTCGCCCGCCAAATCTATGCGGTGAAGCGCTCGGGCCGCATGACGATCCAGACGAGTATCGACGGATTTCGGCTGATCGCCGAGCGCACCGGCCACTACGCCGGCCAGATCGGGCCGTTTTGGTGCGGGCCGGATGGCGTTTGGCGCGATGTCTGGCTGGAGAACGGCCCGCCGGCCGCGTGCAGGGTCGCGGCGCTGCGGGACGATTTCAGCGAACCGTGCTGGGGCGTCGCCCGGTTCTCATCCTATGCGCAGACACAAAACCCGATCTGGCGCAGCATGTCCGACCTGATGATCGCGAAGTGCGCCGAGGCTCTGGCGCTGCGTCGGGCCTTCCCGCAGGAGCTGTCGGGGCTCTATACCAGCGACGAGATGGCCCAGGCGGGCGAGGGGGAGGCCGCTGGAGCGCAGGAAGACCCCGCGGGCACCCCAGCACCCTCTCAGGCCAAACAGGCCCACCAGCGGCCCGCGGCCGCGCCGCCTGACCCGGCGAAGGATGAGGCGCGCAAGCGGTTCAAGGAAATCCGCGACGATATCGACACCGCGGAAAGCGCGGGCGCCCTCGACGCGATCCTGGCGTGCCCTGCTTGGGCGGCGATGAAGGAGCACCTCGAGAAGGCAGAAGCCCCGCTGGCGGCAGCCAACATCATCGCCGGGCTGATCGAGCGGGCGAACCAGCGCAAGGCGGTCCTGGGCTTCAAGCCGGAAGGACTCGGGAGATACGAGGTATGAGCAACGATTTGACCATAATGCACTTTCCAGATGACTGGAATTATGGAGGCCCCGGCAGAGGCAACTACTCGCAGATTGCCATCGGCAAGGGCAAGCGGGTGCTGATCGTAGTTTACGGTCCCAATAGCGTGGAAGTGAGGCGGCGCGCTGCCGCTGTCCTCCGCGCGCTTGCGTCGGTGAAAGTGCCATGAGCAGTCAGGGCATGGTGCGGCCCTACGTGGTCGCGGCGTTCTTTCTCGATCCGGCGACGCAGCAGGCGTTCCATATGGTGAGGGCGATCGAGAGCGTGTCGATCGACGCCGCCACCGGCCGCGCCGTCGCCGGCTACTACACGGAACTCGGCGGCAAGCTGCCGCTGGTCGCGACGGCGGCGCTGGAGATCACCCGGGAGACGCTGGCCGCCTCTCTCGCGATGCTCGAGGCCATCGACGCGGCGGACAAGGCGGAGAGCGAGAAGGTGGTGGGGCTGCGGACGGTTGAACCGGCGCTCGCGCCGCCGGAGGTCGGCAGTCTCAGCTCGCACGCCTTCAGGATGGACGAAAATTCGCCGCTCGGCTTGTGCTGGTGCGGCTCCCCAAAAGACAGCTCGTGCCATTTCGGCTTCCCGCCGGGCGCAGCCTGATGCCGGCTCTGCAAATCCTCCAGTTCATCGACTGCTTCGAGCTGATCGGTTCGCTGCGGACGAGAATAAACCTGTTCAAGGACACCGATGACGAGGGCGCGCGCGTGCTGCCGATGCGCTGGCCCGACGCGGAGGACACCGAGGCGCCGGTATGGAAGTACCCCGCCGCGGCGTGGAAGGCGTGGCCCGAGCTGCGCAACACCGTCAGCCGCATCCAGAAGCTCGGCGAGCAGTTTGTCGGGCCGGTCGAACGCGGGCGAACCTTCTTCGAGATGCTGGACCCCGCCACCGCGCTGCCGTGGCGGGCGGAAAGCGGCGTCTACTGGGCGAGCGGTTTTATGCGCCTGCACCTGCCGCTGCGGACCAACCCGCTGGCGATCATATACGCGGGGGGCGAGGCGCTGTCGCCCGGCATCGGCGCGCTGACCCTGGCGAACACGGCGGTGCGGCACTGCGCCGTCAATTTCGGGCAGCACCAGCGCATACACCTTGTCCTGGACCTGCGGAAGAAAGCCCCGGAGGAGGCGGTTTCTTAGTCGCTGTATTTCATCCCCGCCGCAAAGCCGTGGGCTTGCAGCTCAGGCAGCTCCTTCGCCAACCGCGACCCGATATCGGGCCGGTAGTACGGCGTCTCCGGCACCTCGATCCGCCGAATGACCCGGTAGGCCGCGTCGCGCGCCCGCCGCACCGTCTCTCCCGTGCCCGTCGCGATCAAGACATAATCCCCTGCCGTCGCGCAGCACGGCTTCCCCTCGAACTCGCCGGCCATCATCTGCGCCGGGTGGATCGACGCCATCATCCGCCGGTCGATGCCCCACAGCGGGACGCCGACCACCTCCTCGCGCGGCTTGCGGCTGTAGGGCCAGTCGCCGATCGCCAGCACCACGCCGACCGCGACCTCATCCCAGCGATGCGCGCTCTTGGGCGGCTTGCCCGCCGCCAACCCGGCCAGGAACTCCATCGGATCGACCGCGAACAGCGATTGCTCGATGTCGAACGCGGGCCAGCCGCAGCGCATGGTGAACTCCAGCGGCCACGGATCGCCGTTCTCGTCGATGATGCAGTTGACATCGACATTCCCGATGTAGCCGAGGCGGTCAAGCTGATCTTCCAGCGGCTCCAGCACCTTCGCCGCCAGCTTGGATCGGCGGACATAGCGCATCACCGTGCCGGCCTCGCCGCAGTTGATTCCGATGTCGCCGGCGCCGACCTTCTTGAACTCGAAGTTCTCCTCGAACCCCTCGGCAAATCCGCCGGGGCCGAACCAGGCGCCGACCGCGAACTCGATGCCGCCGATCTTCTCCTGCAGGATGAACTCCAGCCCGGCGCGCTTCCCGGCCTTGCGCCACTTGTCGAGCTTCCAGCGCAGCCCCTCCGGGCTTTTCGGGACATACGAGAGGCCCTTGTCGTCGCATTTGCCGGACGGCTTGGACACAAACTCGCGGCCCTGGCGCGCGACGTATTCTGCCGCATCCTTGTAATCGGTGAAGCTGCGGAACGGCGGCGTCGGGATGCCGGCCTTCCTGAACACGGCCATGCCGAGCGCGCGGTCGCTCTCCCACGCCGCGCTCTCCGGGGTGCCGCCGATGATCGGGACACCGCGCGCCTTCCATGCGGCGAACTCGGGCATCGCGTAGTCGTGGGCGCCGAGCACCACGAGATCGGCCCACCTCGCGCACGACCGCCAGTCATTGGCGCGCTCGACGATGCCGCGACCAGTTGGGTTTTTCTGGGGGTGATAATCGGCGAGGTGGTACCTAACCTCATGCTGGTTGGCCTGCGCCCGCATCGCTACGTCGAGCAAACCGTCCGCGTGCGGCTCGATCAGCAGCACCCTCACCTGATCCACTCCGGCAGCGCCTGCTCGATGGGGTCTTTGCGCTCGCGCGCTCGCGCTCGACCGCGCAGCATCTTCTGCAATTTGCCGGATCGCGGGGCCGGCGGTTGGCGCAGCCCGAAGGCGGGGCCGAGGCCGGGCAGCAGCCCTTTGCGCATCACATCGAGGGCGAGCTCGGCCGGGTAGAACGGTTTGGCCGCCGTCTCGATGCCTTGCGTGACCGTGCCCCGGTTGGTTGCCTCGGGGTCGATAAGCGGCTGGCCGGTGAACGGGTCTTTGAGGCTCGGGGTCACCATATTCAGCATCGGCGAGGGTGAGATGAAGGACGCCAGCGCCTGTGCAAAATCTTTCTCGCCCGGTTCCATGCCGACGTATTTCGCGGCGTCGCGGGCCGCTTGCGGCATCATCTTGTAGTCGATGGCCGCCTGCTGCATTCCGAGAGGGCCGCCGCGAGCAAACTCCATCGGCCGCTGGCTCCAGCTTTCCGGCAGGATCGATTGCAGCGCGGCGTTGGCCATCTTGTAGCCAAAGCCGCCCAGCATCACCATGACGACGGCCTGGCCGAGCGCATCCATCTGCGGCTTCCCCACGCCGTTCCAGCCCGAGAGGTCTTTGACCATCTCACCTATCGCCCGATAGCGGCCATAGGTGTACCGGCCAAAGGCGAGCAAGATGTTCGACTTGAGCAGCGCCGCCATCGGCCGGTTTCTCAGCACCTGGTCGGGGATGCGATAATTCGGTATCTCGCGCTCAGCCTGAAAGATAGCCTTCTTCGTCGGCATCCCCTTGCCCTCAAGCTCCATGATGCGAGCGGTGAGGAACACGTCGTTGACCTTCCACAGCGCCTTGCGCGACCAGTGGTATTCCGCCTTCACCAGGTCTTCGAGCTTGAGGTATGCACCCTTCGGGTCGAGGTGCCGGATGACTTGGCCCCAACCCTCTTTGTCGGCAAGCTGGTCATGGAACAGCTTCTCCAGCATCGTCTTGTAGAAGTTCTGGTTCAGCGTGTTGGCGTATTGCAGCCCAGCACCCTCGCGCAGCAGGCGGATGTAGTCGGAGTTCTGTGTCCCCACCGCCTTGATCGCGCGCGGCAGCATCGGGTTCGAGCGGAACCAGTCCCAGCCGCGCCCAATGGCGTAGTGCGTGCCGACGTTGAGTTCATGCCGGATCGGCAGCGTGAACATCGTGCCGATCAGGAAGCGGTTGGACTTCTCCAGATAGTCGACCAGCGAGCCGGGAGGCGTGCGGTTGTAGAAATCGTTGAGCACCGCGGCGATGCGCGGCTGCGCGTGGCCCTGGAGCTGCGGCAGGTCTACCCGCACGAAATCGGGCGGGACCGATCCTTGGGACTGCGCCGGCAACCAGACACCGCGAGCGGTCAGCTCGGGTTTCCACTCGTCGAGCAGATCGATATTGCGCTCGATCCGGCGCAGGCGAAGCCAGTTGTCGATCGTGTTGGCAAGGTAGTTCTTCACGTAGCGGCGCTGGGTGTTGGCCTCGATCTCGGCGGTGGTCGGCGGCTTGGCGGTATAGGTCTTGTCGCCGACCGTGTAGGGCTCGCCGTACTTGGCCGGCGTCCCCGGCGAGCCGAGGAGCTTCTTCGACCAGATGCGGTTGCCCTGCTCGTCCTCGCCGACGAAGTTCTGCGTGCGGCGCTCCAGCGAGGCGGCGCGGCGCGACAGGCTCTTGCCGCCGCCGGTGATGACATCGCCCTGTACGCCGGGATCAAGGCGCTCGCCGGGGCCGGGCCGGCCGATGACCTTGCGGTGGACGTAGCCTTCCTCGGCGGTCGGCAAGTCCACGATCTCCGCCGCGTCGCCGCCGAGTTTGGCGCGCAGCTTGGTGGCGATGCGCGTCACGTCGTCGGTAAAGGGCTTCAGCGCCCGCTCCTGCGCCGCCACGTCGGGCGACAAGGTAACGGGTCGGCCCATCAGCCGCGCCTCGGTCTCCGTGTAGGCGCGCTCCTGGAACGCCGGATCAAGCCATTCCTGCGGGATTTGGCCCTTGGCTTCCTTGCCGAATGCTCGCTTGATCGGCCTCAGCGTCTGCTCGTGCCCGCCCATGAAATTGGAGACTTCGCGCATGTCGGCTTCGTTGTTCTTCCAAACCGTGTAGAGACTGTCGTCGAGCGATTTGGCCGTTTCGCCGATTCCGGGCGGCGGGGTGAGGTTCGGGCCAGGTGCGTTCGCGGGCGGCTCGCGCGGAGGCTGAGCGCCCCCGCCCTCTGCCTGCACCGGAGGAATTTCGCTTGCGCGCCCCTCCGCACCGGGAGTCACGGCTCCATCAAACGTCGGCTCGATGCGTTCGGCTGGCGGGCGGGCGCCGCGCCCCGGCAACCGCATTCCGGCGCTCATGCTGCCGCCCGGTGCCCCCCCGGCGATGAAGGGCGTGACGGCTTCCGCCATGTTGGCGATGCGGCCGGTCAGTGCGCCACCCCCGCCGACGCCGATCAGCGGTTCCCGCGGCTGCACAGCTTGCTGCTGCTGTTGCGCTGCCTGCGCGGTATCCGTCGTGCGCGGCGGAACCGTGCCGGCCATCGTCAGCAGCCTGTCGAGGACATCGTTAACCTCGGGCGGCGGCGGCCCCGGCAACGGGGTCAATGCCGGCCCATGTTCCGGTATGTGGCCATATTCGTCGTCGCGCGGGTAGTCGCGCTCACGCGGCGCCGGCGCGATGATATTCGGGTCTTCCATACCTTGCGGCAGGTGGGGCGGGGCGGCAAACGCCTGTTGTGCGGGCTGCGGCAAGTTTGGCGGCGCGGCGCTCACACGCTGACCGAGGCCCGACGAAATGCCGTTGATGAGGCCATCGAGGAAGTGGCTGACCGGGGGGGGCGGCTCGGCGGCGGGACGATAATATTCTCGCGCCTGCTGTTCATGGAGTTGCTGAGCGTAGGCGTTTGCCGAAGCCTCGTCGGAGAAAATGCCGAGGTGTTTTCCCGATTTTCTGAATTGGGCGACAGCCTCGGCGTCGGACATGATTCGGCCGTCATCGGAGACGGTCGGGATCAAGATGCCCTTGCCGTCCTGCTCTATTGAGATCGACCGAACTGTGCTGATCGATCCATCGGGATTGCGGACGGTCGGGCGCGTATGAAGATCGATGTTCCCTGGAGTGAGCAACCCCGATGGAGAAGCAGCGGTCGTCGGCACTGGCGCCGATTTCAGTTCCGGCCCGGTCAAGGGCTGGGCGCCCGCCAGGATGTCCTCGGCGGGCTGTGGGGGAAGGGGGGCGCCCCGCGGCTGTTGCGGCGGCTGCGCCGGCTTCTGTTCCTGTGGCGTCGGCGCAGCCACCTTAGCGATGGTCTGGTCAAGGAACCCCATCGGGTGATCCTCGCCGCTCGGCTTGTCGGGCGAGATGCGGGCGAGGATACCGTTGAGCAGCCCGGCGATCTCGGGCGGCGGGGCGCTCTCGTCGATCGGGCGGACGTTGAGCCGGGTGGCGCCCAGTTCGGGATCGTATCCCTCGGGTTTGAGCGAACTGCCCGAGTTCCCGGCACGCTCAAAATACTTGCTGAACGCGGAACGGGCGGCTTCGCGGGTTGGCGCGCCGGCAATGTCGTTGAAGTGCGCGGCGGCGATCGGGTCGCCACCCGTCAGCTCGCTCCAGGCGTTCTCGTGCTGGACCAGGGGGTTTTGCCAATCGGGGAGCGCGGTCAGCCGGGACTTGCGATTGCCGAGGTCTTGGTAAAGGCCGAGCGCGCCGCTGCCTTGCGGATTCAGAACGGTCGGATTGAAACCGCTCTCGCCGCCGACGGCATCCGCGATGCCCTGCGCTGCATGGATCGGGAGGCCCTTGTTGACATAAAAGTCAACCGCCTGCTGCCAGCCTTGGTCCGCCATGTCACTGTACCGGTGCGTCGCCGAGCAGCTTTTCGCCCATCTTTCTTTCGCGCTCGGCCAAGGCGTTCCGCTGGTCCACCAGCGGCTTCAGTTGGGGATCGGCGGTGTTGACGTTCATCACCTGGTTGATGCGCCGGTCGAGATCGCCGATCTGCCGGTGCATCTCCGATAATTGCGTCTTCTGCTGCCCGTCAGCCCGCCTCAGCGCGCTCTGGTACTGCTGAGCGGTCAAACGGCGCGCGGCGCGGGCATCGGCGGCGGTGATGGATTTGTCCTGCCGCGTCCCGGCAGCCTCGATGCTCTTGTCCTGCCGCGTATTGCGGCCAGCCTCGCCCATCGAAAAGTTGGCGGTCGGGAAGACATATTTCAGCAATGATGCGGTCTCGGCGCGCTCAAGCTGGGTGCCCGTCGTCGCCATCTTGTAAAGCTCCTCAGTCGCCACCATCGCCGTCGCGGGATCGACGCCGGGCCTCAGCGCCATGATCGTGCGCATGATGTGCCCCGCCTCGGGGGGATGGAAAAACCGCGAGAGGTCTATCGTTGGCGGTGATCCGGCCGTCGCTGATGTTGACCCGGCGCTGGATGAGGGGTCCGGCGACGATGGCGCGGCGGGAGATGCGGAACTCGCCGGCGGCAGGACTTCCTGCGTGATGGGATCGCCCGGCGCTATGGTCGCGCCGGTGGCGGGGAGGAGCGGCACGGGAGCCTGGTTGCCGCTTCCCGTGGCGGTCGCCGAAGGGACGGCGCTGATCGGAGCCCCCGGAATGAGGCTGACGCCGCTGTCATCCGCAACCTGCGCGGGCGGCGGCGCCGCCGCGGCGTGGGCGGGCGTCGGAGGCGGCTGCGGCAGGCCCTGCCCCGGATTGAAGTTCGTCAGCGGTTTCTGGTTGTCGAGAGCGCCCGCAAGCAGGCCCTCGCCCGCAAGTCCCTTCTCGTCCCGCTGCTGCTGCGCCTGCTGCAAGGCGAGGCGCTGGATTGCCTGCTGCAACCCTTGCTGCTGCGACTGCTGGTAGCCCTGGGTGAGGCCCTGGAGGGCGGTGCCGATGTCGAGGAACCGCATGGCTTATGCCCCGCTCGCCGCGAGCGAGGCCGCCCTCAACGACAGTCGCCGCAGGATCGAATCGCCGAGAGACACGACGCAAATATCGCCATGCGCCGCAAAGACCTTGCGGGTGCTGGCTATCTTGTTCGGCGACACAAGCGCCTCGGTGATGACTGCGCCGCTGGGGGAGCGCGCCTGCACGACCACGGGAACCCCGTTGCGCGTGCGCATTGCCGTCCACTTGTCCTGCGGGTACCCCAATATCCAGGCCATCGTCTGATCGTCAGCGACGCGGCTGAATATCTCCAGCCGCGTCTTATCTGTCGTCAGAAGCGTGCCTTCCGTGCGGTCGCACCGCATGATCGACGCCGGCAATTCGGGAATGTCCTCACGGTTTTCCGGCACGAGGAAGACGGCAATCTTTGGGTGCCGCTGATCGACCAGCGCCGCGATCTGTGCCCGCACATCGCAATGCGGCTCGGGAACAGGCGCCCAGCGACGCGGTTTCATATGGAACTCGCAGCAGCCGGCGCCGCGAACGCGGCATCGGTAGCGGCGATATCTCCCAGCGGGACGGCCGCGCCCAAAGCATCGGTAGCGAAATTCGCGCCGATCGCGCTCCCGCCGCCGAACAAGCCGGAAAGCCCTCCGCCGGAGCCGAGCACTCCGTTCGCGCCGCCGATGCCGTTGCTGCCGAACAGCAGGTTGTTGCCCGCGCCGAGCGCTGAACCGAGGCCCGAGAAGGCGTTCTGCTGCTGGTTGAGGCCCATCTGGCCGAGGTTGCCGCTGATGTTCGAGGCTGCTTGGCCGAGGCCGAGATAGCTCTGGATGTCGTTCAGCACCTGCTGCGGCAACTGGTATTGGTTGTTACCGAGTTGGGTCAGGTTGCTGAGGCCGGACAGCGTGTTGCCGCCGACCGTGTTGAAGGCGTTGTAGCTCGCTCCGCCGCCGCCCAGAAGGTTCTGCAAGGCCGAGCTGTAGATGCTCTGCCCCATGCCGCCCGCGCTGCCGGCGGCCCCAAGCGCCTGCGCGATGCTGTTTTGGTTGCCGGTATAGATGTCGCTCGACATCCGCCCGGTCGTGTCGGCGAGGTTCGCCGCCCCTTACCCGCGGCCGACCGCTCCCATCCCCCGGCCCAGGGCGGGGGTAGTCAAACCGCTGGCGGCCCCCCCCC
>VFSW01006197.1_pt1 | contig 17626 bp, 17 predicted proteins | sample 5358111 | NCBI WGS metagenome assembly VFSW01 (sample SAMN11554181, study PRJNA540505) | mine drainage metagenome | isolation source: sediment from site ElyBrook_90M | place: USA: Ely Copper Mine, Vershire, VT | collected 2017
ACCGAACGCGACGCCGTGGTCGGCTACATCCGCGGAGAAAGCGACTACAACAAGGACAACTGGAAGCTGGGCGATGTCTTCCGGGCGACGCCGATCACCGTGGGGACTCCCTCGGCCTATTTTGACGATTTCCGGGATGCGAACAACGCCTTTGCCCAGCATCGCACCAATCATGTCCGTTTATCCACCGGCGCCGATCCGCAAAGGATCGTCCTGGCGGGCGCGAACGATGGCCAGCTCCATGCCTTCAGGGCGAGCGACGGCTCCGAGGCCTGGAGTTTCATTCCGCCGAACCAGTTGCCCCGCCTGAAACTGATTGCGCATGCTACGGAACCGACGTCCTTGACCCACCAGTATTTCGTTGACGGTCCCGTCACCGTAGCAGACGCCTGGATCCCCGCAGGGGCCGCTTCCGGTACGGCGAAGTCGGCCGCTGACTGGCATACCCTCCTGATCTTTGCCGAAGGGAGGGGGGGAAGCACGACGCTGTGGAGCTCCTCTTCTTCATGCGACTCCGGGTTCAGCCCGACCTCCAGCGCTACCTATCAGTATTACTGCGGGTATTACTGCCTCGATCTCAACAGCAGCCTGAACCCCGTTTATCAATGGCGGTTGAGTGTCTCCTCGGCCCAGGCGCCTTACCTGGGCGCGCCCTGGAGCAAGATGATGGTGGGGCGAGTCATGATCGGCGGCAATGAAAGATGGGTCGGCTTCATCGGGGGCGGCGTCTACGCGGCCGGCTCTGCCCAGAGCGGCAAGGGATTTTTCATCGTCGATCTCTACGACGGAAACGTCCTGTGGAGCTACACCCGGGCGGACAATGCCGCCCTGGATAACCCGATGCCGGCGCCACCGGCGATCGTTGATACCGATAATGACGGTTTTATCGACACGGCGTACATCGGCGACCTCGGGAGCAACATGTGGCGCCTCAAATTCTGCCTGTATGCCGACGGCGCTTCCTGCGGAACGGGGAATTGGACGGGGGGACGACTCTTCGAGGCCACCAGTGCTTCCGGCAACCGGCCGATCTACACGAGTGCAGCCGTTTCGAAGGACCACTCGGGTAATCTCTGGGTGTACTGGGGGACGGGCGACAAGACCGATCCCACGAACCCCAGCGCCCAGGAAAAGTTCATTGCCCTGAAGGACAACGACCGCACCACCACCCGTACGATCAGCGATATCCAGAATATTACGAGTGACGGTAGTTCCTACGATGTCAGCAGCGGGCAGCAGGGTTACTACCTGAACCTCGCCGGTCAGGGAGAGAAAATGCTCGCCGAACCGGCGGTGTTTGGCGGCGTGGTCTATTTCACCTCTTTCACCCCCCCCGTGGGGAACAACCCCTGCGAACAGGGCGGGACGGCGAAGCTCTACGGGATCAATTATCAGACAGGTGCCGGTGCGTTGCCCACTGAAGGTAGCCCGCGCAGCATGGATGTCGGCTCCGGCATCGCCTCGTCACCGATCATCTCGTTGAAACCCTCGGGAGGACCGATCCCCGATCTCTACGTTACGACGAGCGGCGGCGGCGGCATCGGTTCACAAACGCAGCGGGTGAACATCAATCCGCCCGGCGCGGCGAACAGGACCAACATGCTCTACTGGAAAGACAGAAGGGTGGAACCATAGTAGTCTCCTGCCTGGGATGTCCCTCCGTTTCTGAAGTGAGGGACATCCGCGTCGAAGCGACGCGCCTCTGTTCTGTTGTCAATTTTCTTGACTTCAAATCTGCACCACGGTAGGGTAGGCGACAAGAAGTAGCGGAGAGGCCTGTTGAAGGAGGCTGCGCCCATGGGGACGGAAAAGCAGTACTGTTCGATCTGCGCCTGGCGTCAGAACTGCCAGAAGAGATTCAGCATCCTCACCGACGCGTCGGGCTGTGTCCGCTGTCCGGAGTATTCACGCGATCTTTCCATCAAGGACAGGGATATCGAGGCGGCGGAGAAGGCATGCAGGGGAACATAGGATTGGCTGCTTACTTTCCGTACAAGCGATCTCATCACAATCGGGATATTTGAGCTGTTGCCGGCCCTGCTGAGACCGACAGGAGGGCACTTCGGGCTGGACGGCAAATGACACGGTTCAGGCATCCGGGTGATCAGCTTTTGATGCAAGGAATGGGGAAACTGGGTTGGCTTAAGGGCCAACTTTTTTCGTATTGAGGAACGGTCATTCATGAAAAAACTGCTGGTTGCACTTCTGGAGAAATCGATTCAGGCGAGTATCGACGGGGGGATTCTTTCCGTGGCGGCGCTTCCCCCTATCGAAATGGAGTTGACAAAGGATCCCATGCACGGGGATTACGCCTCCAACGCAGCCATGATTCTTGCCGCGCAGGCAAAAAAGAATCCTCGTGAAATCGCAAAGATCCTTTCAGAGAGGATTGATGATTCCGGACAGATCCTGGAGAAGGTGGAGATCGCCGGTCCGGGATTCATGAATTTTTTTATCCGCGAAGGGTGTTGGGCTTCCCTCCTCGAACATGTCGACCGCGAGGGCAACCGGTACGGATCGTCGGAACAGGGAAAGGGCCGGCGCATCCAGGTGGAGTTCGTCAGCGCCAACCCCACGGGACCACTCCATATCGGCCATGCGCGGGGCGCCGTTGTAGGCGATGTCATGGCCAATATTCTTGCGGCTGTCGGTTATCAGGTCTTCCGGGAATACTACATCAATGATGCGGGGAACCAGATGAATAATCTGGGGAAATCCGTTTTTCTGCGCTACCGGGAGCTCCTGGGCGAGGCGGTGGAATTTCCCGAGGGCTGCTACCGCGGTGGGTATATCAAAGACCTGGCCGCAGAGTTGGTGAAAAGGGAAGGGAATCGACAGCTCAGCCGGGACCCGGAGGAGGTCTACCCGCTTTTTACCGATTACGCCGGGAGCGCCATCCTCGAAGGGATCAAGGAGGACCTCCGGCAATTTGGCGTCGTTTTCGACCTGTATTTCAGCGAGCGCGAGCTTTACCGGGAGGATGGCGTAGGGAAGCTCCTCCGGGAACTTCAGGAGAAGGGATTTATCTACAGCGAGGGGGATGCCCTCTGGTTCAGGACCACTGCGTTCGGCGACGACAAGGATCGGGTGGTCGTCCGGCAGAACGGCGCCCCAACCTACTTCGCCGCCGATATCGCCTATCATTTGAACAAGTTTCGGCGGGGATTCGAGACGGTCATCGACATCTGGGGCGCCGATCATCATGGGTACATACCCCGGATGTCCGCTGCCGTACAGGCTCTTGGATACGGGAAGGATGCCCTGAAAGTTATCCTGGTCCAGCTCGTCAACCTGCAGCGGGGGGGAAAGCCCGTGGCGATGTCTACGCGGTCGGGCGAGTTTGTCACCCTCCGCGAGGTTGTCGATGAGGTAGGAAAGGATGCTGCCCGCTATAATTTCCTCATGCGGCGCTCCGACAGCCATCTCGACTTCGATCTGGAGGTTGCCAAGCGGCAATCCAATGAAAATCCTGTCTACTATGTACAGTACGCCCATGCCCGGATCTGCAGCATCATCCGGATGGCGGTCGAACGGGGGTATCAGGCGCCGTCTTACGATCAGGTGGAGCTCAGCCTTCTGAAACTTTCCGAAGAGACTGACCTTATCAAGGCAATTACCCGTTTCCCCGAGGTCGTTGAAGGAGCGGCCTCTACGCTGGAACCCCACCGCCTGACCTTTTACCTGAACGATCTGGCAGGGCTCTTCCACAGTTATTACAATAGAAACAAGGTGATTTCCGATGATGGTGCTCTCACTCGGGCGCGGTTGTTTCTGGTCACATCTGTGCAGACCGTCTTGAAAAATACCCTGATGATGCTTGGGGTTAGCGCCCCGGAAAAGATGGAGCAACGGCGTTTGCAGCCATGACAGTGAAAAACAGGCGTGTGTTTGAACTCAGGCTCGGCAAGGTGGGGCTGATCGTGTTTATCAGCGGAATGTCTGTTATGCTCTTTTCCATGTTTTTGCTCGGTATCATCGTCGGCAAACATATGGAGGCCTATCCGGAGCGATATTCTTCAGGTATCACGGAGCTGATTCGTGACAGACTCCTCGCCGTCGTGTCGAAACAGGAAGATGTGGCCTCGCCGACGGATGACGAGGAGAAAAATGGACCGGCGGGGGGCGGAGCCGACTTCGGCTTGACCTTTTATGATACCCTGGGAGGGAAAAAGGGGGGAACGCATACCCCCGTCAAGCAAACCTCGCCGTCGGGAGGTGCTGCGGAAACAGGATCTCCGGTGGCGATGCGCGGGGCGACGATGGGCGAAACAGCCCCTCCGATCCCCGCTGGCGAAGGGGAGGGAACGAAGCCGAATCCCCTACCCGGGGGAACAACGGCCAGGGAGAACGGGATGCGGAATCCGCAGGCCGGGGAGACGAAGCTTAAGGGCAGGGGACGTTTTGAGGTCCAGGTGGGTGCCTACCGGGAGAGGTCGCAGGCCGAACAACTGGTGAAGAAAATAGCGGCAATGGGATTTTCGCCCCGGGTAGTGATGAAGGAACTTGCCGAGAAGGGGCGGTGGTTTCGCGTGATCGTGGGCGGTTTCGAGAGCCGGGGAGCGGCGCAAGAGGCGGCCGGGAAGATGACCGGGAAGATTCGCGGATTGAAATTCGTAATCCGTTCTTCCGACGGAGACGGTAACGGTGGCGGGGGCCGGCAGTGACCGCCTGAAGCGCAGATTCGCGGCAGCTCATTGTGGACGGCTTTAAAAAGGGAACAGTGTAACGTCTTATGAAGAGAGTACCGAATGTTTGAAACGCTGAGCGAAAAACTCGACGGCGTCTTCCGGAAGCTGAAAGGGCGGGGACGGCTGGACGAGGAAAATATCCAGTCGGCCCTCAAAGAGATCCGCATGGCCCTTCTTGAAGCCGATGTAAATTTCCGTGTTGTCCGGGATTTCACAGAAGACATCCGGAAGCGGGCCGTGGGGCAGGAAGTCCTGGACAGCATCAGTCCCGGACAGCAGGTGGTGAAGATCGTCCATGACCGACTGATCGAGCTTATGGGCGGCGTGAGCAGCCAGTTGAAATTCGGCAGCCGGATCCCTGCGCCGATCATGCTCGTCGGCCTCCAGGGATGCGGAAAAACGACAACCGCGGTCAAACTTGCGCGCCTCGTGACTGCCCAGGGCAAACGGGTCTATCTTGTCTCCGCCGACGTTTACCGGCCCGCTGCCGGGGAGCAGTTGAAGGTTCTGGGCGAACGGATCGGCGCCGGGATTTTCGACGCCGCCGGTTCGCCCGATGCGGTCGGGATTTGCGTACGGGCAGTGGAGGAGGCAAGGCGCGGCGGTTACGAGGTCATCATCGTTGACACGGCGGGAAGGCTGGCCGTCGATGCCGAGATGATGGATGAGCTCAAACGGATCAAGGCGCAGATCAACCCCTCCGAGATCCTCTTCGTGGCGGACGCCATGACCGGACAGGATGCCGTCAATGTGGCGGGTCGCTTTGACGAGGTCCTGGGGATCGACGGGGTAATCATGACCAAGATGGACGGGGACGCCCGCGGCGGTGCGGCTCTGTCGCTGAAGGCGGTCATCGGCAAACCGATCAAGTTCGTCGGCGTCGGCGAAAAGATCGATGCCCTGGAGGTATTCCATCCCGAGCGCATGGCTTCACGGATCCTCGGCATGGGCGATGTGCTGACCCTCGTTGAGAAGGCGCAGGCGACGATGGATCTTCGGGAGGCGAAGGTTCTGGAACAGAAATTCCGGAAGAATGAATTTACCCTCGACGATTTCCGGAACCAGCTGACCCAGATCAGGAAGATGGGGTCACTCCAGGATCTCCTCGGCATGATTCCGGGGATGAAAAAAATCAAGGCCTTCAAAGACATGACGCCGGATGAGGACGAACTTGTCCGTGTTGCGGCGATCATCGATTCCATGACCGGAAAGGAGCGCCGGAACCATCTGATCATCGACGGGAGCAGGCGCAAGCGAATCGCTCGGGGAAGCGGAACAACGGTTCAGGATGTCAACCGCCTGTTGAAAAATTACGCCGAAATGCGAAAAATGATGAAGCGGATGACCGCAGGGGGAATAAAATCGATCAGGAGGAGTAATTTCCCCTTTTCATGAAGAAAAAGATGTGATATTTAGTTCGGTCTGTGAAAATCTATGAATTCAGGAGGTGATCAATACAGAGGATGGCGGTAAAAATACGATTGACACGAATAGGGGCAAAAGGGAAGCCGAGCTATCGGGTGGTGGTGGCCAATTCCGATAGTCCAAGAGACGGAAAATTTTTGGAAATCCTGGGGAATTACAATCCAGGTAAGAATCCCCCGGAAGCTGTCCTGAAAGAGGATCGCGTTCGTGAGTGGCTCGCAAAGGGCGCCAAGCCGACGTTAACAGTGTCTCAGATGCTTGAAAAGAAGGGAATCAGGGTTTGACTTCTGTGGAACTCGGGAGGTTGTGGCGATGAAAGAGTTGATCAAGTACATGGCTCAAGCTTTAGTGGATAACCCCGATATGGTCACAGTCTCCGAAATCGTGGGAGAACAGACTACCGTCATAGAACTGAGGGTTGCTAAGGAAGACCTGGGTAAGGTCATTGGCAAACAAGGCAGAACGGCCAAAGCGATGAGAACCATCCTGAGTGCAGCGTCGACAAAGATTCGCAAGCGGACCGTTCTTGAGATCATCGAATGATGTCCCCATGGAGCTCCTTGAAATAGGCAGGATCGTCCGCTGTCACGGCCTTGCGGGCCGTGTGAAGGTCCTGTCGTATCTGGAATCGCAGGATATGCCGGACAATCTCCCGGAGGTGTTTGTCGGCAGAAGATCTCAGGAAACCGTTCCATTTTCCGTGGATGCGGTGCAGACCGGGAGAGAGTTTTTCATTCTGAAACTCGCCGGAATCGAGGATAGGGATGCGGCGGCCAAGCTTGTGCGATCGTCTGTCTGGATTCCTTCCGAAAAAATGACGAAGCTTCCGGAAGGGGAGTACTACTGGCGTGAACTCATCGGGCTTCGGGTCGTCACGGAAGAGGGGCAATCCCTCGGCAGGATTGAATCCATATTTCCGACCGGGAGCAACGATGTCTATGTCTGCCGGGCAGCGGAGAAGGAAATACTGCTTCCCGCTATCGGCGAAGTGGTCCGGAAGATCGATACCGATCACGGAATCATGGTGGTCCGGTTGCTGAAAGGGCTTACGGAATCATGATCCGATTTGATATCCTGACCATCTTCCCGGAGATGTTCGCTTCCCCCTGCGGTTGCAGCCTCCTGAGAAAGGCCCTTGACAAGGGGCTGATCGCCATTCAACTGCACGACATCCGCAACTACGCCGAGGACAAGCATCGCATGACCGACGATGCTCCCTATGGTGGGGGGGGAGGCATGATCATGAAGGTAGAGCCCATCGATCGGGCTCTGTGCTCCATTCCGCTGCTCGATAAGGAAGTCCCGGTCATCCTGCTGACACCACAGGGCGAACGTTTCTCCCAGAAAATGGCGGAAGAGCTGGCCGCGTATCGGCAGCTCATCCTTGTCTGTGGACACTATGAAGGGGTGGATGAGCGGGTGAGGACGCAGCTCGTAAGTCGTGAGATCTCCATCGGCGATTATGTCCTGACGGGCGGCGAACTGTCGGCGATGGTTGTGGTGGATGCCGTTTCCCGGCTCATTCCGGGCGTACTTGGCAATTGTGAGTCCGCCCGGGCGGACTCATTTTCCACGGGGTTTCTGGAGTATCCCCACTATACCCGGCCCGCGGAATATCGGGGATGGAAGGTCCCCGAGGTGCTCCTTATGGGGAATCACCGCGAGATAGAGATGTGGCGCCGGCGGGAATCTCTGCGGCGAACCCGGAGGAGGAGGCCCGATCTCCTGACGGACAAGGTTCTCACGGAGCAGGAGAAAGGGTGGTTGGCCGAAGAGAACGATGAGCAACGATAAAGAGTGATTGAATACATACCCGGTACGGGGTTACAAAGGAGTTCAGATTTATGAATGCCATGGAAATGCTGGAAAAAGAACAGATGCGGGGGGATATCCCCGATTTCAGAACGGGCGATACCGTCAAGGTTTTTGTCCGGATCGTGGAAGGGCAGAAGCAGCGGATTCAGGCCTTTGAAGGGGTCGTCATCCGCCGGAGAAGGGGTGATGTGCGGTCCAATTTCACCGTGCGAAAGATCTCCTACGGGGTCGGTGTCGAACGAACCTTTCCGCTCCATTCCCCTTCCATCGACAGGATCGAGCTGGTTACCCATGGAAAGGTGAGACGCTCGCGTCTGTATTATCTGCGCAGCCTGAGGGGTAAACAGGCCAGGATCAAAGAGGCGGGAAGGTAGGGTATTCCCCGAGAGGAATAGCCATAGCAACTGGCAGCAAGGAGAGGCGGCGTGAGGGCGGCCCGAAGTATGAGCAGTTTCGAACGCGAGGCCCGCGGACGAGGCTATCAGCGTGTTGCCGGGATAGACGAAGCGGGCCGCGGACCGTTGGCGGGTCCGGTAATTGCCGCTGCCGTAATCCTGCCGGTGGACTATGAAGATCCGGAGATTAACGATTCAAAAAAACTTACGCCCCGGCAGAGAGAGCGACTCCACGACGTCATTCAGCGGGACGCGGTGGCGGTCGGCATCGGCGTCGTAGAGGCGCCGGTGATCGATGCCATCAACATCCTCCGGGCAACGCTTGCTGCCATGAAGGAGGCCGTCCTCGGTCTCGCCCCCCATCCTGATTATCTGCTCATCGACGGTCTTCACCGGATATCGCTTGCCATTCCCCAGAAAACTATCGTCCGCGGCGACGGACAGAGCATCTCCGTGGCGTCGGCGTCCATCGTGGCGAAGGTCTCGCGCGATCGGATCATGGAGATGTATCACCGCCAGTTTCCGCAGTATAATTTTCTCAAGAACAAGGGATACGGTACGCGGGAGCACCGGGAGGCGATCGCAAAATACGGCCGGTGCAAGATTCACCGCAGCTCGTTCCGGATTGCCGCGATAGATGACGTGTTCGTCAATACCACACTGGGGATCTAAAAAACCCTGACCGGGAGCGCAACCCGCAAGCCCCACCTGGGCGGGGATAAGGGGCGCAATAAAGAAAGGGAACAATTCCTTACCGGGAAGCTCCGGCCTGTAGGCGGGGAGCATCAATCCGCTGGTAAACCGTCGATGTCGCTGACAGGAAAGAGCCCGGGGGAAAAGGGGGAGGATCTGGCTGCGGCGTATCTCGTGGATGCCGGTTTCCGGATCATCGAACGCAACTACCGGTGTTTATTCGGCGAGATCGATATCGTGGCAGAAGAGGGCGAGACCCTGGTCTTTGTCGAGGTCAAGAGCCGACGTTCCGAAGCGTACGGAGGTCCTCTGCTCGCCGTTGGTTACCGGAAACAAAAGAAGATTTCCCGCATAGCCCTCCACTATCTGTCGGAGAAGTATCTACGCCACCGCGCGGCAAGGTTTGATGTTGTAGCGGTTATGCTGCTGCCGGCGGGATACAGAATCGAGCTAATCCGGAACGCCTTCGAACTCGATTGCGGCTGAGCCTTCCCGATGATCCGGCGCCGATGATGGTGATGTTAAAGGGTTCCATCAGAAGTGGACCAGGGGCGGTTTGCCGACCGGATACACGTTGAACCCGATATCGAAGCAGCGGCGATGGTCAAGGACGTTTCGTCCGTCAAAGATAGAGGCGGGCTGAACCATGGAATCGAAAATCCTCCGGAAGTCGAGATGCCGGTAGATATCCCACTCGGTGAGAAGGGCGATGGCATGGCACCCCTCTGCGGCGACCAGGGGATCTTCGATGTAGCTGATCTTCCCCTCGACGCCGGCAAGATCGGTGCGGGCATTCTTCAGTGCTTTCGGATCGGAGACGATGAGTTCGGCCCGTTCCTCGAGCAGCCGCCGGGCAATGAAGATGGCCGGGCTCTCACGGGTGTCTCCCGTGTTCGCCTTGAAGGCGAAGCCCCATAGGCAGATCCTTTTGCCCGCCAGCGTGTTGAACATCGCCCCCAACATGTTTTCGATGAAGCGCTCCTGCTGGTGGCAGTTGATGGTGACGACGCTCTCCCAGTAATCGGCGACCTCCTCGAGACCGTAATGCCGGCAGAGGTATACAAGGTTCAGGATATCCTTCTTGAAACAGGAGCCGCCGAACCCCACGCTGGCGTTGAGGAATTTCGGGCCGATCCGACTGTCCATGCCCACCGCGCGCGTGACCTCGGTGACGTCCGCCTCCGCCTTTTCACAGAGGGCGGAGATGGCATTAATCGAGGAGATCCGTTGGGCGAGGAAGGCATTGGCGACGAGCTTGGAGAGTTCGCTGCTCCAGATGTTTGAGGTGACTATCTTCTCCCGGGGAACCCAGTTTGCGTAGATGTCGACCAGCGTCGCCCGCGCCTGTAACCCACGATCCGTTTCCCGCGAACCGATGAGGATGCGATCCGGTTCTTCCAGGTCGCGCAGCGCTGTTCCCTCCGCCAGGAATTCGGGGTTGGAGAGGACGTCGAAGCAGATGCCGTCCTCCCGGCAGTTCAGGATTCGTTCCATGGCGAGCGCGGTCTTCACCGGAAGGGTACATTTCTCGATGACGATTTTGGACGATTTGGAGAACGTGAGAATCTGCCGGGCGGTCTTTTCCCAGTATTGGAGATCGGCGGCCATTCCGGCCCCCAGGCCGAAAGACTTGGTCGGCGTGTTCACCCCGACGAAGATGATGTCGTTGTCGCGGATACCCGCCTCGATATCCGTACTAAAGAAGAGATTCCTCCCGCGTGTCGCGCCAACGATGGCGTCCAGACCCGGTTCGAAGATGGGGAGTTCATCGGAATTCCATGCCGCAATCCGCTGGGGGTTGATGTCCACAACCGTTACCCGGTAGCGGGGGCACTTGTAGGCGATCATGGCCATCGTCGGGCCGCCGACGTAACCGGCCCCGATACACAGGATGTTCTTTTCGAAGGTCATAGGATCCTCATGAATGAAGTTATCAGATCATCGTTCGGAAATAGGCGATCGTCCTCTCCAAGCCGTCAGTAAGCGGGACCAGCGGCTCCCAGCCGAGTTTTTCCCGTGCCAGGGTGATGTCCGGCCTTCGTTGGGTCGGGTCGTCCTGGGGAAGCTCTCGGAAAACGACCCGGGAGGCGGAGCCGGTCATGCCGATCAGCGTCCTCGCCAGCTCCATGATCGTGAATTCCACCGGCGTTCCGATGTTCACGGGTCCCGTAAAACCCTCGGCGGAGTTCATCATCCGGATCAGCCCTTCGACTAAGTCATCCACATAACAGAAGGAACGGGTCTGCGAGCCGTCGCCGTAGACGGTGATATCTTCCCCCCTGAGGGCTTGAACGATGAAGTTGCTGACAACCCGTCCGTCGCTAACGGCCATCCGTGGACCGTATGTATTGAAAATACGCACTATTTTTACATCCACCTTGTTCTGGCGGTGATAGTCCATCATCAGGCATTCGGCGGCCCGCTTCCCCTCGTCGTAACAACTCCTGATCCCGATCGGGTTTACGCGCCCCCAGTAACTCTCCAACTGGGGATCGACCTCCGGATCACCATATACCTCGGAGGTGGACGCCTGGAGAATCCGCGCCTTCACTCGTTTGGCAAGTCCCAGAGTGTTGATCGCGCCCATGACGCTGGTCTTGATCGTCTTGATCGGATTGACCTGGTAATGAACCGGGGATGCGGGACAGGCAAGGTTATAGATCTGATCCACCTCCATGTATATGGGGTTGATGATATCGTGGCGGATGCACTCGAAGTGCGGATTTCCCAGGAGATGGCGGATGTTGTTTTTGCTCCCGGTGAAGAAGTTGTCGAGGCACAGAATCTCATCCCCCGCGGCAAGGAGCCTCTCGCAAAGATGCGAACCGAGAAAGCCGGCACCGCCGGTGACGAGAATCCGTTTCATTCTGCCAATCCCTCATAATCCATCGTAAATACCCGATGGTGCTGTTCCCGTGATGGGTTTGTCCCGAGAAGCATGCTGTTTTTCTGGTAATTGTTACGCATCGCTGCTATAAAACACAGAACAATTTTATCTGTCAATCAATTTGTCGAGACGGCGCATTTTTGCGGGGAGATCGCCTCATTTCGATGATGCAAAGAAATCTTCATCACTGCCGGATAAGAAGCCGCACAAATTCGATCGCTGAACAGCGATCTTGCGCGACCGGGAGCGCAACCCGCAAGCCCCACCTTGCAGGCTGGGATAGCGGGTGCAGCCCCGCCCTGTTGGCGGGGAGCTTCAAAGCGACGCCGGAGTGTATCGAAGGAGACGGACGCGGGTCGGTGGGGACCCTTTTTATTGTTGCGACCCCGATCGGGAACATGGAGGATATGACAATCCGGGCGATACGGGTGTTGAAAGAGGTGCATCTGATCGCAGCCGAGGATACCCGGCGTACCCGGGTCCTTCTCGACAACTATCAAATCTCTACGCCGATGACCAGTCTCCATGACTGGAATGAGTCGCAAAAAAGCGCCCTGCTCCTTGCTAAACTCCATGCGGGCGAGGATGTGGCCTATGTATCGGATGCGGGGACACCGGGGATCTGCGATCCCGGATATATTCTTGTCAGGGAAGCGATTTCTCAGGGTATCCGGGTAACGCCGGTCCCCGGCGCGTCGGCGCTGATCGCCGCCTTGAGCGTTTCTGGTCTGCCGATGGACAGTTTTGCTTTTTTCGGATTCCTTCCGTCGAAAGCGGGAAAGCGCCGACAGTTTCTGGTCTCTCTCCGTGATGAGGGAAAGACCCTCGTCTTTTATGAATCACCCCACAGACTGTTGCCTTCCCTGCGCGATATCGAGGAACTCCTGGGAGAAAGGGAAGTGGTGGTATCAAGGGAAATCACCAAGATGTATGAAGAATTCCTCAGAGGACCGGTTGGAACGGTAATTACCAACCTGGGGGATAGAGTCGTCAAGGGGGAGGTGACCCTGATCGTTGCAGGCCGCTCGGGGGAGGCGATGGAGTTTTACGATTCGGAGCTTCTCCATCGCTGCGAAAAGCTGCGACAGGAAAGGGGAGAAGGCCTGTCCCTCCGGGATACCGCGGACCGGATTGCACGGGAAACAGGAATCTCCCGGAAGCGGATTTACCGCCTCCTACTATTCCCTTGACGGTTTCGCGAAAAGTCCATAAGCTTTATAACGATTTATCCGTCCCCCGCCGACCTGGAGGCAGACGGGCATCATTTCCTTGAACTGTCGGCAGAGGTGTGATAACTGACGACGGTAAAAAAAGAGAAACCGGTGAATGCCGGATAATTGGGTGGAATACCCCCCGTTTTAGCGGGATGGTACCTGGAGGAGATCATGACCGTGAAAGAGGGTTTGCCCGAAGGAGACAGAAACGGAGTCATGATGATCGAAGGGCGTATGCTGAAACCGGAAGACAGGGTTCATGATTTGTTGGACGTAATGGAGGATTCGCCCCGTTTCCCGGCGGAAGGCCAACCGGTGGGGAGATCAGGTACCGAAAAAATCTACGATCTTCTCGATGTCGTCGAAAGAAAACCCAAGATGGCATTCGTCGATGCGGGGCTGCGAGATGAGATCATGAAGCGGGCTGCGGAGATCGCGGAACGGGTAGCCCGCGAGATCGTCCCTGATATAGCCGAGCGCGTCATCCGCGAGGAGATCGAAAAACTGAAAAAGGATGTATGAAGGGACTTACGCTGCCGTCAGCCATTTCTTGCCTTTTCGCGTTCATGATCTGCTTTCCCGCCTTTTCGCGCAGCGAGGGGGTGGCCTTAACTCAGGTTGTCGAAGCGGAAGGAAGCGCTTCGGTGACCGATGGCGATCTCGCCCGGGCAAGAAGTGAGGCCGTTCGGGAGGCACTGCAGAAGGCGGTTGAGCAGGTAGTCGGTCACTGGTTGATCCCGCAGGATGCGGCAGAAAATTCCCAGGTGCTCAGGGAGCGGGTCACCGATCAAGCCGAGAGATTCATCCAGGAATACCGGATTGTTTCCGAGACAACCGTGTTGGACGTCCATACCGTTGCCGTTCGAGCGTCTGTTCTGGCGGGCAGTCTCCGGAAAGATCTGCTTGAACTTGGGCTTATCAGGCCCGCACGGCTTAACCTTCCCATGACTCGGATTTCCCTGACGATACGAGGGATTCGTACCTATGGCGATTATGTCAAATGCCGGTCAATGCTGCAGGATCGAATTCCGGGGATCCGGGAGATCAGCCTTCGCGAGGCATCGTGGAGCCTTGCCCGGTTTGACATTGCGGCAGAAGGAACCGTTCCTGTCTTGGCCGAGCGGCTTCGGGAGAAGCTGGGGGTGGACGTTCAGTACCAGGATGACCGGGTTTTGGAAGTCAATCTGAGGTAAGAGGTGAGGAGATAATGGTAAGAACGGTCCGTCTGTTATTGCTTTTTCTGGTAGTGCTTTTCCTCGCCGGATGTGCCTCAAAAATACCGCATGTCATTGTATCCGATTACGATAAACGGGAAACACGACTCATTGCCGTGATGCCTGTCAGCGGCAGTTTGCCGGATCAAAAATCCGGGGAGCTACTGCGGACCAAACTGGTCGAAGAACTCTATTTTAAGGGGTACCCCAAGATTCCGTTGAACCTCATCGATGAGAAACTGGCGACTACGTCCCCGGGCAGAGGGGAGAAGCGTGATCCGAAAGCGATCGGAGAAATGCTCAAAGTGGACGCGGTATTGTATCCCACGCTGAAAGAAGGCGGGATGGGCCGCGGGATTGTCTACGCCACCACAACGGTAGGGGCTGAATTCGAACTGCTCAGTGCGAAAACAGGGGAGAGCCTTTGGGGTGTTCAGTACCGTGTGAGCCACCGTAACTATGGGTTTTCGCGCAAAGAGCTGGAATTGAAGTCATCCCAGGTTTATGAGTCGGTGATTCAGGAGGTGGTGACCCGGGCGTTGGAAACGCTGCCGAACGGCCCTGACGCCATCGGCTTCTGATCAGAGCAAATCTGATGCCGGTCAAAACTGATCTATGAATATTCCTAATCTTCTGACGCTGCTGCGAATCATCCTGTCACCGGTCATCGTCATCCTTCTGATCCAAGGTGCATTCTTCAAGGCGCTGATTGCATTTATCGTTGCAGGCATCACCGATGCTCTTGATGGCTTCCTTGCCAGGGTCCTGCACCAGCAGACCGTGCTCGGAGCTTATCTCGATCCGATCGCCGACAAGGCTCTGCTGGCAAGTTCCTTCATAACGCTGTCGGTTCTGCACATCATCCCCGGATGGTTGACGGTGATCGTCATCAGCAGGGACTTCATCATCCTGCTCGGCATCTCCGTGCTCTCCATCATGTCGATTCCCGTGAAAATCCGGCCGCTGTTCGTCAGCCGGGTCACAACGGCAATGCAACTGATTACGGTTCTGTCGGCACTTGCCACCCGTTGTATTCCCGGTAATGTCTATGAATCGTGGCTATTGGCCATCTACTGGGTCACCGCGTTCTTCACAATCGTATCCGGCCTGGGTTACATGGCGAGGGGTGTGACCCTCATGAATCGAGCGGGAAAAGAGTGATATTTGCCTTGACATCACTGTATTTTCTTGTTAGATAGAGCACCCTTTTCGGAGGGAAAGATCGTTAATAGGCACGTAGCTCAGGGGGAGAGCGCCATCCTGACGCGGTGGATGTCCAGGGTTCAAATCCCTGCGTGCCTACCATATTGAGAAAAGCTCGGCATTCTCAGAGAGAAAAACGGCAGGTCAGGATTTGTCGTGAAGGCGTCTGGAGTGGATAGCCGGTCTTGGTGAGGGCATCATCGCATAGTGCTGATGCCCTTTCTTCATAGGAAGCGGGGTATGGGAGAAAAGATAAAGATAACCTTTTCGGATGGAACGGAGGCGTTCTATCCTGCGGGGATAACCGTGAAGGAGGTACTTGCCGCCTGGAATGCGCAGAAACTTGCGGCCGCGGTTGCGGCAAAGGTGAATCGCGTACCGGTCGACTTGGCCTCTGCCCTGTCCGGTGATGCCGCAGTTGAACCGATTGATGCGGTTTCGGCTGAGGGACTTTCGATTCTCCGTCATAGTATGGCCCATGTCATGGCGCAGGCGGTGCAGGATACCTTCACGGGCGTGCAGGTGAGCATCGGCCCCGCCATTGAAGACGGTTTTTATTACGACTTTGAATATGCCGAGAGCTTCACGCTGCAGGATCTCGAACGGATCGAATCCCGGATGCGCGAAATCGCCGCGGCGGATCACCCTTTCGAACGCAGGGAGGTGAGTCGCAAGGAGGCCGTCGATCTCTTCAGCAAGAAGGGTGAGCGTTACAAGGTCGAACTGCTCAACGACCTGCCTGTGGAAGTAGAGACGGTCAGCCTTTACCGGCAGAACGGCTACATAGATCTCTGCCGAGGTCCGCACGTCCCGAGGACAGGGATGATCAGGGCCTTCAAGCTCCTCACTGTGGCCGGTGCATACTGGCGGGGGGACGAACGCAACAAGATGCTTCAGCGCATCTACGGGACCGGTTTCGCGTCGCAGGAGGCACTTGATGAACACCTGCGGCTTCTCGAAGAGGCGCGGAAGAGGGATCACCGCCGCCTGGGCAAAGAACTGGATCTCTTCCAGCTCAGCGACGAGGCGGGTCCCGGGCTCGTCATCTTCCACCCGAAGGGGACCATTCTTCGCAACCTCATCGAGGACTGGGAGAGGAAAGAGCACCTCAAACGGGGCTATGATATGGTGATCGGCCCCCAGATCCTCAAGGTCGATCTCTGGAAGCAGTCGGGTCACTTCGATCATTACCGGGAAAACATGTATTTCACCGAGGTTGATGAGCAGCTCTACGGAATCAAGCCGATGAACTGTCTTTCCCATATGCTCATCTACAAAGCAAAGATCCGCTCCTACCGCGACCTGCCGTTACGCTACTTCGAACTGGGTACGGTCCACCGCCATGAAAAGGCGGGGGTGCTGCACGGCCTCATGCGGGTGCGCCAGTTTACGCAGGACGACGCCCATATCCTCTGCACGCCGGCACAACTCAACGGCGAGATCCGGGCGATCGCCGATTTCGTCGGTTATGCGATGGGTATTTTCGGATTCGAATACGAGGTGGAGCTTTCGACCCGTCCCGAGAATTCCATCGGTTCCGACGCGGACTGGGAACTCGCAACCCGAGCCTTGGAGGGCGCCCTCCGCGACAACGGCATGAGCTATGAGGTCAACGAAGGTGATGGCGCCTTCTACGGACCGAAGATCGACTTCAAGCTGAAAGACGCACTGAAACGCAAGTGGCAGTGCGCGACCATCCAGTGCGATTTTACCCTTCCGGAGCGATTCGACTTGAGTTATATCGGCGAGGATGGCGAAAAGCATCGCCCGGTCATGCTCCACCGGGTGATTCTGGGCGCAATCGAGCGATTCATGGGGGTGCTCATCGAACACCATGCGGGAGCCTTTCATCTTTGGCTGTCGCCCGTGCAGGCCGTTTTGGTGACGGTGACTGACAAACATATCCCCTTCGGGGAGGATGTCCGGAAACGTCTTCTTGCTGCGGGAATCCGTGTGGAGGGCGATTTCCGAAATGAAAAACTTGGGTACAAGATCCGCGAGGCGCAGATGCAGAAAACGCCCTTCATGCTGGTGATCGGTGATCGAGAAGTGGCCTCCGGCCAGGTTTCCCCCCGGCAGCGGGATGGGCAGA
>VFSW01006198.1_pt1 | contig 17625 bp, 19 predicted proteins | sample 5358111 | NCBI WGS metagenome assembly VFSW01 (sample SAMN11554181, study PRJNA540505) | mine drainage metagenome | isolation source: sediment from site ElyBrook_90M | place: USA: Ely Copper Mine, Vershire, VT | collected 2017
CATCTCCGATTTCCCAAACCGTATCGCGCGGGCCATTGTCCTCGCCTGAGGGCGTGAGCTGTCCGTCGCCGCCGATGACGAAGTAGCGATTCTTGACTAGCCTCTGCTCCGGATCAACCAGCTCCGTGCCGGAAAATCGGTAGCCTTCAGCCTGCGAGTCCTTCAGGAACTTCGATGCTTCTGGACGGCCCGCGAACATCACGGGTTCCGGCGTCCGCTCCTTCGCTCGATCCGTCAAGGCTGTGGCCGTCCATTTCTGTCCCGCACGTCCGCCTTGGAATCCAATGGTGTAGTCCATCTTCTTCATGGAGTCCTCCATATGCGGTCAAGTATAGGGCGGGTGGCCCGTCCTCCGCGATCTTCCAGACCAAGATGGGTGCCCCTGCGGACAGACCGAATCTTGGTCGGAAAGATATTGCTCCTCACAAACGCGCTCCTCTTCGGTGAGCCGCGCCAAACCGCCAATGCTCATTTCGAGCGCTTTCGGTCTTGAAATCGTGAATCGATCTGTTCGCAACCGGAGATTCTGGCGTGGACTTCAGCCTCCCAGACAGTGGATGATTGACCGCGACATTGCACTGGTCAGCGCGGTTTCGATGAAAGCAGTTGCCGAAGAAGGGAAAGGCGAGCGGGACTAGGATTGACGCTTACGCGGCCTCGTCAAACTCGTCGGATTCATCCGTAGGCTCGTCTTCGGCGGCTTCGGCAAGAATCTCTTCATCCTCATCCGCATCTGATGCAGGGACGGCTGTCACCGCTGGTGCCGGTCCAGTGTCAAACAGGCTGGCATTGCGCGGTTCCTGCTTCTTCAGTTCGGCGGGCCTGGGCACCTGATCAGCAGGCTTGCTTGTCTCGACCGCCGCCTCGTTCTTGGCCGTCGCAGTCTTCGCTGCCGTCTTCGACCGGGACTCCGCCTTCGCGGCCTTCGCTGCTGCCGCCATCTGCTCCTTGGCGGATTCGAGCGTGTTTCTCAGCTCGAGATGGGCGCCAACAAACTGGACCAGCGCGGAAGGCAGTTCGGCGTCCAATTCTTCCGCCGTGCCAGCCACGCTGAGCGGAGTGGTGAGCGCATCGTTTTCGCTTTCGTTGAGCTTGCGGGGAATGACGTTGACGCGGATAGTGTCATCCTCCAAACGCGTCAGGATCAGGACAACGGTCCTCTGCCGGAGCAGCGGACCCAGTTCTTTGAACATGGATACACCTTCCTGTGAGATTGGAACTGTCGATTGAATGGTTATTGTTCGGGGTCGTCCCAGCGCTGGGTGTATCTCGCGCCCAGAACAAGGGACTTGGCATATGCCTCACTGTCGTTTTCTCTCTTCCAGAGTAGTGAGTAGACCGTGTTTACGGCCGCTTTCATGATCCCTTTCATCTCCTCATCGGAGATGCGGGAATAGGCGCTGTCGGCACGGCAGGTCGGACAGACCTTTCCCGCGTGCAGATCCTCGATGGGACCATTTCGGAAAGCCAGCGCAACGATCATCTTGGCTTCGAGAGCCAGCACCGGGTCGACAGAAGATTTCTTCATGGTCCACCTGTATGCGAGACATTATCTCAGCTTCTTGCGTGTGACCGATGAAGCTCTGTGAGTGCGCCTCTGTATCTTTTTCCAGAGATCGGGATCTACCCCCAATACACTCGTCCGACCTGTTGAAGCGTTGTAGAAGGCTCCGTGGTGGGTGAGCGTGCCGTAGCGAAAGAGCCTCGCAAGCATTGCGAGCGCGCTTGTTGCGAGCACTTGATTGATGAAAGGCTCCTGGCGTTCGAGAGCCTCTGCCGCGCTGCAACTGGGCAGCGGGTCCTCGCCTGCTTCCGTATCCGCAATCTCCGGATAAAGTTCCGCAACGGTTCTGAGGCGGGCCGCGGAGCGCCGGTTTGCAGCGTTCAACGGTTGGCCGAGCACATACTGGCCGCTGCTCGCGTTGTTGCCGAGGTCGAGCCAGTAAACGGTGCTGTCATTCGCTCGGGTGACTGCGGACAAGATGGCCTGCCGCGCCGCCCGTGTATCGACACACCCAATAATCAAGTGGGGACCTGCCGAATTGGCTCTCAGGGAATCCTTGTGAAAGTGTTCCGGGTGCGCTTGCCACCGGAGGCCCCAGAAGAGATTCACGCGGTTGATTAGGACAACGGCCTTGTTCAGTCCAACATCGGCCGACGCGAACGGCTGGCGTATGCAGTTCGTTTTCGAGACCAGATCGCCATCCGCCAGCATTACGTGAATCCCTCCGGCATGACCCCACACTTTCATGGCCTGGTGGAGATAGGGCAGGCCGAGCAGCACCGCGCTGCCGTTGCCTCCCGCGCCGACAATCAGCACGCGGAGCGGCTGCCCTCTGCGGCACAGAGATTTCGGAAGAGCGTGTTCAGTGATCATGACCGCGCCTCTTTCCCGACAAGAACTCCTCCACTGTTTCCGGTAACTCAATCAGCGACTCAGTGTAAAACTCCTCTTTGCCGGCGAGTTCCTTCCACAGTCCCTCGAATCCACCGGAATGGCGTGTAAGCCTCCCGACGTTGCCATGCGTAAACTCGCTTTCATAAAAGCTCTGTTCCCATTGGGGAATGGAGGCGACCGTGGAGGCATCGGGAGCCCGCATCGATCCAAGGCAGACGCTCCCTGTGTCGTACACATTCCAGTAGGGAGCCACACAAAGCTTGGTATCGGCCGCGGGGCGGCGATTCTCCTTGAGCGCCCGGATCGAGAGCGAGTGATCCATCGCCAGCCAGACGAGAGCGGGCTGCGGAAAGATCGCGCCATTCATTCCGGCCATGTCGCCCTGCGTCGTTCCGAAGAACATCGGGCGTTTTTGTGGAGGCGTCCACCACGCAATAAGCCGCTCGGTGCGCGCGAGTACACTCTCTGGAAGAAACTCCGCCGCAACCCGGCCTCCCAGGGCTTGGACCAGCGATTGAACGAACTCGATGGTCAGGGTCTTTGCCGGACCGAGTGTTGGTTGCTTGGCGCGATTGTCTGCGTTCACTTCATGGTGGGTGATGAAGGTATTTCCGAAACTGCCGTTCTGGTTTTCCGTCGACCGGTAGATCAGCAGGGCTTCACGCAGCGCGAAGTGATGGTTCTGTCCGATGCTCACGTTGACCTGCATGCTTCTCCTCCGTGCCGTTCAGCAGGGTAATCAAATCAGCAAGCTCCATGTTGACCCTGAGAAAAATCGCCATCGTGCGGAGCGCCGCGTCGAACTCCTCCCCTACCTCCGGCCGAAAGCAGACTGCGCAGGACGGCTCGTTGGTCGTCTCGTTGTAACGTTCTGATTCATGATCGAAGCAGGCTTGAATCGCGTCATTCTCGCGGAAGACCAGCAAGAGGCTCGGCACCGGCGGATCGTCGTACTCTCCTTCGAAGCGCATGATCTGGCCCTTCAACCGCGACAGCCGATGAAGCGTCAGCAGCTTCTGAATCCACACGGAGTGTGGCCCCTGAAGATGCCTTCGCAGCAGCCTGCGCGCGCTGGTATATGTCCAGTCCTTCGCGGTCCGGACGGGCTCCGGGATCGCCTCGTCGACGGGCGGGAACTCATAAGCGTCCTGGCTCTCAGGCTCGTCCTGCTCCATCCACTCATGCAGTTGTTCGTTGTAGCACTCGGCGTCTGTGTGGTCGTAGATGCGAATCCAGCGGTAGAGCGATCTCCGCAAAAGGTAGTAGAACGCCGCTCCAAGGAATCGCTCCTGCTCTTCGAGCGCGTCCAGTGCAGCTCCGATCTTGAGGTAGCCGCAGGCCTGGAGTTCGAACGCGGCCATCAGCTTGCCTTCGCGAAGAGCTCCGCCCCGCCAATAACCCGTCCCGAGGTCGTCTCTGACTTCGAAGCAATAGTCGATCTTGTCTGTGAGCGCGCCGCCGGAGAGCTCTTCAATCAGCTTCTGGATGGCGCTTCGCGCGAAGACCACGGCGACCTTGCCACTTTTTTGCCAAAACTTCGCTTCGGCGAGATTCCGCTCCACCAGCGCCAGGCAAAGGCGGTAAAGGCGTTCGCCGTTTGTCTCCAGGCGATAGCTTGTGGGGATGCGGCGCAGGGACGGAAGGGTTTCACCGCAACCATGTCCCAGCAGCGCTATATCAATGGCGGCAGCAGTTCGCTGGGGGCTTCGAGAACCGGCATCGTGCCGGATGACGATCTTCTGGCCGCTTCCGCGACGGCATGCGCCAGGCTTTGTGACTCTTCGCATTTCAAATGCCTCGCGATGAGCCGGTCGGCTCTCTTGGGCGGCTTGCTCTCAAGCCGACGGAGTTCCGCGAGAAGGTGGGTCTGATCGGCTTTCGTCTTCTTCATGATGTGCCGCCTTGTTTCGATGATTCAGGTAGCGACCAACTCCCTTGCAAAGCAGGCGCCGAACAGGGACGCGGGAGAAGATCATAACGGGACACTGCTTGGAGTCTCAGGATTAGCCTTTGCTGCCGATGGCCCGGCTGAACGTGTAGCGAAGGGCGTCTCCGGTGTCCTCTGGACCCGCCAGTGTCGCCGTGGCAATTTCGGGGTAGGACGGCGTTAGCAATTCTCGCACTTGTTCGACGGTCAAGTTGGGTGCGGGATCGGGGATGCGGGTTCCGTTGTAGAAGAACTCCCGGTTCAGGGCTTTGACTGCGAGGCTGCTCATTATTCAACATCTCCTGGGAGGATTTGGGTTGAAGGTGGAATGGGGAGTGTGGAGTGCGATGGCTTTCAGTATGATTATCACATCTTGACAATCATATGGAGACGAGGGTAAGGTCCTCTCCATGGAGCAACCGAATACGGATGTGATTCAAGGCACCCTTGACATGCTTATTCTGCAGACGGTGAGTCTCGAACCGATGCATGGTTTCGGCATCGCGCGACGAGTCGAACAGATATCACGCGGAGTTTTCAAGGTGAACCCTGGATCGCTCCTCACGGCGCTGCAGCGGCTGGAACGAGCCGGATGGCTCGATTCCGATTGGTACCAGACAGAGAATTCGCGCCGCGCCAAGTTCTACAGGCTCACGCGGACGGGGAAGAAGCAACTTGAGATGGAGAGGGCCGATTGGGCGCGGCGAGCATCGGCCATTGCCCGGCTTCTTAACGCGGAGGGCTAAATCATGTCTTTATGGAGACAGCTTACTTATGGTCTGCGCGGCTTTATGCGCCGGAAGGCGCGCGACCGCGAAGTTGCCGACGAAGTCGAACAGTACTTCGAAGAGGCAGCCGCAGCTTGGAGAGCGCGCGGGCTAACGGCAGAAGAAGCGAAGCGGGCCGCGCGACTGGAGAGTGGCAGCATCACCACGGTGCGGGAACAGGTGCGCTCCTACGGATGGGAAAACGCGGTCGCGGCTTTCTTCGGCGATCTCCGGTTTGCCGGACGCCAACTGCTCAAGCACCCAGCATTCGCTGTGACTGCCGCGACGACGCTTGCGTTGGGCATCGGTGCGAATAGCGCCATCTTTGCCGTGGTGGAATCCGTGCTTTTAGCGCCGCTTCCCTACCGCGACGCAGGCAGTATCTCCGTGTTGAACACACACTGGACGGACAACGGGCACACGTCGAGGCGCGTAACCGGACCGGATGGAGCAGACATACGCAACCAGGCGCGAAGCTTTGCTGCGGTCAGTCTCTACAACGGAGGCAACCTGGGAGTGGAGTTACGTGATCATTCCGTGTACACCGTCGTGACCTGGGCGGACGCAAACTTTGCACGCGTCTTCAGTCTCGAACCGGTCGCGGGGAGGCTGTTTAACGATAGCGAAGCGAACCGCGCCGCCTTGGTTAGCGAGGAGTTTGCCCGCGACAACTTTGGCAATGCGCAGGCCGCATTGGGACAGACGCTGCACGTTGAGAACGAGGCGCTCGAAATAACAGGAGTGCTGCCGCGCTGGTTCGATTTTCCGGCCCGCACGCAGGTATGGGAGGCAGCTCCCTTGAACCCGGAGTCGAAGTCTCGAACAGCTTTCAACTATAAGGCCGTGGCGCGATTGCGGTCGGGCGTGACCCCGGAGGCCGCCCAGGCCGAGCTGAACGGGATTTCCCGTCAACTTGAGACGGCATATCCGACCGAAAATCGCAGCAAGCGATTGATGGTGCAGCCGCTGCAGCAGGCGCTGACAGGAGACGCCCGTCCGACACTCCTGCTTCTCTGGGCTACAGCCGGCCTGATTCTGCTGATCGCCTGTGTGAATGTGACCCATTTGCAACTCGTGCGCTCCATCGAGCAGCGGCGGGAAATTGCGATTCGCAAGGCTCTCGGTTCGTCGCGATGGCAGGTGATGCGGCCGGTGATCCTTGAAGGCTTGCTTGTCTCGCTCATTGGCGGAACGGCAGGCGTGTTACTGGCCTCCGCGGCTGTGCGTGTGCTGGTTGCGATGGCCCCCGGAGATTTGCCGCGCGCGGGTGAGATTCACCTGAACGGTTGGGTACTGGGGTTCACGCTTGGGCTTTCGGTCTTGACGGCTCTGGTGGCGGCGGCGCTGCCGGCGCTGAGAGCGGCGAAGGTTGACCCTGCGGACGCATTGAAGCGCGATGCCTCGCGCGGCATGAGCCGCCATGGAGCTACGTCGCTCCGTGAAGGGCTTGTAATTGCGGAGATAACGGCAACGTTTGTTCTCGCCACGGGCGCCGGGCTCCTGCTGCATACCATGGCGAATCTGATTTCGCGCAGCATGGGTTATGAGACTCACCGAATGCTGGTGGTGGATGCCGATGCCCCGGCGCACTCTTTGTCGGATGGGCTACGCACAGTGCGCCAATTCGATCAGATTTTCCAAAATCTCGCCGCATTGCCAGGGGTCGAGCACGTGGCCGGGATCATGGGATTGCCCACGGGAAGCTATGGTTCCAACGGCTTCTATCAGACTAGGGGCGGCCTGCCCGTCGATCCAAACCATCAAGCATCGGCCAACTTCAGCGTCGCCAGTTCCGGGTACTTTCAGACCATGGGAATCGCTGTCGAACGTGGGGGCGATTTCGGCTCGAAGGATACCTTTGAGAGTCCGTTTGTCGCCGTGATCAGCGAATCGCTGGCCCGGCAGAGTTTCGGAGATATCGATCCAATAGGCAAGCAGATTCAGTGCGGACTCGATTCGGACAAATGGATGACGGTGATCGGTATCGTAGGGGATGTCAGGCAGGATTCGCCGGCGGAACCTCCAGGGCCGACACTCTATATGCCGATGACGCAGCACCCGTTCTATGCGAACCAGCTTCACATTGTGTTGCGCACGAACGTGAAGCCTCTGGCTCTGATGAATGCGGCGCAACAAACCATTCTCGAAGTGAATCCGCTCATCGCTCTGCGCTTTACCACCATGGACGTCATGATGGACGAATCGATGGCGACGGAGCGCTTCCGCGCTGTGCTGATCTCCTCCTTTGCTGGCGTGGGGCTGCTGTTGGCCATGCTCGGCGTTTACGGGACGATGGCGTATTCGGTAGCCCAGAAGAAATTCGAGATTGGCATACGGATGGCGTTGGGCGCGGAGCGAGGTGCAATTCTGCGTTCTGTGGTGCGGCAAGCCGCAAGACTCGCGTGCTACGGGATCGTGGCAGGGCTGATGCTGAGTCTGGCCCTTACGCGGTTGGTGACGAGCATGCTTGTGGGAGTGCGGCCCATGGACCCCATTAGTCTCACAGGGGCGGCATCGCTGATATTACTCACGGCACTGTGCTCGGCATTTGCTCCTGGCTGGAAGGCTACGCATGTCGATCCGATGGCGACGCTTCGAGCCGAATAGGCGCATGAAACGTATGCAGAGTCAGCGATGAAGACATGCTGGGTCATTGAATTTCGCTAACTGGCCGAGGCGCGTTTCCAGCACTGCCATCTCACCGGATTCTCATGGTCTGATCTTGTCGGGGTCAGTTGCAACCCAGACATTCATGAGCATCCGCTGGTTTGACCACAATTGAGGCACGTATAGCAGGTTCCGCTGGGTTTCATCAGGCCGCCACACGCCACACAGGGCGGAGCGTCGCCAATGTCATAGAGGAACTGTGACTCGTCGACCAGGCCGGGTGTCAGCTCTCCACGAGCGCTAATCTCGCCATTGCCTTGGCCGAATAGCGAGAGTTGTTTTCCGGACAGAAACCGCATCTCCATCCAGCGGAAAAGGTAGTCCATGATGGATTTTGCGTACCCGATCTCCGCGTTGCCGGTCCAGCCGGAAGGCTCAAAACGTGTATGCGAGAGCTTGTCGCAGAGGACTTTCAATGGCACTCCATGCTGAAGGCTGACCGAAACCACGGTACCGAAGCACTCCATCAAGCCGGCGATGGTTGATCCGGCCTTCGCCATGCGAATGAAAATTTCGCCCGGCTCACCGTTCGGGTAGAATCCGACCGTCAGATAGCCTTCATGTCCCCCGAATGCGAAGTGATGTGTGATAGCCGAACGCTCATCCTGCAACCGGTGGCGGTTCGCCGCCGGCGGACCCAAGAGGTCAGGTGCAGCTCCTGGCGCCCCCTCTGCCAACTTGCTTCGATCATCAGGACTTGCCGGGGTGGGTGACTTCGAACCGTCTCCACTGAAGCCTTGGATCGTTGGTTCTAAGGTTTCCATCACTCGCCTCCTGCACTGGCGGGGAAACTTGCGCCGTCCTTTCCTCCGCGTCATTGAAAGGTTTGTACCCTCAGACAGAAATCCGGTCAAATGAGCCGGAAGGCGCTCGGTTGGACTTCGAGACGGCTTCAGAACAACGAGCCCTGAATGGGCGTGACAGGAGTCTGATCCACTGGTGGAACAGGAAGCTGGGGTTCCTGATCCCGCACTCCCACCGGCGTCCTGTACTTGCATTCCAATTTCCTGAGTAACACAAGATCGGTTGCCTGTTGCTCTTCTGCCAGGCGCAGTTCATACCGCGCAAGGTAGTTGCGGTTGCTAATTTCTCGCTGAATCGCCCTCTCGACATCGGAAAACGTGTATTCCGGATCTCCGTAGCAGGGGAATCGCAGTGTGTGTTTCAGGAACCGCACCTGAGCGGCAAGAGATGAGAACCACTCCTCGTAGAATTGAGTGCGGTTGTAATGAGCAATGTGCGAGAAGCACATGGAGAGGCGATTGTAGAAGCTCTTGGTGAAGAGTTCCGACGCCCACTCCGATTCAATAAAGCGCAGCAAAGTATTTCCGAACTCTGCTTTGTCCACAGCAGTAGAGAACTTCGTGGCTGTGAAGTCCGATGGGAGAAATGGCCCCTTGGGCATGGTGATCTCCACGTAAATGAAAAGGGCCAGCCGCAGCCGACCCTCTTCCTTGCCTTGGTTGAGACCGTGACGGCCTCGCTGAAACATTCTCCCAATGGATACGCTATCACCCGTACATGTTGAAGACCAGCGGTTCTAGGGAGATTGATGGCTTTGTCGCCGTCATGCTGCCGCTTCGCCCATCGCCCTCAGCTTGCGGTATACAGTGGTCTTGCCGATTCCAAGCAACCGTGCAGCTTCAAGAGGTCTGCGATTCGACCTCTCGTAGGCTGCCACGATCATCGCTCGCTCCACCTCCGCCATAGTCGGAAAGACTCCCGTGTCTGGAACCTGCGCTAAGACGATTGGAGCTACTGACTCCACGCACTGCTGCGTCAACCGCTCCGTTGCCGTGGAGATCAATCTGGAGGCCTGTTCGAGCTTCTGAAGGCATTGCGGATCCTGCCGGATCACGACCTTCTCAACGACTCGCTCAACAATCCTCACGATCGGCTCAGGCAGAGCCGTCCCACACCGCCGGCAATTGGCTCGATCACTCCATTGGACGAGTTCGCAACTGCGGCAACGAACCTTCTCCCGTTCCTCGCTCATGCTGTTACCTCCGAAATGCAATACTCCCGGCTCAGTCGAAGAGACTGAGCTGCACATTGGTTTCGCTGGCCGTCGGCCAAAGCGCGGTCTTCTTCCGCTTCTTCGCGGACAGGTTAGGCTCGATCAGGTGGATGCCGAATGGCGCCGGGGCCGGTTCTGCAGCGATCAAGCCCGGCAGATCGGGCACCAGGGCTAATTCCTCTTCCGGTTCGGGTTCCACCGCGGCCGGGCGCGGCTGCACCTTCTCCCGTTCGTGGTCGAGTTCACGCCAAATTGCATCGGCGGATTCTCCGACACCGGCCTTCTCCACCAGTTCGCGCGCCATTGCGCTCATCAGGTCTTCGTCGGTGTCGAGTGCTTGCAGACCTTCGCCAGAGAACTTGCCCTCCATCATGAGCGCGACCAGCATCTTCTTGCCCATCAGACGGAGGCAGGTCTCCTGCATCGTCCCCGAGTAAGTGACAAACTTCACCCGCACAGGGAATCTCTGCCCGATGCGCCATGATCTGCGGCTCGCTTGACGCAAGGTATGCAGCGAGTACCCGGTTTCGTAGAAGTAAAGCGTCGGAAAGGCAAGCAGGTCCAATCCCGTTTCGACCAGCTTGGGATGGCAGATCACCACCTCAACGCCGGCTTTCAACTGCCGGTCGTACCAATCCTCTCGCTTATCGGTGGCAACGGATGAACGGAGGACGGCTACGCGAATGCCCTCTTGCCGCAGCACTGCCTCCAATCGCAAAGTGACGTCCTTCTCGCCCGTATAAGTGGCATAGACCTGGCAGCGCCTTCCCTGCCGCAGCTCCTCTTTGACGTCGGCGATCAGAACACGCTCCTTCGCGTAGAGAGCCTCCCGCGTGAGGTTCGCCGGTTCGGTCACCAGGAACTTCACATACTCCTTCGTCTGCGGATCGAAGGCTCGCGCCCAGATTTCATCGAAGTCGTAGGGATGATCCGGATAAAGCAGGAGCGTGTTGAGCAGGATGCTCATCAGGCTCTTGTTGCCGCGGTGCGCCTTCATCGCGGAGCGAATATCCTCCTCAAGCTGTTCGTAAGCCTGCTGCAGGACATCGTCCATATCCACCGAGATGACGCTCTCGTCGTAACGCGGGAGATTGTCCGAAATGTCCTCAAGCGACAGAAACGCCGTCGTGGTCATCAGGAACTTGCCGAAGAGCATCGGCGAGGCTCCGGGCTTTCTTAGAACCCGGACCGTCTTTTTGGTCGCTCTGGAGCAGGCGTGGTCTGTTTCTTCCACTTTCTCGATGGTTTCGAGGACGCCGTACTGCTCCTGGAAGTCCCGCCGACCTTGACCTCCGTATGCGAAGCCCTCACGCACCATGGCGTGCGGCTCCATGCGGTAGAAGATGTTGAACAGGTCGTCGGCGTAGCCGCCCATCAGAGTTCCCGTGAGCGCGATCAATCTATGTGCCGCGCGCCCGAGGACGCCAAGCCCGTTGCCTTGCGCCGTGTCGCCGGCCAGTTGGTGCAACTCATCGGCGATGGCGAAGTCAAACCACCCGCGCATATAACGCCCTATGTACTCGATTGGCGCCATGCGTTGAATTCGCGACCGATCGGCCTGCCACAGCGCGGAGAAGCGTGTGGTGCCGCCGCGGGACGCGGTCAGAGCCTCCGAGACCTTGAGTTTGTCGGTGAAGTCGAGCGCGGTAAGCTTCTGCATCTCGGAGTCGAGAATGGCGACGCCGGAATCCGGATTGACGACGCCGCCCAGATTCGGTCCGGACTTTGCCTTGAGATAGACGTGCTCCCAGAAGTAACCCAGCTTGCCTTTGTCCTTGCCCGTGATAAAGAACGTCGGCCCAGGAAAGCGCTTCCGCCACTCCTTGCGGCCCATGCGCCGCATTTCGGCCAGGCTGAGGCGCTTGCCCTCGTAAACCGTCTTGCCTTTGCTCAGCTTCACCTCGCAGATGCCGTGCGGCCGGCTGGGATCGCCGCCATTGCGCATGTCCTCGATGAGGAAGGCGCGGGCTCGCGGTATCGTCAGTAAGACCTCGCGCGCCCATTTGTGCGTGATATGCGATGGGCACATTACGAGCGTCGCGCAGGGGCGTCCCTCCGCGAGAATGTGGATCGTACCGAGGGCCATGAACGTCTTGCCCGCGCCGCACTCTGCAACGATCCGCGCAGCTTTGGCCCGGCGCAGATACTTCGCGGTACCGGTGACGGCGAGCGCCTGCGCTGGTAGCGCCTTGCGCAGAAGAGTTGCGAGGGATGGGGAAACGGGGTCTTTGGTGCTCTGCAGAGGCGGATAGGTTTCGAGAATGCGCGATCCCAATTCAACTGCGTGGGCGCGCAGGTAATCGAAAGAGGATTCCATGCGGACACCTCACAAGGGAACACTTTGAGAACTCAGTCGATACTTTGGAAAGGAGATGGAGGTGCTGGTGAAAATGCGGGAACAGGAGACAAATTGCCGACGATTCGACAACGCACCAAGAATTCGGAAACACAGAGCGACGGGACTTTTAGATGAGCGTCATGGTCTGTCGGCGCTCTTCTGCTCAAGATTTCTTGCGCTATGCCGACGTTGCGTTACTAATCCGCAACTGGAAGCCGGTTTTTCAATATCGGCGCTGCAACGTGCATTCCCGTTGGAACTGGGATCGCTTGATCCGCAGACATAGCAAGGTTCGTTGGCATTGTTTTAGTCTCTTGTTATGGGGAAGTTGATTGACAACTTTCTGAGCACTCCAATCCCGCCCGAGATTTGGCACTATACAAGTCTGGCCGGATTCGAAGGTATACTCTCGTCCGGCCGCGTATGGGCTACCGAGGCGCACCACACCACTGACGCAACAGAATTCGTCCACGCACGAGATGTTGCCGCCCGCTATCTCGAGCATTTCGCGCCGAAAAATGACAGCGAGGCGCAAGCCAGCCAGGCCGCTAAAAAAACACTGTTTCACGCCTTCGACGAGGGTGGAGCACTTGCCCCGCTCCAAACCGAGATATTCCTTGCTTCGTTCTGCGCAACGGATGATCTAAAGAGTCAGTGGATGGAGTACGCAGATGGAGGACGCGGCGTATCGCTGTCCTTCGACTTGCGGCATGTACGACCGCCAGTTGAGATTGGCTCCGCGGTGACGTTTGCGCCGTGTCTCTATGAGATGGAGGAAAAGGAGCGAATGCTGGAGGATGCTCTCTCCGATTGGGTGAATAAAATCTCTGAGCTTCATACCAATACCCGCAGCAAACCATGGGCCGCGGAGCGTCTCCGCGACTGGCAATTGGTCGACCGCGTCTTTGGGTTACCGTTTGACAAAGCCGCGCTGCTCGCAAGCAATGAGCAGGAGTTTCACTCAGAGCTCCACCAGTCGCTCACTCGAACTTCATTTGACCTGCTGCGCATTGCCAGCCACTGCAAGGATCTTGCCTTCTGCCAAGAGTCTGAATGGCGTCTGGCTCTTCCTCACACAAAAGGGAAGCCGATGACGGGTCTGGAGGTGCTCCATCGGGGAACCAACGGTGCAATCCCTTACCTGGCGCACAATCTGTTTGCCGAGAGACTTCCCATCGTTCGCGTAAAGACGGGCCCGATATGCGAAAACGTCGATCAGATCGAAACGCTTTTGAAGCAGCATGGCTTTGACGTTCCTATAGAGCGCTCCGCCGTGCCCATTCGCACTGCGGCATCGATCCAGGCCTAGCATTCGCTAGGCTGGGCACAGGGATGCCGAGAGTGCGAATCGAGGCCAAACTATCGGCCCATTCCTCTCTGGAAAGCTCAGAGCGCGGGAACGCAGGCCATCCCCGACCCACTCAAGCATCTCCTCGGTCGTCGCGGAGATCAGAACTGGTTGGCAGCCTACGCCGTCGATCTCCTCGATCCTCTTCTTTCTCTCGACGATCCCAAGGATGTGCTCCGCCCATCTCGGATCGGCGGGCAGCCCCAGGAAACTCACCAGCGTCGCCCACGCCTCCTCGCGCCGGTATCGCAGCAGGATCGTCTGCCCCGCGCTCCCATTGGTGTGGAGGTACTGGGACACCGCCAGCAGATGACGCACAGGAAGTTTCCGTCCCGGCAGAGTCACCGCCCCCTTGTAGCAGGCGGCATGTTCGCCAAGCGTGACATCCTTTGTCTCGCCATTCGGAAAAGTCAGGGTGAAGGTGGCCTTCTCGTGAACTGCCGCCGTGATCGCGCCGACATCCGAGTCATTGCCGAAGACGCTCAGAAGATGCGCCTGCCGATCTTCCCCTATATAGCGATCGACCCGCAGGCGAATGCGGGTCGAGGCCTTTTCCGTCATGCGCAAGTATTCAAGCAGCCCGAACCGCAGGTGTGCATTCTCCATCAGCTTCGCCCTCCTTCTTCGCCGGCGTCTCGGTGAGCTTCAGCGTCCTCCCATCGGAATAGACAAGGTACAACTCATTAGCCCACCGCTCTCGGTGGTGAATGATCTCGGCGTCTCCGTCCTGTTCCACAAACGTCGTCACATGCTTGACCGAGCGCCAGCGGGCTATGTGCCGGTCCTCGCCCTGGCCGAAGACGCCGTTTAGCAGCCCCGCGGTACACAGAAGCCCAACATGGCCGCCATGAAGCGGTGTGATGGGCCGGCCAGTCGCAACATCCGCATGCGGCATCAACAGCGGCGCCGCCTGTTTCCATGCGCCCGATTGCGGTAGCAGGTCTTCCAACAAGTCGTAGGGAAGGCCGCGATAGCTCAGCTCCGCCTCGCCAGACGGAGGAATGGAATAGGGCAGGCACGCGCCTGGCTGCAATTCGGGAAGTCCCAGAAAGCTCCCATAGAGGCCAACGCTCAAGAGCTGCCGCTTATTGTTCTCGACGGCCGCTCCTCTGACGTCGCGCCGCAGGCCAAGCACCGCGATTTGCCGGTACTTGACCGATTCCTCATCTGTCATGCGAAGAACGGCGAACTGGGTGAAGTGGGAAGCAAGGATACCGGAGCAGTCATGCAAGCGCTCGAACGGAATCACCAGGATGAGAACGCCTTCCATTGCCAGCCAGCGGTAGGTATGTTCCAGGAACACAGCCTCCATACGGCGATTCGCGATGGAACCGATCTCGGAGTCATAAGGCGGGTTCAAGTACAGGAGCGAAAACGATTCGGGCCGTGCAATGGCGTCAAAGGCATTGCCCTGGATGGTCTCTATGCCGTTGGCGCTGGCAATCCGCGCACGTTCGGCGTCGAGCTCGACGCCATAGCGCCGAACCTGCGCGTCGCTCGTAACGAGATGCAGCGCTGTTCCTTGTCCTACGCAGGGATCGATCACTGAAGCTGGCCCAGAGAAGGAGAGCAGGGAGCGAAGTTTCACTCCCTCGGGCCCCGGTAATGGGTAGTAGCCCATTTTCAGGCGCGCGACATTCCGCATGGATTCACCTCAACTCGTGGAATGGGATTTTCATAGAAGGGGGCAGGTGGGAACTTCCTGCTTCTGATTTGGACGAGCGCGCTGGCCTGTTGGCGGCAACTAGGAAGATCGTGTCCTGGTGGCCTATGCCCTGCAGGAGACATTGCTCTCTATGCCGCTCAAGTTATTGATGCGTGCGTACAATATTCCATGAGAGTCACAGCACGAGGGACGCATGCCACGCGGAATCGGTAAGCTCTGCCTTTTCGAAAAGGATCTTCGAGACAGTCACTACATGCCTGCAGCTATCTTCAAGCAGCTTCGAATGCCAACGCTCAAGAATCCAAATCCGGTATTGATAACGCCAGACGTGACCTGCACAACGTCCCGCCAAGTCAAGGACTATGTTCTTTGCAGTGATTGCGAGCAGCGATTCAGCAAACAGGGAGAGGCCTGGGTCCTTGCAAAAATGGCTCGACCGGGCGGCTTTGCCTTACAAGCGTCGCTCTTCGCCGCTGGCCCGTTGGAGCGGAACAATGATTTTGCCGTATTCTCAGGCGCAGCGATCCAGTCGATCAATATGGACGCTCTCGCCTACTTTGGAATGAGCATCTTCTGGAGAGCTGGCGCCCATCAATGGAGAGGCGAATCAGGGCCCATGGGGGGAATCGATCTTGGCATCTATCAAGAGCCCATTCGGCAGTTCTTGTTGGGAGACGATTTCCCAACCAATGCCGTGATCCTCGTTGCCGTGTGGCCGAAATTGGAGGTCCCGCTGCTTGCATACACGCCGCGCAAGGGCGAGGCTCTGGGGTATGAGGCGTTCAATTTCATGATCCCTGGGATCGAGTTTCGATTGCTGCTTGGAGAAAATGTTCCGACCCAGATGCGGGAGTGCTGTTCGCAAACATCGACGCTTAGGTGCATTTTTTCTGCGACCACGATGATCGAAGAAACGAGAGAGACCTTCATCAAGTTGGCGAGTGAGAGCACGGTGTCGAGGAATTTGAAAGACACTTGGCTTTAGAGGATTGATCGTAATGGACGTTGGACAATTTCTTGTCTCATTGGTTGGTGGCGGCCTAGCTGGTGGATGCGTGAGCGTCATATCGGGCCGGGTTTTCCATTGGCGAACCCTAAGAACGCAGTTTCATCCGATCCTTAATCATTTTTGGGGAGCGTATTCGATTCGGATCGAGAAGCCAGAGGATCGGCACTTGACCACCATTGTTGGGAAGACGCCCCCTTCGGAAGACGACGGATTCATACGACATCGATCGAGTTTTATTCACGAGCTTGTTCGATTCAACGAATTGAAGGAGGCCCGGGAACTAAGGAAGGGACTGATCAAGAATCTTAATCCGCAGGGCGCCAGTGTCGGTTCAACAATAGAGACGGATCTGATGCCCGAGTATGAGGCAGTCTCAAAGTGCTTGAAAATCGTTCAAGGAAAGCTAAAGCTCTCCTGATGGATGATGGGGCGGGTGGCCAAAGTGCAGAGCGTTAGAAAGCTGGGAGATCACAAACCTTACTGCCAGTGCTCACCGAAGCTCCGATCTCGGTTCGCGCTAAATCGCCACAACTATCAGAATGAAGCTCGCTGCGGTTTATTCGCTATGCGGCCATGGCAAGAGCTGGCATAGGACCTGGGTCCCACGGCTCTGGGATCAGAGGAGCCAATCGGACGATCTGCTCCGACCCGCATAACCCGCACCGGTGCCGGGCCGAAGAGGAGACCATCGTGCAGTTCTCACAATAGACGGCCTTCTCCAGGGGAATCGATACAAGGCCAGGCTCCGTTCGAATCATCCGTACATTGCACATAGATCCTCCAGGTATCGGCCGATGCCGGTTACGCTCGTGGATCACCGTTTTCGCGACGTGCCGTGTCGCGTTGCTCAATCAGCGACTTGTACAGGTCGGCGAGTTCATCGACCGTATCCGCTCCGCCGACCGGCTCATCTCGTCCTGAACCCAGCCATGGAAAGCGTTCTTCGAGCAGAGCAAGAACCCATTCAACGAATGTTTGAGATCGCTCGTTTTCGGCTCCCATTAAAAGCTCCTTTGGCGCGGCGACTCATCCGTCAATCGGAGGAGTTGCCCCGTATGCGACGTTTTTTGCAATATCAAGGCAGACAGCTCGCTGGGAAGAGGCCGAGACAAGTTCCGGAACGCGACGAATCATCTGCATCGCGCGTGTCATGTCTCCGCGGCGAGAGGGTGGAGGTACTTCACAACTCCTCGACATTCAGGCGGCAGGTTGCCCGGCCAGTCCTTCGAGTTCCGAAACCAGATGCTTGAGTGCTTCGAGATTGCTGATTGTTGTCATCGACCCGATGTGCAAGCGATCGAGCACGGAAACGAATTGCGTATCTCCGATCGACTCGGCCAGAGAGTGCGCCTTGCGGATTCCCCGTGAGGCCCGTTCCATTGCCTCCGCGACATTCGCCTGCAGTTGTGCGTTGGGGATGGCGTTAGCCTTCTGCGTTCGCGCGACACGCCACAATATCTCGCCGTAAATTGGATCGCCGAGAATGCG
>VFSW01006199.1_pt1 | contig 17620 bp, 12 predicted proteins | sample 5358111 | NCBI WGS metagenome assembly VFSW01 (sample SAMN11554181, study PRJNA540505) | mine drainage metagenome | isolation source: sediment from site ElyBrook_90M | place: USA: Ely Copper Mine, Vershire, VT | collected 2017
GGATAGGGCTGTCCGGGAGCGGGATACGGCTGCGCGGGCGTCGGCTGCTGCTGCGGCGGGTAGGGCGTGGGCGCAGGAGCCGGGTACGGCTGCTGCGGGGGCGGGTACTGCGCCGAGGCGGTGGAAGCCGAAAGCCACAGAGCACCGAGGCTCGCTCCGAATGACACCAGACGTCGCATGCACCCTCCTGAGCGGTTACTTCAAGGTCGCGCGGGCGACCGCGCGCGGATCGAACTCGTGCCCCAGCTCGCGGTCCATGAGGTCACGCACCGCCTGGGCCACGGGCTTGTCCTCGTACAGCACGGAGAAGACCTCGGCGGTGATGGGCATGTCCACGGCGAGCTTCCTCGAGAGATCGTACGCGCTCCGCGCCGTCTTCACCCCTTCGGCGACGTGCCCGAGCGTGGCCAGGACGTCGGCGAGCTTGCGCCCTCGCCCCATCTCGTAACCCACGGTGCGGTTGCGCGACAGCTCGCCCGTGCACGTGAGCACGAGGTCGCCCATGCCCGCGAGCCCGGCGAGCGTGAGCGCCGAGCCGCCACGAGCCATCGCGAGCCGCGCGATCTCCGCCAGACCGCGCGTGATGAGGGCAGCGCGCGTGTTGTGCCCGAACCCCATGCCGTCGACGATGCCCGCCGCGATCGCGACGACGTTCTTGAGCGCGCCCCCGCACTCGACGCCGGGCACGTCGTCGCTGCCGTAGGTGCGCATGTACGGCGTGTGGAAGCGCTTCATGACGTGCGTGCAGACCTCGGCGTCGTGTCCCGCGATGACGACCGCCGTGGGCAGGCGATTGACCAGCTCTTTTGCGAAGCTGGGGCCCGAGAGGAAAGCCATGTGTCGCCGGGCGTGCGCAGGGAGCTCCTGGGCCAGCACCTCGTCCATGAACATGAGCGAGTCGTTCTCGATGCCCTTGGTGGCGCTCACGATGGGGACGCCCTCATGCACGTGCGATGCCGCGGCCCGCGCGACCTCTCTCGTCGCGTGGCTGGGCACCACGAAGAGGGTCATCTTCGCCTCGCTCATCGCTCCTCCCAGGTCGTGCGTGCACCGCAGGTTCTCGGGCAAGGCGATGCCGGGTAGGTAACGCGCGTTCTCACGCGAGGCGTTGATGGCTTCGCTCAGCTCGGGCCTGCGGGACCAGAGGACGACGTCATCTCCCTTGTCGGCGAGGAGAAAAGCGAGCGCCGTACCCCACGCGCCGGCTCCGAGCACGGCGACCTTGGAGGTCATGAGCCCACGGTACCACGACTCGGTCGGCGTGCGTGGCACGCCGGCACTCGCGCACGGCACATCGCGCTATGCTTGCGCGCGATGCGAGCATGGTGGTCCCTGGTTGGCATTGGCGTGGGCATGGCGGCCGGGTGCTCCCCCAACGCCGTCTGCAAGACGGTCGTGGGCATCAACGACCCGTCCAACCGGACCGAGCGCCGCCAGATCATGAGCTTCGGGCTGAGCCAGTTCTGTCAGCAGATGACGACGCACAACGCCCCGCTGAAGCTCTCCACCGACGCGCCCGTGACCGGTCGCTTCTACCCGCAGCATTGCACGCAGCAGACGATGCCCAACGGCGACCTCTGGGTGCAGTTCGATGGAATGGGCTACGCGTTCACCCCTCTGTCCCGGAAGGTCTCGTTCACGTCGGGCGCCACGATCCAGTACGACGAAGACTTCAAGTGCGCCCCCGACAACTCCATCTACGCCTACTTCGCGACGCGGCCTGGCGGCTCGGCGTCGCCGCCCACCTTCCAGCTCTTGCAGATCGAGGCGCCCGTGGCGAGCCTCGTCCAGGGGTGGATCACGCCGTATGCGAACAACTTCGGCACGCAGATGGTGAGCCAGCAACTCGCCGCCGGCTTCACCGTCATCCAGGGCGACGACGGCAGCACCGACTTCGCGGTGGGCAAGGTCGAGCTGGGGCAGCACCCCCCGCACCCGTTCGACGTGCACGGCGCGAACCGCCTGCTCGTCGAGAGTGAGCGAACCCAGGTCTACCCGAACGAGCGGGACTTCATCGGTCCCATCGAGGTCAAGGACTCCGGCCGAGCTCTCTATCTGCTCCTGCAGCTCGACGGGCAGCAGGCCCTGGACGTGATGCTCCTGCCCAAGCCGCTGGGCGATGCCGCGCTCATGGCGTACGTCAATAACGGGCCAGTGGGCGCGCTGCCGGGCTTGCCTCAGTGGAGTGACGTGCTCCAGTACGGCGTGCAGTACCAGCGTGCAGTCCCTGTCGCGCCGGGTATGTACTATGTGGTGATCGACAACACCCCGTCCGCAGGACAGGTGGCCCCGCCTGCGTCGTTCCCTCTCGGGGGTACCGAGCAGCCAGCGCTCGTCAACTACGCGATCCAGATCGGTGACGCCCCTTGAGCACGGACGAGCCCACGAGCGAACGATCCGCGGAGCCTGACGAGGACCAGGTCGAGCCGTCGCCCAAGCACGTGAACGGGGTCGGGCCCACGCCGCCGTACCGGGCCTCGGCGCGCGACGCATCCGACGCCCCCGCGCTGCGCATGTCGCGGCTGCTCAAGCTGGTCTACTGGGCGGTCTGGTTCGTGATTCTCCCCATCGTGGCGGCGAGCCTCCTCATCTGGGCGCTCACGCCTCCCAGCGGGGCCGAGGTCGGCGGGCCGCTGGGCTGGCTCGAGGGGATCGTCCGCGCGCAGCCGGTCCCGGTGGGCATCGTGCTCTTCACGGTGGTCGAGATCGTCCTCTGGGCCGCCCGCCACCAGCTCCCTCTTGCGAAGCACGCGCATCCGCCCTCGCGCGCCGATCTCCCCCAGCACCTGCGGGCCACGTTCGAGAGGGCGCGCGCGCTGCTCGACGAGGCCGAGATGATCCTGTCGCGCAACGAACGCGCCGTCGTCCGCGAGCTCACGGCGAAGGAGCGCGAGCGCCTGCAGGGCGAGCTCTCGGCGCTGCGCGACGTGATGGAGCGCGTCCCGTTCGAGGAGGAGGCGTTCATCGACGCCCTGACCAAAGCGGACGGCGAGGTCGACATCCGCCTGGGCCGCTGGCGCAAGAGCGAGGTGCGCGAGTACGTCGAGGCCATCGCGATGGCCGTGGCCGTCGCCTTCGCGCTGCGCGCCTTCGTCATCGAGGCGTTCAAGATCCCCAGCGGATCGATGATCCCCACGCTGATGGTGGGCGACCACATCTTCGTGAACAAGTTCAGCTACGGGCCGGCGATCCCGTACACGCGGTCCCGCGTCTGGACCAGCATGCCGCCGCACCGGGCCGACGTGATGGTGTTCGCGTTCCCGGAGCACCCGGAGCAGGACTTCATCAAGCGCGTCATCGCCTTGCCCGGCGACCGGCTCGAAGCGCGCGGAGGGCACCCGATCCTCAACGGGTGGGAGGTGCCGAGCTGCAAGGTCGGAACCTGGTCGTACAGCGACTACGACTCGCCCATCTCCAAGCACGAGGGAGACCTGTACGTCGAGTACCTGGGCGACGAGTCCTACCTGACGTTTTACGACCGCGCGTCGGGTGCCTATCCGGACTACCAGGGGCCGTACTCCGTGAAGCCGGGCGAGGTGTGGGTGATGGGTGACAACCGGAACAACAGCCACGACTCGCGCATGTGGTTCGGCGGCCAGGGCGGGGGAGTGCCCTTCGAGAACATCCGCGGGCGCGCCTTGTTCGTCTGGCTCAGCGTGAGCGACAGCGGCATGGACTGGTCGCGCGAGGGGGCGCCCGTGATGGGTCGTCCGCGATTGCCGCCGGCCGCGATGGGGCTCGAGCCGCAGCTCGACAAGTGTCTGCACGACCGCCCCGCGGTGACGACGCCGCCACCCCCGAAGGGCTGAGCGAAGCGACATGAAGACGTCGAGCTGGATCGTCGGGCTCGCTCTGCTCCTCGGGCTCGTCGGGCTCGCCGCATGCGGGGCCGCCCAGGCGGCCGCCGCCCGCGATCCGATGCGCTGCGAGCGCGATCCCTCGTGCTCGAAGGCGCGCGGCGCCTATCCCGACTGCACGCGTCAGTGCGTCGACGATCCCGAGTGCATCGATCGTTGCCGGCAGGTGCAGCAAGGCACCGACTCGCTGGGCCAGCCGCAGTAACCCTGTCACCAGGCCAGGCGGAAATGCACGGCCTTCGGGCGTGTGAGGCCGTCGAAGCCGAGCGCGCCCAGGCTGACGCCGCGTCCCGAGTCCTTCCAGCCGCTCCAGGGCAGCTCGGGGTCGAGGTAATCGCAGCGGTTCATGAAGACCGTGCCGCACTCGAGCCCAGCGGCAAGCCGCGCGGCGCGCTCGCGATCGCTCGTCCAGATGCTGGCGGTCAGGCCGAGGCGCGAGTCGTTCATCCTGGCGAGCGCCTCCTCGTCCGTATCGACCACGGCGACGGGGAGGATCGGGCCGAACGACTCCTGTCGGAAGAGCTTCATCGCCGGTGAGCCGTCGGCCACGAGCGTCGCCTCGAAGAAGCGCCCGCGCCCGCCCGCGCTCGTCTTGCTGCCACCGGCGAGGATGCGTGCCCCCTTGCTCCTGGCGTCTCCGATGAGCGCCTCGAGCTCGGGCACGTGGTGCGGCTGCGCGATCGGGCCGAGCGTGGTCTCGGACTTCATCGGGTCGCCCATCACGTAGGCTCGGACGAGCGGCGCGGCCATCTCGAGGAACCGCCCGTAGAGCGACCTGTGCACGTACACCCGCTCGATGGCGCAGCAGCTCTGCCCGGCGTTGTACATCGCGCCGTCCACGACGTTCTCGACGGTCTTCTCGAGATCGCAGTCGGGGGCGACGTAGGCCGGGTCGTTTCCCCCGAGCTCGAGGGTCGTGTGGAGGAAGCGCTTGATGCCTGCCTCGACGATGCGATGCCCGCCGTAGATGGAGCCCGTGTAAACCGTATGATCCACGCGCTCGTCGCCGACGATCCGTTCGCTCGTGGGATGGTCGCAGTGCAGGGCCTGGACGAGGTGTGCCGGCGCACCGGCGGTCTCGAACGCCCGCGCGAAGTGCTCGCCGCAGAGCGGCGTGCGTGGGCTGTGCTTCACGATCACGGCGTTGCCCGCGAGCACCGCCGGCACGACGCAATTGACCGCGGTCAGCAGCGGGTAGTTCCAGGCTGGCAGGTCGAAGACCACCCCCAGCGGCTCGCGAACCACGCGCCGTTCGAACTTGCCCACGGCGGGAAGCACGTCGTCGGCGAGCGAGCGCGCCGCCATCGACGCGAGGGCGCGGGCGCGCCCGACGCAGCCCTTCACTTCGCCGGTCGCCTGGGAGAGCGGCTTTCCCATCATGCGCGTGATGTCCGTCGCGACGTCGCCCGCCCGGCCCTCGAGGGCGGCGACGAAGCGCTCCACCAGCGCGACGCGGTCGGCGACGGGGCTCGAGCGCCAGCCCCTTGCCGCAGCGCGTGCGCGATCGAGCGTCGCGCCCACCGTCGCCGGGTCGGCCAGGGTGACGGTGCACGCCGGCTCACCCGTGAAGGGGTTGTCGACGACGAGTGTCTCGGGCTCGCTGGACATGGCGTCGGAGCATAGCCCGACCCCGTGACGGTGCCGTCAAGGAGACACGGTGGATTCCCCGGCCAGGTACCGCCCGGTCGCGGTGCGCGCCCGGGACAGCTTGCCCGGCTCGCCCTCGAACACGACCCGGCCGCCCTGCTCCCCGGCCTCGGGCCCGAGCTCCACGACCCAGTCCGCGGACGCGATGACGTCGGGATGGTGCTCGATGATCACGAGGGTGTCGCCACGTGCGACGAGGCGCTCGAGGACGCCCAGCAGCCGCTTCACGTCGGACAGGTGCAGTCCCGTGGTCGGTTCGTCCAGAACGTAGACCGTGGGCTCGTGAGCGCTGCCCGCCGTGAGCTCCGCCGCGAGCTTGAGGCGCTGGGCCTCGCCGCCCGACAGAGTGTTCGAACCCTGGCCGATCTGCACGTAGCCCACGCCCAGGTCGGTCAGCGTGGCGAGAGGTCGCGCGATGCGGCGGTGGTTGGCGAACAGCTGGGCGGCGTCCTGCGCCGGCAGGTGCAACAGGTCCCCGATCGACAGGCCCGCGTAGCGGACCTCCAGGGTCGAGGGCTCGAACCGCGAGCCCCCGCAGGCCTCGCACGGCGCCACGACATCCGGAAGGAACGGCATCTCCGCAACGATGGTTCCTTGCCCGTCGCACGCCGGGCAGCGCCCGCCGGCGCCGCCGCTGTTGAAGGAGAACCGCGCCGCCGTGTAGCCCCGCGTCTTGGCTTCCGGGAGCGAGGCGAAGAGCTTCCGCACGTCGTCCCATACACCGAGAAACGTCGCGGGCACGCTGCGAGGCGTGCGACCGATGGGCGACTGATCGACCGCGAGCGCTCGCTGCACGGCCTTGAAGCCCTTGATCGACTCGAACGCTCCCGGTTGCGGCGCAACGAGCTTCAGCGCACGCCGCAGCGCCGGATAGAACACGCTGCGGACGAGCGTCGACTTGCCGGAGCCGCTGACGCCCGCGACGACGCACATGCGGCCCACCGGCACGCGGAACGTCACGTCGTGCAGGTTGTTGGCGCGCGCGCCCCGCAGCTCGATCCACGCGTCGGCCATGGGGCGCTTCGGCCGTTCGACGCGAGCGCTCTCCTTCAGCGCGCGAGCTGTCGGGCTCCTCGGGTCCACCAGCACGCGCGCTGCGGGCCCCTCCGACACCACGTGCCCACCGTGCCGTCCGCCGCTCGGGCCCAGGTCGATGACGTGATCGGCGGCGCGGATGGTCTCCGCGTCGTGCTCCACGACCAGCACCGTCGAACCCATCTCCGCGAGCGACCGCAGGTTCGCCAGGAGGCGCTTCGTGTCGCGTGGGTGCAGTCCGATCGTGGGCTCGTCGAGCACGTAGAGGGCGCCCGTCAGCCCGCTGCCGAGCTGCGCGCTGAGGCGGAGGCGCTGCATCTCTCCCCCCGAGAGCGTGGACGCAGGGCGATCCATGGCGAGGTAGCCGAGGCCGACCTGCTCGACGAACGAGAGGCGGCGCACGAGCTCCGCGTGAGGTGCGTGGGCAATCTCGCCGTCCGAGCCCGTGAACCGCCATGCGCGAGCGCGAGCGAGCGCAGTCTGGACCGAGTGGGCCGTGGCCTCGGCGTACCGCTCGCCGTGGAGCCTGACGCCCCTAGGCACGGCGCTCAACCGGGAGCCTTCACACGTGGCGCACGCTTCATGCGGTTCCTCCTGCTCGAGGGCCTCCGGCCCGCCCTCGACGCCCGTGCCTTCGCACGACTCGCAGCGGCCCTGCTTGGTGTTGAACGAGAACCAGCGCGGATCGAGCTCCGGTACGCCGGTGCCGCACTCCGGGCACGTGCGTGCCGTCGAGAGCGTGCGCTCGCGCCCGCTGCCCTTGGCGTTCGGGGCTCCGTCAGCGACGCGAAGGGCGCCGCCTCCCCAGTGCAGCGCACGATCGAACGTCGCCCGGTCCATTCTCGCGAGCTTGCCGTAGTGAACGATGAGGTCGATCGTGTGCTCCTTCGCCTTCGCGAGCCTGGGTGGCGGCTCGATCGAGACGAGGGCGCCGTCGACTCGCGCGGTCTGCACCCCGGCCCGTGACGCGGCGGTGAACAGATCGAGGTACGTACCCTTGCGTGCCCGCACGGCAGGCGCGTAGACGGTCCGGGTGCCGGCCTCGCGGGCCAGCCGCTCGAAGAGGGCGTCTGCGCTCATCGGCGCCACGACCGCGTCGCACTTCGGGCAGTGCAGCTCGCCCACCTTCGCGTAGAGCAGGCGCAGGTAGTGCGCGACTTCGGTCACCGTGGCCACGGTCGAGTTGGCGCCGCCCCGCGAGGTGCGCTGCTCGAGAGCGATGGATGGTGGGACGCCGGTGACCGAGTCGACGTCCGGCCGGGGCAGGGTGGGCAGGAACTGCCTGGCGTAGGGAGTCAGCGTCTCCATGAACCGGCGCTGCCCCTCGGCGAAGACCACGTCGAACGCGAGCGACGACTTGCCCGAGCCGCTCGGCCCCGTGACCACGCACACTTGCCCGTGCGGGATGGAGCACGAGACTTCCTTGAGGTTGTGCTCCCGCGCGTGCGACACCTCGATGGAAAGGTTTCGAACAGGAGGATCAGAAGATCGGAAGACCTTCCGATCTTCCGCCCTTCCTGTGGCATCTCTCAGGGCCTGCCCGGTCCTGGTGTCGCTCGCCGCCACCTGCTCCGGCGTGCCCTCCGCGACGAGCTGCCCACCATGCGGTCCTCCTCCAGGGCCCAGATCGATGACCCAATCGCAGGCGCGGATGACGTCCAGGTCGTGCTCCACGACCACGACGCTGGCGCCCTCGTCGACCAGGTGGTCGAGTGCGGCGATCACATGGGAAGCGTCCTGGGCGTGGAGCCCCGCGCTCGGCTCGTCCACGACGAACAGCGTCCCCTTGGACTCCTCGGACAGGGCCCGCGCCAGCTTGAGGCGCTGCGCCTCGCCACCCGACAGCGTCGACAGCGGCTGTCCCAGCGACAGGTACCCGAGCCCCAAGTGCACGATGGGATCCAGCATGCGGCGCAGGACGTAGTCGCGGTCGCCGGGGGGATCGAAGAGGGCCAGCGCCTCGTCGACGCTCATGCCGAGGACGTCGGCGATGGACTTGCCACGGTGGGTGACCGCGAGGACCTCGGGCTTGAAGCGCTTGCCCTGGCAGACGGGGCAGAGCAGCTGCACGTCGGCGAGGAACTGCATCTCGACCGTCTCGTAGCCCTCGCCCGAGCACTCCTCGCAGCGCCCGGCTGGCACGTTGAAGGAGAAGTGGGCCGCGGTGAGGCCCCGGCGCGTCGCCTCGGGCTCGGCCGCGAAGCGCGCGCGGACGCGGTCCCACGCCTTGACGTAGGTTGCCGGATTGCCTCGCGCCGTGCGCCCGAGCGGGGACTGGTCGACCAGGACGGCGCGGGCCAGCGAGCCCAGGCCTTCGAGCGCATCGTGCGGCCCGGGCTTGTCCACCGACAGGTCGCCGAGCGCGCGGGCCGCCGCCCTGTAGAGGACGTCGTGTGCGAGGGTGGACTTGCCGGAGCCGCTCGGTCCGGTCACGGCGCAGAGGACGCCGAGAGGGACGCGGACGTCGACGCTCTGCAGGTTGTGGGCGCGGGCGCGGCGCACCTCGAGCCACGCCTGGCCCTTGCGTCGCTTGCGCGACGCAGCGTGCGCTTCGGCCCATGCCTTGCCCGTCGGCAGGTCGGTGCGCTTCGCGAGCTCGGTGGGGGTGCCATCGAACAGGATGCGCCCGCCGTGTGGGCCGGCGCCCGGACCCATCTCGAGCACGCGATCGCAGGAGCGCACGACGAGTGGCTCGTGCTCGACGACCATCACCGTGTTTCCTGCCTGCGACAGCTCGCGCATCACGCGCGCCAGGGCCGGCACGTCGGTCGCATGCAGTCCCACAGTGGGCTCGTCGAGCACGAAGAGCGTCCCCGTGAGCGCTGCCCCGAGCGCCGTCGTGAGCCCGGCGCGCTGAGCCTCGCCGCCGGAGAGCGTGCGCGCTTGGCGGTCGAGCGTGAGGTAGCCCAGCCCCACGGCGTCGAGGTAGCCGAGGCGCGAGGCCAGCTGCTCCTTCACGCGCTTGCCCTGCGGATCGCGCGCCGGATATGCGTCGACGCGTGCGAGCGCCTCGCTGACGGTGAGCGCGTGCCATCCGCCGAGGTTCAGGCCTGCCACCTGGTACGCCAGCGCCGTCGAGTTGAGGCGAGAGCCGCGGCACGACCCGCAGACGGTGTACTCGCGGTAGCGCGAGAGCAGCACGCGCACGTGCATCTTGTAGGTGCGCCCCTCCAGCCACTCGAACCAGGCTTTCACGCCCGGATACTTGCCGTGGTGCCAGCTGCCCTCGCCGTCCAGCACGGCCGCGCGCTGCGATGCCTTGAGCTTGGCCCAGGGGACCTCGAGCGGGATCTTCTCCTTCTTGCAGAATCTCTCGAGGATGCCGCGCTCCCAGGTGGTGCTCGGGCCGCTCCAGGGTCTGATCGCACCGCCGGCCAGCGTCTTGCGCGGATCGGGGATCACCTTGTCCCAGTCGATGGCGATGACCCGACCGAACCCGCGGCACGAGTCGCACGCGCCGAATGGCGAGTTGTAGGAGAACAGGCCGGGGCGTGGCGGGTCGAACGCCCTCGCGCACTCGGGGCACACGAGGCCGCGAGCCACCGTGACGTGGGCCCCGCCCTCTGCTCGCAGCTCGGCCCGGCCCGCGCCGCGCGACCACGCGGCCTCGATCGCCTCCTGGAGCCTGCGTGCATCGCGGCGCCCGACGTTCACCCGGTCGACGACGACCTCGACGCGCACGCCCGGGGCGGTGGCCTCGCTGGGTCGTACGTCGTCGATCTCTCGCACCGCGCCCGCCACGACGAGGCGCCTGTAACCGTCCTTCGCCAGACCCTCGCGCAGCTCGAGGAACTGCTCGGCGTCCTCGGCATGCACGGCGTACGTGACGATCGCTCTCACCCCATCGTGCGCCTCGGCCAGCTTCGTGGCGGCGTCGCGAGGGGAGGTCGCGATCGCCTCCAGACCGCAATCGGGGCACCTGGGCGTGGCCTCGCGCGAGAAGAGCGCCGCGAGGTACGGCTCGAGGTCCGCCATGGTGGCCAGCGTGGAGCGACTCGACTTCACGGGCGCCCGGCGGTCGACCGCGACGGTCGCGGCGACCGGCGCAAGCTCGTCCATGGGCGGCCGCTCGAGGCGTTCGAGGAACTGGCGCGCGTACGGGCTGAAGCTCTCGACGAAGCGGCGCTGGCCCTCCGCGTACAGGGTGTCGAGGGCGAGCGACGACTTTCCCGCGCCGCTCGGGCCGCTCACGGCGATGAGCTGCCCGGGGGGCAGCTCGAGGTCGATGCCGCGTAGGTTGTGCGTGCGAGCGCCTCGGAGCCGGATCGGCAGCATGGGGGTCCGCAATATGCCAACGAACCGTCCTCTGCGCAGGGGGCAGCCCCGAGAAGCTGACGTGCGGGTGTCAGGATCGACGCAGCGAGCGGCTCAGCTGCCGGGCAGCTCGAGCCTGAACGTCGCCCCGATGGGGCTCGCGACCAGCTGGATGCTCCCACCATGGGCCGTGGCGATGCGGCGTGCGAGGGCGAGGCCGAGGCCGGTTCCTCCCGGGCGCGCCGTGACGAGCGGGTCGAACACCCGGGCCGCGATGTCGGCCGGGACGCCCGGTCCATCGTCGGCGACGTCGAGGACGACTCGGCCGCCGCCCGCCCGCGCCAGCGTCGTGACCCGCGGCGATCGCGGGGCGCTGGCGTGGATGGCGTTGTCGTACAGAGCGTGCAGCAGGCGGACGAGCAGGCCCGGATGAGCGCGGACGCGAAGGTCCTTCGGCTCGACGTCGTCGTTCCACTGGGCAGCCCCGGGAGCCATGTCGTCGCGGGCGGCGACCAGGATCTCGGCCAGCAGGACCGGCTCGGAGTGCAAGGTCTCACCCCGGGCGAGCGCCATCAGATCGTCGACGATGCCGTGCGCAACGCGGGCGTTCTTCTCGATCTTGAGGACGTGCGGCAGCGCCGCGGACGCCTCGCCGCGGCTCACTTCATGTCGGGCGACGTAGGCGCTGGCCGAGATGACCTGCAGGACGTTGCGCAGCTCGTGCGCGACCTCGGCGGCGATCTCCCCCACGACCACGAGCCGCTCGCGCGCATCGTCGTCCACGGCGGCCACGATTACCAACGTAACAGGGTTTCGGCCCTCGCCGCGCAGCAGGATTGCCCCAGAGCTCCCGCGCAACCGCGCCGGGGGCCAGGCCAACCGGGGCGAATTCGGCCCCCGGTGTCCGGGAGCCTGGAGCCTTTCCCCCGGAGCCTGTAAGTTTTGTGCCGGGCCCTCCACCCACCCTACATGGCCGCCGTCCAACCAGAGAACAAGATCGGCGTGGGTACCTTGCTCGTGGGCAAGTACAAGGTCACCCGCGAGATAGGCCGCGGGGGGATGGCCGCGGTGTACGAGTGCGAGAACGTCAGCATCGGGAAGCGGGTGGCCGTCAAGGTTCTGGCGGCCGAACTCTCCAATTCTTCCATCGTCATCGAGCGCTTCTTTCGCGAGGCCCGCGCCGCCGCGAGTGTGAAGAGCCCGCACATCGTCGAGGTGTACGACTCGGGCCGCCTGGAGGACGGTCGGCCGTTCATCGCGATGGAGCTGCTCGAGGGCGAGTCGCTCTACGACCGCATGGCCCGCGTGCGGCTCATCGACCCGCAGACGACGGTGCGCATCATCGGCCAGGTGGCCAAGGGCCTGATGAAGGCACACGCCGCCAACATCGTCCACCGTGACCTCAAGCCCGAGAACATCCACCTGTGCAAGGGCGAGGACGGCGAAGAGATCACGAAGATCCTCGACTTTGGCCTCGCCAAGTTCTACGCGCCCGTGAAGACCGACGAGAAGACCGCGCGGCTCACCCGCGAGGGAGCCGTGTTCGGAACGCCGGCCTACATGTCGCCCGAGCAGGTGAAGGGGCAGGGCAACGTCGACCACAGGGCCGATCTCTGGGCCCTGGGGTGCATGACGTACGAGTGCCTGACCGGGCGCCCCGTCTGGAACACCGACCAGGGCGTGGCGATGACCTTCGCGGCCATCGCGGCCGCCGAGCTGCCCGTGCCCAGCCGCATGCGCCCGGACCTGCCGCCGTCGTTCGACGAGTGGTTCAAGCACGCCCTGGAGCGCGACCCCGCGCGTCGCTTCCAGACGGCGAAGGAGCTCGCCGACGAGCTGGCACGAGCGCTCAACGCCCCGCCCATCTCGCTCGTGAACGTCGGTTCGCCCAGCCAGATCGAGTTCGACGCGCTGCACATCCCCGAGGCCATCGCGTCGCTGGAAGAGCGGCAGGCTCCCTCGTCGGACCGCGGCGCCGGCCTGAGGAAAGGCACCCCCGGGGCCGGCTTCGCGCCCAGGCCGCCGCGCGGCGAGGCGAGCGATCCCACGGACGTGATCGAGCTCGGTCAGCGCGGTCCGGCCCTGAGCGCGACCGACATGCCGCCCACCGCTGCGCCCGAGGAGCCGCTGCCCTCGCAGTCGCGGCCCGGTCGGAGCCTGGGGCGAGCGATGGTGTCCGCCGTCGTCCTCGCGGGGGTCGCCGCGGCGGGCTGGTACGTCTACACGCGCGTCCTGCACCACGCTCCTGCCGCGCCCGCCGCGTCGGCGAGCGTGGCCGTCCCCACGCCGAGCTCGCCCGCGGCGTCGGACTCCGCGGCCGCGCCCCCTCCGCCTCCCGAGATGCCCAAGTGGATGAGCACCATCGAAGAGGGTCAGGCGCTGCTCGCGTCGGGGGACGCCGACGGCGCGCTGCGCAAGTTCAAGGACGCCTCCGACGCAGGCGGCTCCGTGCTGGCGAAGTCGTTCACCGACCAGGTCAAGCTGGGCTCGGCCACCACGGGCCCGTGCAAGATGACAGCGTTCTCGCACCCCAGGCTCGGGTACTCGAACAACATCGGGCGGCCCTCGGTGGCGGTGACGTCGAAGGGGGCGGTGGTCGCGTGGACCGACGACCACGAGCAGCCGGGTCACGATCACGTCTACTCGGTGCTCATCGACGACAGCGGCCGGGCCACCTCGCGCGCTCGCGACCTCACGCCCGAGGCCGACTTCGCGCTCCGGCCCGAGCTGCTCACGGTGGACGACAAGGTCGCCCTGCTGTTCTGGGACAAGAGCGGCCGCGATCCCGGCGTCCACATGCGCTGGCTCGACGCCGACGGGCGCATCGGCGGAATGAGCTCTCTCGTCGCTGCCGGCAAGCCCGGTCTGTTCTGGCCGGCGATGGACCGCGCCTCCGACGGCAGCTTCTGGCTCGTCTGGCAGCAGAACCCCGACAAGGAGGGCGACGACGTCTTTCTGCGCCACGTCGACACCGACTTCAAGCCGCTGGGCGCCGAGGTTCGCGCCACCGACTACGAGGCCGACAAGGGCAAGTCGCCCAAGGTGAGCGCGCCCAGCATCGCCGTGTCGAGCGCGAACGTCTTCGTCTCGTACGCGCTCGAGCGGGACAAGCAGCACCTCGTCGAGCGGATGCAGATCCCGCTGACGTCGCCCGACCTCGCGACGGGCCTGCAGGGCACCTCGAAGACCAGCCGCACCCTCGGCACCGTGATCGACTCGAACGAGGACAAGGTCGGCGGCGACTTCCCCGAGGTCGCCTGCACCGCCAACGCGTGCTTCCTCGTCTGGCACGAGACGGACAAGGGCGCGCAGGCGGCGGTCATCGATCCGGTGAAGGGGACCATGCTCTGGCGCAAGCGCTTCGCGCCCCGCGGCGGCCACCCCGCCGTGGCCACCACGCCGGACGGCGTGGCCGAGGTCGCGTACTACGAGTCGGGGCGCGTGCGCGTCGCGGCCATCTCGCGCGACGGCGTCAGCACCACGAGCACCTTCGCGAAGGTGACGGGGGATCAGCCCCGCCCGTGGATCGTGCCCGGTCGGACCAAGGGGGACTGGTTCGTGGCCTGGCTCGACATGGAGGCGGGGCACACGGAAGCGTTCGTGTCGCGTCTCACATGCCGCAACTGACGGCGCCGGCGCGCGAGGGGTTCGCCGTCGCGCTCGGCGTCACGTGCGTCGTGGGGCTCGTCGCGTGGCTGCTGCCCGACAAGTGGCACACGACCCTCGTCGGAGTCACCTTCCTCTCCGCGACCTGGGTGCTCGTCTGGCGCCGTGACGACGCGACCGTGCAGCGCGCCGGGCTCACGCTGGGGGGGCTCGTCATCCCCGGTCCGATCGACCCCGCAGAGCTGCTCCGCGCGACGCTGCTCGCCCTGGCGTGGGCGGTGGGCCTGCTCGTCGTCGTCGCCGTGCCGTTCTACTTCGGCTGGCGCGCGTGGTTCTCGCACTTCATGCCGCAGCTGACCTTCTCGCTCGCGGTGCGACCCGGGGAAGCCGTCAACGAGGTGCTCGGACAGTTCTTCGTCATCGCGCTGCCCGAGGAAGCGTTCTACCGCGGCTACCTGCAGAGCCGCCTCGACGAGGCGTGGGCTCCGCGCTGGAACCTGCTCGGGGCGCGCGTGGGTCCCGGCTGGATCGTCGCGGCGATCGTCTTCGCGCTCGGCCACGTCGTCACGGTCCACTCCGCCACGCGGCTCGCCGTCTTCTTCCCGGCGCTCGTGTTCGGCTGGCTGCGCGCGCGCACGGGCGGCATCGGAGCGGGCGCGACCTTCCACATGCTCTGCAACGTGTACTCGATGACCTTGGGGAGAGGCTTCGGCGTGTACTAGAAGAGGATGAACAGAAAGATCAGAAGATCAAAAGGAGGAGATCCGCTCTCCACTCCGCCCTTCTGAACTTCTGATCTTTCTGTTCCACCTCTCATGGCCGCCGCGCTCTTCGACCTCGACCGCACGCTCGTCCGCAAGGAGACGGCGTCGCTCTACGTGAAGTACATGCGCAAGCGCGGCGGGGCGACGTGGAGGGACACGGCGCGGGTCACGTGGTGGGTGGCGCAGTACACGCTCGGCGTCATCGACGCACCGGCGGTCGCGCGGCGAGCGGCGCTGGGGCTCGCGGGGACCGAGGAGTCGGTGATGCAGCGTCGCTGCGACGACTGGTTCTTCCGCGACGTCGAGCCGCTGGTGAGCGAGCACGGTCGCCGGACCGTGAACGAGCACCGCCTGAAGGGCGACGTCCTCGCCATCGTGACCGGCGCGACGCCCTACATCGCGAACCCCCTCGCGCGCCGCCTCGGCATCCCCCACGTCGTCGCGAGCGTCCTCGAAGTGGCGGGCGACGGCCGGTTCACGGGGCGCTTCGTCGATCCCCTCTGCTACGGGCTGGGCAAGCTCGCGCGCGCCCGGCAGCTCGCCGAGCGCCTCGGGTTCCTGCTGGAAGAGGCCACCTTCTACAGCGACTCGCTCACCGATCTGCCGCTGCTCGAGGCCGTCGCCGTCCCCGTCGCCGTCAACCCCGACCCGCGCCTGCACCGGGTGGCGCGCAAGAGGCGTTGGCGCATCGAGCACTGGTAGCTACAGTCCTGCCCCGTGCACGTCGTCATCACGGGGGCCTCGAGCGGCATCGGCGAGGCGCTGGCTCGCGAGTACCTGAAGCGGGGAGCGTCGCTGTCGCTGGTCGCCCGGCGCAAGGGCAAGCTCGACGAGCTGGCGGCCGGTCACGCCGGCGCGTGCCACGTCGTCGAGGCGGACCTGTCCGATCACCATCACGCGACCGACTGGGTCGACGCCGCCGTCGCCGCGCTCGGACCCGTCGACGTGCTCGTCAACAACGCCGGCGTGCAGATCGTCGGGCGGACGCTCGAGACACCCTTCGCGGACGCCGAGAAGATGATGCGGCTGAACGTGTACACGCCGTTCAAGCTCACGATGCACGTCCTGCCGGCGATGCTCGCGCGAGGCAAGGGCACGATCGTCGACATCGCGTCGATGGCCGCGCTCGCGCCCATGCCCGGCATGTTCTTCTACAACGCCAGCAAGGCAGCCCTCGGCGCCGCCTCCGAGAGCCTGCGCGGCGAGCTGCGAGGGACCGGCGTTCACGTCATGACGGTCTATCCCGGACCCGTGGCGACGCCGCTCGAGACCAAGGCCCGCACCGCCTACGCCGAGACCGTCGCCGCGCGCTGGTCACCGCTGGGGCAGGCGCCCGTGCTGGCGCGGCTCATCGCCGACGGCGTGGCGTCCCGTCGCTCGCGCATCATCTATCCCGGCGTGTACCGCCTCTCGCGGCACTTCCCCAACCTCACGCGCTGGGCAGTCGACCGCCTCACCCCGCCGATCAAGGCGTTCGCCCCCGCGGAGAAGTGACCATGCTCCTCGAGCCCTCGTCCGTCGTCGTCGACCGCATCATCGCCCTCGCTCTGGAGGAGGATCTCGCCTCGGGCGACCTCACGACCGAGGCGTGCATCGACGAGGGGGCCCGCGCCGTGGCCCACGCCGTCGCCAGGCAGCCCGTGGTCGTCTGCGGCGGCAGCGTCTTCGCCCGCGTGTTCGCGCGCGTCGAGGCGTCGCTCGAGATCGATCGCGTCGTGGCCGACGGGGAGCTCGTCGGGCCGGGCACGAAGCTCTGGACGGTGCGGGGCAAGGCGCGCGGCATCCTCATGGGCGAGCGCGTGGCGCTCAACTTCGTGCAACGCATGACCGGCGTCGCCACCCAGGCGCGCCGGTACGTCGAGGCATTGCCGGCCGGCAGCAAGACGCGCATCACCGACATTCGCAAGACCACGCCCGGCCTGCGCGCGCTCGAGCGGTACGCGGTCCGCGCGGGCGGGGCGCACAACCACCGCGACGATCTCGGCTCGGCGGTGCTCATCAAGGACAACCACATCGCCGCGTGCGGTGGCGTGCGCGCGGCCATCGTGCGGGCGCGGGCCGCGGCGCCTCACACGGCGAAGATCGAGTGCGAGGTGGACACGCTCGAGCAGCTCGAGATCGCTCTCTCCGCCGGCGCCGACATCGTGCTCCTCGACAACATGAGCACCCAGGTCGTCGCCGAGGCCGTGAAGCGCACGGCGGGTCGCGCGCTGCTCGAGGCGTCGGGCGGCATCACCCTGGCGCGCGTGAAGGAGCTGGCGGAGGCGGGCGTCGACGTCATCAGCGTGGGCGCGCTCACCCACTCGGTGCCGGCGGCCGACATCGGGCTCGACTTCGAGTGAGCGTGCCCGTGAGCTCCCCGCTCGGGCAGCCGAGGCACGAGCTCGCCGTCACGACGTCGACGAACGACGAGGCCAAGCGCGCCGCGAAGGAAGGCGCGCCGCACGGCTCGACGTG
>VFSW01006200.1_pt1 | contig 17620 bp, 12 predicted proteins | sample 5358111 | NCBI WGS metagenome assembly VFSW01 (sample SAMN11554181, study PRJNA540505) | mine drainage metagenome | isolation source: sediment from site ElyBrook_90M | place: USA: Ely Copper Mine, Vershire, VT | collected 2017
CCGCCCGCTGCTGGGGGCTCTGGTCGGTGCGGCGGCGTGGCAGGCCGAGGCGCGCGCGGTCCTCGCAGAGCTCGAGACGAACCTCTCGCCGGACAGGCAGCAGCTCGTCGCGGGCATCCCGCTGACGTTCGACCAGGACCCGACCGACATCAACGCCTTCGCCGGCTGCGACGATCAGGGCGCGCCGTTCATCGCGGGCACCGAGGGGCTGCTGGAGGCCATCGACGGCATCGCGCAGACGAAGTCGACCGACGAGCTCTTCGGCACGCGAACGTACGACGCCTACACCGCGACGGTGATGCCAGGCCTGGTCTCGGCGCCCGGCGGCCGCGCCATCCTGCCCGGAGGCATCGTCCCGGCGCAGTACTGGGCCGACCCGCGGCGAGTGTCACGCGCGCACGAGATGTTCGACGAGACCGTGGCCTTCACCTTCGGCCACGAGCTGTCTCACCACTACCTGGGTCACACCGGGTGCGCGCACGGGCAGCCCGCGGGGATACCTCCGGTGCTCTCGGACCTGAACCGGCTCGTCACGTCGGGCTGCGCGTACTGCAACCAGTGGAACGAAGCGGCTGCGGACCTCAATGGGGTGAACAACATGCTCGACGCCGGTCGCGCGCGGTCGGCCACGGCCTATCGCTGGAACGAGGAGGGCGGTCTCTGGCTCTTCGACTTCTTCGCGCGGATGAACGGGGCGTCGGGCAACACGGGCGCGTCCAGCTACCTGACAACGCATCCCAATCCGCTGCTGCGCATCCCCGTGCTCCAGGCCGACGCGGCGGCATGGCGCCTTCAGCACCCTGGATAGGCCTCAGATCACGCGCAAGCTACGCCCGACGATGACCTCGTTGTGGCTCCCGGTGCGGTAGCCCTGCAGGTCGAGCGTCACGAACGCGAAGCCGTAGCGCTTGCCGGCCTCGACGATCGCGTCGCGGACCTCGAAGGCGGCGCCGAGCTCGGGCTTGCTCACCTCGACGCGAGCCATCGCGCCGGTGGCTCCGGCCGGATGCCACCGCACCCGGACCTGACGCAGCCCCAGCGCCCGCAGCTCGGCCTCGAGACCGCCGATCTGCGCCAGACGCTCGCGCGTCACCTCGGTGCCGTAGGGGATGCGGCTCGACAGGCAGGCGCTCGCGGGCTTGTCCCAGACCGTCAGACCGATGGCCTGCGCCCCGCGCCGCACGTCGTCCTTGCTCCACCCTAGCTCGACCAGCACGCTACGCACCCCGGCGTGCTTCGCCGCGTCGAGACCCGGCCGGTAGTCGCCCAGATCGTCCATGTTGGTGCCGTTGACCACGTGAGCCAGCCCCCACTGTCGCATCTTCAGGCTTGCGATGTCGTAGAGCTCGGTCTTGCAGTGAAAGCACCGGTCGCTCGCGTTCGCGACGTAGCCGGGGCGCTCGATCTCGTGCGACTCGACCAGCTCGTGCCGGGCGCCGATCTGGCGGGCGACCGAGACGGCGGCTTCCTTCTCGAAGGGAGCGAGGCTGGGAGAGACGGCGGTCATCCCGACGGCCCGGGAAGCCAGCACCTCGTGCGCGACGGCCAGGACGAACGCGCTGTCGACACCCCCCGAGTAGCAGACCAGGGCACTGCCCATGCCCCGGAAAAGACTGCGAAGTTGGTCGAGCCTGTCGTCTGCCACGCTTGCCTCACCCTCTTAGCACTCCTTGCGCCCTCCCTCATGGTGCTGCTATCTTGTTCAGTATCGAGGTACCTCATGGCTGCGGCGCAAGACTTCGAGGCTCTCCTGGCGCAGATGGGCTCCAAGCTCCGGTTCGCCGACGAGAGATCCCGGCCGTCTCCCTCGCTGGGGCTGGACTGGCCAGGGCTCGACGCGGTCCTTCCGGACGGGGGATTGCCCAGAGGGATCGTCGAGCTGGCCGCACCGGGCAAGCTCGGGGGGGCCACCAGCGTCGCGCTGGCCGCTGTCCGCGCGGCTCAGGTCCGCAATCCGAACGCGTGGTGCGCGTGGATCGATCCCGAGGGCACGCTCCACGCTCCGGGCATCGTGACGGCGGGCGTCGACCTGTCGCGCATGCTCGTCGTCCGCACCCCCCGGACCCTGCTGGGCAAGGTCGGCGTGAAGGTCGTCTCCTCCGGTGCCTTCGAGGTCGTCGTCGTCGACGTCGACGCGCTGGCCGGCCCTTCCCCTGGCGTTCCTCTCTCGAGAGGCTGGGCTCCGGAGCTGCTCGTGCGCAAGCTCGCCCTCGCGGCCGAGCCCAGCGGGGCCACGGTGCTGCTGCTCACCGATGCGTCCAGGCCACGCGCGGCCACCTGGCCGGTGGCGCTGCGGCTCGAGCTGTCGCGGCCCGACGCGAGGTCGCTGGCGGTGCGGGTCGCGAAGGAGCGCCGGGGTCGTGTGGGGCTCGCGCGGACGGTGCCGTTTCTGCCCGTCTCGCAGCTCGTTTCTCCGCTTGCGGGGTGAGTCGTGCGCCGCGTCGCCTGCATCGCCTTGCCGGGGATCCGCCTCGAGGTCGTCCCGCCCGAGCCTCGCGCGTCGCTCGGCGTGCCGCCCGGGCCGGTCGCCGTCGTCGTGGCCAGGTCTGGAGCGGCCGTGAAGACCGAGCGAGACGTCCTGGGCAACACGCGGCTCGACGTCGTGTCGCCGGGCGCGCGAGCGCTCGGGGTGAGGGCAGGGCAAACGGTCGCTGCGGCGCGGGCGAAGTGCGCCGACCTGCGAGTGCGGGTGGTGCCCGAGGCCGCGGTGCAGGCGGCCCTGGCTCGCCTGGCCGAGGCCGCGCTCGCGTTCGGACCGGCCACGGCGTTCGACGTCGCGCAGGACGTGGTCTGGATCGACGTCGGGGGCTGCGCGCACCTGCACGGCGGCGAGGCGGCGCTCGCGCGCTCGCTCGAGGCGCACGTCGAGGCCATGGGGCACCGGTGTCGCGTCGCGGTGGCGAGCGGCCCGCGCCTCGCGGCGGCCATCGCGCGGTTCGCGGTGTCGCGAAAGCCGGGGCCTCTCGTCGTGCCTCCGGGCAGCGAGGCGGCCGCCATGCGCGCGCTGCCCATCGCGGCCCTCGCGCTCGACGAGGACGTGGCCACCTGGCTTCGCAACCTGGGGATGGCGCGCTGCGGGGATCTGCAGAAGCTGCCGCGCCGCTCGCTGGGCACGCGCCTGGGCGCGCGCACGCACGACGTCATGCAGCTGCTCGAAGGGGAAGATCGCGCCCCGCTCGATCCCTACCGTCCCCCCGAGGTGCCCGAAGAACGGGTGGAGCTCGAGTGGGGCGCGGCGTCGGTCGAGGCGCTCACCTTCATCCTCAAGAGCCTGTGCGATCGGCTCGCCGTGCGCCTGCAGGGCCGCGCCATGGGCGCTGCGCGTCTCGAGCTCGTGCTGTCGCTCGACCGGGCGCTGTGTGGAGCTGCTTCTCCCCTCAGCGTGCTGGCGATCACGCTGCCCGTGCCGCTCGCGCGGGCGGCCGATCTGCTCGCCGTGGTGCGGTCGCGGCTCGAGCACCACACCCTGATCGCGCCGGCGCTCGTGGTCCGTCTGCGGGCGACCGAGCTGGCACGGTTGCAGGGACGCACGCTCGATCTGCTCGAGCCGGAGCCGGTGGCCGGCCGCGCGCTTCCGCGTCTGGTGGCCGAGCTGTCGGCCGAGCTGGGAGCCGATCGCGTCGGGGTGCTCGAGCTCGTCGACACCTGGGTGCCCGACGAGCGCACGCGCCTCGCACCGTTCGGAGCGCGTCCTCCGTCGCCGCGGCCCCCGCTGGTCACCTCGGCGCTCGAGCCCACGCGGCTGGCGTCCCCTCGTCCCCTCGAACCGCAGGATTTCATGCCGCTCGGTCCTGCCGTGCGGGTCGAGGGCATCGAGTGGTGGCGGCGTCCGGCGCGACGGCGCGATCTCGTCGCGGCGTGGGTCGGGCAAGGCAGGGAGAGCTCGCTCGCGTGGGTCGAGCTGGGGCAGGACGGCTCGGGCCGGGCCGGTCTCCGCGGCTGGATCGACTGAGGAAGCGAGCATGTTCGTCGAGCTCGCCGCGCGCACGCATTTCTCTTTCCTGCGAGGAGGCTCGTCGCCGCGGACGCTCGTCGAGCGAGCGGTGAAGCTCGGGTACGACGCCATCGGCGTGGCCGATTGCGACGGGCTGTACGGCATGGTCCGCGCGCTCGAGGCGGCGGAAGCGCTGGGGGTGCGCCTGGTGGTGGGTTGCGAGCTGGCGATCGACGACGACGCCATCACGTCGCTCTGGCTGCACGTCGAGAGCCACGAGGGTTACCGGAACCTGTGCAAGCTGCTGACGACGAGCCACGAGCGGCATCCCAAGGGCAAGGCGCGGGGTGACGACGAGGGGGTGCCGCGCAACCAGTTCGCGGGGCTGTTCCTGGGCGAGATCGGCGAGCACGCCGCAGGGCTCTGGTGCCTGGCGCCGGCGTCATCGAGGACGAGCGTGCTGCGTCTGCGCGAGGCTTTCGGCGAGCGTCTCTCGCTCGCGGCGTGGCGGCACCGCGACGGCGACGACGAGGCCCGCATCGCGAACGTCGAGAGGCTCGCGCGGGAGACGGGCGTGGCCGTGTGCGCGACCAACCGGGTGCTCTTCGCCGCGCCGGAGGACAAGCCGGTGTTCGACGTCCTGCACTGCATCCGGCAGGGCGTGACCCTCGACGAGGCGGGGCGCGCCCTGGCGCCGAATGCCGAGGCGCACCTGCGCTCGCCCGAGGTCATGCAGCAGCTCTTCGCCGATCATCCGGAGTGGCTGGAACGTTCGACCGTCATCGCCGAGGCGTGCCGCTTCTCGATGCGCCAGCTGAACTACCGGTTCCCGTGCGAGCTCGACGCGCCGGCGTTCCCGGGCGAGACGCCCGACCAGGCGCTGCGCAGGCTCACGATCGAGGGCGCGATGCGCCGCTGGCCGAGCGGCGTCCCCGCCGAGGCCACCGCGCAGATCGAGAAGGAGCTGGACCTGGTCGCCAAGCTGCGGGTGGCGCCGTACTTCCTGAGCGTCCAGACCATCGTCGAGATCGCGCGCAGCAAGGACATCCTCTGCCAGGGGCGCGGCAGCGCGGCCAACAGCGCGGTCTGCTTCTGCCTGGGAATCACGGCGGTCGACCCGTCGCGCACCAACCTGCTCTTCGAGCGCTTCCTGTCGCTCGAACGGGCCGAGCCGCCCGACATCGACGTCGACTTCGAGCACGAGCGCCGCGAAGAGGTCATCCAGGCCGTCTACGAAAAGTACGGGCGCGACCGCGCCGCCATGGTGAGCGAGATCATCTCGTACCGGGGAAAGAGCGCGCTGTGCGAGGTGGGCAAGGTCTTCGGCCTGTCACTCGAGCAGGTCGACCGGCTGAGCGCCCTTGTGTCGTGGTGGGACAAGCTCGACGAGACGCCGCCCGAGCGGGTGCGCGCGTGCGGCTTCGATCCGGACGACGGGCGCGTGCGGCAGGTCCTGGCGATGGCGTTCGCCATCCAGGGCTTCCCGCGGCACCTGTCCATCCACGTGGGCGGCTTCGTCCTGAGCGCCGAGCCGCTCGTGGGTGTGGCGCCGGTCGAGCCGGCGACCATGCCGAAACGCACGGTCATCCCGTGGGACAAAGACGACCTCGACACGCTCGGCTTCTTCAAGGTCGACGTACTGGGCCTGGGCATGCTCACCGCGATCCGCAAGGCTCTCGACCTCGCGATGTCGGGACGGAGCGCGATGCACCCGACCGCGATCGACAAGCTGGCGAGCATCCCGGTCGAGGACCCCCGGGTGTACGACGCGCTGTGCGCGGCCGACACCGTGGGCGTCTTCCAGATCGAGAGCCGCGCACAGATGGCCATGCTGCCCCGCCTGAAGCCGCGCCGCTTCTACGATCTGGTCGTCGAGGTGGCCATCGTACGCCCGGGGCCCATCCAGGGTGGGATGGTCCACCCGTACCTGCGGCGCCGCAGCGGCGAGGAGCCGATCGAGATGCCGCACCCGTCGCTCGCGCACATCCTCGAGCGCACGCTGGGCGTGCCGCTCTTCCAGGAGCAGGTGATGCAGCTGGCGATCAGCGGCGCGGGCTACACCGGGGGCGAGGCCGACCAGCTTCGGCGCGACATGGCGGCATGGCGGCGCAACGGCAAGCTGGCGCGTCACCGCGAGAAGCTCCTGGCGGGGTTCGAGAAGACGGGCGTGACGCGCGAGTTCGCCGAGCGGCTGTACCAGTCCATCCAGGGCTTCGGCGAGTACGGCTTCCCCGAGAGCCACGCAGCGAGCTTCGCGCTGCTGGTGTACGCGAGCTCGTGGCTGAAGGTGCACCACCCCGCGGCCTTCGCGGCGGGGCTCATCAACAGCCAGCCCATGGGGTTCTACTCGCCCGGGACGATCGTGAAGGACGCCGAGCGTCACGGGGTCGAGGTGCTGCCGGTGCGCGTCGACGCGAGCGACTGGGACTGCACGCTCGAGGGGGAAGACCACGCGCTGCGCCTGGGCTTGAGGCTCGTGCGCGGGCTGGGCGAGGAGCCGGGGCGGCGCGTCGAGGAGGCGCGGCGGCAGCGGTCCTTCGCGAGCGTCGAGGACCTGGTGTCACGCGCCCGGCTCGACAAGCGGGAGCTCGAGGCGCTGGCCCAGGCGGGCGCGCTCGTGGCGTTCGGCCTCGGGCGACGCGAGGCCATGTGGAAGGTGCGTGCACCGCGCGAGCGCGAGCTGTTCGCGGGGCTGGAGCTGGGCGACCCCATGCCCCGGCTGCCGCCGATGTCGAGGGCCGAGCAGCTGGTGCTCGACTACGAGTCGACGGGCGTCGCGGTGGGCGATCACGCCATGAGGGTCGCCCGTCCGCACCTGCCGCGTCACACGAAGAGCTCGCGGGACCTGGACGCGGTGGCGCACGGGACGAGCGTGACCACGGCGGGGATGGTCATCTGCCGGCAGCGCCCAGGCACGGCGAGCGGCGTGGTGTTCGTGACGATGGAGGACGAGACGGGATTCATCAACCTGATCCTCTGGCCGCGCACGTTCGAGGCCTTCCGCCACGTGGCCACCACGGCGCCGATGCTGCTGGTGCGAGGGAAGGTCGAGCGTCAGGGCGACGTCATCTACGTCGTGCCCGATCACCTCGAGCCGCTGTCGCTGGTGGACGTCCCGGGCATGAGCCGGGACTTCCGCTGAGTCCGGCTACTCGGACGCCATCCGCTCGTCGTCGCGCTCCGTGATCTGCCGCAGGTGCAGGAACAGGCTCTGCGCCAGCGACATCGTGGGCACGGCGAGCAGCGCGCCGATGGCGTGGAAGAAGTGCTCGCCCACGAGCAGCGAGAAGATGACCAGCACGGGGTGGATCCTCGCCGCGTCGCCCATGATCTTGGGGTTCAGGACGTTCGCCTCGAGCTGGTGGATGCCCACGATCCACGCGAGCACCGCCGCGGCCGTCCCCAGCCCCTGGGTGAGCCCGATGGCCACCGCAGGGACGGCGCTCGCAATCGACCCGAAGATGGGCACCAGCGAGAACACCGCCGCGACCAGCGCCATGACCGGCCAGTACTTCAGCCCGATGAGCGCGAAGCCGATGGCCGACAGCACACCGTTGATGCCGCAGATGATCAGCTGCCCCCGCACCACGCCGGAGAGCCCGCGGTCGATGCGTGCGATCAGCGCGTCGAACCCCGCGCGCGCGTCGGGGTGGACCAGCGAGCGGAAGAACGTCTCGATCCGCTCGCGCGTCATCATGAGGTACGCCGCCAGCATCAGCGTGATGAAGAACGAGAAGATGACGGCGCTGATGCGGACGACCAGGCTCTGCACGGCGCGGACGATCTCGAGCGAGTTCTGCTGCGCGTAGGCGAACGTCCTGCCCAGGGCGTCGGCGATGGCGGCGTTGGGGTCGAACGACTCCTTGCGGTTCTCCGGCGCCGGCTCGACCATCCATCCTCGCTTGGTCTCGGTGACCACGACGCCGGTGCCTACGTCGATGGCGAGCGAGCCGTCGGGCTGCGGGCGCGCCACGAAGGCGCTCGTCGACGCGGGTGGCGGCGCATCGGGAGTGACGGGGGGAGGGGAGATCCCGACGTCCCGCAGCCGGTTGGCGATGGCGGGGGCCCAGTGGTCGCGTGCGTCGGCCGCCAGCTGCGGCAGCTCGGCGCTGAGCGTCCGGAACTCGAGCGCGATGCGCGGCGAGATGAGACGGAAGAAGCCTCCCATCGAGCCCAGCACGACCCCGTAGACGAGCAGGATGGCGACGGCGCGCGGCACCCTTCGGCGCTCGAGTCGCCCGACCAGCGGCGTCAGCACGTACGCGATGACCGACGCAAGCACGAAGGGCAGCATCACCTCGTGCGCCACGAGGACGACGGCCACCGCCACTGCGGCGCTCGTCCCGAGGAACAGCCGCCTGCGGATGACGGCCTGCATTCAGCCCCCGCCCGCCGCGGGAGGGTGCACGCCGGGCAGGTCCGCCAGCAGCGGCGCGAGGCGCACCCAGGTCGCGTCGAGGTGCTCCGGCATCACGCGCACGTCGGCCAGCGCCGGCATGAAGTTCACGTCCCCGTTCCAGCGGGGGACCACGTGGGCGTGCAGGTGGTCGGCGATGCCGGCCCCCGCGGCCTTGCCGAGGTTCAGGCCCACGTTGAGCCCCTCCGCGCCGGTCGCGTGGTGCAAGCGGGTCGCCACGTCGCGCACCAACCTCATGACCGCGTCGTACTCCTCGGGGGGCAGCTCGCCCAGAGCGGAGACGTGCCGTCGCGGCGCCACGAGCAGGTGCCCCGCCGCGAACGGGTAGCGGTTCAGGCACACCAGGGCGCCCGGCTGCACCAGCAGCACGAGCTTTTCCCGGAAGGCCGCCGGCGCCGCCGTCGCGAAGTCACAGAAGATGCAAGCCCCCTGCTTGGTCGCGAGGATGTATTCCATCCTCCAGGGGGCCCACATCCGTTCGGACAAGAGGAGCTGGTCCTCCTACTCGGCCTTCTCGGGCTTGTCTTCCGGCGACGCCTCGCCCTCGCCCTTCTCGGGGCCGATGGACGCGAGCTTCGAGCCGAGCTTCTGCTTGATGAGCTCTCCGATGGTACCGCCCGCCGCGGCCTCGGCCGCCGCGGACTTCTTCGGCGCCTTGGTCGTACGCGCAGCTGCCGGCTTCGCCTCGGTGCCGGTCGAAGCCGAAGCCGCCGCGGTGGCGCCGCCGCCGACGCGCATGGACAGCGTGATGCGCCGCTCCTGCGTGTCGATGTTGGCGATCTCCGCGTCGACCTCGTCGCCGACCTTGAAGCCCTTCTCCTTGCCGTCCTCGCCTGCATCGGGCGCGACGATCTCGTTCTGCGGGATGAGCCCTTCGACGCCGTCGCGCACGTGCACGAACATGCCGTAGTCGACGATGCTCAGGACCTTCGCCTTCACGACCTTGCCCGGAGGCAGCTCGTTGAAGATGGTGGGCCACGGGTCGTCCCACAGCTGCTTGACGCCCAGGCTGACCTTCTTCTCGTCGTGGTTGATCGACAGGATGATCGCCTCGACGTGGTCGCCCTTCTTGTACAGGTCGGCCGGGCTGTTGACCTTGGCCGTCCACGAGATGTCGCTCTTGTGGACCATGCCGTCGACGCCCTCTTCGATGCCGATGAAGACGCCGTAGTCGGTGATGCTCCGGACCTGGCCCGAGATCTTCGCGCCGGGCGAGTACTTCTCCGTGAACACGGTCCAGGGATCGGGCTCGAGCTGCTTGAGGCCGAGCGAGATGCGCTTGGCCTTGGCGTCCACCTCGAGGATCTGCGTCTCCACTTCCTGACCGACCTCGAGGACCTTGCTCGGGTGCTTGACCTTCTTGGTCCACGACATCTCGCTGACGTGGATGAGGCCCTCGACGCCCGGCTCGAGCTCGACGAACGCGCCGTAGTCGGTGATCGACTGCACCTTGCCGGTGACCTTCTTGCCCGGCGGGAACGCCTCTTCGGCGTGGCTCCAGGGGTCTTCCTGCGTCTGCTTGAGGCCGAGCGAGACGCGCTCGGTCTCGGGGTTGTACTTGAGGACGCGGACGGTGACCTCGTCGCCGACGTTGAATAGCTCCGACGGGTGGTTGACCCGGCCCCAGCTCATGTCGGTGATGTGGAGCAGGCCGTCGATGCCGCCGAGGTCGACGAAGGCGCCGTACTCGGTGATGTTCTTGATGACGCCCTTGACGACCTTGCCCTCCTCGAGGGTCTGCAGGGTCTTGGTCTTCTGCTCGTCGCGCTCCTTCTCGAGAAGCACGCGGCGCGACAGGACGATGTTGCCGCGCTTCTTGTTGAACTTGATGACCTTGAACTGGTACGTCTGGCCGATGAGCTTGTCCAGGTTGCGGATGGGCCGCAGATCGACCTGGGAGCCCGGCAGGAACGCCTTCACGCCGCCGCGGATGGTGACCGAGAGGCCGCCCTTCACCCGCTGGCTGATGGTGCCTTCGATGAGCTCGTCGCGCTCGCACGCGGCGGAGATCTCATCCCACACCTTCATCTTGTCTGCCTTCTCCTTGGAAAGCATGACGAGGCCGTCGTCGTTCTCGCGGCTCTCGATGTAGACGTCCACCTCGTCGCCGGCCTTGACCGTGGTCTGGCCCTGCGCGTCGGCGAACTCGTTGAGGGCGATGATGCCCTCGCTCTTGCCGCCGATGTCGATGACGACGTTGTCGCGCTGCACGGCGACGACCGTGCCCTTGACGATCTCGCCTTCCTTGCCGAAGTCGCCAGCCTGTATGCTGGCCTCGAACATCGCGGCGAAGCTGTCGGCGTTGCTGGATGCCGCTTGCTCCGGCGTCTTGCCTGCGGAGCTCAGGGTTTGGGTTGTAGTGGTCGACATTTTGGTTGAACGGTCCTAACGGTCGGTCTGCGGGGCGTTGCTCACGTGGCGTGGGAACGCGCTCTGGGGTTGAGAGGTTGGGGAAAAAGGCCGCGGCTCGTGGGCAGACCGGTGCCACGAGGCTGAGGCCAGGGGCGTGGGGAATAGCCTCCCGGGTACCCTCTGTCAAAGGGCAAAGGCCGGTCTACCTGCGCCGATGGGCAGGGGATTGCCTCAGCGTGGCGGCTGGCTCGGCCGGGCACGGGCGCCGAGGTCCATGGGCATCTTGTCAGCGCCCAGAAGCCCCTGGATGAGCGCGGGAGGCAGGGGCGCCGTCATGATGACGCGCTTGTCGGGGCGCTCGACCGTCGCGTTCTTCAGCCACGCCCACTCGGGCCGGACGGCGGTGGAGCTGGCGAACGCGGAGGGGACCGCGCGCAGCGCGACCTCGGCGAACGCCGCGAACTCCTCGTCTTCGTACGTGAAGGTGAACCGCATGGCGCCCTCGCCACCGGGCGGCAGGACCACCATCAGCGAGAGCAGGTGCCGTCCGACGGCGGCGAGGTCTCCGCGGTCCTGCAGCACCGGGATGTGAGCGACGACGGAGGGACCGTCCACGCGCACGATGGCGAGCGCATCGGGGTCTCCCAGCTGGAGCGGGGGACGCTGGGCGGGGTGGGCGAAGGCGTCTCTCGCGCGCGCCCTCGCGCCGCCCGTGACGACGACCCACGTGCGCCCTGGCAGCTCGAACAGCGAAGCGCCGACCGGGTGACCCTGCTCGTCCTGCTCGCAGACCAGCTCCGGCGTGGGGCCGGGGGGGCCCGAGCTCCAGATGGCGCGCCCGTCGTCCTGCACGAGCTTGGCGGGGTCGACGTCGGCGCGGACGCCGCGCTCGACCGACAACGTTTCCCCGACCTGCTCGTGGGTGTCGGGCCTCCAGCCCAGGACCACTTCCTCGGCGTCCTCCATGGTCTGGAGCGTCGTCGTGGCGGCCACGACCCGGCTGCGTTCGCGCGCGGCGGCGATGGCGCGCTCGAGCAGCGGCCCGAAGACCCGGTCTGCGCGCAGCGCCTTCGGACGGACGATCACGAGCAGCTCGGGGATGGTGTCGATGACGTCCTGCCAGCGCGGCTCGGCGATCGTGGTCTTCGCGGCCGCCGGCGGCGGCTTGCCCCCGCACGACGTCGCACCGAGCGCCAGCATCGCAGCCACGATGGCCACCGTCCCTCGCGTCACGACGCCCGCTCTCGCTCTCGCACGCGCGCGACCATCCGCGCGACGGTCTCGTCGATGCTGAAGTCGGAGCTGTCGACGAGCAGTGCGTCCGGTGCCTGCTTGAGCGGGGCCACCGCGCGCGTCGTGTCCTGCTCGTCGCGCTGGCGGACGTCGGCGAGCGTCGCCTCGAAGGTGACGGTCTGGCCCTTGGCGACGAGCTCGTCGTAGCGCCGCTTCGCACGCACTTCGGGGCGCGCCGTGAGGAAGAACTTCATCTCGGCGTCGGGAAACACCACGGTGCCGATGTCCCGTCCCTCGAGCACGACGCCCCCCGCGCGGCCGGCCTGGCGCTGCAGCTCGAGCAAGGCGTCGCGCACCGCCTTGACGGCGGACACGGTGCTCGCTCCCATCCCGATGTCGGGCATGCGGATGGCGTCGGTCACGTCGGCCCCGTCGAGGCGGACGCGCACGCCCCGCTCGGCGTCGCGCTCGAAGGACAGCGCGCCGCGCGCCACGAGGGCGTCGGCGAGCTTGCCCACGCCCTCGCCGTCGCTCCAGGGGATGCCCGCGCTCTTCGCGGCCACCGCCACGACCCGGTACATCGCCCCGGTGTCGACGAGCACGAAGCCGAGAGCGTCGGCCAGCCTGCGGGCGACGGTGCTCTTGCCGGCGCCCGCCGGTCCGTCGATGGCCACGATCGGGCGCTTACGCACGGTCACGAGACCATTGTCTCACTTCTTGCCGGCCACGGCCGTGGCGAGATCCTCGTGCGAAGCCGTGGCCCTCGTCGGGGAAGAGCACGTACGTCACGGCCTTTCGCATGCGCGCGGGCTTACCACACCCCGGCCCGCGCATCCTCCCCGGGAGAAAGGAGAACCGCCAGCCAGGGGCGCCAAGACACCAGGGAGAGGTAGTATCCGGGCCGTGCCGGACACCGTCGTCGACGTCCAGAGCGTCACCAAGCGCTACACCGGCCACGTCGCCGTCGACGCCCTGTCTCTGCGCGTCCGGCCCGGCGTCATCTACGGCCTGCTCGGGCCCAACGGCGCCGGCAAGACCACGACCATCCGGATGATCAACGACATCGTCCAGCCGGACGAGGGCCGCATCGTGCTGTTCGGCTCCATCCCTCCCGGTCGCGAGGCGCTGCGGCGCATCGGCTACCTGCCGGAGGAACGGGGCCTGTACGCGAAGATGACGGTGCGCCGCGTGCTGACGTTCCTCGCCGAGCTGCGGGGGCTGCGGCGGGCCGACATCGGGCCGCGCGTCGAGCGGTGGCTCGCGCGCCTGGAGCTGACCGGGTGGCTCGATCGCAAGGTCGAGAGCCTCTCCAAGGGCATGCAACAGAAGGTGCAGTTCGTCGCCGCGCTCATCCACGAGCCGGACCTGCTCGTGCTCGACGAGCCGTTCTCCGGGCTGGACCCGATCAACGCCGACGTCCTGCGCGACATCGTCCGCGAGCAGCGCACGCGCGGAAAGACCATCCTGCTGTCGACCCACCTGATGGAGCACGCCGAGCAGATGTGCGACGACGTCTGCATCATCGCCCGGTCGCGCAAGGTGCTCGACGGCAAGCTTCGCGCCATCAAGCGCGCGGCGCAGGAGGCCCGGCGCGGCGTGGTCGTCGAGCTCGGTGGCGAGCGGGGAGACGACGTCCCCGCGGCTCTGCGCCCCGGAGGCGACACCGGCATCGCGAGCGCGAGAGCGTCCGGCGCGGGCTACGAGCTGGTGCTGGCCTCGGGGGCGACGACGAGCGCCCTGCTCCGCCGGCTGCTGGACGCGGGCCAGGAGGTGCGGCGGTTCGAGCACGCGGCGCCGACGCTGCACGAGATCTTCGTCGAGAAGGTGCGCGAGCAACCGGGCGGCGCCGGGGCCGGGGAGGGGAGCTGACCGGTGGGGCCCTGGAGCATCGTCGCGCGCCGCGAGTACGCCGAGGGCGTGCGCTCGCGCTGGTTCGTCCTGTCCACGGTCCTCGGGCCCCTGCTGATGGGGGGCCTCATCGTCATGTCGATCGTGTTGCAGCTGCGCGGCTCGGGCAAGGCCGTGCGCATCGCGCTCGTCGATCAGGGCGCTCCGGAGCTCGCCACCCTGGTGATGTCGACGCTGCAGGAGGCCTCGCCCGAAGAGCCTGCGCGCTTCATCGTGGAGTCGGCCGATCCGGCCGCGCTCGGACGGCTCGACGCCCGGGTCGCCGCCGGCGACGTCGACGGCTACCTCGTGCTGCCCGCCGACCTGGTGACCTCGGGCCGCGCGTCGTACGTCGGCACCGACGCCTCGTCGCAGATCGACATGGCGCGCCTGTCGTCGCGCGTGCAGAAGGCGGTCTTCCGGGCTCGCGCGCAGGCGCTGGGGCTCGAGGCCGAGGACGCACGCTCGCTCCTCGCTCGCGTGGAGCTCGACACCCGGCAGGCCAACGGCGAAGGCGCCTCGGGCGGGGCTGCGTTCGGCCTGGCGTACGGCGCGGCCATCGTCCTCTACATGACGATCCTCCTCTACGGCATCACGGTCATGCGCTCGGTGCTGCAGGAGAAGACCAGCCGCGTGCTCGAGGTCATCGTGGCGTGCGCGTCGCCGTGGGACCTGATGGTGGGCAAGCTGATCGGCGTGGGCGCCGTCGGGCTCACGCAGGTGAGCATCTGGGCGGCGGCCGCGGGTCTGCTCGCCGCCGACCGGGGACCGCTGCTGGCCCGCTTCGGCGTCGCAGGGGCCGACGCGGTCGCGCTGCCGAGCGTCGGCGCGGGGTCGGTGGCGGTCGTCGTCTTCTACTTCCTGGCAGGCTACGCGCTGTACTCGGCCATCTACGCCGCGGTGGGCGCGATCAACAACTCCGAGCGCGACGCGCAGCAGGCGCAGATGCCCATCACGTTCCTGCTGGTGGGCGCCTTCCTCTGCTTCCCCGTCATCACCTCGGCGCCGCGCGACCCGGCCGCCGTGGCGCTGTCGCTCGTGCCGTTCTTCTCACCGATTCTCATGCCGATGCGGTGCTTCCTCACGCCGGTGCCGGCGTGGCAGCTCGGCGCGTCGGTCGCGCTGCTGCTGGGCAGCATCGTGGGGACGACGTGGGTGGCGTCGCGCATCTACCGCGTCGGCATCCTCATGTACGGCAAGAAGCCGGACCTGGGGGAGCTCTGGAAGTGGGTCAGGGCGAGGTAACGTGGTCCCGCGGCTCGCCTGGCTCGGCTCCTTGGCCGGCATCGTGGCGGCTGCCAGCTGCGGGTCGGGAAGCAGGACGGCTCCCGTCGGTCCGGACGCGACCGCGCCTCTGGATGCTTCCCCCGGCCCCGGCCAGCCGCCGGTTCTCGAGGTGGGCTACGACGCGTACCGCCAGTGGGCGCGGCTGCCGTACGTGCGCCTCGGCGTGCGGACGTACATGCGCAGCACCTACGATCGAGCGGGCGGCAACGAGGCGTCGGACGCGAGCCACTTCGTGCGGGAGGTGGCGCCGGGCGACGACGTCGCGCTCGACGTGCAAGGCCGGGGCATCCTGTACTTCTTCCGCGCCAACCACTGGCACGGCAGCCCGTGGAGCTTCCTGATCGACGGGGCGAGCCAGTCGGTCAGCGAGACCGCGACGGCCAGCCCGGACCAGCCGCCCTCGTCGTCGTCCTTCATTCCCGCCGCAGCCTTCCCCTCACCGCTGGCCCTCACGTACGCCACGACGCAGGGCGCCGACGTGTCGTGGGTGCCCATGGGCTTCACGACGTCGCTCGGCATCGCGCTCGGCCACTCGCACTACGGCACCGGCTACTACGTCTACTCGCTCTACGATCCGGACGCGCCGCTCTCGCAGCCCATCGCCGCGTGGACCGAGCAGGCCACGCCCCCGGCCGACGTCACGGCGCTCCTCGCCTCCGCCGGCAGCGACATCGCACCGATGGGGGCTGGCGTGAGCGCGACCTCGGGCTCGGTCGACGTGCCCGCGAGCGGGGCGGTGACGGTCGCCGATCTACCCGGGCCGTCGGTCGTCCGCGTCCTGCGCTTCGTCGTGCCGGCGGCGTCCGTGAGCGCGATCGAGAGCGCGCACGTGCGCATCACGTGGGACGGTCGTCCGGCCGCATCGGTGGACGCCCCGGTCCCGCTGCTCTTCGGAACCGGCACCCTCTTCAACCGGAGCGGCGCCGAGTACCTCGTGAAGTCGCTCCCCGCCGTGGTGCAGTTCATGGCGTCGGGGGTGACCCTGTCGACGTACCTGCCGATGCCGTTCATGAAGAGCGCGAACATCGAGATCGTCGGAGGAGGCGCGGCGGCGCCAGGGATCGCCTGGCAGATCCGCACCGTCCCGTACGACGATCCACCGAACGCCGTGGGCTACCTCCACGCCACCTACGTCGACCAGGGCACGCCGACGCCGGGCCAGGACCTCGTGCTGCTGGACACGACGAAGACGGAAGGCGGCGGCGACTGGTGCGGGAGCTTCGTCGGGACGTCCTTCGTCTTCTCCGACAGCGCGAACCTCGGGACGCTCGAGGGCGATCCGCGCTTCTTCTTCGACGACAGCCAGACGCCGCAGGGGCAGGGGACCGGCACCGAGGAGTGGGGCGCCGGCGGCGACTACTGGAACGGGCAGACCACGACGCTACCGCTCGCGGGGCATCCGGTCGGAGCGCCGAGCGCGCAGTCGGCGCAGGGGCCACAGGACGAGATCGAGTCGGCGTACCGCTTCCTCGTCGCCGACGCCTTCCCCTTCGGCAAGAACGCGCGCATCCAGCTCGAGCACGGCGGGACGGACGACTCCACGGACCACTACCGCACGCTGGCGTACTGGTACGGCACGCCCAGCGCCTGCCTCGTGCAGACCGACGCCCTGCACGTGAGCGACGCGGCCGACGAGAGCGCGCACGACTACGTCTCGCCCGGCGCCTCCACGCCGGACACCCTGACGACGCGCTACGACTGGGGTGTCGACACGTTCGGCGGCGCGGTCGTCTACCCGCCGACCACCGACACGGGCAGGCACACGACGGGCACGAGCGAGCTCACGCTGGCCGTCGAGCCCGACAACTTCGGCGTGCTGCTCCGGCGCAAGCTCGACTACGGGTACCGCGACCAGCGGGGCCTGGTGTCCGTGGCGGATGGGGACACGCCAGGCGCTCCCTTCATGACGGCCGGAGTCTGGTACACGGCCGGCTCGAACCAGTGTGCGTTCGTCGACGCGCCCACCGAGACGGGCGTCGCGGCGCCGACGGTGCAGACGTCCGACCGGCGATGGCGCGACGACGAGTTCCTGGTCCCCAGCTCGCTGACGCGGGGACACTCGCACATCCGGGTGCAGATCGCGTTCGACGCGGGTGCTCCGCCGATGCCGGTGGCGCCGGGTGCGGTCGTCGCCCCGTCGAGCTGGAGCGAGTTCCGGTACACGGCGTACAGCTACGTCATGCCAGCCGTGCCTCTTCGGCCTGCCCGTGGGAACGAGCGTACAGCTCCGGTTCCGCCCCCTCACGCCCAGGGGCCGGGGCGACCGGAGCCAGCCGATCGCGCTCCTCGTGAAGTGATGGAAACGACGGCGTTTTCGCCCGGCCCGTCCGCGCGCTGACCCGGGACGACCGCTCGCCATCACGGGCGTACGTCTCGTGATGCCGGGGCGACCGATCGCGATCCCGAGCGTACGTCTCGTGATGCCGACAAGACCGATCGGGATCCCGGGCGTACGTCTCGTGATGCCGACACGACCGATCGGGATCCCGGGCGTACGTCTCGTGATGCCG
>VFSW01006201.1_pt1 | contig 17619 bp, 14 predicted proteins | sample 5358111 | NCBI WGS metagenome assembly VFSW01 (sample SAMN11554181, study PRJNA540505) | mine drainage metagenome | isolation source: sediment from site ElyBrook_90M | place: USA: Ely Copper Mine, Vershire, VT | collected 2017
GGTGGATAAGGTGTCGTATACACCGGTGTTTGTGCTGGTGGCGATTATGCCGTTGGCGGGGACGGTGGCGTTGTTTGCGGCGGGGCGGAAGTATCGGCGGATGGCTGGGGCTTAGTCTGAGGCAGAGGCTGTTTTTTTTGAAGCGAGAGGATGAGCGATGACCGAGATGGAGATGGTAGAGCGGGGTTGTGATGTGGCTGCACGTGCGGAGGAGATTGCAACGAAGCGGCGACGGATTGAGGCGTTGCTGGATGAGGGTGGATACGATGCGCTGGTGATCTCGCGGCACGAGAACCTGGCTTGGGTGAGCGCGGGAGTGGTGGATGTGCGGGTGGGTCTGCTGCGGGAGACGGGGCCGGCGAGTGTGATGATTTGCCGGGATGGGAAGACGTATGTGCTGACGACGAATAATGAAGAGCGACGGCTGGGAGATGAGGAGTTTGCCGGGTTGGGCTATGAGGCGGTGGTGCAGCCCTGGTATGCGAATGATGTTGCAGGAAGGGTGGCGCAGCTTGCTGGCGGAGGGAAGGTGGCGGCGGACGCTCCGCTGGCGGGGTGTGCTGTGGTGTCGTTGCAGGGGCTGCGGGAAGAGCTGACGGCGAGCGAGGTGCTGCGGTATCGCTGGGCGGGGCGACAGGCAGCAGAGGCGGCGACGGAGGTGTTGCTGGCGCTGCGGCCGGGGATGAGCGAGCGGGAGATCCAGAGGATGCTGGCGGAGCGGCTGACGTCGGTGGGGATGCTGCCGAGTGTGTTTTTGACGGCGGTGGATGAGCGGATACGGCGGTATCGTCATGCGGTGCCTCGGGGTGGGGTGCTGGAGCGGTTTGGGATGGTGGGCTTCTGTGCGCGGCAGTTTGGGTTGACGATTTCGATGACGCGGTTTGTCCACTTTGGTGGGATGAGTGCGGAGTTGGAGGAGAAGTTTCGGGTGGTGGCGGCGGTGAATGCGAGGCTGCAGGGAGCGACGCGGACAGGGGCGACGGGCGACGGCTTGTTTGCCGAGGCGCGGGCAGGATACGCCGCGGGCGGCTATGTGGGCGAGGAGACGATGCATCATCAGGGCGGAGCTACGGGGTATGGGGAGCGGGAGTGGGTGGCGCGGCCGGGTGGTGGCGAGGTGGTTCGGAGGGCGCAGGCGTTTGCCTGGAATCCGAATCTACAAGGTGCGAAGGTGGAAGATACGGTGGTGCATGTGGATGATGCGGTGGAGTTGTTAACGGGGACGCCGCGGCTGCCGGAGGTGCGGACGGAGTGGGCGGGTAAGGAGTATGTTTCGGCGGGTGTGCTGGTGTTGTAACGGTTGGGATGGGGTTGGGCCAACGGGTGGTGGGGAGCGGCTGGAGGCTAGTCTGCCTGATGAACGCCTTGACAAGGCAGGGTGGTGCGCGGAGACCCGGTTCGGAATGTAGCAAGGCGTCTGGTTAGTCGAATTCTTTCGCCGATTTACCGGCACCTAAACATTCTTTCGATGCCCCCGCTGGGTAGAGGCAGAGCCGGATGACTGGATGCCAAAGCTGAATGCCATAGAAGGTGATGTCGATGAAGACGAAAGCGGTGATGAAGCCAGTGCTGTAGAGGTTGGTGACGAACAGAGAAGAGGCCCACACGGTTGGTGTGGGCCTCTTTTGTTGGGTGTTGCCGGGTTGGTTTTAGAAGAGGATCTTGGCGCCGAACTGGAAGACGCGCGGCGAGTTGGACCCGGTGATCTGGCCGTAGGTTCCGGCTGAGATGGTGGAGACGGGGTTGTTGAGGTTGGTGTGGTTGAGTGCGTTGAAGACCTCGGCGCGGAACTGACCGTGGATGCGGCGGTCGGTGAAGAGGTCTTTGAAGAGGGAAGCGTCGACATCTTCGTAGCCGGGGCCGGTGAGGCTGTTGCGGCTGGCGTTGCCGAAGGTTCCGATGGCTGCTGGCTGGAAGGCTGCGGTGTTGAAGTACTCCTTGATGCGTGAGACTCCGGAGGGACGTGCGGTGCTGACGGTGGAGACTACGTCGGCGTAGTCGTTGCCGATGCCGGAGAGGGAACGGTCGGTACCGCTGAGGACGGTGAAGGGCAGACCGGTTTGCAGGCTGACGATGGTGTTGACCTGCCAGCCGTTGACGATGGCGGAGGCGACGGGGTTGACGTTGAATTTGGGCAGGACGTAGTTGATGGATGCGTTGAAGCGGACGGTCTGGTTGAAGTCCGATGGGCCGCGTGCGCTGTTGAGGTTGAAGGGATTGGGCGGGCCGGAGTTGCCTTCGGTGGCGCTGGAGGTGTTGTCGATGTTCTTGGACCAGACGACGTTGGTGAGGAGGGTGAGGCCGTGGGACATACGGCGAGTGACGTTGACCTGGAGCGAGTTGAAGATGGCGTACTCGTAGGAGTCTGCGAGTTCCACTGCGCCCAGACCGGGGTGGAGGCGACGGGTGTTTTCGTTGCCTACGGTGGCGCCGGGTCCGAAGACGGCGGGGTTGAACTGGCGTGATCCCATGACGTGCAGGGCATGGTTGCCGACGTAGGCGACGGAGAGAGCCCAGTTGTCAGAGAGTGCCTGTTCGAGGGTCAGGTTGTAGTCCTCGGTGTAGCTGACCTTGGAGTTGGGGTTGAGTACGCCGCCGGAGAAGGGCAGGAGGAACTGGTAGGTTTTGAAGTCGGATGGAGCGAGGTGAGCGCGTGGGAAGGGATCGCCACCGGGGTAGCCGGCGTAGATGTTATCCCAGGAGGGCGGGTTGGGGATGTTGAGGAAGAGGTTGACGGGCTGGTTGGCGTCGGTGCGCTGATAGAGGAGGCCTTCGGGGAATCCGTAGAAGATGCCGTAGGCTCCGCGGATGACGGTCTTGCCGTTGCCGCCGATGTTGTAGGCAAAGCCGAGGCGGGGGGCGAAGTCTTTCCAGTTTTTGCGGAAGATGGAGGGTTGAACGCCTGCGTCACCCTGGAAGATGAGTCCGCTGGGGGCGTTGGGAGCGACGGTGGATTGGCTGCCCTGATTGAAGCCTACGAGGGTGTTGTTGAGGTCGGTGGGCGGGAGCCAGGGGTCCCAGCGGAGGCCGGCGTTGATGGTGAGGTTGCGCATGGCACGCCAGTCGTCCTGAACGTAGAGGGCGGGGCGATTTTCGCGGAGGTAGAATTTGCGGCCGTTGTCCTGGAAGAACTGGGAGTCGAGGCCGAGGTAAAAGTCGGCGAGAGCAGAGCCGCTCTTGGTGGTGCCAGCGGGGAGGACGGAACCGGCGGGAGCGGAGGTGCGCTGTCCGTTGAAGGTGTTGTCGCCGGGGGTGAAGGAGTAGTCGGTGGCGTTGATGCCGGTGCGCTCGTAGGCTGCTCCGAAGCTGATGGTGTGCTGGCCGAGGACTTTGACGGCCTGCGCCTTGTACTCGTAGCTGGTGGGGATCTGGGTGAGGGCGCCGCCGGAGAAGATATTGACGAAGCCTGCGATGTTGGCGCGGATTCCCGGGAAGATGGGGACGTTGGTGCCGAGGGGAACGTTGGCTCCGAGGTCCTGGAGGGACTGGAGGCCAGGAGCGACGGGGATCTGAGTACGTGCGAAGCGTCCGGCGCTGACGTAGAGAGTGGCGGTGAGGGTGTTGCTGAAGATCTGGGTATCGCTGATGGAGAGGATCTGGTTGCGGAAGAGATTCGACGCAAAGAAGCCGAGCGGCGCGTTGAAGGGACGCTGGAAGTTGTCTTCGACGTAGAAGTAGCGGCCGCTGAGGTGATTGTTGGCGGTGAGGGCGTGATCGATCTTGATGAGGTACTGGGTGCGATCGATGTTGGAGTTAGAGGTGGAGTTGAAGATGCCGGTGTTGGGGTCGGAGGCGAGCGGCGAGAGGAAGTGGCTGGCTACGGCGCCGGAGAGAGGATTGATGGGGGTGGTGATGATGTTACCGGGATACGGCTGGCCGGTGGCGGGGTTGTAGATGGCGATGCCTTTGTTGAGGAGTGCGGAGAAGTTGCCGCCCAGTTCGGCCTGCGTGGGGACCTGGATGGAGATGGGATTGGGTGAGGAGCGCTGCTGGAGGTCTTCAGCCGAGAAGAAGAAGAAGGTCTTGTTTTTGATGATGGGACCGCCGACGGTTCCGCCGAACTGGTTGAGCTTGAAGGGCGGGATGGTCTGCTGGAAGTAGTTGCGAGCGTTGAGGACGGTGTTGCGTAGGAACTCGTAGGCCGCGCCGTGGAAGCTGTTGGTGCCGGAGCGGGTGGAGAGCTGGACGAGGGCGCCGGCGCCGGAGTACTCGGCACTGAAGTTGGCAGCCTGGATGGTGAACTCCTGGAGGGCGTCGGGGTCGGGGATGATGGGTACAGAGTCGAAGAAGCGATTGACGTACATGGAGCCGTCGAGTTGGTAGTTGTTCTGGGTGGGGCGGAGGCCGTTGACGGCGAGACCGATGTTGTCCTGCTGGCCTACTTCGGTGCCGGTGTTGGTGAGGACGGCGCCGGGGGTGAGGGTGGTGAGTTGGAGCGGGTTGCGGCCGTTGAGTGGGAGATCCTGCATCTGGCTCTGGTCGACGGAGGTGGCGACGGTGGAGGTGGTGGTCTGGACCTGCTGGATGTCTGCGCTGACGGTGACGGAGGTGCTTTGAGCGCCGACGGTAAGCGAGAGGTCGAGACCTAGTACCTGACCGGTGAGGAGCGAGATATTTTCGAGGCGCTGGGTTTTGAAGCCCGCCTTGGAGACCTGCAGGGTATAGGTGCCGATGGGCAGGTCGGGAAAGACGAAGATGCCGCTGGGGTTACTGTCCTCCGTACGGCTGAGGCCGGTGGAGACGTTGGAGGCAACGACGGAGGCGCCAGCAACGATGGCTCCGGTAGCGTCGGTGACGGTGCCACGGATGCTGCCGGTGGACTGGGCGTTCGCGGTGATGGCAAAGGCGAACGAAGTAAGGATGGCTGCGACGAGGGCCAGTAGTTTGCGGTGAGTGAGTTGCATGACTTCCTTTCTGGTACGGCAGACTTGGGAGATGTAGAGCACTTATGTTCGGCACAGCAAACAAAACTTGAACCTGGGTGAAGCGACTAGGTGAGTTCGTTGGGCAGGACTACTTTGTGGGACCAGTAGGCCTGGAGCGCCATCTGCACGGGGAGCGTTGCCTGTAACCCTGCGGAGAGTGGGGCGTTGGGTTTGGCGCCGAGAACGATAGCGTCGATAAAGTTTGCGGTGTGGGCCTGCTCAAGGCTTTGGGTCGAGGTGACGGTTACGGGTTCGCCTTGATTTGGAGTGAAGGTGTAGCCCTCGCGGGTGAGATTGAGCGTGCCCTCGGTGCCCTCGAAGAAGACGGACGGATGATCGTCGCGGATGGAGAGGACGGAGGACTCGAAGTTGAGGTTCCAATCGTTGTACTGGACGATGGCGCTGACGGTGTCGGGGTTTTCGCGACCGTCGTGGAGTTGATAGATGCCGCCGAGAGCGGAGGCACTGACGGGTTGATGGTCGTCGAGCATCCACTGGGCGACGTCGACCCAGTGGGTGAGGATGTCGGCGAGGACGCCGTTGCCGTAGTCCTTGTAGGAGCGCCAGGAGGAGTAGCGTGCGGTGAGATAGGGGACGTGGGGCGCGGGGCCGAGGAAGCGATCCCAGTCGAGGCCGGCAGGTTTGGGCTGGGAGGGGACGTTGCGTCGCTGCCAGGGGAAGTTGTTCCAGATGGCGCGGACGAAGACGACTTTGCCTAGCTTGCCGGTGGCGAAGATCTCCTGTTTGGCACGGAAGTAGTGGGTTCCGCTGCGCTGCTGCATGCCGCATTGCAGGACTTTGCTGCTGGCTGAGGCGGCCTGCTGGAGGGTGTTGCGTTCGTGCCAGCGATGCAGGGTGGGCTTTTCCAGGTAGACGTTTTTATTGGCGCTGAGGGCGTCCTTGGCGATCTGGACGTGGAGGTGATCGGGCGTGGCGATGAGGACAGAGTCGACATCCTTGCGCGCGAGCAGATCCTGATAGGCGACGAAGAGCGCAGGCTGGGAGAGGTGCGCCTGTAGGGTGGTCTGGAAGTGGCTGGTCTGCTGGTCGTAGACGTCGCAGAGTGCGAGCATCTGGACGCGGGGATCCTGCGCGAAGGCGCTGCTGACGATGAGACCGCGGCGTCCGAGGCCGATGACCCCGAGGCCTACGCGGTCGTTAGCGCCGAGGATAGAGGCGTAGGAGCGGGCCGAGACGGAGCTGGCTGCGGTGAGGGCTGCGCTGGAGTAGAGGAATTGGCGGCGGTTCATGCGGAGAAAGCCTCCTTCATGGCTTTGTATGCGGGTGCGATGACTTCGAGACCAGTTTTGGAGAGGTTCTCGCGTTCCTCTTCGTTTTCGACCCAGCCGTGCCAGCCGATCTGCTTGACGGTGGCGGCGACCTGGGCGAGCGGGAAGGTGCCCTGACCGAGAGAGATGAGGCGACCGTTTTTGTAGTCGCGGAGGTGCAGGCCAATGAGGCGCTGGGAGTGGGCACGGAGGAAGGCAGGCACATCGGCACCACCACGGTAGGCGTGCCCGGCGTCGAGGACGAAGGAGACCAGCGCGGGATCGGTCTGGGAGTAGAGGGCGTCGATCTCGCCGATTTTGGATTCAAACTCGGGCCAGTGGTTGTGATAGGCGGCGGTGATTCCGAGGGATTTGGCGTAGGCCCCGGCAGCGTTGAGGGCTTCGATTTTGCGCTGGAGCTGATCGTGGTTGTCGGCAGGGGCTCCGCTGAGTACGAGGTGCTTTGCCCCGAGGGCTGCACCGCCGCGAGCGACAGGCTCGTATATGGCTGCGGGTGCGATGCGGGTGGCGGGATCGTAGCTGGGAGTGTCGAGGAAGACGTGGATGCCGAAGAAAGTGAGGCCGGTGCTCTCGATCTGTCGCCGGGCGGCATGGGGTGCGGCGAACTGCTGGCTGAGGTTGCGGAAGCTGCTCTCGAAGCCCTGGTAGCCGATGGTCTGGATGGTGTGGAGCGTGGCCATGAAGGTATCGAAGTTTTTGGGGTCGATGGGGAAGGCGTTGAGTTGTACCCCGAAGTGGATGCCGGGGAAGGGGGTAGGAGTCTGCGCGTAGAGGTGCGAGTGGGGCAGGGTGGAGAGCGAGGCAGCACCGGCGGCGAGGGAGAGAGTCCGCAAGGCTTGTCGGCGAGTGAGTTCGTTCATGGGTTGCGACCTCGTAGTGAACGCGAAGAGTGAGTTTTGGCTGCGGCGGGGATTATAGGCAGATGAAAGAATTCTTGTCAATCGATTCCAATAGATTGAGAATTTGGTAAAAATGCGGGGTGTTGGATGGGGCGATTGCGCTGGTCTTTGTTGGGTTTTCCGACTGATTTGAGGATTTGTGGGCCGCGGTGTTATGTCTCCTGGACCACAGTCGTTGCAGGGGGTTTGGAGCGCAGCAGGGGAGTGGGTGGAGGCTGTAGGGGCGTGGTGATGGTGGGGTATTGCAGGTTTGTGCGGGCCAAGCGTAAGTTTTTGCGGGTGTTGGGGTGGTTGGGTGGAGCAAGTGGGAGACAGGTTGACAATCAATCGTAATCGATTGTAGGCTGCGGTGGTTCCAGGAGTGATTGTGATCCGAGGTCTGTGGTGTTAGCCAGGCAGTGCTGGAGGATGATGTTCGGCAACACAGGATTGCACAGCGCTGGTGAGTGGTTAGCGGTAAGGTAGAGGCGCGGTAGATTGCCGGTGTTGACGGCCGAGGAGTAGCTGCGGAGAGGTTGACTACTGGTTCAGTAACGTTGAGGACGTGGAGTGAGCGGCGTGAAGCTGAGTGGCGAAAATCTGATGATCGTGCAGGGCGGCGGGGGGACGGCGGTGTTGAACGCCAGCCTGGCCAGTGTGATTGCTGAGGCGATCGCGCAACCGAGTGTGGGGCGGGTGTTGGGTGCGCAGCATGGTGCGCTGGGTCTTGCTCGCGGTGAGATTGTTGATTTGAGCGGTATGGGAGCAGCGGCGCTGGAGTTGTTGCGCCGGAGTCCGGGAGCGGCGTTGGGCTCTTCGCGCTTTCAGCCGGAAGAAGAGGACATGCAGCGGATGGTTGAGCATCTGCGACGGCTGCGGGTTGGCTACCTGGCATTTATGGGTGGCAACGGGACGATGCGCGGCGCGGAGGTGGTGGCGGCGCGCTGTCGGGCGGCTGGGTTGGTGGTGCGGACGATCGGGGTTCCGAAGACGATTGATAACGACCTGGCGATGACGGATCGAACGCCGGGGTATGGGAGTGCGGCGCGATATGTGGCGCAGTCAACGCGAGATCTGGGGATGGATCTGCGGTCGTTGCCGCAGCCGGTGACGATTCTGGAGACGATGGGCCGGAGTGTGGGTTGGCTGGCGGGTGCTTCGGTGCTGGGGAAGAGCGATGCTGGCGATGCTCCGCACCTGGTGTGTGTGCCGGAGGTGGCGTTTGAGGATGCTGCGTTTCTGGGAGCAGTGGATGGGATTGTGGCCCGGCAGGGATGGGCGGTCGTAGTTGTCGCCGAGGGGTTGCGGCGTGCGGATGGCAGACCGGTGTACGAGTTGGGTGATGCTTCGCAGGCAGATCCTTTGCGGCGTCCGATGATTGGCGGGGTGGGGCAGCACCTGGCGGGAATGGTGGCGCGGGAGTTGAAGCTGCGCTGCCGCAGTGAGCGTCCGGGACTGCTGGGACGGATGAGCAGGGCTTTGGTTTCGCGGCAGGATGAGCTGGATGCGGCACTGGTAGGGCGGGCCGCGGTGCAGGCGCTGGTGGCGGGAGAGAGTGACCAGATGGTTGCGTTGCTGCCGTTGGGCGAGCAGGGGGGGGCGGGGTATCGGCTGGTTCCGCTGGCTGAGGTTGCGGGCGTGGAGCGGCCGATTCCAGCAGAGTGGCTGGATGGCGGACCGCTGGCGGTGACGGAGAAGTTTTGTGAGTATGTGCGGCCGTTGGCAGGCGAGTTGGCGGCGTATGCCCCGGCGATGCTGCCGGGTGTGGTGCCGGTGGTGATACCGGAGATGGTTTCAGCAAAGGAGCAAGGCTAATGGCGTCGATACGGGAGCAGCAGAAGAGCAATCTGGGCGTGTTGATCTTTGGACGGAAGCGTCCGGGGTTCGATCAGGAGTGGAGCCGCAGCATTCGGGAACGGACACTGGCGACGTTGCAGGGGATGGGATACCAGTGCTTTGGCGCGGAGAACGTGGTGCTGGACGATACGACCATCCATGCGGCGATGGACACGATTGTGGCGGCGGAGTGCAAGGCGCTGATTGTGATTCAGCCGTCGATCAGCGATGGCCAGTTTGCGCTGACGATCGGCCAGCGGTGGGCGCATCCGGTGATCTTGTGGGCGACGCCGGAGAAGCAGGGCGATGGCAAGGTGAGCTCGTGTGCGCTGGTGGGGCAGCATCTGTGGGCGTCGATCTACCGGCAGGCGGGGCATCCGTTTGAGCTGGTGTATGGCGGGCCGGAGGTTGACCCGACAGCGATGACGGCGCAGTTGCACAAGGCGATTGCCCTGGCACAGACGGTGACGATGCTGAAGCGGAGCAAGGTAGGAGTGGTGGGGACGCATGTGCCGGGATTTATCGACCTGGCGGCGGATCCGTTTCTGATTCGGAAGACGTTCGGGTTGCAACTGCATCCGCTGAGCCTGCCGCAGTTTGTGGATCGGGTGGCTGCGGTGGATGAAGCGGCTGTGAACGCGGACGTGGTGAAGGTGCGTGCGCTGGATTTGCCGGAGAGCGTAGCGGGAGGCGAGGGGGTGACGGATGCAGCGCTGGCCGTGAACTCGCGCTACTACCTTTCGATGCTGGAGCTGATGCAGGAGGCGGGGCTGGATGGGTTGGCGCTGCAGTGCTGGCCGGAGCTGCCGAATGTGGTGGGGCAGTGGCCGTACCTGGCGGTGTCGCGGCTGACGACGGAAGGTCAGGTGGTGTCGATTGAAGGCGACGTAGACGGCGCGATTGCGGGGCTGATGAGCAGCCTGATGGGCATGGGGCCAGGGTTTCTGACGGACTGGCTGGAACATGACGAGAGCACGATTCAGTTCTGGCATCCGGGGATGGCTCCGCTGGATATGTGCTGCGAGGTGGGTGGGGAGGATGGTCCTTCGCTGGGCGAACACTTTAATGGAGCGCGTCCGTTTGTGGTGGATGGGATGTTGCGGGTGGGCGGAATGGTGACGGTGTCGCGGCTGTGGCGCTGCGATAACCGATATCACATGACGGCGTTTGAGGGGCGTGCGGTTGAGCCACGGCGGCGGCTTTCGGGCAACACGCTGCTGGTGGAGGTAAGTGGTGAAACGGTGCCGGTGCGGTTCGATCGGCTGATCCATGCGGGGATGCCGCATCATGTGACGCTGCACCATGGCGAACATGCGGAGCAGTTGCGGCGGCTGGCGCGTTTGTTGTCGATTGAGTGGCATGGTTAGGGTTGGGGTTGATTGTTGGGCCGGAGGTGATAGGTTACAATCTATTGGCTTGATCAGGCAGTCATTTCAACGAACTCTACCAACTCAACGACCGGTCAGCGTGGCACGCGTATGGTGTCGCGATTACGGTCTCACAAGGATTCCATGGCAAAGACGAGCGTTAAGCCAGTAAAGGCACGGGTAGCACGGCACGAGGTGCGGGACGAGATTCAGCGGCGGATACTGTCGGGCGAGAGCAAGCCGGGCGAGCGACTGAGTCAGCAGAGTCTGGCGCGCGAGTTAGGGGTTGCGCAGGGTACGGTGCGCGAATCGCTGCTGGAGTTGCAGTGGCTGGGGTTGGTGGAATCGGTCGATCACTTTGGCGTATTTGTCGACAACCTGGATGCTTCGCGGATCTGCGAGGCGTACATGGTGCGCGAGGTGATGGAAGGTCTGGCGGCGCGGCTGGCGTGCGGGAATGCCGGGCGTGCGGACATTACCGAGCTGCGTGCGATGGCAGACAACATCTACAAGCTGGCGCAGGAGAAGGACAATGAGACGGCATCGCTGGACCGGAGCTTTCATCTGCATATTACGGAGTTGTCGCGGAACAGCACGCTGATACGGCTGTCGCAGACGTACCGAGTGCTGGGGATGACGGTGCGTGCGTTCCGTGAGCCGGCGGTGATTCATGCGGAGCATCTGCGGATTGTGGAAGCGATTGAACATAACTTTGCCGAAGAGGCGGAGCGGCAGGCGCGGCAGCATGTGGTTGGCGCGCGGCAGATGATTGAGCGCCAGGTATTGCAAGGGAAGTTTGTACCGAAGTGGGTTGGTTGAGTTGCTCCCAGAGCGACGGTGACTGACTGTGTGGTTGGTTGTTGGAGTGAAGAGATATTGGGGGTCGACGTGGACAGAAGTGTGGCGAGCACGGCAAACCGGTTGCGGAGTGGCTCTTACCTGAATGGCCAGTGGGTGGAGGGCGGCGCGGAGTTTGATGTGGTTGATCCGGCGACGTCGCAGGCGTTTGCGCGGGTTTCGACGATCAACCAGGCACAGCTGCACGAAGCTCTGGATACGGCGGAGAAGGCGCTGCCGCTGTGGCGTTCGACGACGGCCAAGGAGCGGGGCGCGTTGTTGCACCGGGTGGCGGATGAGTTAGTGCGACGCAAGAGCGAGCTGGCACGGACGATTACGCGGGAGAATGGCAAGCCGCTGGCGCAGAGTGAAGGCGAAGTGGCGATGTCGGAGGACCATCTGCGCTGGTTCGCGGAGGAGGGGCGCAGGGTGTATGGGCGCACGGTTCCACCGCAGGTGCCGGGCAAGCGCCACATGGTGGTGAAGACTCCGATTGGGCCGGTGGGGGCGATTGCCCCGTGGAATTTTCCGTTGGTGCTGGCTGTGCGGAAGGTGGCTCCGGCGATGGCTGCGGGTTGTCCGGTGATTTTGAAGCCGGCGAGCCAGACGCCGCTCTCGTGCATTGTGTTGGCGGAGTGCATGGAGGCCGCGGGGATTCCGGCGGGGGTGTTCCAGTTGGCGATTGGCGACGCGGTGATGATCTCGCGGGAGTTTCTGTCGAATCCAAAGTGCAGGAAGATCAGCTTTACGGGATCGACACGGGTAGGGCAAGAGCTGATTCGTGGAGCGGCCGAGACGATCAAGCCGCTGTGCCTGGAGTTGGGTGGCCTGGCCCCGGTGCTGGTGTTTGAAGACTGCGACATCGATAAGGCGGTGGAGCAGACGGTGATTGCGAAGTTCCGGAATACGGGGCAGTCGTGCATTGCTGCGAATCGGATTTATGTGCAGCGTGGGATCTATCGGGAGTTTGTGGATCGCTTTACCGCGGCGGTGGGCAAGCTGAAGGTGGGCGCCGGGCTGGATGCTGGTGTTGATCTGGGTCCGGTGATTCACCAGCGTGCTTTGGATGGTGCGTTGCAGCAGATTGCGGATGCGGTGGCGAAGGGAGCGCGAGTGGTTGCGGGTGGTGAGCGCGTGGCGGGGTTGGCGGGGTACTTTCTGCAGCCGACAGTGCTGGAGAACGTGAGCGATGCGTCGGTGTGCATGAGCGAAGAGACCTTTGCACCGATTGCGCCGATCGCGATGTTCGAGACGGAAGCCGAGGCGATTGCGCGTGCGAACGACACCCCGTATGGGTTGAGTGCGTATGCGATGACGCGCGACATGGGCCGGGTGTTTCGGCTGAGCGAGCAGATTGAGGCAGGGACGCTGGGCATCAACGATGGTGCGCCGACGACGAGCCAGTTGCCGTTTGGCGGCGTGAAGCAGAGCGGCTGGGGACGTGAGCTAGGAGTGGAAGGGTTGGATGCGTTTCTGGAGACGAAGCATGTTTCCATGGGCGGCATCTGACGGTCGAGTTGCAGGAAGCAGTAGTGGCACAGAAGAAGGAGAAAGGTTGATATGGTTCATTTTTTGATACACGAAGCAGCGGACAACGTTGGTGTTGCCGTAGTGGATCTGCCCGCCGGGATGGATTGCGACGGTAGAAATCTGACGGACAACACGGCACTGAAGGCCCGGACGGAAGAGGCGATTCCGCTGGGACACAAGATTGCGTTGAAGGACTTCGCCGTGGGCGACTCGGTAACGAAGTATGGCTGCGAGATCGGCAGGATTGTGCAGCCGGTCAAGGCCGGACACCACGTACACATCCATAACCTGAAGACGAAAAGGTGGGCATAGCAATGACGAAACGAAAGATATTGGGATACAGGCGCGAGAATGGACGAGTAGGCGTGCGGAACCACGTGGTGATACTGCCGGTGGATGATATTTCGAACGCTGCGTGTGAGGCGGTTGCGAACAACATCAAGGGCACGATGGCGCTGCCGCATGCGTATGGGCGGTTGCAGTTTGGCGAAGACCTGGAGTTGTTCTTCCGGACGATGATCGGCATCGGCAGCAATGCGAATGTGGCTGCGGTGGTGGTGATTGGCATTGAAGCCGGCTGGACGCAGAAGATCGTGGATGGCATTGCCAAGACCGGCAAGCCGGTGAAGGGCTTTTCGATCGAGGGCAAGGGCGACATTCGGACGATTGCCGATGCTTCGTACCAGGCGAAGGAGTATGTGCAGTGGGCGAGCGAGTTGCAGCGGACGGAGTGCGATCTGCATGAGCTGTACATCAGCGTGAAGTGCGGCGAGTCGGACACGACGACGGGGCTCTCGAGCTGCCCGACGGTAGGTAATGTGATCGACAAGCACTGCGCGGAAGGTGGTACTGCTTCGTTTGGTGAGACGAGCGAGTTGACCGGCGCGGAGCACATTGTGGCCGCAAAGGCGATCGACGATGAAGTGCGCAAGGAGTTCTTTGCGGCGTTTGAGGACTACACCAAGCTGGTCTTCAGCCAGAAGAAGGATGACCTTTCCGAGTCGCAGCCGACGAAGGGAAATATTGCCGGCGGCCTGACCACGATTGAAGAGAAGGCGCTGGGCAATGTGGAGAAGCTGGGCAAGCGGACGAAGTTTGTCGGATGCCTGGCCCCGGCAGTTGCACCGACGAAGCAGGGTCTGTGGTTTATGGATACGTCGAGCGCTGCGGCCGAAGCGGTGACGTTGTGGGCCGCTTCTGGTGCGGTGATTCACTTGTTCCCGACGGGACAGGGGAATGTGATCGGCAATCCGATTGAGCCGGTGATCAAGTTGTCGGGCAATCCGAAGACGGTAACGACGATGCAGGAGCATATCGATCTGGATGTCTCGGCGATTCTGCAGGGCGAGATGACGATCGATCAGGCTGGCGATGCGTTGCTGGAGATGATTGTACGGACGGCGAATGGGCGGTTGACGGCAGCCGAGGCCCTGGGACATCGGGAGTTCTCGATGACGAAGCTGTACCGCAGCGCCTAACGCAGGTGATGGAAATGGAACGAGAGAGGCAATGCGAGCTATGAAGAGATACCGGCCTGAAGAGATGCGAGCGTTAGTAGCGCGGCTGGCGGTTGCGGCAGGATTGTTGCCGGCGGATGCGGCGGTATTTGCGCATGCTCTGGTGGATGCTGACGTACACGGGATCTCGACGCATGGTCTCTCTCGTTTGAATATTTATCTGCGCCGCATGGAGTTGGGTCTGATTGCGGCGCGGGCGGAGTTGAAGGTGGTGCGGGACGGCGGGAGTGTGCTGGCACTGGATGCTGGCAACGGCCTGGGGCAGGTGCAGGCGATGCGTGCGCTGGAGATGCTGCTGCCGCTCGCTCGAAAGAATGGCGTGGCTGCAGCGACGATCTGCAACTCGCAGCACTTTGGTGCGCTCTCCTACTACTGCAACCGGGCAGCGTCGGAGGGGATGATTCTGCTGGCGATGACGAGTTGCGAGCCGGCGATGTCGCCTGCGGGCGGGTACGAGGCGTTCTTTGGGACGAACCCGATTGCAGCGTCGTTTCCGACAGGCAAAGGGTTCCACATCAAGGTGGATTTAGCGACATCGATTGTGGCGCGCGGCAATATCGTGGCGGCACAGAAGCAGGGACGTGCGATTCCAGAGGGCTGGGCACTGGATCGCGATGGCGAGCCGACGACGGACGCGCAGGAGGCCCTGGTGGGTACGGTACTGACCATGGCTGGTCATAAGGGGTATGCGCTGGCATTGATGGTGGAGATCTTTAGCAGCGTGCTGTCGGGTGCGGCGATTGGGTCTGCCATCGGTTCGATGTACAAGGATCTAGATAGGAAGCAGGATGTGGGACACTTTTTCTGCCTGCTGAACGTGGAAGCGTTCATGGATCTGGCTGAGTTCAAAGCGCGTCTGGACGAGACGATCGACAGAATTAAAGCGGGCAAGCGACGCCCGGGCGTGGATGAGATTCTGGTGCCGGGAGAGCGCTCAGCACGGTTTGCGGCAGCGAATGAGTTGCAGGGAATTGCGCTGCCTGAGGTGACGATCGGCGAGGTGCAGCAGTGGTGCGAGCGTCTGCAAGTTCCGTTTGAATGTAGCGAGGTGAAGGTCTAAACGATGCCGGATATTCTGATCTCTGAAAACATACGCGGCGAGGCAGTGGATGCTTTGGCCAAGCAGTTCGAGGTAGTGATTCTGCCGGAGCTTTGGAAGGATCAGGCTGAGTTGATGCGACAGGTGGCCGACTGCCGTGCGCTGATTGTGCGGAACCAGACCAAGGTGACGGCAGAGCTGCTGGCAGTTGCCAAGAAGCTGGTGGTGGTTGGGCGTGCCGGGGTGGGCTTGGACAATGTGGACGTGGAGGCGGCGACCCGAGGCGGGGTGTTGATTACGTCGACGCCGGACCAGAACGCGATTAGTGTGGCAGAGTTGGCGATGGGGTTGATGCTGGCGCTGGCGCGGCTGATTCCGACTGCAGACGAAGACACCAAGGCAGGCAATTGGAATCGGCAGCGGTTTCTGGGCAACGAGCTGTATGGGAAGACGATTGGGATTTTGGGTGCGGGTAAGATTGGCTACCTGACGGCACGGCGGGCGCAGGCCTTCGGGATGAAGGTACTGGCATACGATCCGTTTTTGAGCAGGGATAACGTACTGCTGAGCGAGTTGCAGGCGGAGTTGGTGGAACTGGACGAGTTGCTGGAGCGCGCGGATGTGGTGTCGTGCCATCTGCCGGCGACGAAGAGCACGATGGGACTGTTGAATGCCGAACGGTTTGCGAAGATGAAGCCCAATGCGACGTTTATCAATACGGCTCGCGGCGAAGTGGTGGTGGAGAGCGACCTGGTGGCGGCGTTGAAGGCTGGCCAGTTGGCGGGTGCGGCGCTGGATGTGCGATCGAAGGAGCCGCCGGTGGCTGGAGAGCTGGAGAAGTTAGGAAATGTGATTCTGGTGCCGCACATCGCTGCGTTTACGCATGAGGCGCAGCAGCGCGTGACCAACACGATTTGCCAGGATGTGGCGCGGGTGTTGAGCGGTGGCAAGGCGGAGAACGCGGTGAACAGAGTTTAGATCGTGTGGAGCGATGCGATGGGCTGTCCGTACGTGTGTCGTGGTAGCTTTGTGGTGCGAGATTGGTTGACGGAGGGCAAGCGATGCAGGGAATACGGCGTGTAGCGGTTTGTTTCGTACTGGTGGCGATGATGGGTGAGCAGGCAGCGGTGGCACAGGGAACTGCTGCGATGGCACCAGCGACTGCTCCTGTGACACGATCGACATCGCCGGTTCCGCTGGTGCCCGCACCGCCGCCGAGTCCTACGGTGGAAGCCGATGGCAGCGTGTTGTTTCATCTGACGATGCCCCACGCTGAGAAGGTGGCGTTGCTGCTGGAAGGCGAGGCAGACCCGTTACCGATGAATAAGACAGGGGATGGAGAGTGGTCGATCTATGTGCCGAAGCTGGCTCCCGAGTATTACAGCTACTCGTTTTTGGTGGATGGGGTGAACGTGGTCGATCCGCATAACGTGACGATCAAGACGAGTGCCTTTCGGGATCAGAATGTATTTTTAGTACCTGGACATCCGGCAGCGCCATGGGAGTTGACGGAGGTGCCACATGGTGTGCTGCACCACTATCTGTACACGTCGGCGATCGTGCATCGGACGAGTGAGTACTACGTGTACACGCCGCCGGGGTTTGACCCGAAGAGCTCGCAAAAGTATCCGGTGCTGTATCTGCTGCATGGGTACAGCGATGAGTCGTGGGCGTGGACGAGCATGGGCAAAGCGAACGAGATTTTGGACAACCTGATTGCCACGGGTAAGGCGAAGCCGATGATTGTGGTGATGCCGCTGGGCTACGGGACGATGGAGATGATTACGCGCGGGTGGATTGCGTGGCGTGATCCAGCGCTGGTGCGGGAGAACTTTACGAAGTTCTCGGAGGCGCTGTATCAAGAGGTGATGCCGCGGGTGAAGCAGGAGTTTCCCTTGTCGGAGCGGCGTGAGGATCATGCGATTGCCGGCTTGTCGATGGGGGGCGCGGAGAGCCTGTTGGTGGGATTGAACCATGTGGATGACTTTGCGTATGTGGCAGGGTTCAGTGCGGGTGGTCTGGGGACGACGGAGTTTCCGGCGTTGTTTCCGGCCGTGACTGCGGAGACCGGGCCGAAGCTGCAGGCGCGGTTGAAGTTACTGTGGATCTCGTGCGGGACCGAGGATGGTCTGTTCGAGCCGAATCAGAAGTTGATAGGGTGGCTGCGCGAGCGGGGGATGCAGCCGGATGCAGTGCAGACACCGGGCAGGCATGTGTGGATGGTGTGGCGGGACAATCTGAGCCAGTTTGTTCCGTTACTGTTCCAGCCGAGCCACTAGGCGGTTGCCGGTCTGGGAGGTCATCCGGTGGTGATGACCTCGCGGATGAGAGGTTGCAGATGTGGTGCGCTGGGCTGGATTTGTAACGTCTCTTGTAGCATATGGTAGGGTTCGTCCAGTAG
>VFSW01006202.1_pt1 | contig 17618 bp, 16 predicted proteins | sample 5358111 | NCBI WGS metagenome assembly VFSW01 (sample SAMN11554181, study PRJNA540505) | mine drainage metagenome | isolation source: sediment from site ElyBrook_90M | place: USA: Ely Copper Mine, Vershire, VT | collected 2017
TATATTGTATCGACATTAACCGTCGGGGAGTGCCAAAAGTACTGGACTCGTACAGAGTATTGACAACATAGCTAACAAAGTGTTATGTATTTTATGGGTGAAGTTGAGTCCCGACCTATCAATAAATTACGTGGGAGCAACACATGACAACAGGAAATGGGAGTACGGCCATCGGAGTCCTCGCGGACATCATCGGGCGGCTCGAGAGCATCAAACCGGCACAATTCATCGCTCCGGATACGGAACGCGAGAAGAGCGCTCACATCGTCGCTACAGCAGGTGACGACATCAAGCGGCTTTTCACGTTGCGGTACACCCTGACAGACCAGTGCGGCGAGCTCATCGCACGCGGTCAAAAAATGTCGAAGGCCGTTCTGAAGGATGTCCTTCAACGGGGCCCGCACGAGATTCACAAGAAATTGCGGGCCCGGGGCAGCTCGGCGCTCGAAACGAAGGAAGCGACATTGCAGATCGACAGCGACTTGCGGCGATTGCGTGACCTTCGCGAGATCGACAGCGACTTGCGGCGATTGCGTGACCTTCGCGAGATTGTCAACGACATCTTCTGGCTCGAAGTGAAGCGTCAGCACCCCGGTCTCGCCGACAAGCCGACCATCGGCATCTACAGCGATTGGTCGCTCTGCTGGCAAGAAAGAACGGCCGGCGACAGGGAGTTCGGCATCCGCGGTGTTAACAATCGGGGGCTGATTGGGCTCACTGAGCTCTTTGGCCGCCGTATGGGCTAACCCCCCGGCAGGGTTACTTACCAGGACGCTTCAAAGCGTCCTGTTCTTTTTCTATGTGAGTTATCCGAGGATTTTGAAAATGTCGTGCGCGGTGACGACAAGCATAAGCACGATGAGAAAAACGAAACTGGCGGTGTTCAGCGCGCGAGCGATGCTCGGCTTTATAGGGCGACGGATGATGCTTTCGATAAGCACAAAAAGAATTCGTCCACCATCGAGTGCGGGAACGGGGACAAGATTGATGAGCGCGAGATTAATGGAAATAAGCGCCACGAGAGAGAGGAGATTGCCGAAACCCTGCGCTGAAGCATTCCCGACTGCCCCCGCTATGCCGATTGGTCCTGCGACCTGCGCTAAGTCAGCCGAAAGCGTGAAGATGCCATAGAAAAAATGTCCGAGTCCTTGCGCCGTAAGCATGGTGGTTTCCCAAGTGAGCGACGCTCCTTCTACGACTGCAGCGCCGAGACTGAGCGGCACTACACCGATCGTACCGACTTCGATGCCGAGCGCATACCGAGTCGGGTCAGAGAGCGCGATGCCCGTCACGGGCGTCGCGCTGAGTATCTGCTCCTTTCCCCCGCGCCTTATGCTAAGCGTCACAATGTTTCCTTTGCTTGCCGCGATGAATGCCGAAAAACTTTTTGGATCAGAGGCGCCCCATTGCCCCGCGGAATCTTTCGCACTCAAAATTGAATCACCAGGGAGAATCCCCGCACGGGCAGCAGGAGAATTCGAGAGTACATTTGCCACTGCAAGCTCCACATTCTGCGCGGTCATCAATTCGCTCGGAGAAAGGGCGCGGGGTGTTCCCATGACGAGCGCGCCAGTAATAAGTACGTAGGCGAAAAGGAGGTTCATCCCGATGCCGGCTGCGAGCACGACGGCCTGCGCGAAGCGCGACTTCGCGGTGAACGAACGGGTGTTCCGAGATTGAGCGGTCGCGGCGCCTGATGGTGTTTCGAGACCGTCCTCGCCAAATATCTTCACGAAGCCGCCGAAGGGCAGCCAATTAAGCGTATATTCCGTTTCCCCGATTTTCCCAAGCAAAAGCGCGCGCGGCGGATAGCCGAGCCCGAACTCGTCGACACGCATGCCTGAAAGCTTCGCGGCGATAAAATGCCCGAATTCGTGCACCACAATGAGTGCGACGATAACGACAATGAAAATAAGAATACTCATTGGGAAATCTCCGCTTCTTTTTTCTCAAGAAGTTTTACAAGAGCATCATTTCCCGTATCTATGAATTTCTGCACTTCGGCTTTCAGCCGGGCGACTTCGTCTTTGCCCATACCGCCCGCCTTCTCTGCGACATCGAGCGCCTTCATCGCGTCTGTGCGATGGCCGCGCAATGTCACTTTCGCCTGTTCGGTTCGGTCAGCCGCAATTTTGCTGAGCTGGGCGCGACGCTCGCTCGTGAGCTCAGGAAAAGAAACGCGTAATCCTTGGTCATCGGTCGAAACACCGATACCGAGATCGGCGTCGGTAATTCCCTTCTCAATAACTTTTAGAAGCTCTTTGTCCCACGGAATGATGCGAAGTGTTCGCGCGTCTTCGACCGATACGTTCGCAAGCTCGCGGATCGGGGTGCGCGTGCCGTAGGCTTCTGGCTTTACGCCGTCGAGGAGCGCGGGCGTCGCACGGCCGGTGCGGACTCCGCTCAATTCACGTCCAAGCCATTCTTCGGTCTCTTTTATATTCGTTTTTAGTTTTGAAAAGTCGTATGTCATATGTCAGGTATCATACCAAATCTTTTGGAAGGACGAGTGCGAGATGTTCGAGAATCATGCGCACCGGCGCACTGCGGTCATGGAGATACCCGCGCAGGGTCGCAATATCCGACAAAAGCGCAGAGAGTTCCCGCGATTTCTGAGACACCGCCTTAGACGAATCTTGAAAATGCCTATAGGCTGCTGCTTCAATGCCATTCACGAGCGTAATCGCTTCCTCGCGATGCTCACGCCGTTCTTCTTCGTCTTTCCCGCTCGCGAGCTTCTTGATGAACGCGCTCCGCTTCTCTTTACTCGTCTTCAAAAATTCCGTTGCGATTTCTGAAATGTGGGACCTCCGAGGTCCCACATTTGATGTGGGACCTCGGAGGTCCCACATTTGATCGAGGATTTGGATGCGGGAACGAAGTGTCGGCAAGAGCCCGCCAAGCGATGGCATAACGAGGAAAAGATGCGTCCCCGCGGGCGGTTCCTCGAATATCTTCAGGAGCGCGTTCTGCGCTTCATGATAGGCGCGGCTCGCCGCGATAATGATGACCTTCGTCTCGCCCGCAAATGCCGCCCCCGCGGCGAGTTCAGACACTCGCCGCGCATCCGCCACACTGAAGAGCCCGTAGCGCAATACAGACACATCAGGATTCTTTTCTATCTTCATTCCGAGCTCCTTCTCCACCCACGCCTGCGCGATTACTATTCCCTCCTCTGCCTCTGCCTCTACTGCAAACGCGTGGTGTCTCATTGTTTCGCTAAAATGCTTTTCTGATACGTATTCAAATGTTTGAGCGCGATGCCGGTGCCGCGCGCGACGCAGTAGTAGGGATCGGTCGCGAGCTTCGCGACGACGCCGGTGCGACGATATACAAGCTCGGGCATCTGGCGCAATTGCGAGGAGCCGCCGGTGAGGATGATGCCGTTGTCGATGATGTCGGCCGCAAGCTCGGGTGGCGTGTCCTGGAGCACTTTGCGGATAGCCTGCGTCATCTCGCGGAGCTCCCTAGCCATCGCCTGCACGATGTCATTGGTCGTGATATCTATCGTACGCGGCAAGCCAGAGACCATGTCGCTCCCCTTCACTTGCATCGTGAGTTCTTCATTCATTGGCACGGCCGCGCCGATCCGTATCTTCACTTCTTCGGCAGTCTTATCGCCGATCGAAAGATTGTGGTGCTTCTTCACGTAATCAATGACCGCGCGATCGAGGCGATTGCCCGCACACTTCACCGAGGTCGAGGCGACGATGCCGCCGAGGGATATCACCGCGACGTCGATCGTGCCGCCGCCGATATCGGCAACCATGCGCCCCATCGGTTCGTGAATGGGAATGCCCGCGCCGATAGCCGCAAGAATCGGTTCCTTCACCACATACGCATTTTTTGCACCGGCTTTCATGGCTGCCTCGATGACAGCGCGTTTCTCAGTCGAGGTAACGCCCGCAGGGACCGAGACAAGCACCGTCGGTTTGAATGGGTTCCAGCCGAGCGCCTTGCGCATGAAGTAGCGAAGCATCGCTTCAGTGACGCGATAGTCGGCAATGACGCCATCCTTCATCGGGCGGTACGCGATGATGTCTTCGTGCGTGCGGCCGATCATTTTCTTCGCCTCAATGCCAATAGCGAGAATCTTGTTCTTGCCGCCTCTGCCGCGCTCGGTGCTGACCGCAACAACTGATGGTTCATTGATGACGACGCCCTTGCCGGGGACAAATACGAGAACATTGGTCGTCCCGAGGTCAATACCGAGCTTTGGCGAGAAGAAAGACATACTAGTTATTCTTTGACGCGAGTAATATCGACGCCGATAGCACGAAGACGTTCTTCCATCTTCTCGTAGCCACGATCGATATGGCTCGTGTTGTAAATCGCCGACTGCTTCGTCGCAATAACGGCTGCGATGACGTAGGCGAAACTTGCTCGCAGATCAGGCCCCTCGAGCTCGCGACCTGACAAGAGCTTCGGCCCGCGGACCATCACGCGATGTGGGTCAAACATCGTAATATCTGCGCCCATCCTTATCAGGTCCTGTGTGTAGTTCAGACGTCCTTCAAACATCGTCTCAAACACGAGGCTCTCCCCTTCTGCCTGGGTGAGAAAAATAGTCATCGGTGCCTGAAGGTCAGTTGCGAAACCTGGGTACTCATGTGTCTTCAAATTGACAGACTTATACGGCGCGACTGGTTTATGCACTGTAATCACGTCCTCACCAAGTTCAAACTGCACCCCTGCTTGTTCAAGGAGCGAAAGTATCGAACGGACATGGCCAGGATTACAGTTCGTAACCCGCACCTTGTCACCTGCGAGAGCTGCGAGCACCAGGAAGCTCCCGGTCTCAATACGGTCAGGAATCACACGATACTCAACTCCCTTCGATTCCAAGACAGGGCCGCCATGGATCGTGAGGGTCGGCGTGCCGATACCCTCGATCTTCGCGCCGCACTTTGTGAGATACGTCGCGAGGTTTTGAATCTCAGGTTCCATCGCCGCGTTTCGTATGACCGTCGTACCTTCGGCGAGCGTCGCCGCCATCATCACTGTCTCGGTCACGCCGACGCTTGCGATGTCGAGGAAAATATCTGCCCCATGAAGTTTCCCGTCTGCCGTAGTGACGTGATAGTACTCATCGTCCACCGTATACGTCGCGCCCATTTTCTCAAATGATCGCAAGAAGAGATCGATTGGTCGTGCACCAATCACACAACCACCAGGGTGCGGGAGTGACACCTTCCCGTGTCGTGCGAGTATAGGGCCCGTGAGCACCACCGAGGCGCGGAACTTCTTAGTCATGACACAATCGAGAACAGTATCCATCTCGCTCGGCACAGTGACTTCGACACGGCGATCCTTCTCTAGATGTACGACGCGTGCACCAAGATCCTCCATTAAATTCGACAGCGCACCAATGTCGTCGATATTAGGGACGTTTGTGATAGCTACCGTATCCTTAAAGAGAAATGATGCAGCCATGATCTTCAGGGCGTCATTCTTTGCACCTCGAACAGGAATATCGCCTTTCAATGTATGCTCCCCTGCAAGCCCTTTAATGACGAAGGATTCTTTCATAAAGTGAGTCAATATCGACATACTACCACGCGAGGTAACGGGAAGGTACAATGCGTCTATATGAAGCCTCTCGGTGATTTTCTCCACGAATTTGAGAAGAAAGTGGCCGCAGCGCCGAAAGGCAAAAAACGCCTCACCGAGCGCGGCGAGATGATGCGTTTCTTCCTCCGCCATTTGAACCACGCCCGCGCCTCTGACGGGCTCGCACCCATGACGATGGCGCACCTCGGCACCGTCCTCGAACAGATCCCGACCAAGGACCTCTACTACCTGAAGAGCGTGTGCAGCCAAGCAAAAAATTTCAGCAAAACCTTCTGGTGGGAACTCGACCCCGACAAGCACCCGCCAAAGTGAGCGGTTCTGTATTCGCTTTGCCGACTCGCAATCTCCAAGGTATACTAGGCAACATGAATCCCGTTAGAAATCGCGGACGCGCTGAGCGCTTTTTCGGTGCACAGGGAACCATTACCAACCTTAGGCGGATAGGGATCGGCGCGTAATCAGTACGCGTCTGCGTCCTATTTCTAACGGGATGAAAGAAATCGTGCAAGACGGCGCAAAGGTATTGCGCGACATAGCCAAGCCCGTCCCTGAAGAACTCTTCGGGTCGGCAGAACTCGCGCGCATTATCGACGATATGAAAGAAGCTCTTGACCCCGAGCTCGAGGGTGTCGCGCTTGCCGCGCCGCAGATCGCAGTCCCCTATCGCATTTTCATCGTACGCAGGGATCGCACCATCACGCCGCCGCCCATGGGCGACCAAGATTCGACCTTAAATCCGAATTCCCAAGGTCGAACCTTGGTTGCCCAAAACGACGTATACATCAATCCCGAGATCATAAAGACATCGCGCCGGTACGCGAAGATGGATGAGGGGTGTCTCTCGGTTCGCGGCTTCTACGGCACGGCTCGCCGGCACGAGCGAGTCACTATCCGCGCACGCGCTCTCGATGGATCGCGGTTCGAGCGCGGTGCAGGCGGTCTCATGGCGCAAATTTTCGAACACGAGATCGACCACCTGAACGGCATCCTCTTTATCGACCATGCCACGCATATCGTGCATATCACGCATGAGCACAACGACTAAGTTCGCCTTTTTCGGCACGCCGGTCGTCGCGAGCGACACGCTCGCAACGCTTCTCGAGCATGGGTTCGTCCCGACCGTCGTCGTCACCTCGCCAGACGCCCCGCGCGGCCGCGGGCTTGTGCTCACCCCCTCGCCGACCAAGACACTCGCGCTCGCGCACGGCATTCCCGTACTCACGCCCGAGAAATTAGACGATACTGCGATGGCAGCGATTGCCGCCTATGCGTGCGACTACGCACTCGTCGTCGCCTATGGAAAAATATTCCCCGAAACTCTCATCGCGACATTCCCCAAGGGGGTGCTGAACGTACATTATTCTCTCCTGCCGAAATACCGCGGCGCCACCCCGCTCGAGACCGCGCTTCTCGCGGGCGAGCATGAGACCGGCGTCACCGTCCAGAAGATGGTCAAAGAACTCGACGCGGGCGATATCATCGCACAAGAAGCGACCGTTATTAAGGAAACCGAAACCGCGCGCGAACTGCGTCCGCGGCTTATCCGTATGGGTGCCGAGCTTCTCATCGCGACACTTCCGGCATGGCAACGAGGCGACATCGTCCCGATACCGCAAGACGCTTCGCAAGCGACTCACGCCCACAAAATCAAGAAGGAAGACGGCTTGCTCGATCTCGCTGCGCCCGCTGCAGAAAATTGGAACAAATATCGCGCGTATGCCGACAGCATTGGTACGTATTTTTTTGAGGGCGAGAAACGCATGAAAATAACAAGCGCGGAATTTGCCTCCGGCAAATTCCGCGTCCTGCGCGTCATCCCCGAAGGCAAACGCGAAATTAGCTATACTGACTTCACGCACACGAACAAGCGAGCCGAGAGTTCATAAAAAGCTAGTAAGACTTGGCCTAGCGGCCCGGAGCGCTAGCTTTTTATGAACTCTCGGCGAACGTTTTTAATTCCCGAACCGCAACATCCGCTTCAGTGCTGCACCGCCGCGCTTCATAAACCCGCGCTTCTTCCCGTGCACATGCTGCACTTCCCGCGTGAGTTCATCGCGCACACGATCGACCGCGCCCTCAAGCGTCGAGCTCGTCGCCTCGGCACGGAAAAGGTTCCCATCGACTGAGAGATTCCCCGTGGCACGATACTTCGCCCCGGCACGCTCGACTGCAATCGACTCATCGATCTCACATTCAAGCGTCGCGGGGCTTTTTGTATTCGCGACAAGTTTCTCCAATGCAGAAAACTTTCCTTCGATAAGCTCGCGCATCGCGAGAGTGAGGTCGTGCTGTTTGGCATTGATCGTGATGTTCATGGTCGAAAACGCTAGTTGATAAGCAAAGCCCGCTCACGCGACAGTAACACTGAGCATTTTACCACGTGAACGGTGCCCAGTCAGGATACGCACCTTCCCCACTGGCGCGCCGAATCGCTCTGCGACGAGCTCGCGCACCCGATCGTTCGCGCGATTCCCTGTCGCCGGTTCTCGCACCGAGATAGCGAGCAATTCACCCTTCTCTTCGATCTTCTCGCGTTTCGCATCCGGCGTGACGAAGACTCGAATATACATTTAGACTTCCTGACGACGAGCCCCGACGACGATCCGTATCCCTATGGCGAGCCACAGGCCGCCGACCAAGTAGCCGGCAATGACATCGCTCGGAAAATGGACTCCGAGATAGAGCCGGCTCATGCCGATACTGAGGACAAGAACGGTCGCTGCCGCTATCACGGCTTTCGCATAGCGCGGATACAGCCTGCAGAGTATGAAAGCGGTGAAGCCGTAGAATGCCATCGATCCGGTCGCGTGGCCGCTCGGGAAAGAAAAGCCCGTCTCGCGAATGGCAGGAATGAGGCCGCTCGGGCGCGCGCGCATCACAATATCTTTCAAGACGAACCCCGTGAGAGCGGCTCCGGCAAGTGTCGTGACGAACCCGATGACGAAAGACCGTCCGCGCGGCGAATACAGCAGCGCGAGCCCGACAACTCCCGCAAGCCCGATGATAGTGGTCGGCTCGCCGAAGAACGTCACGATCTCGGACACGCGCACCATAAGCGGCGTCCGTAGAGCAAGCATTAAATTTTCAAACCAGGTATCGAACGAAATGATTGAATTGATCATAGGTAAGGGATGAATAGAAATAAACCGACGACGAACGCCCCTGCCGACGCGAGAAGCACCGCAGCAGCCGCAAGGTCCTTGATCTTTGCGATGTGCGGATCATGCGTCGGTTGAAATTTATCGCACAATTCTTCAAGGGCCGTATTGAATGCTTCTGCGGTGAGTACGCCGCTTATCGTAAGCACGAGGATAGCGAACCTCGCCGCAGAAAGGTGCAGGAACCCCCCGAGAGCAATCGCACCCGCTGCGCACACTATCTGAATCTTGAAACTGCTCTCTTCGCGCCACACCAATTGCAATCCAGTCAGCGCATAGCCCAGCTTCTTCATAAAACGCCGCATCATGAGTGACAGTATACCGCACCAAAACAAAAAACGCCTCGCGTGAGCGAGGCGTTTTTTGTTTCAGATCGTTAGATCTTGTTGACGTTGACCGCGTTTGGGCCCTTTGGGCTGTCTCCAACCTCAAATGAGACCTTGTCTCCTTCCTGGAGCTCGTCGAACGAAACGTTCTGGAGCTCGTTAGAGTGGAAGAAAAGATCCTTACCCTGGTCATCACGCTTGATAAAGCCGAAGCCCTTATCAGTTTTCTTTGCTACAATTCCTTGCTGCATATGTGACATAAAGTTTATGTGTCTAATGTATCAAGTCAGGTGCCGAAGAGAGAAGCCCGATCCCTACTTCTTTTGGATCCAGCTCTGGTTGATAGGGCAAGACTATCATACCCTCGCGAATAAGTCAAGTGCCTGTGAGGCCTCTCGCTATCGGCTCTCTTTCTGTTGAAATTCCTTGCGCGAGCCGAGCCAGTCCATCACCTTCCGGCGATGCTGGTCAAGCGTCCACCCCTTCCCGGCGGGAAAGAGCGCGGAGTGGCCGCTTCGAAATTCTTTCAAGAGATTTTCTGAAGCTCGCGGAAAAGCCGCTGGAAGATTCTCATTATAGAGCGCAAGGAAGTCAGCGAGCGTTCGTTTCTTCTCGCTTCGAGCGCGGTCGAGGTCGGGAGTTCTCATTGCTCTTTATAATACCACAAACTTTAAAATATGTCGCCCTGCCCCCTGCCCTGCCGGCGCTCCCTACGCCCCTCGGCGCTGGTAGCTCTTCGCGACCACGATCCCTATCACGGTGCCGATAAGCGCACCTGCGACGAAATCAGAAAACCAGTGAATGGTCATCGACACGCCGAATCCGATATAAAAAGCATAGAGCAGTGCGAGCGCGATAACCGCCTTACGCCGCGGGAAGAACACCAGAAGCACGGATGTCATCGCAAATGCCACAGTCGTGTGCGACGATGGCCACCCCCAGAAAACACCATTGCGCAAAAAGCCGAAATTGAAATTCCGACTGAGGTCAGCGTTCGTAAGGTGAGAAACAAGCTCGGGCTGTAATCGGCCGGTGAAGGCTTTATAGAGCGACGAGATGAGCAGGCCCATGATGCCCGCTTGCACGAGAGCGCTACCGACTTTTTGTATAAACGGCGCACGACGGACGACGCCATAAAAATACACGCCGAGCGAGCCAAACACCGGCACGAAGAAACCGAGCACTGCTGCGGGGAATGCGAGAGAGAAGAGCAACGACCCGCGCGTCGCTTCGAAATACCACCAATCAAAACCAGACGTAACCAAGATGTAGGTGAGCGCTGCCGCGAACACATGCCAAAGCGTATTGCGCCCAGTGAAGCACCGCACAAAATTCTTCGGAAGTTGATAGAAAAAGTCTCTGAACATGAGAATATGATACCCTACCGGACGAAGAACGGGGCCGGACAATAAGGTAAAACCCCGCCGAGGCGGGGTTTCTGCGGCCGATTAGAGACACTATTTCCCTGTACTATGTCTCTAGCGACGCGACATGGCTTCCTTTATCTTGCGATCCATGCTGTCGGCATAATCTGCCCAAGATCCACCATAGTCGCGCAATGCCGGAATGAGAAGCGGAAGATGGTATCGCTGAGTTTCTGCGAGACAGCGCATTCGCTTTTCCTCGGTGCAACCGCCCAAAGTGCGGATATTGTGCAAGCGGTCGCACAGCTTCGCGAGAATTGCGAAACGACCTCGACAGATGATTCTGTCCAAATACTCCTCGACCGTCTCGTTCTTGCGCTTGGTAACCGCCTGCACATCAAGTGCAGATTTCGTACCGAAGTTCAAGCCGAGCCGGTAAGGCGACATCAGGAAGTTATCTTCCAATTCATCATGAAGAAGAATGTCGACAATCAAGCGAGAATCCCTGCCGTCCAGTTCAGAGATATATATCCAGGAAGCTGCCTTCGGATGATCAAAGGCTCGACTCCCATCGTCGCGAAGTTTCCCTGCGTTCCCATTCTTAGAGACACGGTAGGCGAACTCAACCCGTTCGAATTTTCTAGGATTGAGGACTATTTCAAGTGGCGCAAAAAACGCCACCCGTCCGGGAGGACGTTGCTGCGAGATTTGCGTAAGCATGACATACCCTCCTATAGTGAAATGCCAAGAACGGAGCGTCCTGCCACAGAAATACCACGATATTCACAGCGAGTCAACTCGCCAACAAACCCCGCCTTGTGGCGGGGTTTGTTCCTATTTCATTCTCCCGAGGGGGAGATTTGAGAACTAATCTTACTGGCTTGCCCCGAGGAACTTGAAGGTGTCCTCGAAGTTCTTCACGATGATGTCGAGCACCGACTGGGTCTGTTGCGGCGTGATGATACTAGTAGGACCGAAGACCTTAGTATTACCGCTCAAGTCAGTCGAGACGACCTTGATGCGATACACCGTGCCTGCGCGAAGATTCGGGAGGATCATGATGTGCGAATTTGTGAAGGTATCGAGTGATTCCACTTTGTTCGCTAGCTCCTTTGTCGAGCCTGAAGACCCAGCGCCTTCTTCGTAGTAGACGGTAGAGTTCGCAGGTTTATCAGTCTGCCAGCCGACCACCGTCTGGATGAAGCCGGAACGGCCTGGTACGAGCGCATTATCGACTTTGAAGTTGCTGATGACTGGCGGCGTGACGTCGACACTCGTGGTGACTCTGAGGGAATTCGCACCTTCGACGCGGTTGCCAGCCTTATTCAAGCCCGCGACTGTGACCGTATACGAGGTGCCTGCGGGAAGGTTCTGGATCACCACGCTGTGATAATTTTCCAAGACGTTGTCGACGATGCGATTAATCTCGCCGCTCTTGAGATTGGTGTATTCCACTATCGAACTCGTCGGTTCATCGGTCTGCCAGACCACAGTGAAGCCGCTATTCTTCACGCTTACAATGCTTGGCTTGACTGGTGACGCCTTTGTCATGAAGGTCATGTCTGCAGACTTGCCGACCACTTGTGGGAAGACATACGAACGAACCTGGATGTGGTAGAGCGTGTTGGGAGTGAGGCCGGTGAGCGCGACCGAGTGAGTGGTATCGGTATTTATGTCTTGTCCGGCAGATATCTCGGTCGTGTAGTCATTCTTCGCGGTGTAATCAGCGTCAGAAGCGTAACGGACGGTGCCATTTGCCTTGATGTTGGTATTCCATGTCACGACTGCGGCATTCTCAGTGATTGCGCTAATGGTCGGCGCAGTGATGAATGGCGGTGCGAGTGAAGGAAGCGATGATTCGATGAGTTGCTCAATCTTGCCCTGCACATCCGCAGCTTTCTGAAGAGTCGTGCGCGTATCGAGGGCCTCTGAGACGAAGGTGGTCGTGAAGGTCTGGTCACCTGAAGAAGCGGTGTTGCCATATTTGTCGAAGACGGTCACTTTGTAGTGGTAGAGGGTGGATTCCTGAAGTCCCTTGAGCGTAATCGTCTTTGAGCTGGAGAATGTCGGGTCGCCCGCCGACAGGTCGTAGCTCGTGTCCGTACCGTACTGCACGAACGCAGTCACATCCTTATCCGTTGTTATTTGAATGTCTGTGGTGAAAGCTGTGATGTTACCTGAAGTCACCGACGCAATATTCGGAGGAGTGGTCTGTGCTTGAGTAGCTGCCGGGAGCTCGGTCGATGTTCCGCGCCCTTGGATAATAATCGTCGTGGTATCACCCGGAGTGGTCGTGAACGAATTCTCAGCAGAGACTGCCGTATTAGGTATCGGAGCAGTATCGACTGACTTCACCCGATAGTAATACGTAGTGCTCTTAGTGAGATTGATGGTTCCGCCTGCCGGAGTGGCGAGCGACGTTCCCGGCGACAACGCAATGATGTGATAAATCGACGGGATGGAATTGATCGTCGTCACGAATGGGTAGGTGCCATCAGTGGTCGAAGCGACGGTCCCGTATTCGACTTGCGACGTCGAGAGTTTATCAGTCTTCCAGGTGATAACCGCTGAATCCACTGAGGTTATTGGCGCGGTGACTTCGGTGATAACCGGCGGCGTGACATCGGCAGTCGTCGTGAACTTGTAATACGAGCCGCTGAAGTTGTCGATCGTCGCGCCATCACTATTTGCCGACTCCACGAAGAAGTAATATTTCGTCGAAGCGAGGAGGCCGGTGAGCGTGATCGAGTGAGCAGTGACCGGTGCCACCGTTGTCGCCTGTTGCGGATTCACCATTGAAGAATCTTGCGAGTAATACACTTGGGAATCAGACGAGGTCGAGGTGTTCCAGGTAATCGTTGCCGAAGTCCCTGAGAGCGTTCCGGCGATAGTCGCGTCGGGCACCACTATCGCGGTGATGATCGGACCGCCAGTAGTGGTGAATGTCGCGGACGTTCCGCTCGTCCACACGCTTGTATTCCCTATGGCGTCGGTCGCTTGCACTTGATAGAAGTAAGACGTGTTTGGGGTGAGGCCGGTGAGCGTCACGCTGTGCGATACGTCATATGAGGCGCTTGGGACAGTTGTCCATGTGGTCCCGTCAATCGAATACTCCACCGTCGACGTCGCGACTTTGCTTGTCGTGAAGGTGACGATAGCCGAAGTGCTCTTTGTCGTCGCGGTGATTGCCGAAACGACAGGGACGATGTTATCGATGTTGCTCGTATCGAGGGTTTGATCCGTTGATGTCGCAGAGTTCCCCGACGCGTCGACAGAAACGACGACGAAGTGATAGATCCCTCTTGGCGAAAGCGCGGTCGTGCCGCCGGCGCCGTTTGGCGTCGATGAGGCGAGTGTCACCACATGATAGAGCGACAATGCGGAATCGACTGCAGTGAAGTTCGGATAGGTGCCAGAGGCCGTGCCGTAATAGACCTGTGACGTCGCGAGTTTGTCTGTCTTCCATACTATGGCCGCTTGATCAGCCGATGCGGGTACCGATGTCGTGATACCGGAGAATGCTGGAGGAACCACATCGCGCTTGCCTGGCACGGTGTAATATACGCCGTTATTGGTATCCATCGAGGAGTCCCCGTTGCTGTCGGTCGACTTCACGTAATAGTAGTACGGCACACCCGGTGTGAGGCCCGTGAGCGTGACCGAGTGCGTGAAGACACTCCCGCTCGGCGTAGAAGAGGCGTTGCCGAGACTGAGCGGATTAGTGAGCGTCGCGTCAGATGATGTCGCCGTCGCGTAGAAGACATACGCATTTGACGAGGTCGCGGTGCTCCAAGTGACGGTGTAGGTCGACGCATCGACGATAGTTCCCTGGACGCTGCCCGCCGTGATGCGCGGTCCGGCAGTAGTCGTAAACGTGAGTGCCATACCCGTATCGGTCGTCGAGGTTGCCAGGCTGGCGGTACCCGCCACATCAGCTGCCTTCACACAGAAGGAATACGCGGTATCCGAGTTGAGACCCGTGAGCGTCACGCTCTGCGAGGTCGCGAAGGCAGTCGTCGACACGCTGCTGCCGCCAGTGTACGAGCCGCATGATCCGGCGGTGCCATACATGACGGTCGAGGTAGCGAGCTTGTCGGTAGTGAAGGTGACTATCGCTGAGTTCGCGAGCACCGTCGAGGTGGCAATAGCCGAGACGACTGGAGCTGCATCGTTCGTCGTGGTCGCCGTGTCAAAGGTGCCATCGGTAGGATAGATAGCCACATTACCCGCGCTATCGGTTGATTTGAGCGAGAAGAGGTACGGCGTGTTCGAGGTGAGACCGGTCACATTCACCGTGTGGAGCGAAGAAGAGGCAACGAGAGCTGCACTTCCCACGATGATCGGATTCACGAGTGCGCCGTTCGACGTGGTGGTGGCATACGTGAGGTATGAGTCAGACGAAGATGCCGTGTTCCACGAGACCGAGAATGAAGTGAGGTTGGGGGTCTTGAGCACGTTGGTGATACCGTTTGCCGGTGCTGTCACGAAGGAGAGCGCCATTCCCGTGTCGGTCGTCGTTGTCGCCGTGCTGACCGTCCCTGCTGTGTCCTGTGCCTGGACGCTGAAGTAATACAAGGTGCTCGGGGTGAGGCTCGTGAGCGTCACGCTCTGTGCTGTAGTGAAAGCGGCTGTCGTGGTCGTGCCGAGCCCGAGTGCAGGCGTGGTGCCATAGAGCACGGTCGTGGTAGCGAGCTTGTCGGTGGCGAAGGAGATGAGTTCGGATGAGGCCGAGACTGTCGAGGTCGCTGTGACGCCAGCGAAGGTAATCACCGGAGCCGCGTCGGTCGTGGTGGTCGCCTCATAGAAAGCGCCGCCGTTATTGTCGATCGCCGCATTCCCCACACTGTCGGTTGATTTGACGGAGAAGAAATATGGCGTGTTCGAAGCAAGGCCTGTGACATTCACGGTGTGCGCCGAAGTGCGCACGGCGCTGCCAGTCGTGGTCGCGTTCACCAGTGCACCGCCCGCGACGCCGGTTCCATAGGTGACGTACGAATCCGATGATGAAGCCGTGTTCCACGAGACTGAGAACGAATTGATGTTGGGAGTGCTGCTGACAGCGCTGATGGCGTTTGCCGGTGCTGTCACGAAGGAGAGCGCCATTCCCGTGTCGGTCGTCGTTGTCGCCGTGCTGACCGTCCCTGCTGTGTCCTGTGCCTGGACGCTGAAGTAATACAAGGTGCTCGGGGTGAGGCTCGTGAGCGTCACGCTCTGTGCTGTAGTGAAAGCGGCTGTCGTGGTCGTGCCGAGCCCGAGTGCAGGCGTGGTGCCATAGAGCACGGTCGTGGTAGCGAGCTTGTCGGTGGCGAAGGAGATGAGTTCGGAAGTTGCGAGGACGCTTGAAGTCGCGGTACCGCTCGCGAAGGAGATCACTGGGGCGACGTCGACAGTCGGAAGAGATGTGCCATAACTGTCTGGAACATCACCGACGACAGAAGAGAAATCGGACACATCAGTATTAGCACTCACCGCGACAACTTTATACCAATATTTCGGCATAGGAGTCTGCGAAAGAATGAGTTGATTGTAGTAGTTATTCGCAGTAGTTGCGAGCAAACTGTATGTCGAGGCACTCGGTGCTACAGTAGTCGCGGCCGTGGTAGTGGCATAATACAACCTGTAGAAACTAGTGTTCGTAGTGGTCGCCCAGCTGAGGTATTCACCATAGGAGTTCGCGGCCGGATTCGACACATCGGCGAAGATGAAATTGGCGGGAGTTGGCGGGGACTGTAACGTCTGAGCGGTCAGGTTGCCATAGAGATCCCGCACCTGGAGATACGCGGTCTGACTGGTGGTTGTCGCTCCTGTAATCAGATAAGGAATGCTTGTGCTTGCCAGTGTCGTGACAAGAGAGCTCCATGCACAGGTATTGCCAGCCGAGTCGGGGCCGACAAATGTGGCGGTGTTGCAGACGCGGTACTGCATTTGCGAATTATCGGTTGCCGTGAGGATAATTTGAGGCGAAGCGGAAGAGATGTCGAGTATTGCGTTCCCTGCCGCTATGACTGGTGAGGCTGAATCGACAGTGAATGCTGCCGAGGTCGTCGCCGCAGTGTTGTTGACTGCCTCACTGTCGTTGGCCGTCACACGCACCATCGTGGTGGTGCTGTATGTGTTTGGGAGTGTTGAGGAAGCTGTCCACGTCAGAGTGTAGGGGGTATAGGTTGTCTGGTCTGCATTCACTGCTTTGCTCGTGGTCGCACCGAGACTTAGATCTCCATTCGGTATTGCCGCCCATGAGGCTCCCGAAGTGGTGCTGTATTCGAATGACGGCAGAATTTGATTCGGTGTCACATTATTAACATCGTTTGAATCGACATCGCGCACGCTATAGCCGATGTTCACCTTACCCCACGTAGCACTCGTCGAATTAGAATCTGTAGCCGCCGTCGCAGGACCCGAGAAGTCAGGGGGTGCGTTCACGGCGTATGTCACTTTTACCGAGCTGAGGATAGGACTCGACCCGCCTGAAGTGAGGAAGGCTCGATACTGCAGCCAGCGATCGTCGCCGCCCGTCCTCAGCGGGTGGCCAGCAACAAGTGCGACGCCATTGTCAGCATCGGTGAAGTAATGAGTACCCGGGACAGCATCGGTGCCATCGCACGTAGTGGATGATCCACACCAGTTGGACCAGGTGCTGCCGTCAGGAGAAGACCGCACTTGCAGCTCAATACCTGAAGTGGAGCTTGTCGCTGCAGTCCAGGAGATCTTGCTGATCAAGTTTGCGCTGGCTGAAGTATCGTATTTCGAGGAGACGAAATTACCGCTAGTTGCAGTGTATTGCGTATAGCCGATCGTGACGGAGCCGAGAAGCGGAGTGCCACTTCCGTCGCTTGAGAAATTGGCACGATACTGCACATATTGGCCGGACGACAGTATATTCGCTCCGTTTGCAACACCGGTCTGCCACACCCAGGTACCATCTGGAGTCGGAGTGTTGCCGGCACCCACGTCGAAGGTTATCCCTGTCCCAGCAGGGACAGTCGTGCTGGCTGAAAACGTAGTGAGACCATAGACACTACCGAGGTTGATGACAGAGGAAGTGAAGGTGCCTGAAGAGGGATAGGATAAATACTTCAAAATCACGATGCCAGTGCCACCAGCGCTGCCGACACCAGAACCGGCGTTACTGCTTCCAAAACCACCGCCGCCGCCACCGCCAGTGCCATTAGTGCCACCGACACTAGGACCACTAGCAC
>VFSW01006203.1_pt1 | contig 17618 bp, 14 predicted proteins | sample 5358111 | NCBI WGS metagenome assembly VFSW01 (sample SAMN11554181, study PRJNA540505) | mine drainage metagenome | isolation source: sediment from site ElyBrook_90M | place: USA: Ely Copper Mine, Vershire, VT | collected 2017
ATCCTTTGCGGAATTACCGGGCCGGTTTGCGGCAAGAGGTCAGGGATCAAGACAGTTACGGTCCCCCCACCGGTCGGCACGGACGTGAGGTCGCCGTCGACATCCGTCAGGTACATGCTCCCCCCATGGATGGCGATCCCAGCGGGCGCAGTGAGACCGCTGGCGACGGTGGTGGCCGTGCCTCCCGTGGCGGGCACGCTGAGAATCTCGCCCGAGTCCTGGGCGATCCAATAGAGGTTGCCCGAATCGAGAGCCATGCCTGCGATGTACCCGGACGATGACGCGAGCACGGTCGGCGGCCCGCCGCCGAGCGGAGCGCGCAAGATGGTGCCATTCGTGCCGCCGGCTGCGGTCTCCGACCAGTAGACGTACGCCGCGTCGAACGCGAAACCGTTGGAGATGTAGAGGTATCCCGAGTCGCTCGCCGGAGACACGACTGACGCCGCACCTCCCGCCGAGGGCATGGCGCCAATCGCTTCCGAGTCGAGCGCGAAGTAGACCCGACCTCCGAGCACGCCGACCCAGCTCACTCCGCCGTCCAGCAGCGCGAGCTGCAGGGAGCCGTCCGGCGGTGAGGGTGGCGCATCGAAGGCTCCGGCATCGCCGGTGACCCCGCTGCTGGGCGGCGCCTGGCCGCAGGCGAACATGCCGAGGCCGCCCGAAGCGGCGACGAGAGACATGATGGCGAAGCCGCGACGAGAGCTCACGGCCTGCCTCCCGGGGCGATCGAGCATGCCAGCAGAAAGCATCCCATATCCCGGACTGGGCGGTACCCCCGGACTCTCCGCCGACCAGCGGGCCGCATGCGCGTAGGATGGTTCGTCGTGGGTAGTGTCCCGGAGTGGCTCGAAACGTATCGCCAGCGCGCCTTGGTCGGCGCGTACGTGCTGCTCTTCCCCTGGGTATTCGCGGTCACGACGCACCACCGCGGGATCGACATCCTCCTGGAGATCGCGCTCGGCGTCGACGTGCTCTTCTGGTGCTTGCTCGACGCTCGCATCCGCGACAAGCCCTTCCAGCACGCCTTCGTCCTCCCATTCCTGGCGACCTGGCCCATCAGCCTGGCTGTCTATCTCGGGTGGACACGGGGCGGGCAAGGTCTGGTCTCGTACGCGAAGGCGGTCGTCATCGGGTTGGGGGTCGTCGTTGCGGGGATCATCCTCGGGAGTTGCCTCTCCGCGTTCAACGGACAGGCGTCGAACCCGTAGGCGAGGCCCAACGCCGTGGGCACCCCGTCTCGAGCTGCAGCGTCGCGAAGAGACCGCGAGAAATCAGGCGCGGCGCATACCATGCAGCCGTGGCAAACGATGCCAACCGACGCGCCGCCCTCGCATTCGGCATCGCCTTGCCGCTCCTCCAGATGTGCCGGAGCGTGTGCTTCGGAAATCTCCCCGAGCAGTTCGCCGACCCCAGCAGGCACGCGGGTCCTCAAGCCATGGTGCTGGTCTTCAAGGGCGTGCTGTTCATCGGGGCGGTCTTGGGGTTCATCGGCGCAGTCAGGGGTACGAGCGGGCTTGCGAATGAAGGGGCCGCATAAGGCGCCCATCTCGAGCCACACTCGTCAGCGGTACTCTCTCCCGCCGTCCGGCCAGCACCCGATGGTAGCCTCAGTACCGAGGGGGCACCTCATGCACCACGTGCGCGCGTTCGCACTTTTCTTCGTCTCGGTCTCGGCCTGCAGCAGCGGTGGCGCGCCGGGCGGCCACGCAGGAGCGTCCGAGGGGGGAGCCCAGGACTCGGGGGTCACGATCGACGCGGGGATCATGATGTCGGACTCCTCGCCGGGAGCATCGGACGCTCCCACCGCCGTCGACTCGAGTGTCGAGCCGGATGGAGCGTCTTCAGGCGACGGCGCCATCTCGATGGGGCCAGGCTGTCCCGGCACGTCGGCCCCGCAGTGCAATGTGGGTACGCAATGTGGGCCGGTCGTCAACCAGACGCCCGAATCGGGAGCCGCGCCCACCGCCGCGGGCGGCACCATCACGCCTGGCCTCTACTTCCTCACGGAGTTCCGCTTGTACGGCACGAGCACGACCGCCGAGACGTACCAGATCACGATGAACCTGGGCTCCGACGGCAGCTTCTGGCTCAACCCGTACGACGGCGGTCTTCAATCCACGCAGTCGGCCGGCACCTACTCGACATCGGGCAACATGTTCAGCCGGACGCCCTCCTGCCCCGCGGTGTCCGCCGCGTACGCCCACCCGTACACTGCGACCGCGACGACCCTCGCACTGATCGAGAGCGCGGGCTCTGGCACCTCCGAATTGATCTACACGCTGCAGTGAGACACCAGGATGCGATCAAAATCGCACGCCGACCTGCGCGTGCAGCGTGAGGGCGATGCCCAGCTCGTTGCCCGCGTTCGAGCCGGAGCTGCTCGGCTGGGTGGGGAGGCTCGTGAGCAACAGGACGTTGGCGTCGGCGCCGACGTAGAGCGGTCCGAGCGGGATGAGCCCCGTGATGCCCGGCTGGAGGTAGAGCATGGTGTAGCTCTGGCTGCTGGAGAGGCTGCCCGAGGCCGACCCGCCCGCCGGCTGCGAGGGGAGCGGAAGCCCGCTGACCATCTCGGTGAAGCCGCCGATGCCGACGAGCGGGCGGATCGTGACGATGGACACCTCGAAGCTGCCCCCGAGGTCGACGCCGTACAGGTAGGAGCTGGCGCTCACGCCGTAATCGGTGCTCGAGCTGCCGAAGTAGTACATCCCTGCGACGCCGACGTAGAGGTGGTCGAGCCTCAGGCCCGCCCGACCGCCGACGCCGAAGCCGAGCGGGTTCGGGACCGACCCTCCGAGGGTCGAGGTGCCCTGGACGGAGGGCGTCGTGCCAGCGCCGACCATGGCGCCGACTTCGATGTCGACAGGACCGAGCGCGTGGGCGGCGCGGGGGACGGAGAAGGCAAGGAGGCCGCTGCACGAGGCAAGCCAGGGCAAGACGGTCGGCAGCCAGTGGAGTTTCACAGCACGTGCGAGCAAGAGCTCCCCCAGCGTATCCGAGCAACGCCCCGAGCTCCTCCTATTGCCCCTGCTGACCGCTGACCCGGCCTCCGGGCAGCGCTTCGACGTGCGAAGCAAAGAGCAGGAAGTGGCGGAGGGGCCGAAGGTAGATGTCCATCGAGCGGACTTCGCCGGTCACGCGCACCCGCTGGCCGCCCCACTGTCTGCCGAGCGCCTCCCACTTCGCCTTGCCTCCGAGGACCCCGACCAGGAGCTCACGCTGCGGAGGCAGCTCGTATTCGGCGCACACGGGCACGTCGAGCACGAGAACGGGGAAGTTGCCGTCGCCTTGTTCCGGGTCGTGGCCCGTGACGACCGCGATCTGCCCCTCGAACGACTGGCTCGCGAGGGTCCCGCCCACCGCGAGAGGCAACTTGCGGCACCCATCGCCGGCATCCCTCGCAGCGGTCGCGCTCTCGCTGACCGCCGCCGTCACGGCCGGCAGGGGCGAGAGCTCGCTCGAGGGCGAGGCCGCGCCGGCTTCAGGCTCGGTCGGTCGCGCGTCCGTCCGGGGTCGCGAACAGCCGAGGCTCCAGCAGAGGAAGGCGAATGCCACGGCGCGCTGCACGGTCACGGTGCAAACGGTATCAGCGCGGGCCGCGAGCGTAACGAGGTCGTGCCGCCAGGCGCAACGGGATCGCCGGCACTCGCGCAGGGACCGGTCGCGCCTGCGCCTCACTGCGAGCCCGACGAGGCCGAGCGCGCGGGCTCCCGATCGACACACTTTGCGAAGTCACAGCGACAATCACCGTGACGATCGTCACGATTTGAAGATGCACGCGGTGAGCGACCGCTGCGCGACGACGCGCGGCACGACGAATGCAGCGCCCCCCGCCAACCTGACCGGAGGCCCAAATGCAAAGCGTCGTCACCGAGGTCTCGCGAGAAAAGGGCGCCGCGCGCGCAAGTCGTGCACCGGCTGGATGGTCCGCCGCGCGGATGGCGCGGATGCACGCCGCCCTGCTCCGGCACGTCGACAGCGGACATCTACCGGGAGTCGTCGCCCTGGTCAGCAGGCGCGGTGAAGAGCACGTGGACGCGATCGGCACCCTCGCCTTCGGCGGCGCCGCACCGATGCGACGCGACACGATCTTCCGCCTGGCTTCCATGACGAAACCCGTCACGGCCGTCGCCACGATGATCCTCGTCGAGGAGTGCAGGCTCAGGCTCGACGAGCCTGTCGATGCCTGGCTGCCCGAGCTGGCGGGCCGCAAGGTCCTTCGCACGCTGGACAGCCCGCTCGACGACACGGTGCCGGCCAGGCGCCCCATCACGGTGCGCGATCTCCTGACCTTCCGCTCCGGCTACGGCGAAGTGATCTTCTCCTCGCCGACGTGCCCGCTCCAGAAGGCGCTGGTCGAGGCCCGCCTCCCGCTCAGCGACTGGCTCTTCGCAGGCACGCCCGAAGAGCTCATGAAGCGGCTCGGCGCGCTCCCCCTCGCGCATCAGCCCGGAGAGCGGTGGCTCTATCACATGTCCGCCGAGATCCTGGGTGTGCTGATCGCTCGCGCCTCGGGCAAGTCGTTCGGCTCGTTCCTGCGCGAACGCATCTTCGAGCCCCTCGGCATGAACGACACCGACTTCACCGTGCCCGAGGCGAAGCTCGACCGGCTCGCCACCTGCTACTGCACGAATCCTGCAACCGGCGCGACCGCCGTCGCCGACGAGGCGCGCGGCGGTCTGTTCGCGAAGCCGCGCCCGTTCGAATCGGGTGCGGGCGGCCTCGCGTCGACGGTCGACGACATGCACGCCTTCGGTCGCATGATGCTCGACCGAGGAGCACGCGGCCCCGAGCGCATCCTCTCGCGCGCCTCGGTCGAGCTGATGACGACCGACCAGCTGACGCCCGAGCAGAAGGCGGCCTCGCCGTTCTTCCCCGACTTCTGGGACGCGCGCGGCTGGGGCTTCGGCGTTTCGGTGTTCACTCGGCGCCACGAGCTCGGACGCAGCCCCGGAACGTTCGGATGGGACGGCGCCTTCGGCACGTCCTGGTACGTCGATCCGAGCGAAGGCCTGGTCGGCATCCTCATGACCCAGCGCCAGCCGGACTGGCTCCGCGAGCCCGCCATGCCCGCGATCGTCGGGGATTTCTGGACCTCCGCGTACCAGGCGATCGGAGACTGACGCGAGGCGTCCAGGAAAGACGAGGACGGAGAGGCGCGCTCGTCCTGTCCGATGTCATCGGTGAGGACGGCTTTTTTCGCCTTCCCCTTGCACATCGGACCGTCCTCCCTCATGCTCTGTCTGTTGAAAGCGATATTCAACATCGAGCGCCTGCCGGTCCTCGCTCTGCTGGGCGCGGTGCTGGCCGCGCTGGCGCTCGCGTTCTCCGGAGCGCCGGCGCATGGCGCGAAGACGGGGGGCGGCGACGCGCAGCGCCTCGTCGCGATCCTGCAGTATCTCGGGTCGGACTACCCGGCGGCGGTCGCGTCGCAGGATGCCGGGGAGCTGACCGAGCAGCGCTCGCTGTCGGCGGAGGCGGTGTCCACGGCGGCTCGCCTCGCCGAACCCCGGTTCACGCAGCGAGTCGCCTCGATCGACGCACGCGTCGCGCGCGGCGAGGATCCGGCCGGCGTGGGCGCCGATTGCGCTTCGCTCGTCGACGACGTCGTCGCCGCCGAGGGACTGCTTCGCGCGCCGTCGGCGCCGCCCGATCTCGCCGAGGGTGCGCGCCTGTATCAGGACAGCTGCGTCGCCTGCCACGGCGCCACGGGGCACGGGGACGGGGTGGCGGCGGCGGCCATGAAGCCCAGGCCCGTGGACTTCCACTCCGACGAGGTGATGGCCGATCTCACGCCCTTCAAGGCGTTCAACGTCATCCGCTACGGCGTCAACGGCACGGCGATGGTGCCCATCACCACCATCGACGAGACGCAGCGCTGGGCGCTGGCGTTCTACGTGTTCACCCTGCGGCAGCCGCCCTGCGACCACGCGCCTCCCGGCGTGACGCTCGACGAGCTGGCCAACGCGTCCGACGCGCAGCTCGCGAGCAAGCGGGGGGCCGGCCAGGTCGCGTGCCTGCGCCGCGCGCTGCCGCAGCTCGATCCGCCCGCGCTCGTGGCGTCGGCCCGCAAGCGCGTGGAGCAGGCGAAGAGCCTCGCCGCCGCAGGCGACGCGCGCGGCGCCGAGGGCGTCGTGCTCGACGCGTACCTGTCGGACATCGAGCCGGTCGAGCCGTGGCTCCGCGCGCACGATCCGGACGCCGTCGCCCCCCTCGAGGCGGCCTTCGTGACGACCCGGGCGGCGCTGCAGCAGCGCGACCCGCACGCCGGCGAGGAGGTGGGCCGCCTGCTCGCGCTGCTCGATCGAGCGGCTGGCGCTCCGGCGGCGAAGGCCACCGCCGTGTCGGTCTTCTGGTTTGCGCTGCTCGTCATCGTCCGCGAGGGCTTCGAGGCGGCGGTGATCATCGCGGCCCTGCTCGCGGTCGTGAAGAAGCGAAAGGAGCTGTCGCGGGCCCGGTTCGTCCACGCCGGATGGCTGTCCGCGCTGGCGGTCGGCGCGGTCGTGTTCGCGGTCGCCCGCAACGTGCTCGCCGGCGCGATGAACGAGAGGCTCGAGGGGTGCCTGGCGCTGGTCGCCGCGGCCATGCTGCTTCACGCGGCGCTGTGGCTCAACGCGCGCACGACGACCCGGCGCACCATGGGAGAGCTGCGCGGGCGCACGCAGCACGCCCTCGACCGGGGCGCGCTGGCCCTGTTCGCCATCGCGTTCCTGGCGATGTTCCGCGAGAGCTTCGAGACGACGGTGTTCCTCGAGGCGCTGTCGATCGACGCGCCCTCCGCCGTCGTGTGGGGCGCCGGGGTGGGAGCCGTGCTGCTCTTGAGCCTCGTCTTCGCGGTCAGCCGCCTGGGGCTGAGGCTGCCCATGACGACGCTGTTCAAGATCTCGACGGTCGTGCTCGTGGTGACGGCCGTCGTGCTGCTCGGACAGGGGATCCACTCCTTCGAAGAGGTGGGCATCCTGCCGTCGCGGACGGTGCCGTTCCTGCAGATCGAGTTCCTGGGCATCTACCCCGACGCGATCGGCCTGCTCGCCCAGCTCGCCGTCGCGCTCGCGCCCATCCTGTGGAAGGCTCGGGGCGCCTGGACCAAGGTCGCGCCCCTCGAGGGGGCGGCCGATCCGGGCGAGTGAGCCGCGATGGGCACCGATCCAGTCACCCAGTTCGAGCACTCGCACGCCACGCTCACCCGGCGCACGCTCGCCATCCGCGAGCTCGTCCGGGCGGAGCCGGCCGCCGGGTTGCCCGCAGCCCTCGCCCGCAAGCAGCTCCTGGGACAGCTCGAAGACCTGCGCGACGAGCTGCTCCACCATTTCGCGAACGAAGAGGAGGGGCTCTTCCCCTTCGTCCGCAACAGCCTCCCCAGGAAGGCCGACGCGGTGGATCGACTGGCGGAGGCCCACGATACGATCTGCGGCGCCGTCGTCCGGCTGGTCCACGTCGTGCGGCGCGATCTGGTCCTGGGAAAGGACCACGCCGCGCTCGTGGCCCATTTCGACCGGTTCGAGACCGCGTACGCGCAGCACTCGCAGAAGGAGGCCGCCCTGTTCGAGGCGCTGGGCCGCGCCCTGGACGAGGGGCATCGCGCCCAGCTGGCGGAGATACTCAGGGGCCTCTGAAGTCCGGATCCGCGGCTGACGTCGACGTGGTGTTGACGGCGACGGCGACGGCGACGTGAACGATTCCGGGCAACGGCTCCCGCGCTCACGCGGTCGCGATCGAATCGAGCCTCTCGATCATCTTGGGCGACAGCTTCAGCTTGGCCGCCGCGAGGTTCTCCCGCAGGTGGCCGAGCGACGACGTGCCGGGAATGAGCAGGATGTTCGGTGAACGCTGCAGCAGCCACGCGAGCGCAACCTGCATCGGCGTCGCTTCGGCGGCCTTCGCGACCTCGGACAAGGTCGACGATTGCAGGGGCGTGAAGCCCCCCAGCGGGAAGAACGGCACGTACGCGACCCCTTCCTTCGCCAGCTGGTCGATGAACGGATCGTCGCCGCGGTGCACGAGGTTGTACTCGTTCTGCACGCAGACGATCTCCGTGACGGCGCGCGCCTCGGCGAACTGCTTGGCGGTGACGTTGCTGAGGCCGACGTGCTTGATCTTCCCTGCCTTCTTCAGCTGGGCGAGAACCTCGACGTGCCCCCGGACCGGCGCGTCGCCGAGGCCGAGGTGACCGACGCGCATGTTGACCACGTCGAGCGAGTCGAGGCCGAGGTTGCGCAGGTTGTCGTCGACGGCCGCGCGCAGCTCCTCCGGCGACTCGGCCCGGTTCCACGAGGCGTCGGCCCCGCGCTTCGCCCCCACCTTCGTGACGATGACGAGGTTCTTCGGGTAGGGGTGCAGGGCGCGCTTGATGATCTGGTTGGTCACGTGCGGGCCGTAGAAGTCGCTGGTGTCGATGTGGTCGACGCCGGAGGCGACCGCCTCCTTCAGCACGGCGACCGCCGTGTCCGGATCCTTCGGGGGGCCGAAGACGCGCGGACCGGCCAGCTGCATGGCGCCGTAGCCCATGCGGTTCACGGTCAGGTTCGTGCCGGGAAATGTGAACGATCCGCCCATCGAAAGACTCATGTGGCCCGCCTCCTGCCATCGGATGCGCCAGGTCGGGGTGCCGTTGCTCCGGCGCGCCAGCTGACGAGGGCGCTGCTTCGCACGCGTGACGCTGCGTTCGCTCTGACAATCGCAAGGCTCCGCCGCACTCCCTGGTCTACTCTCCCGCCCGAAGGAGCCTGCCACGCCATGAAGCTCTATGGGTTCCCTCCCACGCGTTCGATCCGTGCCTTCTCGACGTTGCGCGAGCTGGACGTCGCGTTCGAGTTCGTCAACATCGACCTCACCAAGGGTGAGCATCGTCGCCCCGAATTCCTCGCGGTGAACCCGGCCGGGAAGCTGCCGGTCCTCGTCGATGGCGACTTCATTCTCACGGAGTCGGTCGCGATCGTCCTCTACCTCGCGGAGAAGTACGAGCCTCCGACCCGTCGGCTGAGAAGGTGACGGCCGCATGGACGCCTTCACCATCCTCGTCGGCCTCGCGCGCAACAACGCCTGGGCCAATCACCGCCTCTACGCCGCGTGCGAGAAGCTCTCGCGCGACGACCTGCACGCGGTGCGCACCAGCTTCTTCCCGACCATCATCAAGACGCTCTGCCACAATCTCATCGTCGACTGGTACTACCTGGACGCGCTCACCGGCGGCGGCAAGGGCCGCAGCGTGTTCGTCTCCGAAGAGCCGTTCTCGGCGGTCGAACCGCTGCGGGCCGCCCAGCGCGAGACCGACGCGCGCCTCGTGGCCTTCACCGAGACGTTGCGTGCGCCGGCCGACCTCGACAGGCCACGCGATGCTGGCCGGCACCCCGGTGAAGCCACCGCAGCTCGACGAGTTCTTCCTCCGTGAAGAACTTCGCTCCGCAGGCGCGAGCTCGAGGAGCTCGGGCTGCCGCTGGAGTAGGCGGGGCTAGACGCAGACCGCTGTCGCGAGCGGTCCACCCTTCCGCTATCACTTGCCGCCGTGGCCCAACCCGATCCCTCGGCCTTTCACGGCACCTCACGCTTCGAGGTGCTTCGACTGCTCGGCGAGGGGGGGATGGGTACGGTCTTCGAGGTTCGCGATCGTGAGCGCGACATTCGCGTGGCGCTCAAACGCCTGAGAGCGGCCACCCCCGAAGCGCTCCTGCATCTCAAGAAGGAGTTCCGTGCGCTGCAGGACCTGCGGCACCCCAACCTGATCCGTCTCGGCGAGCTGCTGGAGGAGGACGGGCGGTGGTTTTTCACCATGGAGCTCGTCGAGGGCGTGGACTTCACGAGCTGGGTGCGCCCCGGGCACGCCCCGCGCTCCCCCCCTTCCTTCGTGAGTCAGACCAGGCCCATCGATCATGGCGCACAAGTCGCCCAAGGACGCGTCGGCATGGACAGCCCACCGGTCGCCGTGGCTGCGGTCTTCGACGAGCCGCGCCTGCGCGACGCCGCCTCACAGCTCGCGGGTGGTCTCGGCGCGCTGCACCGAGCGAGGAAGGTACACCGTGATGTGAAGCCATCGAACGTCCTCGTGACGCGCGAGGGACGCGTGGTTCTGCTGGACTTCGGGCTGGCCACCGATGTCGATGCCGCGGCGTCGGGTCGTCACGCGATGGGAACGGCGGCGTTCATGGCGCCCGAGGTCGGCGCGGGTGGTGCCCCTTCGCCTGCGTCCGATTGGTACGCCTTCGGCGTCGTCCTCCACCTCGCGCTCACTGGCGACTTCCCCTTCCGCGGCGCCGAGGTCGAACGACGCCGCGCGCACGGGCCTCCGCGACCGGTTCGCGATCTCTGCCCGGGCGCGCCCGACGATCTCGCTCGCCTGTGCGACGAGCTGCTCGCCCCGGACGCGGCGGCACGCCCTTCCGGTAGCGAGATCCTGCATCGGCTCGGCGTCCGGGAGGGGCCACCGCCGGTCCCCCGTTCTCCCTTCGTCGGCAGGAGCGCGGAGCTCAGGGCGCTTCGCGCGGCGTACGAAGAAAGCCGAGCGACGACGGTCGCCGCCGTCGTCGTGGGCGAATCGGGGCTCGGAAAGAGCGCGCTGGCCCGCGCGTTCTTGTCCGAGCTGGGCGTCACTCATGCGCCACGCGCCCATGAGCCGACCCCGATCGTGCTCTCGGGCCGGTGCTACGAGCGCGAGATCGTCCCCTTCAACGCCTTCGATGGCGTGGTCGACGCGCTGAGCGATCTGCTTTGCGCTCGCGATCTCTCGAGCGGGCCGACCGAGGCCCCTCCCGGCGATGTCGCGCTGCTCTCCCGGGTGTTCCCGGTGCTACTCCGGGTGCCGGCGATCGCCGAGCTGCCTGCCACGATGCCCGCCACGCCCCACGAGCAGCGCACCCGGGCTTGCACGGCCCTGCGCGCGCTCCTCGATCGGATCACGCGTACGCAGCCCCTGATCCTCCACTTCGACGACCTGCAGTGGGCGGACGCCGACAGCCTGTGGCTGCTGGACGAGCTACTCACGGCCGGGTCCGCGCCGCGACTTCTCGTGCTGGCGACGCTTCGCGCTCCGTCGTCGGAGATCTCGCGACTCCTCGAGCGCCTCCCCGGGATGCGCCGCGTGGACCTCGGTCCCCTCGATGAGAGCGAGGCTCGGCAGCTTGCCGCCGAGCTGGTCGGAGCGTCGGGGGACGCGCTCCTCGTGCACGGCGTGGCACGCGAGGCCGCAGGCCACCCGCTGTTCCTTCAGGAGCTTGCGGACTACGTGAAGCGAACGGACGCCGGCCCCATCGGAAGCGTGCACCTCGACGGCGCGCTGTGGTCGCGCGTCGAGCGCCTCGATCCCCCGGCGCGCCGGCTCATCGAGATGCTCGCCATCGCCGGCAGCCCTCTCCTCTCCCGTGCCGCTGCCCTGGCGGCCGACCTCGATGCGGGAGCGTACGCGGACTGCGCGGCCGTCCTCAGCATCGAGCGGCTGGCGCACGCGAGCGACGCCCATGGTCGCGCGCACATCGAGCCGTATCACGACCGGGTCCGCGAGGCCGTGCTCGGTCACCTGACCGAGCCGGAGCGCCGGCGGGGCCACCTGCTTCTGGCGACGGCGCTCGAGCGCGCCGGCGTCGACGACGCGGCCCAGCTCGGCCGCCACTTTGGCGAAGGAGGGGACGCAGCGCGGGCCCTGGCCTACGTCGTTCGAGCGGCCGAGGAGGCCGGCCGATCCCTCGCGTTCGAGGAATCGGCTGGCCTCTACGAGCGCGCCCTCGAGCTCCGCGCGGACCTCGCCGGGGCAGTCGCCGCGAACGATGGGCTGGCGCTGGCCGCGGCCGAGGCGCTCTCCGCCGCCGGCCACGGCAAGCGGGCCGCGCAGCTCTTCATGGAGGCCTCGGTACGATCCGACGATCTCCGGCGCATCGAGCTCCAGCGGCGGGCCGCCGAGGAGCTCTTCACGCATGGTCTGCTCGACGAGGGCTACGCCGTCCTCGACCAGGTGCTTCCGGCCCTCGGGCTGTCCGTGCCACGCTCCACTTTCTCCGTCGTCCGGCGCGTCGTTTGGAGCCAGCTCTTCGACGCAATCTTCGGCCATCGCCTCCGCCCGCGTACGCCCCCCGCCTCGGACCGCGAGATCGCGCAGGTGGACGTCATCGGTGGGATCACGCTCGCCCTCTGGAGCGCGGACCCGATGATGGGTGCTGCCCTGCAGGCGGATCACCTTCGCCTTGCGCTGCGCTCGGGGGATCCCTTCCGCGTCGCGTTCGCGTTCACCATGGAGGCCGGATCGAGCGCGGTCGCAGGGGTCCCGGCGCAGGCTCGAACGCGCCGATGGGTCGATGAGGCCAGGACGCTTCTGCGAGACCACCAGCCCGACGTCCCGGGGTGGCGCTCGGGCTTCAGCGTCGCGATGGCCACGATCGCGGTCCTCGAGTGCCGCTGGACCGACGCCCTGTCCGCGCTCGACGACGCCGAACGCGATCTGTCCCTCGCGCCCCTGGGCCATAGCGCCATCCGGGAGCTGATGACGAACATGCGCCTGACCACCCTCTTCTGGCTCGGCCGGTCGGGCGATCTCCTCCGCCAGTCGCCCAGGCTGCTGCGGCGCGCCGACGAGCGAGGCAATCTGGACAGCTGGGCCTGGCTCCAGACGTTCGATGCGTGGGCTCTCTCGTGCGCGGGACGATCGGACGAGGCGCGTGAACGGCTCGCACTGCTGCAAGCACGACTGCCCTCGCACGGATTCCTCCTCCACCGCTGGTACATCGACCACGTCCGGGTGGCCTCGATGCTCTGCGAGGGTCGCAGCGACGAGGCGCTGCGGAGCATCCGAGACGTTCACAGGAGGCTTCGCTTCGCCCCGGCGGGGCAGTCGCAGCGGGTGTGGAGCCGGTGGCTGCTGGCCAATGCGGCGCTCGCGCGCGCACTGCAGGCGCCTCACGATCGAGCGAGCATGTTGACGGCAGCGAGGCGAGTCCTCGGGAAGCTCGAGGCCGAGCGAACGCCCTGGGTGGACGGAGCCGCCGCTTGCGTGCGGGCGTCCATCGCCTCCGTGGAGGGCCGCGAGGAGCTGGCCGCTCGCGCGCTCGCGCAGGCGGAACCTCTCATGGACACTCATCGCTTCGAGGCCCAGCTGGCCTGCGTCCGCGCTGCGCGAGCCCCGCTCGTCGGAGGCGAGCGGGGCGAGACCTTGCGAGCGAAGGCGGAGGCTTGGTTCGCCGAACAGCCATTCACGAAGGCGGCGAGACGAATGGTCCTGCCGGGCGCGTGGCTCGACGCGCCCTGATGGCATCTCCCGTCAGGGCGACGTATCGATGCTCGTGGAGGGGATGAAGACCCAGAGCTGGTTGGACTGGCCGTTGTAAGCGGCCGTCTCGACCGCCTCCTCGAGGACGCCGCCGTCGAGCGGATTGCCGTAGCCAGGAGGTGGCGTGTTGACGGCCGTCACGTTGGGATCGGTCGCCACCCACGAGACGGCGCCGCCTCCGGTGCCCGCGTAGTTGTAGATCGCGTGCGTGGTGCCCGAGTCGGTCGCCTCCAGGAAGAACAGGTCCCACGGCGATGGACCTCCGCCGTTGCTCGTGTAGGCGCACCAGTTGGCGTTGGAGCAGCTGTTGTTGCAGTGCTGGCATCCGCCCGGGCCATTCGCGTCGATGGGCGAACCGGGATTGGTGCTGCTGATGTTCCAGTACCCCGAGGCGTGGGTCGAGTTGATGTTCTGGGCGGAGATGGCGTAGATGCCGCTGCCGCAGTTGGTGCCCGGATAGTTGCCGCCCACGGTGCAGCCGACGCCCACGGGCATGGGGTTCGGGACGTAGGTCGAGCAATTGCCGGCGCCGTCGTCGAGGTAGAAGTACCAGTACTGGCTGGCGTTGCTCGGCGCAAAGTGGGTGGCGACCATGCCGCTGTTGACACCCATGTCGGTCATCACGAGGCCATTCGCCTTGTTGGCGATCACGTATTGGGTCGAGATGTTGCCCGCCAATCCGAAGCTGGAGATCGCGGCGTTCACCTGGCTGGCGACGGGCAGGCCGTTCGAATCCGTCACGTTGGTGAAGAAGTAGGTGCCGGTGTCCCAGCGATACTCGAGGCAGGTGTTCCCCCCATTGATCGCCGGGTTGACGAGGTAGAGCGAGTACGTGACGGGCGTCGTGGTCGAGCTGAGGGGCACGGCGGGGATCGGCTGCACTGGTTTGAAAAGGGTGCCGTTCAACGTGCCGTTGCCGGCTCCGTCCGGGTACGCGTACTTGAGCGGAATGTCGTAGTCGGCGAGCTTCTTCGGGACGATGCCGTTCGCCGTGCCATACGTCTGGAAGCTCGGCGTCGCGCCCGAAGCCGACGCCGGACCCGGGATCGACTTCCAGTTGCTGATGAGGGCGTCCGCCTGAGGCGTGGGCACCGCCACGCCGGGGTTCTGGCTGTTCGCGAGCGCGGCGCTCATGTACTGCGACAGCGCCGTGTCGTACGCCTTCATGTCGATGAAGAACGACTTGCCCGAGTAGTTCGTGTCCGCGTAGTAGGGCGCGAAGTCCTGGTTTACGAGCGAGTCGTAGAGCAGGAAGTCGGACGCGGCCTGGGCCTGCTGGGTGACCTTCACGTCCGTCCCCGCCGGAACCCCCGGATACCCGGGGATGCCGTAGTAGCTCGTGTAGAGGAGGTACAGGGTCGACGTCTGCGTGTTGCCGCCGCCCTGCGAGGTCTGGAAAGCGTTCGCAGCCGACAGCAAGGACGGCAGATCGGTGACCAGGCTCGTCGGCGTGTAGCCCAGGTACTGGCAGGACGCCTGGGTCTGGTGATTCGTCAACACGCTCGATGCATCGGTCTGGAACGTGGCCGACGCGTTGGTGGAGGCGCCGTAGCTGAAGTTGAGCTGCGTCGTCAGCGAGCTCTTGTCCTCCTCGGAGTACGTGTGGATGGTCAGCATGCAGTACATCTCTGCGCCGGTCACGATGTCGGCGGCGTAGCGGTCCCCGTAGAGCGCGTAGAACTGCTCCGGGGTGAGCGCTGCGGCCTGCGGCGTCAGCGCGGGGTTGACGATCTTCTGTTGCTGGCCCACCTGCACGAGGTCCACCAGGACGCTGAGGTCGGTGGTGTCGACCTTCTGCGATTGGGCCCACGACGCCTTCGCGCTGACGGACGCGAGCCCGGTGGAGACGCTGAGCGACGCCGACACCGCGAGCGCGTGATAGACGTCCGAGCTGTTGGCGACGAGCCAGTAGTTCGTGGTCGTGACGATCTGCCCCGCGGCGGGCGTCTTCGTGTAGCTTCCGAGAGCCGACTGGGTCGTGTTGATCGGTGACGCGAGGATCGAGTCGTACGGAGACCCGAAGTCGGCCGTGTAGGCGAACCCGGCGAGCGCGTCGTTGCGCAGGTAGCCGGGCTCGGTCAGGCCGGAGTCCGTGTCGACGGTCCCGTCCACGAGGGATCCGCCGTCATGCATCGCGTCGGTCTGGGGGCTCGAGTCAAACGCGGCATCCGGCCCCCCGCTCCCGGAGTCGGATGGGGTGGTGGCGTCGCCGGACGTCGCATCGGATCCGCCGCCGTCCTCGGAAGGCGCGGCGCCGCCACTTCCGTTGCTGCCGCCACAAGCGAGCAGGGCCGCAGCGAGAACCCACACGCCGGCACGCGGCCGGAGCACGAAGCGATGCATCGACATCGAAGACCTCCCGATGCCAGGCGCCTTCGCAATGGTCATGCCCCCCGGGATCTCGCCTGATTTCCCCGCAAGAAGCCTCGCCACCGTCCACGAGGTGATCGCTTCCGATCACCGAACGATCGTTTCCGGACCGAGCCAGACCCGATGGCGCTAGGCTTGCGGGCAGGATGATGGACGAGCGCACCGCGCCCTGGCCCGGCGAGCCGGACGGCGCGGAGGCGTCCCTCTCGCTGCTGGTCGTCTGGGGCGGAACGACCTCGGTCTACCCTCTGCCCGCCAGCGGGCGCCTGCTCATCGGGCGATCCGCGGAGGCCGATCTGCGCATCGACCACCCCTCGGTGTCACGCGAGCACGCCGCGCTCCTCGTCGGCGAGGAGCTGCGCATCGAGGATCTGGGAAGCGCGAACGGAACCCGCGTACGCGAGAGCCCGCTCGCTCCGGGGACATCGGTGGAGGTCTATCCAGATGATGTCATCGACCTCGGAGCGGTCCTGCTCGTCCTGCAGTATCGCAACCCGAGCGCGCGCCTGCGGCGGATCTGCCACCGCGCCGAGCTTTCCTTGAGGATCGACGAGATGCTCGCGGAGGAGCCCGAGCCATCCTCGTTCGCGCTGGTCCGGTTCGACATCGAGCGCGGGCTTCCTGCGCATGCCGTGCAGGTCGTCCTCGCCAGCGCCCTTCGTGACGACGACCTGCTGGCGTGGGCTGGCGGTGGGAGGTTCGAGGCCCTGCTGGTCGACGTGACACCGGAGGAGGCCGACGGGCTCGTGCGCGCGGTGATCAATCGCCTCGCGCAGCGAATGACGACGGCGAGGGCGTCGTCCACGTGCTTCCCTCGCGATGGACGCGAGGCCCTGCTCGGCGAGCACACGCAGCACGACACCGGTCAACCCGCAGGCGCTCGGCCGCGCAGCATCCCGGGAGCGTGGATCGTCCACGACGAGGCGATGCTCCACGTCGTTCGGTTGCTCGAGCGCATCGCGGACAGCCACTTGAACGTGTTGCTCCTCGGAGAGACCGGCGTCGGCAAGGAAGTCTGCGCGGAGCTCACTCACGCCTTCTCGTCGCGTGCGCAGCAGCCGCTGGTCCGCCTCAACTGTGCGTCGCTCTCGGAATCGCTCCTCGACGACGAGCTGTTCGGCCACGAGCGCGGCGCCTTCACGGGTGCGTCCAACGCGAAGCCGGGCCTGCTCGAGACCGGCTCGGGCGGCACCGTCTTCCTCGACGAAATCGGCGACATTCCCCTGACCACCCAGCTCAAGCTCCTGCGGGTGCTCGAGGCGAAGGAGGTGCGCCGGCTGGGTTCCGTCAAGGCGCGCACCATCGACGTGCGCATCGTGGCCGCCACCCATCGCGATCTGCGCGAGGCGATCACCGTCGGACGCTTCCGTGAAGACCTCTACTACCGGCTCGACGGCATCTCCGTCGTCGTGCCTCCACTGCGCGAACGCTTGAAGGACATCGAGCCGCTCGCGCGGCATTTTGCAGCGCGGGTGAGCAGGCCGGGCCAGCCTGCGCTCGATCTCGCTCCCGAGACCGTCGAGTGGCTGACCACCCATGAATGGCCGGGCAACGTCCGCGAGCTGCGCAACACCATGGAGCGCGCTGCCGTGCTGTGCGACGACGGGATCATCCGGATCGAGCACATGCGGGTCCACCCTTCGGGCGAGCGGCCCGCTGAAGCGGCCAGGAGTCCGAGCGACACGCCGACCAGCGCGGGGCTACGCGCAGAGGTGCGGGAGCTCGAACGCGCCCGGATCGAGAGGGCGCTCGAGACCTCCGGAGGCAACCAGCGACGAGCCGCGTCGACGCTCGGCATCTCGCGAGGCGCGCTGCTGCGGAGAATCGGGCATCTGGGAATTCCGCGCTCGCGGAAGCGCTGACCAGCAGGAGCCGTGCGCTTGTGATCAGGGGCGACACTCACGGGGCCAGGATGTCCACGCTCGCACGGCCTTCGCCCGGCAGCGAGAAGAAGAACGTCGCCCCCTTGCCTTCGGCCGCCTCGGCCCAGACGCGACCGCCG
>VFSW01006204.1_pt1 | contig 17618 bp, 10 predicted proteins | sample 5358111 | NCBI WGS metagenome assembly VFSW01 (sample SAMN11554181, study PRJNA540505) | mine drainage metagenome | isolation source: sediment from site ElyBrook_90M | place: USA: Ely Copper Mine, Vershire, VT | collected 2017
GCTTTCCTGCAGCCCCGCAAACACGTGACCGCTATAAAACTCTTTGACTCGGTGGCTTCCAGGTAATGGACCATACCTTCCTGTCAAGGCATGCAGGGATTCTATCGGGCGATAGATAGCACGGAAACGCTTAGAGTCCTTCGTGGTCGCTGGTGAGACTATTCTCCGCGACGGGCCGCTATGATTATTTAGAAGCGCGGAGTAGGATCGTCTCGGTCGACGGGCCGAAATGGAGCATACAGCGGGGTGCGTTTGGACGCACGGTGTGATTCGTTCCTAGTCGTGACCGCGACGAATGTCCTCGGTTAGGAGAATCGCTTCGGCAACCTCTCGCATCGCCTTCCGGCGTTGGCGGCTCTCGCGTTGCATGCGGCGATAGGCTTCTTCCTCCGACAATTGGAAGTCCCGCTGCAATACGCTCTTCGCGCGGTCCAAAAGTTTGCGCGTCTCCAGCCGGTCCGATAGCTGCAGATTCTCTGTCTCCAGACGTGCTCTCTCTACTTCTGCGCCGACCAGATATCCGATTGTGGAGAGCAGCCGGATCTCTACGTTGGTGTGTCGATAGGGGAGGCGGTGCTGCATCGTGATGACGCCGACAACACGTCCTGCGCAGAGCACAGGAGTGCATAGAATCGCCTCGAAGCGATCTTCTGGAAGGTTGATGAAGGGGCTGAAACGCGGATCGTCGGAGGCGTGGGAGCCGATGGCCACTGGCTCGCGATGCTGTGCGACCCAGCCGGTAATGCCCTGTCCGACTTGTAAACCGAGGCGATCGACGAGATCGGTGTGGGGGTTCTTTGATGCCCGCAGGACCAGCTTTTCGTCCTCCAGGACATACACAAAGCAGGAGTCGCAGGGAACCATCATCGTGACAAAATCCAGAACTCGTGTGAGCACTTCGTGGAATGGATCAGCTGCAGCGATGCGACTGCTGAGTTCATGGAGAAACTCCATGGGCAGCAGACCATCGCGGAAGCCGGCCATCGTCGGAGTCGACTCGGCCACGCGCCGCACGCTCACTTTGGGAACGGAGTCGTCGTTACTCTGGGGCAGCCCGGACACTTCTCGTTCCAGTCCGGCAACGGCGCTATCTCGTTTGCTCTTGAGGAGCTTGCCGGAATATTGCGCGGCCTCATTCACGATGAATCCCATCTTTGGGCGCGACGGCTCGAAGTCTGGAATCACTCCGTAGTGAGTTAGTTCCTCGGTGGTCGTGGGGCCGATGGAGATCACGACCATCGATGCGAGTCCGGCACGTAATTCTTCCATCATGCCGATTTGCTCAGCGACCTGAAAGAGATGAATCACCTGCACTGCGGTCATGAAGAGGACGACATCGACGAAGCCTGTAGTGATGCCGAGAACGCACTCGCGAAGCGGATGCAGGTCTTCGGGCAGAGCCCACTGGTAGACCGGCACCTTGGTTACAGAGAGACAGCGTTCGCTCAGTGCGGAGATCAGCTCCGGGTTCGACGCTCCATATTCCTGGAGCGCGACACGCATGGTGCCAAGGGCGATGCCGAATACCTGCTCCAGCATGGCGAGCAGTTCGCGCCAGGTGTTCGGATCGTTGCTTGTCGCCAGCACGGGAATTTTCAGCTCCCGTAGGACCTGTTCGGGCTTGGGGCCGCGCGCTGCAATCTTTACATTGCGGAGCGCTGCGATGACGGCGTCAGAATCATATTTTGTTTTTGCAATGTCCATTAGGGCGCGCACACCTACGCCGGTCATGAAGATGATGAGATCGAACTCCCCCTGCAGGAGATGTTCAACGAAGTCCAATGCGGCGGTCTGGCTTTCGAGTGGGACCTCGCGCATGGAAGGCACGACGAAGGGCTCGCCCCGGTAGGTGCGGATCAGCTTCTCGACTTCTTTAGCGCGGCGGCTCTCTAGTGCGAGCACCCTGAGGCCGTCAAAGCTGGCGTGTGCCATGAGTCCCTGGGTCCTACAAAATGGAGGATTCGGAGGTTGTTGACTGCGATTGTTCTGTTAGAAATCTGATTATTGCGTCAGGTTGATAGATTAGAAATTTGAAAAATTGTTCTTGATCCAACAATCCACGCAGTGGCCTTGCGCTGAAAATAACGAGGGCGTCCAGCCAGTGCGGAAGCGCCCGTGCTGCGCAAGTAAGGCACGGATGAGGTTACTTTAGAGGTCGTTGCGGCTCGCCCCACTTGTACGTCAATTCCATATATCCGTACTGGGCTTTGTGGCCCACGGGATAGATGGCTGCTATGACACTCTTGCCCCATACCTGGGCGTAATAGGCCGTCAGGGCGATATTCTTCGTCACTGAATAGTCCGCGGATACGTCAACGACGGACGAGAAACTCGAATGGAGGTTGGCCGGACGCCCTACGTAGCCAAAGACTTTGTTGTCGTAGGCACCGCCGCCTTGATACCAGAGGTCGTTGCTGGAGGTCAGTTGGAGGAAGTGTAGGTCAGCGCGAAGATCCAGTTTCTTTGTTGGTTTGTCCAATAATTGGATGAACCGGTCCTGGCTGTTCATCATGTTGTAGAACGGGAAGCGTGCATAGACGCGCGGCGTTGGGAGCACCTGGAAGAACGTGTTGTGCTGGTTATCGGTGGGGTTGTTATCCCCTGTGGTTCGTAGAAATCCTCCGCGCAGCCAAGGCTCCGTAGGTATTTGCGCTGCGTGAAAGCCGGCCTCGACGGCGACTGCGCCGGCATGGTGATTCTGCACTCCCCAGTTACCGTTCTGGAGGACGCCCCAGGCAAGCAGATCGACCATACCTGCGCCGGCGGGCACGGTTGTGAGGAAGTCGGCACCGTAGCTGCCCAGGCGAATGTTGTGGAGGTCAGCCTGTCGTACGGGAAGCGGACGATTGTCGGTCTTGGTTATGCCGGTGCGGCCATCGTGGTAGTCGATTGCAAAAACACGCCACAGGAAATGATCTTTGAAGTCGTACTTGCTGTAGGCGAGATACTGCAAATCGACGTTGAGTTCAGGGTTGGCATTCATGTTGAAGACACCCTGATCGGCGCGTGCGGCCATCGCGGTGATGTCCCAGGTCTTGCCATCGTAGTGGCCATCCAGGCCGTCAAAGCTGCGTTGCGCATTCGAGAAACCGAAGTTGCCGATCAGCCGCTGTGCGATGCGATTAGTCTGCAGATACAGGAGATCTGGGTTCCTGGGCGTGGTCTCCTGTCCTTCGAAGAACTCAAAGCGCCCTAGTCGAAGGGAGCGGCCAGGGCTGCCGCGAAAGCGAATGAACCCCTGCTTCAGGGCTGCTGCGGCGTTCTCGGTCTGATTGTTGTTGGCTGCATAGTACGTTCCGCCCAAGCCTAGTTGTCCCTGTGCTGCAACGGCGGAGACGGCATCGCTGGGTAAAAAAAGTTCGGAGGGCTGGGTGAGTTCCAGTTGCCAGTCATAAGACTTTCGCTTCTGCGCGACGCCGATTCTAAGCAGCGATTCAAGGTATCCATAGACCTCGGGAGTGGGCATGGCATTGAACCATTGCACGGTGTCGATGCGCGCGCGTTCGTAGACTGCTATGCTGACCGGCGATTTGGAGACGGGTTGAACCGGAGGGTTCTGTGCAGTGCAGGGGAGAGACGCAAGCGTCAACGTGCAGAGAATCGCGAATGATTTCAAAAGGAGTTAGCCTCACATGAAGGATGCTCGCAAGGATTATCGCGAGTGACAAGCAGGAGTGCAGACAGAGAATTCTTGAACCGGAGGCGGTTCGCTTGAGTTGGAAGCGAGGAGTTAGAGCTGCGTCCGGGCAGCCGCGGTGGTAGATGGTAGGAGCCATCGGTCTACTGAAATCAACCCTTTCCGGGCCTCTTGGCAGAGGTCAGGCCGATTGTCTAACAGGTGCGCGCGAGTCACGTCAGGGTGTCGCGCGGCGTTGAATAGGAATGATCGATATATAGCACGGCTTCGCTTATTCGCAAAATTCCGCTACAGGCTCGACATTGCTGCCCCCTCTTCACTTTTTCGAACGAACATAAATATGCCGCTTGCAGTTCCGCCCAACCTGCTTTAGGATTCGAATAACCGAAGGCATATTTTTTCCTAAGTCGTATGCCTCCGAGTGGACGAGCTCCTTGATGCGCTCCTTCGTAACACCTTCCAAGTAATTTTCAGTCTCCGTGATGAGCTGTGCATTCACCGCACTCTGTGCTGTTCGAGTCCAGATTCTCCTCTGCCTGAAGATTTGATTGCAACTTCTTCTATGCAGTCTCTCAAACTCCGAACATCGCAGCCGTCGTCCCTTTCGACCAAGCCTATCGGAGTTCTGACGCATGGCCACTTCGTTACTCGACAGCTCTACGATCAGCAATTCGACCTTCACGGAAGCGCAGAAACAGTATCTGCAAGGCTTCTTCGCGGGTATTCAGCAGCGGGGACTCATCCCGTTTGCTGGCCACCTCGCCGATGGCCGCGTGACGAACGATCCGCTCTCTGGCGTGGCGAACCTCGCTGCGGAACAGACGGAGCCTGTCTACTTCGGAACTCCGATCAGCGAGCTCTGCCGCGAGGAACTTTGGAAGTACGAACAGAATGGTCTCGACGTGTGGGACAAACTCGTCGCACACGCGAACGAAGATCGCGCGCCGGCTCCCGACGATCTCTTTCGCTTTAAGTTCCACGGTCTCTTCTATGTTGCGCCTGCGCAGGACTCGTTCATGCTTCGGCTGCGCGCACCGGGCGGAGTTCTTACTTCAACGCAAATGCGCGGTTTGGCGGACATGGCAGAGGATTGGGGCTCCGGCCGTTGCGACCTCACCACACGCGCGAATCTGCAGATTCGCGAGTTCCAGCCACGCGATATTGTCCGCGTCCTCAACAAGGTCGAGACGCTTGGCATGACCTCGCGGGGGTCCGGCGCGGATAACATTCGTAACATCACGGCGTCGCCGCTCTCCGGGCTCGACCCAACAGAGCTGCTCGATGTGCAGCCACTGGCCTCTGCACTGCAGCACTACATTTCAAACTGTCGCGACCTCTATGGTCTGCCGCGCAAGTTCAACGTCGCCTTCGATAACGGTGGTGCCATCTCTGTTGTCGCGGACACCAACGACATCGGCTTCGTTGCGGTTGAGGTTGCCGAGGGTAAGGATGTTCCGGCTGGAGTTTATTTCCGCGTGCTGCTTTGCGGCATCACCGGCCACCACCAGTTCGCCACAGACTGCGGCGTTCTGCTTCGCCCGGACCAGGCCGTTGCCGTCGCCGTCGCGATGATTCGCGTCTTCAATGCCAACGGCGATCGCACCGATCGCAAGAAGGCCCGCCTCAAGTACCTCATCGACAAGTGGGGCATCCCGGCGTTTCTCGCGGAGACCGAGAAGCTGCTTGACTTCCCGATGATGTATCTCGATGCAGGGCAGTGCGAACCTCGTCGGCTTATCGATCGTGCCGGACATATTGGCATCCATCCGCAGGTGCAGACGGGGTATTTCTCGATTGGTGTCGTTGTCCCCGTCGGACGTCTTCCCGTTGTGCAGATGCGTTCACTCGCTCGCATCGCCGATGAGTTTGGTAGTGGGGAGTTTCGGCTGACAGTGTGGCAGAGCCTCATGGTCCCCAATATTCCTGCAGAGCAACTTGAGGCCGCGCAGCATGCTCTGCGCGAAGCTGGCCTAGAGTTTACTGCTGGGCGCGTCCTAAGCGGCACCGTCGCATGCACTGGAAATCAGGGTTGTCGCCTGGCATCGAGTGACACGAAACCACACGCTGTAGCGCTGGCGAACTCCCTCGATGAACACTTCAAGATCGAACAACCAATCAATCTTCACGTCACTGGCTGCAGTAACTCCTGTGCACAACACTACATCGGCGACATCGGCCTCATGGGGATCAAGGTATCCGGTGAAGAGGGCTATCAAGTGGTGCTTGGCGGTGGTGCTGATGCCGATCAGGGCCTCGCCCGCGAGCTCATTCCTGCCATCAAGTTCTCTGAACTCACGCCCGTAATGCACCGCCTCTTCTCGGCATACACCGCGTTGCGTACATCCGATGAATCCTTTCTGCATTTCACGCGCCGTCACAGCGTCGACGAGCTACGTAATCTCTGCAGCACGGAGTCTGCGCAATGAGCCAGCCTATCCCCTTCATCCCCGACAATGCTCCTTTTTCTCCCGAACAGCGGGCCTGGCTGAATGGATTTCTCGCGGGCATTTTTTCTGTTGCGGATCAGGTTCCCGTGAAGGCGCCAGCTCCTGTGCTGAAAGTCGCTGTACTGTTTGCCACGCAGAGCGGCACCAGCGAGCGTTTGGCGAAGAAGCTCGTCAAGGAACTAAAGCAACACGGTCATGCGCCGGAACTCGCGTCGCTCGACAGCTATACGACGGCCTCACTCGCGGAGCAGACGCACGCGCTGGTGCTCGCCAGCACGTACGGCGAAGGTGATCCACCGGATGGGGCGCAGTCGTTTGCGGAGTCGATCTATCTGCTCTCCGCGCCCCGGCTCGACAATCTGCGTTATGCGGTCTTCGCTCTCGGCGACACGAGCTACGAGCACTTCTGCAAGTTCGGTGCCGACCTGGACGCGCGCTTCTACGCTCTCGGCGGGACTCGTCTCTGTGATCGTGCCGACTCCGGCGTCGAAGTCGATGCCCCGTTCGAGCAGTGGAAGTGTGCCGTACTGGCAAACCTTTCTGAGATACCTGACGGGTCGGCGTCATCGCCTGCCTCATCGCCATCCACTGAAATCGTAGGTTCGAAACCGCAACTCCACACTCGCGAAAACCCTTATCTTGCAGAGGTCATCGAGAAGCGTCCACTTACCCACGAAATCTCCAGCAAGCTCACTGTGCATGTGTCGATCTCCCTTGCTGAGTCTGAAGTCCACTATGAAGCGGGGGATGCATGCGGCGTCTTCGCACAGAACGATCCTGCTCTCGTCGAGGAGATTCTCGCACTGACGAACTTCTGTCCAGAAGCAAAAGTCGTTCTGCCGAAACTTGGCGCAATCACTTTGTCCGATGCCCTTACGCACCACCTTCAGCCTTCACGTCTCACGCGCAAGATGGTTCAGGCCTACGCAGCAATTGGCGACTGCGGCAAACTCGATCACCTCCTCGCACCCGAGGCGCAACAGCAGCTCGATGAATATATGTATGACCGCAGCCTGATTGACCTAATCGAAGATTGTCCCGGCCTTATCGTCTCGCCGGATCAACTGATCGACGTGTTGCCGAAGCTCTCGACTCGCCTATATTCCATCTCATCGAGTCCTGCGTTTCACGCAGGTGAACTGCATACGACTGTGGCTGTGGTGCGATACCGCTCGCACAACCGCGACCGCGGTGGCGTCTGTTCTACGATGCTCAGCGATCGCACACCGCTTGGTGCGCGTGTGCCGATCTACATACAGCCCAACAAAAAATTTCGCCTGCCCACCGACAACACTGCGCCAATCATCATGATCGGCCCTGGCACCGGCATTGCACCGTTTCGTTCGTTCCTGCATGAGCGTCGTGCCTTCGGTGCTACCGGTCGCAACTGGCTCTTCTTCGGCGAGCGCAGTTCCGCGACGGACTTTCTCTATCGTGACGAGCTTGAAGGGATGCACAACGATGGCCATCTCAGTCGGCTCGACACTGCATTTTCGCGCGATCAGGACCACAAGGTTTATGTGCAGGATCGCATGATTGAGGCGGGCGCGGAGTTTTGGAAATGGCTGAAAGATGGTGCTTCCATTTATGTCTGCGGCGATGCCTCGCGCATGGCCAAGGATGTTGACGCCGCGTTGCATCGGGTGATCGAGCAGCACGGTAACAAGGACGCTGAGTCCGCCCAGGAATTTGTACAAGACCTGCAAGAGCAGAACCGTTATCACCGCGACGTGTACTAGCGTTCACCGCACGCTGAAAGGTATCGCCCTTGTCACTTATGCTTCACGAACGCGCCACTGACGGTAACAGCTTTGACCTCGTTCGTATGTCTCTGCTGGAATCTGGCGCTCCCGCGCGGGTTGTGAATGCACTGATCCCCGAGCGTGGACTAGGGCCGGGTGAGCAGTACCGTTTTCATTTTGATATGACGAAGTGCATTGGCTGCCGCTCGTGTGAGGTGGCGTGCAATGAGCAGAATGGCAACCCTGCCGACATCAATTGGAGACGTGTTGGTGAGTTGGAAGGGGGAACGTATCCGGATACGCTTCGCCACTATCTTTCGATGGGGTGCAACCACTGTCTCGATGCCGATTGTGTTAAAGGTTGCCCAGTCGAGGCTTACACCAAAGATCCAATCACGGGCATCGTCCTGCACTCCGCAGACGCTTGCATTGGCTGTCAGTATTGCGTCTGGAACTGCCCCTACTCGGTACCGCAGTTCAATGCCGAGCGCGGCGTCGTGGGTAAGTGCGATATGTGCCAGGGGCGACTCGCGGAGGGCCATGAACCTGCTTGCGTGAACGCGTGCCCCGAGCACGCCATCGAGATTGAGATCATTGATAAAGCAGAGTGGCGTGCCGACTATGCTACTGCCGATTCGCCCGGAATGCCTACCGCGAGGCACACCATTTCCACGACGCGTATCACCTTGCCGCTCGACATCGCGGCTGGGTCGTTAGAGCGCGTCGATAATGGTGACATCCGTCCCGAGCATCCGCATTGGTCACTCGTCTTCATGACCACGATGGTGCAGGGTGTGGTCGGTGCGCTCGCCGTGATGCTTATCGCTCGTGCCACTGACGCTGTTAGCCTTTTGCTTCTGGCGATGCTCACAGCGGTCGCACTCAACGTCTCGGTGTTCCATCTTGGCCGTCCTGCCTACGCGTGGCGCGCGCTGAAGATGTGGCGTCGCTCCTGGCTCAGCAGGGAAGTCCTTCTATTCGGCCTCTTCTTCCTCAGCATTGGCGGCTGCGCGTCTACTTCGTGGGCGCAGAAACTTGGGCTCCTTCACTTCGCACATTTGCCGCCTGTGCTTGGGTGGATTGCCACACTCTTTGGCGTGATGGGTACGATCGCTAGCGCATACATCTACCTTGTTCCGGCACGCCCGTCGTGGAATATGAGCCACACGCCACTGGACTTCCTACTGTCTGCAGCGCTGCTTGGAACCTTGCTGGCACCTGTGCTTGAAGAGGCCGCTGCTCTGCTGGGTAATCTTTTTCCGCGATACATGTTGCATGTTTCAGTCCACTACGTGACCTGGCCCACGGTTGTTGTCGCCACCCTTTGGATCGCCAACCAACTAATCCGCCTCGTGCGGCTCTATCGCTCCTCGCTCTTTGAGGGGCGCGCTTCTTTTCGTCTTCTACGCAGCGGATTCATGTGGCGTGCTGTCCTCTTCTCACTCGCCTTTGCAGTGACTGCCTCAATCGCAGCACTCACCGGGACATGGACACTTGGGCTGCTATGCGCGGCCGGTGCGGTCCTCACCGCGCGATATCTTTTCTTTGTCTCGGTCGTGCCACTCAGCATGGGTCTTACGTTTCTCCGCGAGAGGCATGCATGAGTCTTCTAGCTAAAATTCATCGCCTCGTTGCCAAGGCTAAGCACCTTCTTGGCATCGACATTGCGCGCGAAAAGTATGCGTACGCGCACGATCCTCGGTTCGGTTATATCTCCGAGTCGCGCGTTTCCGACTCGTGGGTGAAGACCACCTGCGGCTACTGCTCGGTCGGTTGCGGTATGTTGATCGGAGTCAAAGACGGCGTCGCAGTCATCGCGCGCGGCAACCCGGATCACCCCGTCAATCGCGGAAAGCTATGCCCCAAGGGACTGAGCGAGCATCACCTTCTCACCGCCCCTGGCCGCGCCACTACACCGCTGCTGCGCAAGGGCGGCGTGCTTACTCCGGTTAGCTGGGCGGAAGCGATCACAACGATGGTCGCGCGCATCTCCGCCATTCAGGCACGTCATGGCCGCGGCGCGCTCGGCGTTGTGGGCACCGGACAACTCCTCACCGAAGAGACCTACACGCTTGGCAAGCTCGTGCAACTTGGCTTCGGCACATCGAACAACGATGGCAACACTACGCTCTGCATGGCCAGCGCGGTGTCGGGTTACAAGCTATCGTTTGGCAGCGATGGCCCGCCTGGCTCGTATGAAGATCTCGAGACTGCCGACGTGATTCTGCTCATCGGCGCAAACATCGCCGACAACCATCCGATCCTTTGCGAGCGCCTGCAGCGCAATCAGCATCGCACGCTGATTGTCGCTGACCCGCGTGTTACAAAGACCGCGATGATGGCGGACATTCATCTGCCTGTCAAGCCGCGTTCCGATATCGCGCTATTGAATGGCATCGCACACATCCTCATTCGTGACGGCTTGATCGACAACGACTACATTGCGGCCCACACGGAAGGCTTCGCCGACTTCGCAGCCTTCGTGTCCACGTTCACACCGGAGCACGTCTCTCGTGTGACCGGCCTCGGTGTCGACAAGATCGAGCACGTGGCGCACCTCTACGGGACAGCCAAGGCGGGCTTCATTGGTTGGACCATGGGAGTTAATCACTCGACGCAGGGTGCCGTCACCGTCGCGGCGATCAACAACCTCGCACTCATCACGGGCAACATCGGGCGCTCCGGCGCGTCACCGTTCTCCATTACCGGCCAGTGCAATGCGATGGGCACACGCGAGACTGGATTCACGTCTTCGCTTCCCGGCTATCGCAAGTTCGATAACGCCGAAGACCGTCAAGCACTCGCTGACCTTTGGAAGATCGATGTTGGTCGCATTCCCACGGCGCGCGGCAAGGCCTATCCCGACATCATCGAGGGCGCTGTCACCGGAAGCATCAAGGCCCTCTGGTTCATCGCCACGAACCCCGCTGTGTCTTTTCCGAACTACGATCTGCTTGAATTTGCCTTCAAGAATGTCGAGTTCCTTGTAGTGCAGGACGGCTTTCATCCCACGTCGACAACCGCTATGGCCGACCTCGTTCTTCCCGCAGGGATCTGGGGCGAAAAGGAAGGCACCTACACCAACTCCGAGCGACGCATCAGCAAAGTGAACAAGGTCGTCGCTCCTCCCGGGGAGGCCCGTGCTGACTTCGAGATATTTCTTGCCATCGCCGAAGAGCTTGGCGTTCGCGAAGAACTTTACTCTGGCTGGTCCACGACGCACGATGCCTTCCTTGAGTGGCAGAACGTCTCTGCCGGACGGGCGTGCGACTACAGTGGAATCTCCTGGGAGCAAGTCGAGCGTGAAGGCGGTGTGCAGTGGGGCGGGGAACGTCTCTACTCCGATGGACACTTCGCGTTTGACAATGGTCGTGCGCGCTTGCACAACGTTCCCTGCGAGCCCTTTTCGGAGCAGCCCGACGCAGAGTACAACTTCATCCTCAACACCGGTCGTACCGTTGAGCACTGGCACACCCGCACCAAGACCGGGCGCATCGAGCAGCTCCACGGCATGGTTCCAAATGCGTGGCTTGAGATGAATCCAATTGACGCCGCTAAATTGAAACTCCGCTCGCATGATCGTGTGACCGTCGTCTCGCGCCGTAATCGCGTCGCGCAGGTAGAGCTTCGCATTACAGGCATCGTTGCTCCTGGCCAGGTCTTCATGCCGTTTCATTTCCCCGAGGCCAACTCGAATCTCGTTACTCTCGGCGCGTTCGATCCTATCTCGCGCGAGCCGAACTTCAAGCAGTGCGCTGTCCGCGTTGAGCGTTCGCCGCTGCTCTGAAATAAATCTGTCTGCCCTCTCTGCCGAGGGCAAAGTACCAAGGCCACCTGCACTCGCCCCCCGACGCGCGAATGCAGAACGGTAAGGACCACAATTTATTCCGGGAGATTCTGCATGGCAAACTACAAAGCATTTCTCAAGTCGGGACACACGCCCACACTCTTCGCATCCTTCCTCTACTTCGACTTCCGCTTTGCGGTCTGGGTGCTCAACGGCGCGATGGGCCCGTTCATCACGCAGACCTTCCACCTGAGTCCCGCTCAGACTGGCCTCATGATTGCGACACCAACGATGGCCGGTGCGCTGATGCGCTTTCCTCTTGGCGTGCTGTCGCAGTACATCGGCCGCAAGAGCGCAGCCATCGTTGAGATGTCGGCTATCGTCATCGCCCTGCTTTACGGCTTCTTCCTTGTCCACTCGTTCCGCACGGTGCTGGCGATGGGGGTCCTCCTCGGTCTTGCGGGAGCCAGTTTTGGCGTTGCTCTTTCGCTTGGCTCTGGATGGTATCCCAAGAAATACAAGGGTCTCGCGATGGGCATCGCCGGTGCAGGGAACAGTGGGACCGCAATCGCTGCGCTCTTCGCTCCTCGCCTCGCCATGCACTACGGCTGGCAGCATGTGTACGGCTTTGCTGCGCTTATGATGATGCTTCCGTTGCTCGTCATGATCCTCTTTGCGAAAGAACCACCCGACGTCGAGCACCAGAGTCTTGGCCAGCATCTCAAGTGCCTCGTTGAGAGGGATGGTTGGTACTTCAACCTGGTCTACATCATCACCTTTGGTGGCTTCATCGGCCTTGCGACGTTCCTTCCCACGTACTATGTCAGCCAGTTTCATATGACCAAGGTGCAGGCTGGTACCTTCACCGTTTTTGCAACGCTTACCGGCAGTGCAACGCGTGTACTCGGCGGATGGTTTGCGGATAAAATCGGCGGCATCACCACATTGTCCGTGGTCTTCCTCATCGCGATTGCCGGGCTTTTCGGGCTAACGACTGCACCTTCGCTTACGATGACGACGGCGCTCCTTATGCTCTGTTTTGCCGCTCTGGGCGCGGGGAATGGAGCCACCTTCCAGATGGTCCCGCTTCGCTGGCCAATCACTACGGCCATCGCCGGTGGCATGATCGGCGAAATCGGCGCGCTTGGCGGGTCGATTCTGCCGATCGCGCTTAGTCAGTCCAAGCAACACACAGGCACGTATAGCAGTGGCTTCATTGCGTATGCAGTTCTCGCGTTGGGGATACTACTGATGCTGCGCCTCGTGTCGCGGACGTGGACGAAGACCTGGGTAGGTGCAGGCGGCCGAGCGATCACAGCACAGACGGTCTCGGTCGAACCGGTTGTCTCGCTGGTGACAACGGATGGGTTTCCTGAAGAACTTGCTCCGAGCATTTGAGACCATGTTCCCTCGTGCTACTTTGGGAGCATCAACGCAGTTGTTGCAATGGATGTCTTCGACGGGTATGCCGCTGAGAGTCGCGCCGCAGGCCGCAACGTCTGCGCTGCGACATCTAAGCGCACCCAACTGTCCGCACCTCAAACGCAAGTGGGGAACAAAACCAAAGTGCAAAGCGTATCTCAGGGTACAGGATGATTCAACTCATCCGAATTCTCTTTCCTGCATCTTTGCAGTCGTTTTAGCCTCTTCGCTTCCCGGTCAGTCTGCGAAGATCGCCTCCGGCAGAAATAGCTGTTGCGAGCATCTAACGACCAGGAAGCTAACGTGCGATGTCCCCTCATACTTTTCTGAGAGCGCTGTTTCTTTTCTTTGTTCCATCTACCTGCGTTGTGATGCTGGCGCAAAGCCCTAATGTTCTCACGGAATCGGGCGTGATATCTGGGGTGCGCGAAGGCGGTTTGAGCGTCTACAAAGGTGTTCCATTCGCGGTCCCGCCAGTTGGTGATCTGCGTTGGCGTGCACCGGCGCCCGTCGCGCGTTGGGAAGGCACACTTAAAGTCGAGGCGTTTGCTCCATCATGCATGCAAGACGGCGTCTCGATGCCTGGTGAAACGCCGCCAGCGATGAGTGAAGATTGTCTTTATCTGAACATCTGGACTCCGGCCAAAAGCGCGCGGGCGCACCTGCCGGTGATTGTCTGGATCTATGGCGGTGGTTACATCAATGGCTCGTCCTCGATGCCTTTGTACTGGGGCGACAAGCTGGCGCACAAAGGTGTCATCGTTGTCACGATTGCGTATCGGCTGGGTCCGCTGGGCTTTCTTGCGTACCCGGGGTTGACGCGAGAGTCACCGCACCACTCGTCGGGCAACTATGGCCTGATGGATCAGATCGCAGCGCTCGAATGGGTGCAAAGAAATATCTCGGCCTTTGGCGGAGACTCGAAGAATATAACGATTGCCGGTCAATCTTCGGGGTAAATGTCGGTCAGCATGCTCATGGCTTCGCCGCGCGCAAAGGGATTGTTTCAGCGAGCCATTGGAGAGAGCGGAGGTCTGTTTGAGCCGCTCCAGCTCGCACCAAAATACCTGCTCGCCAATGCAGAACAGGACGGTGTGAGGTTCGCAACGTCCCTGGGGGCGACATCGCTGCAGCAACTGCGGCAACTGCCAGCAAGGCTGCTCACTGGCAACGCCGGAGGTATTGTTCACTCGGTGATCGAACCCTACGTGCTTCCTCTTTCACCGTACGAGGCCTTTGCATCAGGGCAGCAGAATGATGTTCCGCTGCTGATAGGATCGAACGCCGAGGAGGCACGCTCGTTGGTGGATGTCAGCCACGTAACGGCTGCTACCGTCGACAGCGATATTGAGCACAGCTATGGGGGGCTGCCGGCTCCGCTGGTGGCGGCCTATCCGCATGCGACCGACGCAGATGCGAAACAGGCGCGGCTGGACCTGGAACGCGATCTCCGCTTCGGATGGGATATGTGGGCCTGGGCGCGGTTGCAGGCCGGCACCGGAAAGAGCAGCGTCTACTATTACTCGTTTCGGCAGCAGCCACCGTTTCCAGCCGATTCCATCTACGCGGGCTGGGGCGCGAGCCACTTCGCCGAACTCTGGTATGTCTTTGACCATCTGGACCAGGAGCCATGGCGTTGGACCGCAGCAGATCGAGGAGTTGCCAAGGAGATGTCGAGCTATTGGGTCAACTTTGCGAAGTCGGGCAATCCAAACAGACGAGGGCTTCCTATGTGGCCGGCGTTCACGAACAGGGATGGCATGGTCTTGTCTATCGGCGATCCGATCACCGTTGGCGGTATCGTAGAACCCCATGGCCTGAGCATCTTTGATGCAGTGTATACAGCGGTGCGTGGCAAGACCTTTGGAGCGCAGTAGCGACCCTCGCGGCAGAATGAAATCTCTGTCGCCGTATATGCAAGTCTGGAAGGTCGACGGCAATGACGAACTCTCGAGTAAATCTGAACTCCGCTGCGTGGCTGCGCACAAGCTCATGGAAAACGATTGCCGCATGTATTGTGGGCGCAATTCTGGCGTCTACGGTCGCCCACGCAGAAATGCCAGTGGAGGTACCCCATACCACGGCGGCCTTACTCGGTCAGGAACGGCACGCAAACATTAATTGGGCGGCGTTCCGGCTTCTCTCGCTCGCAATTCCACTCCTCGTTCTGTTCACGGGCCTCGGAGCACGCGTGCGCCGGATGTGCGAATCGATCACCGGCCGCCGCTGGTTCTGGACGATCACGCTCTTCGCGTTTGCTTACCTGATCCTCGCGGCCCTCATCGCGCTGCCCTTCGACTTTTATGCGGGCTATGTACAGCCGCACGCCGCTGGACATTCGGATCAATCCTTGCGGCAGTGGCTGAAGGTCGATAGCGTACCGCTAATGGTTAGCTTGATCGCCGCATTGCTATTCATCTGGATTCCCTATCTGCTGATTGCCACTTGTCCCCGCCGCTGGTGGCTTTGCTGCGCCCTCGCGATGTTGCCGGTTGCCTTTCTGGCTATGGTCGCGTGGCCGGTGTGGGTCACTCCGCTGACGACGAACTACAAGCCTCTCAAAGATCGCGCTCTGGAGACGAGAATCGAGGCGTTGGCCGCGCGGTGCGGCATCGATCACATCCCAGTCGTTGTCGGCGGCAACAGCACGATGGTAACCGGCGTCGGCCCTACAAGTCGGATTGTCCTGCAGCGCAATCTGGCTGCCGTCGAGACCCCCGATGAAATTCTATTCACCGTGGGCCACGAAATGAAGCACTACATCCTGCACGACGCCTGGAAGGGGATGGCGATCATCACTGCTTTCCTGCTGGCCGGATTCTGGCTCACCGACCGTCTTGGACGCGCTGCGGTCGGCCGGTTCTCCCGATGCTGGGGCTTTCGGGAACTCTCTGACCCGGCTTCGTTTCCATTAATTGTGTTCCTGTTGACGTTCCTCTGGCTCGCCTTTGTGCCGTGCTTCAACCTGATCTCACGCCACATCGAGCACGAAGCCGACCGCTTCGGCCTTGAATTGACTCACCAGAATCACGCGGCAGCGATGGTTTTTGTAGATGATGTTGAGCGGGGTGATGTCGCACCTGATTGGGATACATTTTTCGTCGTCACTCAGGCAACGCATCCCTCCGTGCGCGATCGGATCGAATTTGCCAATACCTATACGCCGTGGGAACATGGAGAGCCCCTGGGCTACAGCAATATTTGCAAGGCTGAGTAATGGATTCAACTTAGGCTCATAGCAAAGTTGGATATTGAAACCGGGCCAGCGCTCGTCGAATCGCCGAAGGAGAAGTCGCCGGCTTTGAATCGCGATATTCTTCAATCGGAAGTTGTGCTGCTGCGCGAAGTGAATCAGGCTGCGAGCCAATAGATAGAAGTCGAGGAATCGATGCTGTTCTCCAGCGCTCCGAGTCCGGGGAGAGGTGGCAAATCTGAATCAATCGGGAAGCTTCTCGGATTAGCTAAGCAAGTTTTCTGTTCCTAAGCCCAGCAGCACCCAGCCTCAATCATAGATATCAGGAAGGACAATACACTCATTGGGCCGGCGAATGGGAGCGACTTACTTCCACAAAGGGCGCTTGCGACTGGCGCGTTGCCTGGTCTCCAGGCATCCCCTAGGCATGCAGCATGGGTGAAGACCCGGCGGCCGTTGCACACTAGTCGATCGAAGATTTTATCGCCCGGTTGCGGTGCCGCAGATTGCGAGCAAGCGATGGTTGACGCAATTTTCCTCCAAAGAAGCGCTATCTGTCTGCAGGGACTTGCTTTTCGGCTTCATTCAAACCCGGCTGGTGCGGTCGGGGAGCGGCATTAATGCGGAGGCGCGGAGGCATCGCGAGATTAGTGGACTTCTGCGTCGAAAACGCCGGTCTCGACGGTGTTGGCATGTTTCATCTGAATGAAGATGCGGTAGCGGCCGGGGGAGGGGAAGCCGTAGGGGAACTCGACGGTGGAGGAGATGGGCGCGGAGGATGCGGCGCCCATGGTCATGCCGGTCATGTCGGGCAGGCTGCCGGTTGCTGAAGGTTCGCTGGCTGCGGTGCTGGCGTTGGCGAGCATGACCGCAGGCATGGCGGCGGAGCCGTCGGGATGAGTGTGGGCGAAGGTGCTGAAGTTGGATTTAACGAAGGCGGCGTGGCCGGGCATGCCGAGGTAAAGCTGCATGTCGGGTGCGGGCTTGCCGGTGGTGTCGAGCAGGCGGAAGCGCAGGGCGTAGGCGGTGTTGGCGGTGAGGTTGGAGGGACGGTCGAAGATCATAGTGTAGCCGTCGGGGAGCTTGCAGGTTGGGCCGAGGTCGCCGTGCGAGAGTGGGGGCGGAGCGGCGGAGGCGTCTTCGGAGTTGAGCGGGACGGCGGGAAGGCCTGCGGGGATGGTGAGAGTGGCTACTTCGGTTTCGGGAAAGCCGCTGCGATAGACGATGTCGCCGAAGAGTTTGTAGGTGCCGGGCGGCATTGCGGGCAGGGCGATGTCGAGGCCTTCGTCGCCGGCGGGTGCGGGGGGGAGATGGAAGATCGCGTCCATCTCTGGCGCGCGGATGGCGTAGAGATGCATGAGGTGGCCGTGGTCGAGTAAGAGGCTGGCGG